>Ga0209992_10000453_pt1 | contig 54733 bp, 40 predicted proteins | sample 2SBtaG_2_FD_182564 | JGI IMG/M metagenome (GOLD analysis project Ga0209992, IMG submission 182564) | Deep subsurface microbial communities from Kolumbo volcano to uncover new lineages of life (NeLLi) - 2SBTROV12_ACTIVE470 metaG (SPAdes)... | ecosystem: Environmental > Aquatic > Marine >... | reverse complement strand
CTCCTGGGGCGCCACTCGGCCCAGGGCCAGGCCGGCGGGCAGAGTGTCCCCCAGTGCAGAGGCGTTGCGGCTCAGGGCCAGCTGTCCGGGCATGGGGCGAATGCGCCGGCTGCGCAGGACCACCGTGGGCGCCTCTTCGCGACTGGCCACCAGAAAACGCAGGGATCCGTCCTCCCAGGTGGCAGCCACAGGGCGGGCCTGGGGATGGCCGAGCAACGCCACACGGGCCTGACCGTCCACCACGACCTGTTCTGTCCGACGGCTCCACGGACGGAGGAAGCCCAGCAGCACCCCACGATGGGTGACGGGAGAATCGACCTCGAGTTCGACATCGGGCACCTGCAGGATGACCTCTTGGCGCCGGGCGTCGTAGCCCTCAACCGACACCACATAGGGTGCGGTGTCCGGGCGTGGCAGGGGTGGCCTGTGGGCCACGGCGTCGACCCAGGCAGCCCAAGCCAGATGGGAGGCGTCACCGTCGGCGTCCCCATCGGCAGCAGGACCAGCTTCAGCGGCAGCTGCCGAGTCTGGAGCGAGCTCGTCGTGGCTCACAGGCATCCAGCCAGCCAGGACGTCCTCACCCAAGAACAAGGCGGGGACCAGGACCTGCTCCGCCGAGCGCACCCAGGACACATCGCACAGGGACGCCACGCAGAGCGCCGCTGCGACGATCCCGGCACGGGACTTCATGGGCAGGTCACCAGACTCACTGGGCTCACAAGGGTCGCTGACGACACGCTAGGTTCAGGCTGCCTGCTCGTCCGCTCCGGACTCCAACACGCGGCTGTACAGGTCGAGCTGGTTGAGGAACTCGCCAGTCCCCCTGGCCACGCTGGAGAGCGGATCTTCGGCCACACGTACGGGCAGCTGCACCTCTTGCTCGATGATCTTGTCGAGGCCGCGCAGCAAGGCGCCACCGCCGCAGAGGGTGATGCCCTCGTTGACCAGATCGGAGGCCAGTTCAGGCGGCGTGTTTTCGAGTGTGGTGCGAATGGTCTGGATGATCGACGTGACCGGCTCGAGCAACGCCTCGCGGATCTCCACGCTGGTGACCAGGGTGCGCCGGGGCAGCCCGATCATGAGGTCTCGTCCGGCGACCTCCATCTCGAGTTCCTTGTCGAGGGGCGACGCCGAGCCCAGGGCCATCTTGATGCGCTCGGCGGTCTGGTCGCCGATGAGCAAGTTGTAGTTGCGGCGCATGTAGTTGACGATCGCTTCGTCGAGATGGTCACCGGCGACCCGAATCGACTCGCAGTGCACCAGGCCGAAGAGGGACATGACCGCGACCTCGGTGGTGCCGCCACCGATATCGACGATCATGGAGGCCTGGGGATCCGCCACGGGCATGCCCGCACCGATACCCGCAGCCATGGGCTCGCTGACCAGGTAGACCTTGCGCGCCCCGGCCCGTTCGGCCGAGTTGATCACCGCCCGCCGCTCGACGGCAGTGATGCCGGAGGGGATGGCGATGACGATGCGAGGCCGCACCAGCACGCTGCGGTTGTGCACCTTGCGGATGAAGTAGCGCAGCATCTTCTCGGTCACCTCGAAGTCGGCGATCACGCCGTTCTTCAGGGGCCGGATGGCCTGGATGCTCCCGGGCGTCTTGCCCAGCATCTCCTTGGCTTGCAGACCGACGGCGTTGCCGTTGAGCAGCACCTCGTTGGTGCCCTTCTTGACCGCGACCACCGATGGCTCGTTCAGCACGATGCCTTCGTTGGGGATACAGACCAACGTGTTGGCCGTACCCAGGTCGATGCCCATGTCGATCGAAAATTTACCGATCACCCATTCGAATGCTTTCATGGATGACTCCCCATGTGTTGGGAGCCCCCGGGCCTACGGCGCGAGGTTCGCCGACCCAGGTGCCCGACGGACTGCTGCCCTCGGAACGAGCCGTCCGCTTCGCCATCTCCTCGAGCCCGGCGAGTCCGGGTCCGTGAGCACGGATCGACGGCCACATTGGAGCAGGATCCACCCCTTGATGGAACGACGAAACCTGAATGTTGGGGGTCGGCCCGTGGCCAACCACGACGCGTGGTGCGTTCGGATTCGTGCTTGTCGCGATCAGCGCCTCACGCTCGCCACGGCGAGAGCAACAACTGACATCGGCTTGCCGATGGTGACGCAGCTCTTCCCAGCCCCTGGCGGCGACCCGATCGCCCCGAACACACCGCGAGCCCCGTCAGCGCTTCCACCGTGCAGTGGATGGTCAGACGGGGCTCACGAAGTTCGGTTCGGAGAGGTCAGCCAGGGCTGCCGACCTCGAAGGGCCAGGTCAGCCCAGGAGGGTTCAGCCGCCGAACATGCCCTTGCCGAAGCTGCTACCCAGTTCGATCTGGGACAGGATCAGCGCAACGAGCAGGGACACGAAGGTCACCAGGACCAAGCTGCCCTCGATGCCAGCGGGCTGCCCGCCTTGCTCTTGCTCTTCGACTTCGAAATCGGCGCTCTTCTTGGAGCGTCCACCACTTCGTGCCTTGGCCATATTAACTCCTGATCTTTCGAAGGGAGGCGGGAGGTCCGGCCTTAGAGCCGGGTGCTCGCCAGGGCGAAACGCTGAATGCCCGGGCCGTCTTCCTTCTCGGCTTCGATGGTCGCCGTGGCGTAGTTCGGGTGGACCTGGTCGACCTTGACCTGGCCCAGGTAGCCGTCCTTGGTGTTGTAGATCTCGAAGGTGTAGCCGAGCTCCACGCCGTCGTTGGCACCCTTGTTCAGGATCACGAAGCCGTACTCGGCATCGACGTCAGCCACCTCGGCGTGAATCGTGGGCATGCCCAGGATCAGCGAGGGGTTGAAGCCTGCATCGACAGCGACCTCGACCAGCATCTCGGCGTCGTGGGCCCGCATCAGGGCTGCGGACTTCTCGTCTTCGAGCATGGCGATCTGGCGCGTCAGGGCGGTGGCGCGGTCGACCGCGTCGCGGCGGGCCTGCTCGGCCTGACGCGCGTCATCGAGAGCATTCTGGGCCTGGCCGGTCAGGTCGTCGTTACGATCTTGCAGGTCACGGTTGGCCTGGTCGCGAGCGCTCAGGTCACCCTGAAGCAGCGAGTAGTTCGAGGTGAGCTTGGAGAGGTTGCCATCGAGTTCGCGGTTCTCGGCGTCCTGCTTCTGGGCGGCGCCCTCGGCGTTGGAGGCCCGGACTTCCAGGTCTTGCTTGTCCTCCTCAAGACGCTGCTTCTCGTGCTCGACGGAGCGCAACTCAGCCACACGGTCGCTCAGTTGCTGATCGAAATCAGCCTGGGCGTCTGCCAGCTGCTGCTCAAGGCCCGCGTTCTCCTCAAGCGTTGTCTTGGTGTTCTGGAGCAAAGCTCCGAGTGAACCCACAACCAGCAGGGAGAGCACCAGGTTCACGACAACGAAGATCTTGCCGACACTGCTCATATGATCTCGCGCAGGCCAGTGGCCCGAGCCTCATTTTCGGGGATTACGACGGACGAGAACGGACGAAATAGGCGTTCGAAACGCCGATTCGGCTGCGATGAAGCAGTCGGTTGTGGGAAGCCTAAGGAGGTGTCAGGTCAGTGTCAAGCGAGCGACCCGACCGGGAACTCCCTCGCGCTGGTGAAGCCAAATAGAGCGGCCCGCCCGCTCGGTGACAGAGTCTCCCGGTGAAGGGCCCCCGAGCGGGCATCCCCGAGCAGGCCTGATGGCTCAGGCTGCTGGCAGTGAGGGCAGCCGAAACACAGGGCAAGGCGTGCCTGAGGCCGCCTCCCCGTCCCCCCGCTCTACCCAGGCGAAGGCGTCGCAGCGTGACATGCAGACCAGATCGCCCGAACCATGCCAGCCTTCGAAGGCCAGCCCGTCCGCCAGGACCCGCACAGGAATCAACAGGTCGCGGCTCGGGTTCCGGCGCACGGGCGCCAGGAGTGGCAGATTGGCCTCGGGCCAGGGGCCAGGCTCGCCCCCCGCCAAGCGCTCCAGGGCCAGGCCCACCAGGACTCGGCCCGTCATCAGAGCGGCCACCGGATTCCCCGGGAGGCAGAAGACGGCGCTGTCCCCGCAGCTGTGAAACAGGGTGGGCTTTCCCGGCTTGACCGACAGTTTTCTGAAATGGCATCGGGCACCGAACGACTCCACCACCTCGGCGGAGAAGTCGTACCGGCCCACGGATGAGCCGCCCGTGAGCACCACGATGTCTGCGCTCAGGGCCTGCTTGACCAGGCGAGCCAGGTCTTCACGGGTGTCAGCGGCCACCCCCAAGGTGGTGACCTCTGCCCCCATGGCCCTGAACAGCGAGGCCAGAGCCGGCCCGTTGCTCTCTCTGATCTGACCGCGCCTGATCGGGTGTCCGGGAGGCACAAGCTCGTCGCCAGAGGTGAGCAGGGCCACTCGAGGCCGGGCCTGAACCACCACTTCTGCCGCTCCCGAGGCGATCAGCAGGGACAACCCCAGGGTCGTGACCAACTCGCCGGCGTGACCAACCACGGCCCCTTGCGCCAGGTCTTCTCCCTGGGGAGCGACGTTCTGGCCGGGGATCACGGGCTTCGACAGCCGCACCCCCTCTCCGTCTTCGGTGGTCCATTCGACCTGGATCACCGCGTCTGCCCCGGGAGGCAGGGGGGCGCCGGTCATGATCGCCCGAGCCGTGCCCTGGGGCAGGGGCAGCTCCCCTGTAGCCCCCGCCGCGACCTCTCCGTCGACCGGCAGCAGCACGCCCTCGCCCGAGTCGGCGGCGTGCACGGCGTAGCCGTCCATCATGACCCGGTCAAAGGGGGGCATGTCGCTGTCGGAGCGGACATCTTCTGCCAGGCGCCGGCCCACGCAGTCCTGCACGGCGAGCCGTTCTTGGCGCTCCAACGGGCTGAGCTGGTCGAGGACGATACCGCGGGCTTCTCGAATCGAGATCACGATGTGGGCTGGCTCCCAAGGGGTGGGCGGGGTGGCGATCCGATGACGTACCATACGCCGGTCCTGAAGCTTCTCGCCCATGCACTAAGCTGGCGCCGCCCCAGGGCCACTGATGGCGACGCCCGTTGTCACCCACCCTTCGGCACGGGCCCGATCCAGCTGTGTGGATCTGCCCAGCACTGCAGCCCCGGATCCTGCCCGCGATGAACACCCCCCTCCGCCACGGGAAGCACGCGCTGCTCCTCCTCGCGTTTCTCTCCCTGGCTCTCAGCGCCTGCCAGCCCATGGCGGACATAGAGGCCGACGGCGCCTCGACCGACGCCGCGGACGAGACCACCGCCGCTGCGTCCACCGATTCTGCAGGGGCGGAGGCCGCTGCGGACAACGCCCCGCCCACGAGCGGAGTCTCCGGCGGGCGCGACACCGTGCGCGAGACACTGGTGGTGGTCGAGCCCCTGACCGTGGGTCCCATCCGCGATGAGGTCGTGGTCTCGGCGAAAGTCGAAGCGCGCCACTCGGCCCAGGTCTTCCCCAAGCTGTCCGGCCTGCCGGTCACGTCCGTGGCCCTTGATGAGGGTGATTTCGTCGCCGCGGGTGACGAGCTCATGGTGCTCTACGACACCGAGCTGCGCCTGGCCGAGCAGACCGCCACCATCCGCGAAGAAGAGGCGCGGAAAGAGGTCGATCGGGAGCAGCTGAAGCTCGCCGAACAGGACAAGCGCATCCTCCGCGCAGAGCGTCAGGCCGAGAAGGCCAGCGAAGATCTCGAGCGCCTCGAGCAGCTGGTCAGCGACGGCCTGGTCAACTTGCAAGAGGTCGAAGACGCGCGCTTGGCAGCGGGCACCGCCGCCGATGATCTCGACCTGGCCCATTTCTCACGAGACGACGGCCAGATGGCCCTGGCCCTTGCGGGCTTGCGCTCGGCTCAGGCCAAGGTCGACTCATCTCGGGCCCGTACGGACCTGTCCCACACCATCGTGAGCGCGCCCATCTCTGGGGTGGTCTCTGAACGCAACGTGCAGCGTGGCGAACTCTCGTCGCTGTCCATGGCCGCCTTCGTCATCGTCAATGTAGACGAGCTGGTGTTGAACCTGCGCGTCGCCCAAGACTCGGTGCGGCGCTTGCGACCGGGGCAAAAGGTCGAGGTGCGCTCGGTCACCCAGCCCGGCACTCAGTTCGAAGGCGTGGTACGCACGGTCAGCCCGGTCCTCGACAAGGTCACCGGCACGGTGCACACCATCGTCGATCTCGACTCGACCGAGGGTCTGGTCCCCGGGCTGTTCTGCGAGGCACACATCATCACCGCCGCCCGAGACGAGGCCCTGCTCATCGACAAGCGAGCCGTGCTCTACGAGGACGACCAGCCCATCTTCTTCTGCCTCGATGAGACCGGCGTTACCGTGCGCAAGGTCGCGTTCCTGGCCGGAGCAGCCACCGCCACGCGCATCGAGTTGCTCGGCCAGCTCGACGGCAGCCCCATCGACGAAGACCTGCGGGTTGTGGTGGTTGGACAAGAGAGCCTCAAGGACGGCGCCCAGGTGCGCGTCCGCGAGACGGCCTATTGAAGCTCGACACGGCCTCGACGGGCAGCATTTTTCGCCTGACAACCACCCGTCCCGTGGCGGTGACCATGGTCTTCGTGACCCTGTTCACCTTCGGTTGGGTGTCGCTGCAGCGCCTGCCCATGAACCTGCTGCCGGACATCAGCTACCCACGGGTGACCGTTCGCGCTGAGTACCCCGGCGCCGCTCCCGAAGACGTTGAAGAGCGGGTGACCAAGCGGCTCCACGAAGCCCTGTCCGTGCTGCCCAACCTCGAAGGCATCTCGTCCGTCTCTCGGGCCGAGCTGGTCGACGTCACCCTCGAGTTCGGCTGGGGCACGGACCTCATCGACACGGTGCAGAGCATTCGCGAGCGGCTCGACAGGGCCAACCTGCCTCTCGAGGTGGGCTCGCCGCTGATCATGCGCTACGACCCCACCCTGGCTCCGGTGCTGGTGGTCGCCCTCACCGGCGGCCGCGATCTGGTCGAGCTGCGACTGCTGGCCGAGGATCGCCTGGCACCGGCCATCTCCAATGTGAGCAAGGTGGCGGCGGTGCGCGTGCGCGGTGGACTCGAAGACGAGGTGCAGGTGCGCCTGGCCCCTGACCGGCTCGTGGGCTATGGGCTGAAACCCGCGGACGTCGTGGCCCGGCTGTCATCCGAAAACGTCAACCTGGCCAGTGGCACGGTGCTCGAAGGGGACACCGAATACCTGGTGCGCATCCTCAACGAGTACAAGACGCCCTCCGAGATCGCAGACACGATCCTCTTTCGCGATGGCGCCTCGGTCGTGCGCCTGACCGACGTGGCCGAGGTGCGGCGCGCAAACAAGGAGCGGGACGTCATCACCCGCAAGGACGGGCAGGTCAGCGTCGAGCTGCTGATCCACAAGGAAGCCGGGGCGAACATCGTCGACCTGGCCCAACGTGTCCGCGACGCGGTCTTCGGATCAGCTCAGCAAAGAGCCTGGGTCACAGGAGTGCGCAACCAGACCATCGTCGATCCCGAGCAACAGCTCGACGACTTCCAGACCGAAGTCGCCGCTGACCCGCTCAAGTCTGCTGCCATGGAGAGGATCCAGGCGCAACGGCGCGCCATGGCCTTGATGAACGGCGGTGGCGGCGGCCGTTCTCAGGTCGGCTCCGACATGGCGCCCATGACAGACGAGCGAAGCGACGATGAAAAGCTCCTCGATACCACCCTGGCCAAGCGCCTTGCAGAGATCGAAGCGGCGCTGATCACCAAGGACGAGAGCTACGACTATCTGGCCGCAGACCTGCCCCCCGATGTCACCGTCCACCTGCTGTCCGACCAGTCTCGCTTCATCAAGAGCGCCATCGACGAGGTGCGCAGCTCGGCCATGATCGGGGCGGTGTTCTCGGTGCTGGTACTGTTCTTGTTCCTGGCCCGCATCGGCACCACCTTGATCATCGCCGTGGCCATTCCGGTCTCGGTCATCGTCACCTTTGCCGCGTTGCACTCCACGGACACGTCGCTCAACGTCATGTCCCTGGGCGGCCTGGCCTTGGGCATCGGCATGGTGGTGGACAACGCCATCGTGGTGCTCGAGTCCATCGCCCGCTGTCGCGAGCAGGGTCAGAGCCTGGCGGACGCCGCGGTGAACGGCACCCGCGAGGTCGCCGGTGCTGCCACCGCCTCGACCCTCACCACCATCGCCGTCTTTGCGCCGATCATCTTCGTCGAGGGCATCGCCGGGCAGATCTTCAGAGACCAGGCGCTCACGGTGGTGGCCAGTCTGGCGGTCTCCCTCGTGGTCGCCCTGTTCTTGGTGCCCATGCTGGCCTCCCGGGGCAGCGATCACGCCGTGAAGGTCGAGGGGTTCTCCGGCCGGCTGCGGCAGTCCATGTCTGCCTTGTTCCGGCCGCTGCGCAGCTCCTGGGGGATCGTCTCCATGGGGCTGTACTCGTGGCAGCACCTGCGCGAGATCTGGAGCAAGGGCGGCGTGCTGAGAAGACTCGCGGTCACCGTGCTCTCCCTGCCCGTCTTGCTGCTCAAGCTGGTCTTCGAGCTGGCCGGACGACTGCTGGTTATCGCCATGTCTCTGGTCGCCTTCGCCGTCGTGCTGGCCCTGGGGATTGTCGCCGCGGCATTCCTGGTCGCCATGTGGCTGCCGGCGACGCTCTTCCGCATCGTCTACGGCGCCCTGGCCCGAGCCTACCCGCCGTTCGTGAAGCACCTGGTGCGCTCGCCCACAGGCATCGGCCTGGTGATCATCCTGTCCGCGGTGATGATGTGGTGGACCGTGCAGACCGCCGGCACCCTGGGCAGCGAGATGCTCCCCGAGGTGCACCAGGGCGAACTCATCGGACGCCTGGCCATGCCCGTGGGCACGCGCCTCGAAGACACCGACGTGGTGGCCCAGATCGCCGAGCAGGCCCTGCGAGAAGATCCGCGAGTGGCCTGGGTCTCCAGCACCGTGGGCGTGCCGCGCAACGAGATCAGCCAGCCCGACGAAGGGGAGCACAGCGCGCGCCTCGTCATCGGCCTGGCTCCCGCCGCCGAGGGCACCATGGCCGCCATGGAGGAGGGCGTCATGGCCGACCTCCGCGAGCTGCTGGCCGACCTGCCCCAGCTGCGGGACAGTCGCTTCGAGCGACCGAGCCTGTTCACCGTGCGCTCCCCCATCGTGGTCGAGATCAAGGGCCAGGACCTGGGCATGCTGGCGGACGCCGCTGCCGAGGTGGCCGGCGAGCTGCGCTCCATCCCGGGCCTGCGGGACGTGCGCACCAGCGTGCAGCCGGGCAGCCCGGAGATCATGCTGACCTTCGATCGCGACCTGCTCTCGCGCTACGAACTCGACACCCGCCGGGTGGCCGACACCGTGGCCAACATGGTCAAGGGCAACGTGGCCACCCGCTTCTCTGATGCCGAGCACAAGCTCGACGTGCTGGTGCAGATCGACAAGCAAGAGCTGCAGTCCCTCGATGACCTGCTGAGCCTCCCGGTCAATCCCCGAGCAGAGGCCTCCGAGCCCTTGTCGGCCCTGTCCCACAGCCGGGTCCGCGAAGGGCCTCGGGAGATCCGCCGCATCTGGGGGCAACGGGCCGCCACGGTGAGCGCGTCCCTCTCAGGTTTTGACGTGGGCCGGGCCAGCACCGAGATCCGCCGCCGCCTGCAGTCCGTCGAGCGACGGCACGAGGCGGTGATCACCCTCGGCGGTCAGGGTCGCGAGATGGAAGGTGCCCTGAGTCAGATGCTGCAAGCGCTGGGGCTGGCGGTCTTCCTGGTCTACGTGGTCATGGCCTCGATCTTCGAGTCGCTGCTCCAACCCCTGATCATCCTGCTCACCGTGCCCCTGGCCCTGGTGGGCGCGGTGGCGGCCCTGCACGCCCTGGACATACCCCTCTCGGTGGTGGTCTTCATCGGCGCGATCATCCTGGCGGGCATCGTGGTCAACAACGCCATCGTGCTCATCGATGCGATCAACCGCAGGCGTCGACTCGACGGCATGGAGTTGCACGAGGCTGTCTACACCGCCTGCGCCATGCGCCTGAGGCCGATCCTGATGACGACCATGACCACGGTGCTGGGGCTGCTGCCGCTCACCGGCCTGCTGCCCCTCACCGGCGGCGAAGGCACGGAGCTGCGAGCGCCCATGGCCATCACCGTGGTGGCCGGCCTCACCGTGGCCACCCTGCTGACCCTGGTGGTCATCCCCACGGTCTACGTGCTGGTCGAGGGGCTGATCCAGACCCTCAGCAAGCGCGACGAAGGGACCGCGGTCACAGCGGCTGAGCCCGTCGCCTGAACAGTGCCGCTGGTGCATTGACCAGAGGGCTGGCCCCGGCCTAGACTGCTTGCCCTTGCTTTGGGTCGCTAGCTCAGTTGGTAGAGCGCTTGGTTCGCAATCAAGAGGTCAGGGGTTCGACCCCCCTGCGATCCACCACTGCAAGACGAGGGGGATGATTGATGGTGCGTGGTGGGTCGGGGCGCTGTACGGGGGAGGGCACCTCGCTCAGACAGTCCTCGCCGGCGGCGCGTTGCGCCGACGGCTGCGGAACTCGCGCTGTACCCTCCCCCGTACAGCGCCCCGACCCCGCCAGCACGCTCAGGGGTAGCTGGGTGGCGGCGGAGCCGGGACGAGACTACTGTTGGTGAGCCCTCGACTCGCCGAGTCGCTGTAGGCCACAACGAGCCCTGGCGCGCAAGGGATCATGACTTCATACCGTTCACTGCTTGAGACGCTGGACGCCTGGTTCGCTCGCGGCGTTGATCGCGCTGGGAAAGGGGTGGTGCCGTGCAAGCGCACCTGCTCTGCATGCTGCCATGGGGTTTTCGACATCTCGCCAGCCGATGCACACCTGCTGGCAGAGGGGCTTGGCGCACTGCCGCCTGAACGAGCGTCGACGCTTGTGGCGAAGGCGGCCGATCAGCTCGATCAATGTGCTCGCCTGCTACCAACCTGGGGCAAGCCCTGGGACGTGGATCGTCTGCCCGATGAGGTCCTCGATGGGCTCGCAGAAACCCTCTCTGGGGCACCGTGCCCCGCGCTCGACCACGACGGCGGCTGCGCCGTCTACCCATACCGGCCAGCGACTTGCCGCATGACCGGCTTGACCATGGACATGGGCAACGCCGGGCAACTCGACAACGAGTGCCCGATTCAGGGCGACTTCCCTGACTACGCCGCGTTGGCCGGGGAGCCCTTCGAACTGATGGAGTTCGAGGACGTCGCTGCCGCACATGACGAGTTCGCCAGAAGGTCTGGCCAGGTCGCCACCACAGTGGCTGGCGCCATGGTCTCGAACGCGGCCGCTCTCAAGTCGCCCCCAGGCCACTAGATTCACACGACTCCCATGCCCAGGGAACCCCGCGACCCTGCTCACGGGATTCTCTCGTCTCATGCGCGCCGTGAAGCTCGCCCTTGGGTGTGAAGGGACCGAACGGTTCCAAGGCATCTCAACGGCTCGGAAACACACGACATGATTCGCTCGGTATGCATCGTAATGGTTCTCATGGGCGCCTTCAGCCAGACCGCCTCGGCACAGGACCTCTGGGAGGGCGAGCACCTCGTGGCCACCTATCTCCCCATTGACGGCTCACAGGAGGTGTTGCTGGTTGGCACCAAGGCTGGCTGGATTCGCATGGCTCCTGTCGCGGCACCGAAGCTGAGCGTCACCGCTCCAGACGACCGGCTGGGGTTTCGCCTTCTTGAGGTAACCGGTCGCTCGCACACGCTTGCGATCACTCGCAACGAAGAGATCACCGGAGAGCAGCTCTTTCTTGAGCTGTTGAACGAGAACTGGCTGCGGGTGGTCTACACGAACGCTCACGGGGAGGTCACAGAGGGAGCGCTGAACTCAGTGACACGCATGTACCAGCCAAGGGGAGGGGGAGCCCAGGGCAGTTCGCCGGACCCTGACCCCGCGTTGTCTGAAGCCACGCTGGGTGCGGGAAGTCAGACGCCTTCCAGCCCGCTCAGCCCGACCCTTTCCATCGTGCCAGGGATGACCGACATGGTGTTCACCCAACCCATGGCCGCCGTCCTCAGCGGCATCGCTCTGCGTGGCGTCGGGACCAAGTACCCCAAGTGCAAGGGCACCTCAACCAACGCCTGTTCCATCGGAGTGATCTCCAAAAGCTGCAAGAAGACAACCTGCGCCGGGCCCTGCAAGCCGTGCGTTGAGCAAGGCATCCCACTCCCCACGGGCTGCAACTGCGACTGACCGCCGCCGGAGCACGGACAGGGCCGGGGCCGACGCAGCGCCGGGGCACGCAACAGCGCCCCAACGCTCCCGTCACCCCCATCGGGCAGATCTGACGTAGACTGTGGGGCCGTCGTGGCCAGGCTCTCGCCTCGCCCGGCCCACCCCGGCCCCCCGCACCCTGGAGAACCCCGATGACGTCCCGTTGCCCCGCCGCTCTGCTCTGCTGCACGATGCTCGCTGGCCTCGCCTTTGCCAGCCCCGTCGCGGCACAAGCCGGGCAGACCTGGTCCTTCGATGAAACGACCACCGGCCAGGACATCGCCTGGACCTCGCCGACCTCGGTGAACCCGGCCGCTGCGCTGTTCAACACCACCACGGTCATGACCGCCGTGGACGTGGGCATCTCCTGGTCTGGCATCCCCTTCGGGACCGTTGACGTGCTCGACCAGATCCCGCCTGAGCAGCAGACCATCGTGGGCGCGATCCCTGGCCCGGCGCCCGTGGTCCTCTCGCAGCAGTCGGTGGTCTTTCCTCCCCCGCCCCAGCCTGTGGCCGTGGGCGCTGACATCGCCGTGAGCATGGACGCCGCTGGCTTCGGCCACCTCGACGCCACCAACGTCATCCTGGGCACCATCGACGTCGACCTGGGTTTCCCCCTCGGTGTGCAGACCGTCAACATCACCAGCCTGCGCATCGCCGGCACCATGACCATTCATCCCACCTGGTTCGATCTGGGCAACAGCCTGGCCGGGACAGGCGCCACGCCGCAGATGGTCGTGGCGGGCACCCTTGAAGCCAACTCCCCGGGTGTTGCGGGCGTGGTCACTGACCTGGCGGGCGGCACCGCCCACCTCGTGATCGGACTCAGCCAGATCAACGCGCCCTTCAAGGGTGGCACCCTGGTGCCCTCCGCCGACGTGCTGATCCTGGGTCTGCCCCTCGACGCGGCGGGCGACCTGGCTCTGCCCTACACCTGGCCCGCCGGTGTCCCGTCCCGCGCCAGCATTTACCTGCAGTTCTGGCTGCCCGACGCCGGTGCCTCCGTGGGCTTCTCAGCTTCCAACGGCATGCGCGGCGAGACTCCCTGACCCAGGGCCCAAGCTCAGGGAAAGCACTGCCACAGCAGCACACGGGCCGGCGAGAGGAGACTCCCGCCGGCCCGTTGCGATCGCTCGTGACCTCGTGACCTCGTGACCAGACGTCAGCCGCCCACGGCCTCCATGACCGCGTCGCCCACGCTGGTCTCCAGGCGCTCACAACGAGCGGCCAGGTCGGCCCCCTCGCTGCGCACCTGCTCCACCAGGGCGGCGTCCTTCAGCGACGACAGGTTGATGGCCACGTTGATCCAGCCCGAGCGAAACGCCGCGCCCATGGCGTAGGCGCCAACGGCCACGTCGCTGATCAGGTTCGGGTTGGTGTGCTGGCGCAGTTTCTCCAGGATCTCAAGCCCGGCCACTGCCAGACGGCAGGTCTCCAGGGGCGGCTCCATGGCCACCTGCAACGCCTTCTGGATGGCCTTCTTGCGCAGGGACTTCTCGTCGTCCGTGCCCTTGGGCATGGAGTAGGCGGACGTCACCGCCTCGAAACCCGCCGCATCGGCGTCGATCAGCTCCAGGCCCTGACGGCGCAGCACTTCGAGTTCCATGATCTCGGAGCGCAGGCGATCCTGCACCTCTTCAAAGCCCTTGCGGCCGGTGGTGAACTTGGCGGCCATCTGGCCCATGGCCGCACCGAGCGCTCCAAGGCAAGCGGCGATGGAGCCACCGCCTGGGGTGGGCGTCCGGCCAGCGGCCTGCTCACAAAACTCGTTCAGGGTCGACTCGGTGAGCATCTGCCAAGGTCCTCATCTGGGGGTTCGGGGACGAGAGCCTAGCAATCCTCAGCCGGCCTCCCCAGCGAGGGCTCTGCGCCCCTCTCGGTGACCACGCGGGCGGGCTGACTTCGCTCGCTGCGACCCCCGTCGCTCTCCCCGGGAAGCCGCGCCCCCTTGACCGCGCCATTCCGGCCTGTATCAAGCCATATTGGCAGCATTCAAGGGAATGAAGTGCTCTGTGGTGATCATACGCATCCTATTACCCCCTTCTGCCCCCCTCAACGTATGCCAAAGATTGGCACGGACATTGCATTCTGATCCTGGCGACCCTCTTGCCCGGAGCCCCACCATGACCCCAGAGACGTTTACCGACCGTTCACGCCAGGCCATCACCGACGCTGTGGCCCTGGCCGCCTCCCAGGGCCACCCAGAAGTGACCCCTGTGCATCTGGCAGCCACCCTGCTGGCCCCTGACGACGGCTTCGTCACCTCGATCCTTGAGCGGCTCGGGGCGGACAGGGGCGAGATGCGAGCCGACATCGAGGGGCTGCTGAAGTCGCTCCCTCGGGTCACCGGCCAGAACCAACCGGGCCTCTCTGCCGAGCTGTCAGCCGTCCTCGAGGAGGCCAGCCGGCTCTCCAAGACGCTGGGCGACAGCCACGTCTCCGTGGACGTCCTGCTGCAGGCCCTGGCCACCGCCGCCGACGGCCCCCTGCTCGCAGCCCTCGACCACCGAGGCCTCACCCCCGACGCCTTGGCCAGCGCCCTGGAGAGCGTGCGCTCGGGACGATCTGTCGAGAGCGAGTCACCCGAGGCCAGCCACGAGACCCTCGACAAGTACACCCGGGACCTGACCCAGCTGGCTCGGGCGGGCAAGCTCGATGTGGTCATCGGCCGCAACGAAGAGGTGCGCCGTGTGGTGCAAGTGCTCTGCCGTCGCACCAAGAACAACCCGGTGCTCATCGGCGAACCCGGCGTGGGCAAGACCGCCATCGTCGAAGGCCTGGCCCGACGCATCGCCGATGGGGACGTCCCCGAGACCTTGCTGAACACACGCTTGCTGGCGCTGGATCTTGCGGCGCTGCTGGCCGGGGCCAAGTATCGCGGCGACTTCGAAGAGCGACTCAAAGGCGTGCTCACCGAGGTCGAGGAGAGCGAAGGTCAGGTGGTGCTGTTCATCGACGAGTTGCACACCCTGGTCGGTGCGGGCGGAGCAGAAGGCGCCGTCGACGCGGCCAACATGCTCAAGCCCGCCCTGGCCCGTGGCGAGCTGCGCTGTGTGGGCGCCACCACCCTCGCCGAGTACCGCAAGTACATCGAGAAGGACGCGGCCCTCGAACGTCGCTTCCAGCCGGTGAAGGTCGAAGAACCCACAGTCGACGACACCATCGCCATCTTGCGCGGTCTGAAAGAGACCTACGAGATTCACCACGGCGTGCGCATTCTCGATGAAGCCCTGGTGGCGGCAGCCCGGCTCTCTGATCGCACCATTCATGACCGCTTCTTGCCGGACAAGGCCATCGACCTGCTCGACGAAGCGGCCAGTGGATTGCGCATCAACATCGACACCATGCCCGCCGAGCTCGATGACCTGGAGCGACGCCTGCGTCAGCTGGAGATCGAGAAGACCGCCCTGTCCGGCGAGGACACTCCAGACCGACAGCGGCTGGACGAGATCGCCGCAGAGCGTGCAGAACTCGACGAGCAAGCCGAGTCGCTGCGCCTGCGCTGGGAGAACGAGCGGGCCACCATCGCCGCCCTGCGAGACACCCAGGAGCGCATCACGGAGCTGCACAGCGAGTCCGAGATCGCTGAACGAGAGGGTCGCCTCGAACGGGTCGCCGAGATCCGCTACAGCGAGCTGCCCAGCGCGGAAGAGACCGCGCGCGAAGCCGCCGAAGCCCTGGAGCGGCTCCACGAACAGGGCGCCCTGCTGCCCCGAAACGTGGACGCCGAGCAGGTCGCCGAAGTGGTCGCCCGCTGGACCGGCATCCCGGTCACACGACTGCTCAGCGAAGAGCGTGAACGGCTGCTGCACATGGAAGACGTGATCCACCGCAGGCTCGTGGGACAGGAAGCACCCGTGACCGCGGTGTGCGATGCGGTGCGCCGCAGCCGCGCTGGCCTGACCGCCGCCACCCGGCCCGTGGGCGCGTTCTTGTTCATCGGCCCCACCGGTGTGGGCAAGACCGAGTTGGCCCGCAGCGTGGCCGAGTTCCTGTTCGACGACGAACGGGCCATGGTGCGCCTCGACATGAGCGAGTACATGGAGAAGCACTCGGTCTCTCGCCTCATCGGTGCTCCCCCGGGGTACATCGGTCACGACGAAGGGGGCGCGCTCACCGAAGCGGTGCGTCGCCGTCCCCACTGCGTGCTGCTGCTCGACGAGGTCGAGAAGGCCCACCCCGACGTGTTCGGCGCGCTGCTGCAGGTGCTGGACGATGGACGCCTCACCGACGGCAAGGGCCGCACCGTCGACTTCACCCACGCGCTCATCTTGATGACCAGCAACCTGCAGAGCGTGGACGAGGTCTCGCACTTCTTCAGGCCCGAGTTTCTCAACCGTCTCGACGACGTGGTGCCCTTCGCACCTCTGGAGCGGGAGGCCATGGACGAGATCGTGGCCATCCAGCTCGAGGGACTGCGCCGGCAGGTGGCACTCAACGGCATCGATCTGCAAGTGACCCCCGAGGCCGTGAGCTACCTGGCCGAGGTGGGCTACGACCGGGTCTTCGGTGCCAGGCCGCTCAAGCGTGCGATCCAGAAGCACGTGGCCGACCTCATGGCCCGGGAGCTTCTGTCCGGACGGTTTGCCGCCGGTGACGCGGTGCACATCGGTCGGGAACCCGGCGGTGACCTGGTCATCACCGAGGTCGAGCCTGCCGCGGTCCACGCCAGCTGATCACTTCCTGCGCCGCGGCGCCCCGGCCCTCACCTGAGGCAGGGCGCTGCGGCACGGGGTCAGCGCTCGTCGCTCCCCGCTCGTCGCCCCCCGCTCGTCGCCCCCCGCTGTTGGCGCTGCGGCCGGGGCTGGAGTTAGCATGTGCGCCCCATGAGCCGGCCCAGCTACCGCGTCCTCCACGAAGACCCGACCGTGCTGGTGGTCGACAAGGCTCCGGGAGTGCTCACGGTCTCGGCGCCCAAGCACCCTGGCCGGTGCCTGCTCGACGATCTGCGGCGGGACGGCCACAAGGTGGCCCCGGTCCATCGCCTCGACAAGGAGACCAGCGGGGTGCTGCTGCTCTGTCTCGACAAAGAGCGGCGTAGGGACCTGGAAGACCTGTTCAAACACCGCGAGGTCACCAAGGAGTACCTGGCCCTGGTCCATGGGCGGCCCGCATCCGCCAAGGGGACGATCGCCCTGCCCATCCTGGAGCGGGGCTCGACGCCCCTCATCGATCGCCGAGGACGCCCGGCCCTCACTCGCTACGAGATCGTCGAGTCGTTCGGCCGCCGTGGGGCCCTGCTGCGGGTCTTTCCCGAGACGGGCCGGCACAACCAGATTCGCCTCCATCTGGCCCACATCGGGTACCCACTGGTGGGTGACCGCAAGTTCGGCCGACGGCGCTCAGCGGCCCAGGAGGCCCAGGACGGGCCCCACTCGCGGCGAACCCTGCTCCATGCGGCCCGACTCTCCATGCCCCACCCGGCTCGCCGCAAACGCCTCGATGTGCGCTGTGATCCCCCCGGCGACTTCGAGCATTGCCTGCAGGCCTGGCGCGAGCTGGCCTGACTCTGACTCCAGCGGGCTGTGAGGAGAGTGCCGCGCGCAAGGCCCTCGGTTCGCTAGGATGCGGCCCTTTTCCGGGCCTTTCGTGGCTCAGTTTTCAGGCTGCCCTCAAGGCAGGAAGATCGACGCGCCGATGGCGTCCAAGCAATCATGAGATCCTCTCGCTCATCAAAGTCTTCGCCAGTTCCGGTCTTGCTGGGCCTCTTCGCGGTCGTCGTCCTCGTGGCGGGCGGCGCGTTGTTCCTGCTCGAAGAGGACGATCCCCAGGGCGAGACGGGCGGCGGGGCCGTGGTCATGGCCGACGAGCCAGTGGACGCCCCGGACACCGTGGTCGCTGCCATCGAGACCTCAGGCGCTGACCGCACCAAGATCAGCGTGCCGGACATCACGCTCTCCAACGCCGCCGGGCAGACCATGGCCGTGGTCGACCCCAGCGGCCCCATGGGCACACTGGCTGGCATGGCAGTCGACGAGATGGGCAACCCCGTCGCCGGTGCAGAGGTCCGCCTCTACAAGGGTAGCGCCCTGACCAACGTGAGCCTGGCCCGGACTCAGCTGCCCCACTCGGCCGTGACCGACAGCCAGGGCAAGTTCGCCCTTGAAGCGGTCCCGGTCGATCGCAACTACGTCGTGGTCGGCGACCACGTCGACTTCGCCCTGGCCGAGCACACCGGCATCGTCGTCCGTGAGGACAAACTCACCGCTGGCTTGCGCCTCGTCTTCGGAGCAGGGGCCACCATCGAAGGCACGGTGATGTCCCTGGCCGAGAACCCCATCGCCGAGGCTCGGGTCGAGTTGTACGACACGGTCTCTGACGCCCGGCTCAAGCCCGCCGATCGCCGGCCCTGGAAGATCGTCTTCACCGATCCCTACGGGAAGTTCTCCTTCGAACACGTCTCCACCATCAGCCTCAAGGTGCGGGTCGAAGCGGCAGGATTCGAATCCCAGACGCACATGCTCAGCTCGGCTTTGCAGGCCGGGCCCAGCGACCAGGAGCTGAGCTTCCGTCTGGCCAACGGGCTGCCCCTGGGCGGTCGGGTGGTCGACGAGTTTGGCGTGGGCATCCACGCCGTGCGCCTCGAAGCCAACGCGCTCAAGCGCGAGTACCAGGGCAACTCGGTGGCCTTCTCCGACGAGAACGGTCATTTCTTGCTCGAGGGCCTGTCCAGCGAGTACCCGTACCAGCTGCGGGCAGAGAAAGACGGCTACTCCACCAAGACCGTGCCCCAGGTCCGCGTAGCCGATGCCAACGTGCTCGTGGAGATGCAGAGCCGCGGCATGGTCAAGGGCTGGGTCAGCGCCTCGAACGGCTCGCCTGTGACAGACTTCGCCGTGGCGCTCATGCGCGCCCGCCCAGGTTCAGACCCGCAGCTCATGGCGGACCAACGCCACTTCACAGACTCTGCGGGCGAGTTCGTGTTCGACAACCTCGAGCCGGGCAGCTACGCCTTCGAGGCCCGCAGCTCCGACTATGCCCCGTCTCGCTCAGAGGCGGTCACCGTAGAACGTGGTGGCGCTGCCCGGTCGGCAGAAGTACGCATCACCATGCTGCAGGGCGGAACGATCAAGGGCATCGTGTTGGGAACGGACGGCCAGCCCGTCCACAGGGCGCTGATCTCGGTCAACGCCAACAACTTCGTCGACACCCCGATCCTGAAGATCTTTGCGGCCCTGGCCCCATCGGCCGAGGTGAAGATGCGCGCGCGCACCAACGCCAAGGGTCGCTTTCAGCTCAAGCACATCATGCCGGGTACCTATCAGGTCTCGGTCAGGCATACCTCGGCGGCCGAGCTGCTGCAGAACGACGTGGTCCTTGAAGAAGGGCAGACTCTCGACATCGAGCTGCGCCTGCCCGTGGGTGCTTCGGTCAGTGGTCGGGCGCTCAACGAGAATCGGCTACCTCTGCCGTTCACCCAGGTGCAGATCAACCAGCGCACAGGGTTCGCCGACTCGGTCACCACTGACGCGGACGGTGTCTTCGGCTTCGACAACCTGCGCGAGGGCACCTACAGCCTCTCGGTGAACCCCGAGCGCCTCGACGACAAGCCCGTGGCCCCGCTGGTGCGACTGGTCTACGCCACCCGCTCCAAGCGCGAGATTTCCCTCCGCGAAGGGCAGACCCTGGGCGGCATCGACCTGTACGTGCAGCAACAGAACTGACCGCCGCTCAGGGCTGTCTCGAGCCGTCGTTGAGCAAGGCGACCAACCAGGCCAGCACGCTGGCGTTGGCAGGCAAGAACGTCCAGGTGCTCAGCTCGTCTGCTCCGACCCAGGACAGTTGTTGGCCCAACAGCGGCCGCGCCTCGTCGTCGCCGTCCGCAGAGCAGAGGAAGAACTCGACGGCCACCGCGCGCTCCTTGTCATGCCACGACTGGCACTCGATGGACTCGATGACCTCGACCGCCAGGCCCACCTCTTCGAGGCATTCGCGCCGGGCCGCCTGTGCGCCGCTCTCCCCCGCCTCCACGCCACCGCCGGGAAACTCCCAGTAACCGTTCCACGGCCCGCCTCCCGCTCGGGTCTGCACCAGCACGCGCCCCGCGCGCAAGATGACCGCCACCGCGACCTGGCGTGTCACCGGCTCCTGATCGCTCACGTCGAGAGGGCTCGGTACCAGTCCGCCATCAGGATCGACCCTGCCATGGCCACGTTCAGGCTGTCGACGCCTGGCACCTGGGGGACGGTCACAGCGGGCACGCCGCTGACCGACGACAGCCCCCGGGTCTCATGGCCCAGCAGGAGCAGGCAGCGCTCGGGGAGCGGGCGCTCCGGCGACTGGCCCTCGGGGCTGGGCGCGTCGGGGCTGCGGCCAGCACTTTCCACTGGCGACGCAGGCTCGGGCGGGAGCGCAGCGACGGGCCGCAGATCGGTGGCCCCCAGCAAGCTCTCCAGATCGTCCACTGCCAAGCAGGGCATGGCGAACACCGCGCCCGCCGACGAGCGGATGACCTTGGGCCCCCAGACGTCGGCGGTGCCCGGCAGGGTCACACACAGCGAGGCACCGAACGCTCGGGCGGAGCGCAGCAAGGTGCCCACGTTGCCCGGGTCTTGCAGGCCGCACAGCACGGCCACAAGCGCCGGCGCCGCGGCAGGCAGGTCGCTCAAGAGGCCAGCAGGCGGCAGAGGCAGGGCGGCCAGCAGCGGCGGGCCGTGGTCACGGTCGGCTTCCTTCGAGAGGTCGCCAGCCGGGGCCCAGAGCACGGTGGCTCCCGCGGCGTGAGCCCTGTCGAGCAGATCACCATGACGGTCGGCCAACGACTCGGCGATGACCACGACTCGCGGCGCCAGGGCAGCCGCCAGGGCCTCGCCCAGGAGTGTCGCCCCTTCGACCAGACACTCCCCGGCGAGACGACGCTCCCGTGCTCGGGCCAGGCCCGCCAGCTGGCGCAGCTCGGCGCGGGTGGCCGTGCGACCGTTCATGGGCGCCACAGGTGGGCGACCCGTCCTGCGTCGTCGCCGAGGCCATCCCCCGCGACCCAACCAGCGGACATCTCTGGCGTGTTGTGGTCGATCACCACCTCGCCCGCCGCCGTGACCAGGATCAGCCCGGAGCGGCCCCGGTGGTCACCGTCGTGGTCGATCAGTTCGTCGAGGGCCTGAGCCACGGCGTCTTTGGCTGCCATGCCGTCCGACACCAGCTGCACGCAGCGCCGGGCGGTCCCCTGACGCATCAGGGCCTCGCCCACGCCCGTGGTCACCGCCGCGCCCACGCGGTCGTCAGCCCAGAAGCCAGCGCCCACCACGGGCGAATCTCCCACCCGCCCCGTGCGCTTGCAGCTCATGCCGCCGGTGGACACGCCCGCGGTCAGGTGGCCCTGGGCGTCGAGACACACGGCGCCTACGGTGTCGAGGGCGGGCGCGGAGTCGCTGGCCACGGACGCACCGGCCTGGCGCTCGTGGAGCAGGCGCAGCGTCCGCTCGGTGACGAGGTCTGCGGGATCACACCGCGGCGCGCCGGACACGTCGATCAGCTGGTCAGACTCGGGGGGCGCCACGAAGCGACCGAAGTCACCGTCGTCGAGCAGGTGCTCGGCCAACAGCACGGGATGCATGGTGCGACGCACACCGGTGACAGCGCCGTAGCGCCTGGAGCCCCCCACCATCATGCCCGCATCCATGCTCACCGAACCGTCTGCTGCCAGGGTCGAGCCACGACCCGCGTTCATGATCGTGTGGGCTTCCATGTGCATGATCGCCGCGAGCACGGCCTGGCGGGAACCCGCCGCCCCATCGGCTTGTAGCGCCTGCTGCCCGGCTCTCAGGGCCTGAGCCACACCCTCCAGATACTGGGCACGATCGTCTGCGCTGGCCAGTGAACCCGCGCCCCCGTGCACGACCCACACAGGCGTCGAGTGCCCCGTCATCAGTCGACTCGCAACCACAGCGCCTTGAGGTACTCAGACTCAGGACACTCGACATGCACGGGGTGGCAGATGGCCGCGCCGGTGCTGCGCAAAAGGCGCACGTTGCGCCCCGCCTTGCGAGCGGCCACTCGCACCAGCTCCAGCAGGTCATCCCGAGGCAGCAGTCCAGAGCACGAACAGCTGAGCAACAAACCACCGGGCCGCATGAGCTGGATGGCCAGACGGTTGAGGTCGTGGTACTTGCCCCGCCCCAGTCGGTCGTCGCTACGCGAGGCGATGAACTTGGGCGGGTCGAGCACCATGGCGTCGAAGCGCCGATCGCCCTCGCCCAGTTGGCGCAGCCAATCAAAGGCGTCAGACTTCACCAGGGACACGCGCACCTGGTTGAGGTTCGCGTTGGCTCTGGCGGTGGCCAGGGCTGACTCGTCGATGTCGACTGCGGTGACAGACTTGGGTTCGCCCAGCACCAACGCCGTGGTAGAGAAGCCCCCGGTGTAGCAGCACACGTCTGCGACATCGGCTCCGCCCACCAGGCTGGCGAAGTCGTGGCGGTTGTCCCGTTGGTCGCAGAAGAAGCCCGTCTTGTGACCGGCGGCCAGGTCGACGTGAAAGCGCACGCTGTACTCGTTGATCTTGAGCTTCTTGGGGCAACCGTCGCTGCGCCACGAGGTCGCGCGCACGCCTTCGAGGCGGGCCACGCGCTCGGGCATCTCGACCGTGTGATACGCCGTGCCCAGTCGCCCGTGCAGGGCCTCGAGCAGCGGGTCGATCAAGCCCAACCACCCCGCGCTGTGCAGCTGGATCGAGAGCACGTCCCCGTAGCGATCCACGATCAGGCCAGAGAGCCCGTCAGCCTCGGCGTGGATCACCCGCCAGGCGTCCGTCTGGTCGATCCCCGGCCACGACTCGCGCAGGGCCACCGCCCGGTCGATGGTGTCGATCAGGGCCAGCTCATCGAAGCGCACATCGCCGCTGGTCAGCCGCCGCAGGGCGATGTCGGAGCGGGGGTTCCAGATGGCGTCGCCCACCACACCCCCATCGGGAGCGTGCATGGTCACCAGGCCAGGACCACTCAGCCCGTCTGGCTTCTGGGACACAAGCCCTTTGCGCACAAAGGGATGGGGCGATGGCCAGGTGGTCAGTCCGACAACGGGAGGCCGGGCAGGGAAGACGTCTTCGGCAGGATCTGGCATGGGCTCGACACCTTGCCACGAGGGTGGCGTCTGCGCCATAGGTCTCCTTCTCTGGGGTGGTCCGGGCGTCCCTGTTTCTTGCCAAGGGGGGCCGTGGCGCTCAGACAACTCGCCTCCAGCTCGTGAACTCGCTCCAGACCCCCCTTGGCAAGAAACAGGGACGCCCTCGCCGGTGGAGGGGCAGGAGACTCTGGCCTTCCTTATGTTCATTTCTTGCGGGCCAACGCGCTGCGTTGTGCCTTGCGATGGCGGTCGAAGCATGGTCACGGAGCGGTCAGTGTTGACGGGGCCTGATGTGTGCGGCGCGATGGCTCATCGGAAGGAACACGCTGTCCGGCAAGCGAGGAAGCTCAGCGAACCACGACGAAATCAGCACGCCAGAGACGCCCCCGGTCAGGCCATGGTTGCCAGATCTCCCACTGATGAGGGTAGGCCTACCCGGCGCACCCCAAGCTGCAGACCCGGAGCACAACCACCTAAAGCCGTTTCAGGCTTTGCCCCAGCACCCTCGCGACGCTCAGTCTGGTCATGCAGCGGTGGTCGATGGGACATCGCTTCAGCTGGCACGGGCTGCAGGGCACCTCTTCGCGGAGCACCACGCTTCCAGACAGGTTGGTGTTGGTGAAGCGGGGATCGGTCGAGCCCATGAGCACCACGGTGGGTACGCCGAAGGCTGGCCCCAGGTGGCGGGGGCCTGTGTCCGTGCTGATCAGCAGGTCGAGTCGACGCACCACGGCCTTGAGCGTGGACAACTCCATGGAGGCGTCGGCGGCGGTGACCACAGCGCTGCTGGCAGAGGCGGCGATCGACCGGGCCAGATCTCGCTCACCGGGCCCGCAGAAGACCACGACCCTCGCTCCTGCCTGTGCTGCCAGCCCGTCGGCCACGGCGGCGAAGCGATCGGCGTACCAGAGCTTGCTGGGACCGAATGATGAGCCCGGGTGTATGCCCACCAGAGGCGCACAGTCAGTGAGGCCCTGGCCTGCGAGCCAATCCGTCGCCCGGCTCTCGTCCTCTTCGGTAGTGCGCAACTGGTACTGGTGATCTCCGCGGGGGATGCCCAGGTGCTCCAGGAGCCTGAAGTAGTACTCCACCATGGGCGTGGGCAGGCGATGGCGGCCCGCCTCTCGGGGATGAGCCAGGCTCTCTGTCAGTAGGGCTGACCGTCCCCCGCCGCTGTAACCTGCCCGGCCAGGTACCCGAGCCATGGCCAGCACCAGCGCGGACGAGAACGAGTTCGTCAGCAGAATGGCCCGGTCGAAGTTGCCATCTGCCACCCGGCGAGCCGACGTGAGCAGGCCAGCCCAGCCAGCCACCGTGCGCCGTGGCAACTCGATCAGATCGTCGAACAGCGTGCTGCCCGACAAGAGGGGCGCGCAGTGGGCAGGGCCTCCCACCGTGATGTGCGTGGAGGGCCAGTGGCGCCGTAGGGCAGCCAGGGCCGGGGTGGCCATGACCACGTCGCCGATCCAGTTGGGCAAGCGCACCAGGAGGCGCCGTGGCGGTGCAGGAGCGCTCGGCGAGTCAGGCCCGCTCAGGAACCCTCTCCGCTGCGAATCCGCGCCAGGGTGTTGGTGGTCGAGTAGCCGTCCTTCATGGACGCCAGGACCACGTGCCCGCCGTGCTCTTCGACCCACTCGCGTCCCACCACGCCCTTGTCGGCCCAATCTTCGCCCTTCACCAGGACGTCGGGGGTCAGGCTCTCGATGAGCTTCAGCGGCGTGTCGTCATCGAAGACGGTGACGAAGCTCACGCATTCGAGGCCGGCGAGCAAGGCCATGCGGTCGCCTTCGGCGTTGACCGGCCGCTCCGGCCCCTTCAGCCTGCTCACGCTGGCGTCGGAGTTGACGCCCACCACCAGCACGTCGCCGAAGCTCCGAGACTCTTGCAGGTAGGTCAGGTGACCCACGTGCAGCACGTCGAAACACCCGTTGGTGAAGACGATGCGCCGCCCCCTGGCCCTCTCCGAGGAGAGCTGCGCCAGCAGATCGGCATGCTGCAAGACCTTGTCACGGGTCGAACCTCCCTCGACCAGGGCGCTGCGGATATCGGCCGCCGTGATCGCCGCCACGCCAAAGCGCTGCACGGTGATGCCCGCGGCCACGGTGGCCAGACGCATGGCCTGCTCCATGCCTGCGCCCAGGGCGAGGGTCTGGGCCAGCACGGAGATGACCGTGTCCCCCGCGCCGGTGACGTCGTACACCGAGCGTGTCCGGGCGGGGATCGACCACTCGCCCGAGCCGTCCGCCATGCGGCAGTACATCCCCTGGGGGCCGAGCGTGATGATCGCTGCTTCGAGACCCAGGTCGGCGCACAGCGCATTGGCCGCATCGCGCACCGCCTCTTTCGAATCGAGCACCAGCCCGGTGGCGGTCTCGGCTTCGAGCTTGTTGGGCGTGATCATGCTGGCACCGCGGTAGATCGAATAGTCCTTGCCCTTGGGGTCGACCAGCACTCGGGGACGGCCAGGCGCTCGCAGCAGACGGTCGAGAACCGCCGTGCAGAGCACGCCCTTGCCGTAGTCAGAGACCACGACGATGTCCACGTCGACGATGGCCTTCTCGATGGCAGCCAGCAAGGCCGCTTCGACCGCAGGGGACGGTGCGCCCACGACCTCTTCATCGATGCGCAGCAGCTGCTGGTTCTGGCTGACCAGGCGGGTCTTGCAGATCGTCGGCCGAGTGTTGTCCACCACGAGGGAGTCGATACTGCAGCCCGAGTCGCGCAGCAACCCACGGATCAGCTCGGCGCCGCTGTCGTCACCCACCAGCGCCACGCAACGGACCTGGGCACCGAGGGCCGCCAGGTTCGCCGCCACATTGCCACAGCCGCCGAGCCGAAGCTCTTCGCGGGTGGCCGCCAGCACAGGGATGGGCGCCTCGGGAGAGATGCGCTGGGTGCTCCCGTGTTGGTAGCGGTCGAGGATCATGTCGCCCACCAACAGCACCCGGGGGTGTTCAGACGGTGAGAGCAGAGGCAGGAGAGCAGAGCTCATGAGGTGAGTTCTTTCAGGACGGCCCAGCGCAGCAGGGGCAGATTCAGTTCGTGGTGACCCGTGATCTCGAAGGCCTGCCCCCCTGGCCGCTCGAGCACGTTCACTCGGGGTCGGTAGTGTCGCAGCATGTCGAGATTCGCCGTGCTGAAGCCCTCAACCACGTGCCCCAGATTGCGGGCCAGGTTGAGCGCCTTGACGAAGACCTCGGGCAGGATCACCGCCGAGCCCAGGTTGATGTACACGCCCCCGGACAGCTTTGCCACCACGGCGGCCAGGCGATGAAAGTCGTTCATGGTGGCCGCGCCGATGGCCGCCCCGTCGGCGTTGCCATGCATGTGCACTGTGTCCGTGCCGATGGCTACGTGCACGGTGAAAGGCACACCGAGACGATGGGCCGCGGCCGCCAGGCTGAGCGACTCGTTGGGTAGACCGTTCTCGACGATGTGCCGCCCCAAGGCGGCGCCCAACCCTTCGCCAGCGTCGGCCGCCACACGAGCCGCGTGGTTCACCGCCTGCGCGGTCTCGTGCACCATGCCCCAGCTGCCCTCGGCCAGCCCTGGCCCCACGTCTTCGGACGAGTGGCCCACGGCGGCGATCTCGAAGTCGTGGATGGCGCCAGAGCCATTGGTCGCCAGGGCGTTGATCACGCCCCGCTCCATCAGGTCGATGAGCAGGGGCGAGAGGCCCGTCTTGACCACATGACCGCCGAAGCCCAGCAGCACCGGGGCACCGCGACGATGGGCCGCCACGATGGCGCTGGCCAGCTGCTTCAACGCCCGGGCCCCCAGCAGATCGGGGAGGCTATCCAACACATCCGCGCCAGGGCCCACCGGGTCGATAGGCCTTGCGAACATGGCGGTGTCGACCTTGTGCTCCCGAGCCGAGACCGAGGTGGTCTGGACACGCGAGGGATCGAGGGGCGGAAACTCCATGGCAGCAAGCGCTCGGGGCGAGGGACGTCAGCCCTCGTTTGTACCCTCTGGGACAGCCCCGTTCCCGCGCTTTGCCGCCCGGGCCTCGCTCAGCGAGGCCTGGTCCGCCACCAACTGCTCGACGATGGCCGTGTGGCGGGCACTGCGCCAGCGATCGTGGAGCCAGAGCCACTGCTCCGGAGTCTCTCGCACCCGCGCCTCCAGCGACGCGGAAAGGCGGCTGATCACGTCTCGCTCCGCCGCGTCGCCCTCGAGTGCGGGATCCGCCTCGATGGGAGGCTCGATGATGAAGCGATAGTGCAGGCCGTCAGGCTCTCGCAGCAGATAGGTCGGCAGCACAGCCACGCCGAAGCGGCTGGCCATGACCCCCGAGACCTTGTGTTGTCGCGAGGGCGCCCCCATGAAGTCCATCAACACGCTCTTGCGGCCAGCGTTCTGATCAAGCACCAACAGGATCACCGCGCCCTTGCGAAAGAGCCGCGCCATGGGCAAGCCGCTGCCCTCTTTCTCGAGGGTCCCCGCCAGTCCACCCATGCGATAGCGAACGACGAGCTTCTCCAGCAGCGGGTTGTCCAGGGGACGGGCCACGGCCCAGGGCTGAGCAAGACAGAGGCGGCAGACATGGGCCAGACACTCCCAGGCACCCAGATGGGCGGTGGCCAGCATCATGCCCCGGCCCTGCTCTTGCAGCGCCAGCGCGTGCTCTACACCTTCGACCTCGACCAGTGCCTCCAAGGGTTTGGACCGCAGCTGCCGGTGTAGCAGCAAGGGCTCGATGAGGTTCAGGGCCATGGTGCGAAACGCACCGCGCACCACGGCCTTGGCCCGCGACTCGTCCACGCCCAGCCGTTCACGCACCAGGTCACACGTGCGCACCCGCCGGGAGCGGAGCAGCAGGTAGGCCAGGTCGCCGAAACAGCGCATCACCCACAAGGCAAGCCGCCGCGGCATGACGACCACCGGGCCCAGCAGCGCCAGGACCAGCAGCCACTCCAGGCGGTTGCGGAAGTTGCTGCGGGACTCTGTCATGAGAACGACACCCGGTCAGCGTGGGACTGGGTCACCCTCCGGCCTCTTCGGCCTCCAGCGCCTCGCGCACCTGCTCACGGACCACGCCTCCCGCCCCGCCCCCGTCGTCGCTCGCTGCGGTCTCGGAGGTCTGGTCGGTCTCGGCGACCACGTCATGGACAGGCTCTGCGGTGAGGGCGTCAGCCCGACCGGCAGCCAAGGGCTTGCTGCCGGTGCGCTTGGAGCTGCCGTTGCCCGCGGCGCCGTGGTTCTCGTACTCGTCGATGGTCAGACTCAAGACCTTGCTCACGCCATGCTCCTGCATGGTCACGCCGAACACCTGGTCGGCGTAGCTCATGGTCCTGCGGGCGTGGGTCACCACCAGGAACTGGCTCTCCCCCAGAAAGTCTTCGAGCACGGAGCAGAAGCGATCGATGTTTGTTTCATCGAGGGCTGCGTCGACCTCGTCGAGCAGGCACACAGGGCTGGGCCGCGAACGGAACAAGGCGAAGAGCAGTCCCACGGCGGTCAGGGTGCGCTCACCGCCTGACAGCAAGGTGATGTTCCGGGCGTCCTTTCCGGGGGGTGCGGCGGTGATGTTGATGCCCGCCTCGAGCACATCGGCCCCCTCTTCGAGAGCGATATCAGCCTTACCACCACGGAACAACTTGCGGAAGATGACCCGGAAGTGCTCGCGCACCTCGTTGAAAGCCAGCACGAACCGCTCGCGGGATTCGCGGTTGAGCTTGTTGATCGTCTCGTTCAGTGACTGCTGCGCGCTGACCAGGTCATCTCGCTGGGTGACCATGACGCCCAGTCGTTCGTCCACGTCGGCGAGCTCGTCTACTGCGGCCAGGTTGACGTTGACCATGCGGCCCAGACGCTCGCGCAAGACGTTGATCTCTGCGGAGACGTCGTCCCAGTTTGTGTCCTCGTCGCCCTCGCCTTCGGGAGCTTTGGTCTCGGCCAGATCGATCTCGAGTTCTTCGAGAACTTTCTGCTGCAGCTCGTCTCGGCGAATGGCCGTCTCGCGGCTGGCCAGACGATGCTCGGACAGGCTCTGGGCCCGCGCCTCAAGCACGCCCTCACGCTCGGTCACCTGCGCCTGAACCACCGCGAGCTCGTCAGTGACGGTGGTCGACCGCTCACGAGCCACGTCGAGGGCCCGTGAACGAGTGTCTCGTTCTTGGGTCAGATCGGTGCAGCGACCATCGAGGGCGGACAGTTTCTCTTCGAGCCCGCCCCGTAGTCCCACAAGACTCTCGAGCTCTCCCTGGGCGTTCTTCGCCTCTTCGTTGCGCTCGTCGGCGCCACGCTGAACCTGCCGCCGTTCGCTCTCCAAGGCCTCCTGACGTTCGCGCCGTGCAGAGTGTTCGAGGCGCGCTGCAGCCAGGGCCTCCTGGGCCGCGACAAACGTCGACTGGATCTCTCGCTGGCACTGATCCTGCCGGGCCTCTTCGAGCCGGTCGGCAGCCACCGCCGCCTCGAGTTCGCCTTCGAGGCGCGTGGCTTCGGCCAAGACCGCAGCCAGCTCGGTGAGTTCGCCAGCCAGCTTCTCAAGGTCTGCGGCGCGCAAGGCACGGTCCCGCTCGAAGTGCTGCTGGCGTGCGGCGCCCTGACGTTCGGCCTCGAGGGCCCGCTCGCGCTCGCCTTCGAGCTCGCGCAAGGCCTTGCGGGACGTCCCCACCAGTTCGCGGGCCTGGTGCAACTGTTCGAGGACAGCACCCCGCCGCTCGGCCGCCTGGCCCAGCTCGGTCTCAAGCACGGCGCAGGCCTCGACCAGCTCGGCCAGCTCGGCGCGACGGGCGACCAGCCCACCCGCCTGCCCTGCGGCCCCGCCGCGCAAGGTGCCCCGCTCATCAAGCAGCTCACCCTGGGGAGTGACCCAGACCGTGACGCCGTCGGGGCGGGCATCAGCCAGGGCAGCCCGGTCGGGCACCAGCCGCACATGGGCCAGCAAGGCCTCGAACACACCGTGGTGCGCCGTGACTTCGAGATGGTCGAGCAGCCGTTCGCCCTCGGCAGCACCTTGGCGAGGCAGCACAGAATCGGCAGGGATCAACGCCACCTGTCCGCCCTTCACAGACGCCAGGTGGGCGAGCGCCGCCAGACCGTCTCGACGGCCAGCCACGACCAACGCCTGGGTCGTGGAGCCCAAGGCCACCTCGACCGCTTCGGCCAGACCACGAGGCACGTTCACATGGTCGACCAGCAGGCCGTGCAGGCCTTCAAGATCGGACTCGAGCAGGCAGACAGCGCCGGGCGAGACCCCATCACGGCGCTGGATCAACTCTTGCAGGGCTTCTCGACGACTGATGCCCGCGGCCAGATTCTCCCGAACATCTTGGAGTCGGCCATCGAGCCCCTGCAACTCAGCGCCGAGTTGCTGCTCCCGGTCGAGTCGGGTGCTCAGCTCGGCCCCGACCCGCTCCACGTCCCCATCGAGCTGACGAGCCTTCTCGAAGAGCTGGCCTTGCTGTTCGGCCTGGCCCTCGATCTGTCCATCGAGCACCACGATCTGTTCGGCGAGTCGGTCGCGAGAGGCGCTCAGACCAGCGTGGCGCGACGCAGCCGCCGAGCGCTTGTTGCGATACTCGGTGAGCGTACCCAGCCGGGCGAGCGCGGCCTCGCGCCGCTCTTCTGTGGACCGCCGCCAGGCCTGCAACGCCTCGTGGGCTGATCTGTGGGCCTCGCTGCAGGTGGCCACTTCGGCTTCCCAGCGAGCGGCTTCGCTGGCCACTTCGTCGAGGCGCTTGCCCACACCCTCGACCTCTTGGCGACGGTCGGCCAGAGCCTGTTGCAGGACCAGCACGCGCCCCTCGAGAAGTTGCCGCCGCTCTGCAATGTCAGCGACCCGCTCCCGGAGAGACGTCTGCCGTTCGCCGAGGGCCTCGACCTCACCCGTGGCCTGCCGGAACGACTCCGCGGTCTCGTCGACGGAACGACGCACGGTGGTGAGCTGGTCCTGCAGGGCGGTGACCGACTGGCGAGCGGTCTCGACCTCGCTGCGGGCCCCTTGCTCAGCCTCGGTCAGGGTGGACTCGTCTCGGGACTGCTGCTCCATCGTCCCGCCCAGCTCAGACCACTGGTGGGCGAAGTAGAGCGACTTCAGCTGCCGGGAGCGATCACGTGCCTCGACGAAGCTGCGCGCCCGCCCGGCCTGGACCTTGAGCGAACGCTGACGCTTCTCGAGCTCTTCGACCAGATCGCCAAGGCGCAGCAGGTTCTGCTCGGTGCGGGCCAGCTTCAGCTCGCTCTCACGACGCCTGGCCCGATAGCGGCTGATGCCCGCCGCCTCTTCGAAGATGCGTCGACGTTCTTGAGCGTTCGCCGAGAGCACGGCGTCGATGCGTCCCTGCTCCATGACCGAGTAGGCGCTTGCACCCAGCCCCGTGTCGAGCAACAGGTCGCGGACGTCTTTCAGCCGGGCGGCCTGACGGTTGATCAGGTACTCACTGTCGCCGCTGCGGTACAGCCGCCGGGTGATGACCACCTCGGTGTAGTCGATGGGCAGCACCCCATCGGCGTTGTCGAACACCAGCGAGACCTCGGCGAAGTTTCGCTGAGCCCGGGCGCCATTGCCCTTGAAGATCACGTCGAGCATGTCCTTGCCGCGCAGGGCAGAGGCGCGCTGCTCGCCCAGGGCCCATTTGACCGCGTCGATGACGTTGCTCTTGCCGCAACCGTTGGGGCCCACGATGGCCGTCAACCCCGGGGGCAGCTTGAGCGAGGTCCTGTCTGCGAAGGACTTGAAACCGTGAATCTCGACGCATGTCAGGCGCATGAACCGCTGCCAGTAAGTGAGGGTGATCTGGACATGAGGGCCCGGTAGAAGTCTTCAGCCACGGGAGGCACGGGCACTGCCGCTCCGGGACAGAGGCGCAGCAGCTCAGCGAGCCGAGCGACCTCGACCGCATCATCAGGCGCATCGGCAGATGCCACCAGGGTCAGCTCCCGCTCGGCCTGGCCTTGGTGCTCTCGGGCCAGGCGTTCGCCCAGGGCCGCCGCCAGGTCATCGCCATTGGCACGAGCCCGCACACCGTCGCCCAGGATCAGCCGGCGCGCCGCGGCCCAGCCGGCCAAGTCGATGCGCAGGCGTTCGGCGGCACCCTCCCCCAAGCTGGGCCCCAGAGCCTGCCAGGCTCCACGGACAGGTTCGGAGTCGGCCCAGGCGACCAGGCCACGCTCGGTGAGCTGTACAGCCTCGGCCACCAGGTCAAGGAAGGCCCCGGGACGGCCTGCCCCTGCGGCCGCCGCCAAGACCGGCAAATGCACTCGAGCTGCCGCGCTGACGCAGCCCGGGACAGGCGAGCGGCGAGCGGCCTCGATCGAGCAGCGGCCTGCCGTGAGCTTGGCGAGTCCCTCAGGATCCGAGCAGGGCCCGTGAACGCGTAGGGCCCAGCGAGCCAGGGGGATCGTCTCCAAGGCCTCCAGCAGCCCGACCTGCAAGGCGTCGGCCTGCAGGGCGCGGTGGGCGGGCAGGCTGAGCACAACCCGCCCCGCCGACCCATCGGTGTTCACCAGCTGATGGGCCAGGTCTTGAGCCGCTCTGCGCCCTGGCAAGGCCCCCTCCCAGGGCAGGACCAGATCATCGAGCACCAGCCCGGCCAGGGGACGCAGGGCAGCGCCCAGCACGGCAGACCGGGGCATGCGGCCGTTGCCCTGCCTGGAGGACCACCCCGCGGGCAGCACGGCCTCGACCACCCGCGCCCCCACCAGCCAGGGGCGAAAGTCGATCCAGCCGTCTTCTTGGGCGGCCACCGCGTCGGAGGGCAAGACGTGACGCAAGGCGTGATCTTGCAGCAGCGCCCCGGCCAGCCGCCGGTCGACCGCGCTCCCTGGAGCACCGTCGGTCAGCAAGGCGGTCAAGGGCACCTCGGGGGCTGCTGCACGCGCCCGTGGTCCCTGAGCGCGCGAGTGCTGGCGCAGAGCCTCGTAGACCTGGGCGGCGACGTCATCGCCGGATTCGACGAGCAGCCTCCTGGCCAGCTCTGCCACTTCGTCCCGCCCCACCAGGGGGCCCTGCTCGTTGCGGGAGAGGAACAGCTCGATCACGGAGGCCAGGTCGTCCGCCCGGTGGCGAGCCTGGGCGCCCAGACGCTCTTCGCCCGTGCGGGACAAGGCGCGTCGCAAGGAGACGGCCAGCCGGGCGCCGTCAAAGGGCTCGACCCGACCGTCAGGCCCCAACACCGCTGCCGGGTGGGCAAGATCAGGGTTCCTGCGCACGTGGCTCTCCCCGGGCAGCCGTGCTCGCGTCGACGCCATCGACGGAGACCTCCTCATCGAGCTCGGCGCCGAGCAGGGGCTTGAGCTCATCCAAGAACTGGTTCACGTCCTTGAACTCACGATAGACGCTGGCGAAGCGCACGTAGGCCACTTGATCGAGGCGCCGCAGGGCCTCCATGACCAGGTGGCCGATGTACTTGCTGGCCACTTCTTTGTCGAAGACCTCGTGGAGCTTCACCTCGATATCGGCCACCAGGGCCTCGAGGGTGTCGGTCTCGACCCGTCGCTTGTGGCAGGCCACCATCATCGAAGACAGCAGCTTGTCCCGATCAAATGGCACTCGATTGCCATCTTTCTTGACCACTCGCAGGGGCGTCTCGCCCACCTTCTCGTAGGTGGTGAAACGTCCACCGCACTCCAGGCACTCGCGACGGCGACGGATCGCGTCCGCCTCGCCCGAAGTCCGGGAGTCGATCACACGGTCGTTGTTCGCCTTGCAGTAAGGACAGCGCACGCCGGGGACCCCTCGCTCGCGACCGGCCGGGACAGGACCTGGGGGCGCCCTGTGGCGCACACCAACCGGCGGGAGTATCCCACAAGATGTGGTGGGACCGAAACCCTCGGTAACAAAACCCATGGGGTCGGTGTTCGAAATCGGGCCGCAACGACCGTCAGGCACCCTCTGGCCAGCGCGGGCCACCACGAGCCGGGATCAGTTCCCGCTGCGGCTCCAGAAGTGTGGCCCACCCGGCGTGTGCAGCTCCTCGAACACGATCGACTTGTTCACCGGGTCGCCCTGGATGTCCAGGTGGACGGTCCCGGTGACCCCCTCCCGACGCAGATTACGAAACGCCATTCGCATGTCATTGCCGTCGAGATCCGAGTCAAATATCGAGAACACGGCCCGCCCCACGTCGTAGCCCAGAGCCACGAAGTCCGTGGGCCAGGGCCCGTCATGATCCTCCTTGTAGCGGGCCACGAAGCTCTCGACCAAGGTCTGACGGTCACTGGGCACCTGCCGCTCGCCGGGGCTGAAGTGGCTGGTGTAGAAGGCCTGAGCCACCTTGCCCGGGACCACGTCGGCGATGACAGGGCCCTCCCACCCATCAGAGCCCAGGAGCACCAGGTTCTGGACACGGGCATCCGTGGCCCCCTCAAGCATGGTCACCACGCTGTCGTGGTACCCGGCCAGGAGCACGCCCTCGGGCTCGAGTTCAGCCACCCTGTCGAGCACCCCGGCCAGATCTTCGCTGTCGTCGTAGTAGGCCACCTCGCCCACGATACGGCCGTGGCGGGTCACGAAGGCCTGGGCGAACTCACGGCCCAGGCCCAACGAGTAGCGGGAGCCCAGATCGACGGCCACGGCCAGACGAGAGAGGCCCAGGTCGTGGCGGGCGAAGTAGGCCAGGGCCCGGGCCACCTCGGGGTCGGTGAAGCAGTAGCGAAAGGCGAAGGGATTGCCGCGGGTGAACTCCTCGCCCGTGGCCGAAGGGCTGATCAAGGGCACCTCATGGGAAGCCGCCGAGCCCGCGGCCACCATGGCCAGATCGGTGGTGAGTGGCCCGATGACCACCGAGGCCCCTTGATCCACGAGCAACTGAAAACCCGCCGACGTGCCCGGAACAAGGCTCTCGTTGTCGGCCACGACGAGCTCGATCTGCTCGCTCACCGGGCGGCTGGCGTTGACCTCGTTCAGGGCCATGGTCAGCCCCTGAAGAGCCTCTTGTCCCCAGGGGGAAAAGCGGCCGGTCTGGGGCAGCAACACGCCGACCCGGTGAGGCCTGGAGTCACAGCCGACGAAGCCAAAGACCCCCACAGCAACCCACAGGACAGCCCAACCCAGACCTGCCCGTTCTTCCACCGCGCGGCGAACCGCGCCTCGAACTCGTCCGGGTAGCTCCTGCTCGCCTGGGACGCTCACTGCGAGCTGCCCTTGCGAGCTGCCACGGCCCGGCGCTCGTCACTCCAGCGCTGCTGCACCCAGCGCTCCGGGTCTGCCGAAAGGTGTGCGGTTCGGGTGAGCAGGTCGGCGGGCCGCAGTCGCGCCAGGGCCTCGAGTGCTGCGTAGCGGATCGACCAGGCCGGGTCGTGGGTGGCCACCGTGAGCGTGTCCCACACAGTGACCTGGTTGAACCCCGCCAGCGCCTTCACGATCGTTTCTCTGCCGCGCACGTCGGTGCGGTGGGCGAAGGCGTCGAGCAGGCCACCCAGGGTCGAGGGCCTGCCCAGGTCGCCGAGCAGCACCGCCGCGTTCTGGCAGACCTGCCAGTCGTCGTCCATGAGCAGCCGCTCCAGGGCCGCCAGCCAGTTGCGTTCAGCCAGGGGCCCCAGGCCCGTCTTGGCCAGCTCGTCCCGCAGCTGCCGCACCAGGTCTATCTTCACCTTGCGGATGTTGTTGGGCAGCAAGCGATCCAGGTCGGCCTCGTCGCCCAGGGACGTCAGGGCGTCAAGAGTTGCCAGCAGATCGAAGAGCTCGCTGTACTGCCCCAGGGCCAGCTGTCGCCTGGCTTGAGCCACCATGGACTCGATGCGCTGCAGCCGGGTCACCGCGTCATCTGACTGGATGTCCTCGGCCACCAGGTCGATCAGTTCGAGCACGCCCAGCGCCCCGTGATCGACCCGGTCTTGCCCTCGCAACGAACGTCGCAGGTGCTCGGTGGCATCGATGCGACTGCTCCCACCGCCGACCAGACCCAGGGCCACGAGCAGCAACACGGTGACCAACGCGGCGCCCATGGTCACCAGGGCCACGGCCATGCGATGACGGCGCAGGGCACGCAGGGCCCGGGGCACGGGGCCCAGAGGGCGAGCCATGATCGGCTCGTAGTTCAAGAAGTGACGCAAGTCCTGGCCAAACTCTTCTGCGCTCTGGTAGCGGCGGTCCGGGTCCTTCTCCATCGCCTTCAAGACGATGGTCTCCAGATCTCTGGGGATGCGCGGGTTGAGCTTGGTGGGCGGCGGTGGCTCTTTGGTGATGATGTTGCGCAGCACCACCGCCACGTTCTTGCCCGCGAAGGGTTGGTGCAGGGTCAGCAGCTCGTACAAGGTGACGCCGAGCGAGTAGATGTCGCTGCGCTCGTCGAGGGGTACCCGCCGGGTCGCGGCCTGCTCCGGGCTCACGTACGCCGGCGAGCCCATGAAGTCGCCGGTGGCGGTGAGCGTGCCTGCGGTGTCGATGCTCTTGGCCAGACCGAAGTCGGTGAGCTTGATGCGACCGTCCGGGCCCAAGATCAGGTTGCTCGGCTTGATGTCCCGGTGGATGACACCGTGGGCGTGGGCGTGGCGCAGAGCGTCGGCGGTGTTCTCGATGAAGCTGGCGATCATCTCGTGGTCGCTGCGCAGATCGAGAATGATGCCCTCTTCGAGATGAGGGTCGCCGGGCTTCGAACCCACGAGCTTGCGCCCTTGAGCCCACTCGGCGATGTCCATGTTCAGGTTGGCACCTGAGACGCGCACGAAGCGTCGGCCATGGAGATGAGCCGTCTTCAACCGATCGATCACATCGGAGAGGTCGAGGCCGTCGACGAACTCCATGGCCAGGTAGGCCGTCTCGTCCGTGGTGTTGAACGAGTGCACGGCCACGATGCGCGGATGATGCAGGCGGGCGACGGCGGTGGCCTCTCGGCGGAAACGATCAGCAGCCTTGGCGTTGCGCATGGTGGCCGGGGGCATGACCTTCAGCGCCACCGGGCGGCCCAGGCTGATCTGCTCGGCCTCGTAGACCACGCCCATCCCGCCCCGACCGATCTGACGGATGACCCGGTAGCCATCGATCACCGAACCCACGTGCACGGCCCGGTGCCCGAACTCTTCGCCCAGGCTCACGCTGCGCACGTACTCGGCCCGTTCACCGGGCAAGGCCGGATACTCGGCGTTGTAGTCCACCGTCTCGATCCGGGAGTGTGGATCGATCACGCGGTCGGCATCTTGGGAGTCGTTTGCCATCGAGACTGCTCAGTCTACCCACCGGGGAGCGAGAGGTTGCGCGATGAGAGGCAGATCACTTGCCGATACAGAAGCCTGAGAAGATGCGATCGAGCAGGGCGGCGGTGACGTCGAGAGGTTGCTCACGGTCGCTCTCCATGCGCTCCAAGGCCTCTCGCAACTGCAGGGAAAGCACGGGCAGGGCGCCCCAGAAGTCATCCTCAGAGGCGGCTTCGAGCAGGGGCAGAATCTCTGCTGCTGCGTCTGCCTCGGAGCGTTCGGCGAAGTCTGCGGCCCGTGGAGCCGGAGCTGCGCTGAGGAGTGCCTGCCAGAGAGCGGGAAGCCCCTCGCCCGTGCGCGCCGAGGTGTACAGACCGTCAGCTCTCGTGGCGCCTGCAGGGAGCAGGTCGCAGCGACTGATCACGGAAATCAAGGTGCGTGAACCCACCGCGGCCAGCCGTCGACGGCGATGGGCTAGGCTGTCGTCGGCGCCTCCCGGCCCTGCGGCCTCGGCTGTCGGAGAGGCCACCGACTCCACGTGGAGTACGACCGCTGCGGAGGGCAGGGCGGTCAGGAAGCGCTCGGCAGCCAGCGCGTCCAACCCGTCGCTCACCTCGCCTACACCCGGGCCGTCGATCAGGCGCCAACGCCGGCCACCGTGCTCGACCGTTGCGGCGAGGGCGTCGCGGGTCGTGCCCGGTTGGGGAGAGATCGTGGTCTCCGCCCCGGGGCACAGGGCCAAGAAGAGCGACGACTTGCCCGCGTTGGGCGGACCCAGCAAGACCACGTCGGTCTCCCCGTCGGCAGCGGGACGCGAGCGGCCAGCCTCCACGAGCGCACGGGCCAGGGTCGTCGACCGGACCAGTCCCGCCCGCAGCTCGACCTCGGCGATGGCTTCGGTGTCGGATTCTTCGAAGTCGACGTGGGCCTCCAGCAGGGCGAGGGTGTTCAGCAGCTCGTCGCGGAGGGCATCGCCCAGACGAGCGGTCCCACCGGTGAGGCAGCTGGCAGCAGCCCGGGCGTCGTCTGCCTCACGGCTGGCCACCAGACGCCCCACCGTCAGGGCACCGTCCAGATCGATGCGACCATGGATCAGCCCTCGGCGCAGAAACTCTCCTCGTGCGGCCGGGCGAGCCCCCGCAGAGACGGCTCGGCGCAAGACCTCGGTGACCAGGGCTGGCCACCCGGGCAGGTGCAGCTCGACCACGTCCTCACCGGTCAGGGACCGGGGCCCTCTGAAGAACAACAGCTGCACGGGAAGGCGCGAGGCCTCGTCGGGAGCGAGCGCAAACCAGCCCTCGCCCAGGCGGCCGGGCTTCGGGGCCGTGGTGATGTTCAGCAGACCCTGGACGATGGCCAGCGCCTGGCCCCCAGACAGCCGGACCATGGCCCGTTCAGCGAAGCCTGGAGCAGTGGCCGGCGCCACGATGGTGTCCACCAGATCGCTGGCGGACACGAGAGAGGTCACGGCAGGTGCGGCATCAGATCGGCGGCGATGATCTCGCCCTTGGCCTTGCAGCCCGCTGCGTTCAGGTGCACCGAGTCAACGAACAGACCGGCGTCTGCCGGGAGCTGGCTGGCCAGGTCAATCCAGACGGCGCCCTGCTGCTCGGCGATCTGGCGAGTGACCACGTTGTGCTCGGCGATGCCGGTGAGCAGCTCGGGCTGACCCTCGTTCGTGGCCAGGGCCGCGTCCGCCGCGAAGCTGACCAAGACCGCCATCACCCCGTGAGCCTGAGCCACCGCCACCATGCTCAGCAGGTTGCGCCGATACGCCTCCGTGCCCGATGCGGTCAGGTTCGCTCCCGCATCGCCCGGAGGATCGGGGCGCTCGTACTGGATCAGTTCGTTGACCCCGCCCAGGTAGTCTTTGCGCCCGGTGAAGCCCTCGACCGAGCCGTTCCAGTTGCGACGGTAGTGCTCGTAGCCTGGGGTGTAGTTGGCGTAGCGCCGGGCCCGCACGTCGTTGGCTCCGTGGTAGACCACGATGGCGTCGGGCTGCAGCTCAAGCACGCGAAAGATCAGGTTGTTGAGGCTCTCGGCCGTGGTGTAGCTCTCGATGCCCCCGTTGATCACCTCGATGTCGGCGTCTGGTCGCGCAGCGCGCAGGGCGGCTTCCATTTGCACCGGGTAGGACTCGTTGTCATCCACGGCGTAAGAGTAGGTGGTGGATCCACCGAGGCAGACGATGCGATAGCGACCGTCAGGCTTTGGCATGTCGATGGCCTTGCCCCGAAAGCCCTGAGCGTTGCTGGTGGCCACACGTTTGCCGCCGCGGGTGAAATCAGGCTTGAGCCCGTACATCACGTAAGGCAGGGGACGAAAGGCCAGCTTCTCCTGGGTCAGGGACGAGCCGCCCATGACGAAGTGGAACACCACGTAGGCCATGGCAGCCATGACGATGACCAGACCCGCCCGGGAACGACGGGGCCGCGATCGGGGTGCACTGCTCATGACGTCTGCTCAGGACTTGGTGGGGACGGCGGTCTTCGTCGGGACACCATCGATAGGCCAGATGCGCCGGATGACCTGGAACTCGAAGATACCCAGCAGCGACGACGTGAGGATGTAGAGCGACAGTCCCGCAGAGTAGCTGTACAGGATCCAGAGCATGAAGATGGGCATGATCATGCCCATGATCTTCTGGGTCTGAGCCTGGCTGTCGTCAGCAGGCTTGGGCTGAAAACGCATCTGCGCGATGGTGGCGATGGACATCAACACGGGCAGCAGGTTGACCGTCTCGAAGCCGAAGAAGCCAAAGGGCATCTGGTCCGGCCGGGAGAGGTCGGTGATCCAGAACATGAACGACGACTGACGCAGCTCGATGGACGTACCCAAGATCTGAAACAGGCTGATCCAGACCGGGAACTGCAAGAACATGAGCAGGCAGCCACCGAGGGGCGGCGACACGCCCTCGGCCTTGAGCACCTTCATCTGCTCTTCTTGGAACTTGCGCGTGTTGTTCTTGTACTTCTTCTTCAGCTCGTCAAGCCGCGGCTTGAGCCTCTGCATGGCGGCCGAATAGCGGCCCATGCCCGTCTGCTGCTTGCGGTTGAGCGGAAACAGCATGCCCTTCACCACGACCGTCAACATGATGATCGCCAGGCCCCAGTTGCCGACGATCGAGTAGAAGAAGCGCAGCACCACCAGCAGGGTGCGGTTGATCCATGCGCCCCAGCCGTAGGACGCTTCGATGACATCGGTCAAGAAGCCGTAGCCGGTCGTGCCAGCGATCTCTGTGGACTTGGGTCCGGTGTAGAGTTCGAAGCCGAACGAGCGGGACTGCCCGGGCTCCAGGCCCAGCACCACCAGCAGCAAGTCGGCGGTGGCGTTGGTGCGGTGGTCGGATTCGAGCTCGTAGCGCAGGGCCTCGGCCTCCCGCTCGTCACGGGGCTCTCGAGAGGCCACATCGCGCTCGAGGGCTTGGGCGTCGAAGACCGACGCGGGAAACACCTGACGCACGTCGGTGCCCCCTTCGGGGATCAGCACCGAGGTGAAGTAGTTGGTCATCACTCCCGCGGCCAACAACTGCTCGTCGGCTGCCACGCTCACCGGGTCGCCGTCCAGGTCGCCCCCGCCCCACTTGGTCGGCACGGACTCGCCCATCTTGTTGCGCACGATGGCCACGGCCTGAGGGCCACGCCCATAGCGGAACTTGGCCTTGCCGCTGGCCAGATCGACCAGCCCCCTGGCGCCTTCGAGAGACAACGAGAGCGAGTCGAGCCGGCTGTCACCCACGTTGGTCACGTCGAGGGTCAGGCCCAGGGTGTAGTCCTTGTCCCGCTCGTCGACGGTGCGGGTGAACAGCAGACCGTCGGGGGTGGTGTGGGTGAACACCAAGCGGCTCAGCCCGGCGCTGGTCTTCTCACGGCTGACTTCCCAATGCACCTGGTCGAGCGCGTACTTGTTGCCCAGCGCGGTGAGCCGCAGGTTGTGGTTCTCGCCATCGAGGGTTGACAGCAGCGGCAGGACCTCGTCGCTCTCAAGAGAGGGGTGGTAGTCCAGCAGATCAAGCTGCACCAGAGCGGCGCCCTGGGATGTCCAGACGGAGCGTGTGGCCCCGGTCTCCAACACCTCGGTGGTCGGGGTGGCGCCCGTCTCCAGCAGATCGGCCAGGACCTCGTCGGTCAGCTCCGAGCTGGTCTTCTCTCCGGCCTGAGCCATGCGGCTCTCGACGGAGAGCGGGTCTGCGGGCTGGGCCTGGTCCTCTGAACCGGGCTGAGCCTCACCGGCGATCCCCGAACCGTCTACGCTCGGATCTGCAGGCTCGGGCTGTGGAAAGCTCCGCATGTACAGCAGGACGAATGCGAAGCTGAGGATGAGCGCGAAAGGCAGGCGCTTTTCCATGAGTCGGGCGGCTCGAATGACGTGAATGGGCTCGCGATACGCTCGTCCTGTGGACGAGTTCGCGGCGTTGTTGGATTCGGCTGCCCGTTGCTTTCAGGCGGCCGAGCGAGAACGAGTGACGATCAGCCGCCGAGGCCGTCGAGAGCGATGGCCTCCTCGATCAGCATGATCGGGATGCCTGCACGGACCGGATACAGAACCTTGCCATCTTGCCGCACAAGGCCCGCATCGAGGGCTAGCTCGACAGCGGAACCCCCACGGGCGGTCACCTTGCCTGCGGCAATGGCCGCATTCACGGTGGCCAGAAGCGCCTCGTCGGCGAGGGCCACGGGTTCTTTGGTCTCGGGGCAGGCCAGGATGGCTAGAAGGTCCTGGTCGAGTGCTGGCGATGACATGTCTCGTCCTCCGTTGACGAACGGCGCATCCTTCCATACCGGCTGGCCTCGCGCCATGTCAAACTGTCCCCCCCCATGGCGACCAAGACGACCACGATGACCGAGACCGTAGGCACGACCGCAGACAGAGGGATGGCCCGATCGGCGACTCTCACCGAGACGGCGCCCCGCTCCCCACACCCCTCGAGATGGGCGGGTTGGACGGCCCTTGTGGCGCTCGTCTGCTTCAGCGCCTGCGAGCCCCTGCCAGAGCTGCCCGGCCTGCCAGGGGTCACCGACGAGGGGCGGGCCTGGTTCTGGCGCGACGTACTGGCCGCGCCCTTGCCTGGAGAGAGCGCCCCGGACGCCGCCCTGCTGGCCCTGTCCGGCCCCGCGGAGCGCATTGACGCCCTGGCTGAGCTGGTCATCAAGGCCGATCCGGCTGCCCTCACCACCTGCCTGGCCCTGCTCAAGGACCCCAACGTGGGGGTGGCCTGCGCCGCCGCCGAGGCCCTGGCCCAGCTGGGCGACCGGGCGGCCATCCCCCGGCTGCTCAAGGGCATCGGCCCCTACCCTGTCGATTATGACACCTCGATTCACCTGCGCATGGCCGAGGCGGCCACACTGGCCACCCTGGGGAACCCGGCGGGCATCCCCCTGATCTTGGACCTGCTCGCCGAAGGCACCCCCGCCCAGATCGACCGCGACCTGATCGCCTGGGCGCCCACTCGGCAGCTGGTCTTTCTGCGCGAGCTGGCCCTGCCCGGGCTGGTGGCCATGGCTGGGACGGACTTCGGCTACATCCCCAATGGATCGGTCCCTGGGCGGCAGGCCGCGGTCCTCAAGGCTCGGGCCTGGTGGGAGCAGCACAAGGGCCGCCTCTGGGCAAGTGCTCCCCTCGACGAGGAACGGCTAGAGACCAGGGCCCGACTGCTGGTTCACCATCTCGGTGCCTACCAGTTGCGTCAGATCGACGGCGCCCGCTTCGCCTTGGCACACATGGGGCCGCCGGTGTTGAGCCACCTCCAAGAGGGCCTGCAGAGCGAAGACACCTATATTCGGGTGCACGTGCTCGAGGTCATGGAGCAGCTCTGCGAGCTGTCCGAGCCAAAAATCAGAAGCCGCATTGCCATCGTGGCCGCCGGCCCCCTGCTCGACGATCCCGACCTGCAAGTGGCCGCCCAGGCCGCCAGCGTGTGTGCTGCTGCCAGCATCATCGACCCCCTCGTGGCTGCCGCCGGGCGCCGCACCGAGGCTTCGATCCAGCTGGCCCTCGTCGACGCCCTGGGCCGCCTCGGCCTGCCCCTGGCCCACAAGGTCTTGTTGGAGTCCTTCGGAGACGGCTCGGGCGAGCTGGCCCCGGCCCGCCCCACCGACTTCAAGGTCGCCTACGAGGCAGCCCTCCTGGCCACGGACCCCCAACGGTCTCCCGAGGGCCTGCTGTCCATGCTCAGCTCCCCCGACCCGGACATCGTCTACCCCGCCCTGGAGCGATTGATCCTCTACACCGGCTCCGACCACGGCCTCGACCCCACCCGCCCCGCACCCGAACGAACCCAGGCCCTAGCCTCCGCACGCAAAGCCCTGACAAGAGAGCGCCCCGAGCAAGGCTAGCCCCGACCAAAGCAGCCCCAACCAGGGCCAAGACCCTCCACCAGCGCTCGGCTGCCCGACCAAGCTCCCGGCACCCCGCACCCCGCAAGCGCATCCAGAAAACCGCCGAACTCGAGAACCACTCCCCCGGACGGCCAGAGTCGCCTCTCTCCACCGGGGAGGGCGTCCCTGTTTTTCGCCAAGGGGGTCTGGAGCGAGTTCCCGAGGCGAGGCCTCGTTGTCTGAGCGCCACGGCCCCCTTGGTGAAAAACAGGGACGCCCGCAGCATCACCACCAAAAGAGCGACCCATGGCACAGACTCAAGCCCATGCCCGAGCCCCACTCAGATGCCCCTCAGCCCTGAGTGAGACAAAGCCGTCCTGCCCCAAGACCACATGGTCAAGCAATGGGATGCCCAGGGTCTCCCCCACGCGCACCAGCCGCCCGGTGACCGCCAGATCCTGGCGACTCGGCCGGGGGTCGCCGCTCGGGTGATTGTGGGCCACGACGATGGCCCCCGCCCCTTCACGCACCGCTGGCCCGAACACCTCTCGCGGGTGAACCACCGACCAGGTCAGGCACCCTTCACTGACCCGCTCCGTCCTCAGGGGACGGTTCTTGGCATCGAGCAACACCACCATGAAGACCTCCTTGGTGCAGCCCGCCAGCAGACCCTGTAGATGAGGCACCAGATCGCCGGCACCCAGCACGGGCCGTCCCGTGGGCAAGGCCTCGCGCAGGGCACGGCGCCCTAGCTCGAAGGCACAGGCCAAGCGCAGCGCCCGCTCGGGTGGCGTCTGGGGCACCGTGCGCATCAGTTCTCGGGGAGCCATGCGCGCCAACCGCCTCATCCCGCCCGCCCGCAAGAGCAACTCGCGAACGGGAACCCGCTCGGGATCCACGGGATCGACAAGGCTTGCCAACAACTGCTCGCAGGTCAGCTCGGAGAGGGCCGTGGTCAGCAGCGGGTCCGCGACCCAGCGCTCAAGGACATCGGTTTCAAGGCTCTCGGTCTCAAGGGTATCCATGGCCGCCTCGACGGCATGGACGGCGACCCGTTACCGACCGAAGAGGCCATCGACCCAGACCGCCCGATCACCCGCATCGTGATCGCCCCCGTCGCCCACCGTGAACTCCAGCAGCTGCCCTGCATCGAGCCCGCTGAGTCGGAGGACCACCGGGGCATCGCCCTCGACCTGCTCCACCACCCGAGCCAGGTCTCGCCCCTGGGAACGCACGTCGAAGCTCACGCTGCCCTGGGCTGGAATGCGGTAGACGTCGTCGGAGAGTCCGACCGTGACCCGCAGCGTCCGGGCGCCGGGGGGCACCGCGAAGACCAGGGTCGAGTCGGCGTGGACGCCCAGGCCCGTCGCCCGGGGCAGCCCGCCCAGAGCCAACATGTCCCCGGCCACAGCCAGGTTTCGTTGCCAGGGGAACAGCGTGCTCTCATCCCGACCCAAGGACGGCCACTCGTCCACTTCCACGGGAGACAAATCGGCGAGCAGGAGGGGAGGCTGGTCGGCTCGGTCGGACAGCAACATGGAGGCCAGCTCTCCGGGCAGCACCACCAGACCTTCGGCGAACTGGGTGTTGACCACCAGCTGCTGGGGACTGACCGAGACCAGGCCCGCGGCAAAGGTCGAGCCGCCTCGCAGGGCCAGGCGCACGGGCCAACCTTTCAGCTCTCGGCCCGGGTGGATGGTGTCCGCCAGGGCCACCGCCAGCACCTCATCCCAGTCGAGTTCCAGGTCGCCGAGGGGGCTCTCCAGCACCAGCCCCTCCACGCCGACCTCGGCGATCACGCCTGCCACGTCATCGAGGCTGGCGTCGCTCCGTCGCTTCCAGACCCGATCGTCGAAGCCCTCTGCCTGCAGCTGGGACAGCCGGTCGAGAGGTCGATCCACGGCGGGGAGCAGTCGGTCTACAAACTCGAAGGGGATGGCCACCTCAGCGACCCCGTCGATCAGAAAACGCACCTCGACGTCGTCGCCCCCGGCGAATCGCCCCACCAAGCGATCTCCCAGTCCCGGCGCATCCGCTCGAGCCGCCATGAACAGGATGTCCCGGGGCAAGACCGGGTCAGCGGCAAGTGGCGTGGGCTGGCCACTCACCAGGACCAGCTCTCCCGGCTCCAGCTGGGTGCGTCCACTGGCCGTTGCCAGCTCTGAGCCCGAGGCGTCAAAGCTCAGCCACTCCCCCAGGACGGTGGCTCCGTCTGCCGTTTCGAAGGAGAACAGGGCGTCAGGGCCGTCGCTGAGCGCAAGGGGGGAGGCCAGGAGCAGCAGGAGCGCGAGCATGGGCATGGGTGGTCCTCTCGTGGCAGCGCCCGTGCGCCATTGTGGCAGCATCCGTGAGCGCTCAGGGGCGCCAACCTGCCAGAAGGACATGGAGCTACCGCACGTTAGGCGTCCGGCCCCCGGTGATCAACGGAGATCAACGCTCCCCCGCGGCCCGTCACGTTTGGCCCACTCTTTGCTGGGTGTCCACCCACTCACATGTGGGAGTTCGCCCTCGGCGCAGCAGCGCAGAGACCAGCGGCCTCCCGGCAGACAGCCGCACTCACGTCGCACCGGCCCCCAGCGGGCTTCCCAAGCGACAGACTTCTCCGGAGACCCAGCCCATGGCCAAGCAGATGGCCTTTGACCTCGAAGCCCGGGACCGCCTTCGTGCGGGAGTGGACAAGATCGCCCGAGCCGTCGCGAGCACCCTCGGTCCCAAGGGGCGCAACGCAATCCTCGACAAGAGCTGGGGCGGACCTTCGATCACGAAGGACGGCGTCTCGGTGGCTGACGAGATCGAACTCGACGATCCCTACGAGAACATGGCGGCACAGCTGGTGCGCGAGGCTGCCAGCAAGACGAACAAGGTGGCCGGCGACGGCACCACCACCGCGACGGTCCTGGCCAAGGCGCTCTTTGACGAGGGCACCAAGTTGCTGGTGGCCGGCGCGAAGAGCGACTGCCTGCTCCGTGGCCTGCGCAAGGGCTCGGCAGCGGTCATGGCCGATCTGGCCAAGCGCAGCCGCACCATCGACGCCAGCGACCGCAAGCAGCTCACCCAGGTGGCCACCATCTCGGCCAACAACGACCCCACCGTGGGCAAGTTGCTCGGTGACGCCCTGGCCAAGGTCGGCGCCGATGGCGTGATCACGGTCGAAGAGGGCAAGACCCAGGACACCACCGTCGACGTGGTCGAAGGCATGCAGTTCGACCGGGGCTTCCTGTCGTCGCACTTCGTGACCGATCCTGAGCGGCTCGAGACCGTCTTCGACAAGCCCTACATCCTGGTCAGCCAGGAGAAGATCAGCTCGGCTCGTGAGCTGGTGCCCGTGCTCGAGGCTGTGAGCAAGAGCGGCCGTCCCCTGGTGATCATCGCCGAGGATATCGAGGGCGAGGCGCTGGCGACCCTGGTGGTCAACAAGCTGCGAGGCATCCTCAACGTCTGCGCCGTCAAGGCTCCGGGCTATGGTGACCGCCGCAAGGCCATGCTCGGCGACATCGCCGGGCTCTGCGGCGCCACGCTGATCAGCAAGGAGCTCGACCTCGACCTCGAGAACGCCACGGTCGGGCACATGGGTTCGGCTCGCAAGCTGATCATCACCAACGACACCACCACCGTGGTGCAGGGTGCCGGCAAGCGTTCCGACGTGGACGCCCGGGTGGCCCAGATCCGCCGGGAGATCGATCGCACCACCAGCGACTACGACCGGGAGAAGCTCCAGGAGCGCCTGGCCCGTCTGGCCGGTGGCATCGCCGAGATCCGGGTGGGCGCAGCGACCGAGACCGAGCTGAAAGAGAAGAAATCACGCTTCGAAGACGCTCACCACGCCACCATGGCCGCGCTGGCCGAGGGCATTCAGCCCGGCGGCGGCGTGGCCCTGCTGCGGGCGAAGAAGGCCATCAAGGCGCTGAAGCTCGAGGGTGACGAAGGCCTCGGCGCGGACGTCGTGGCTGCAGCCATCGAGCGGCCCCTGCGCACCATCGCGAAGAACGCCGGCTACGAGCCGGGCATCGTCGTGCGCAACGTGCTCAAGGGCAAGCTCACCGAAGGCTTCAACGCCAACACCGGCAAGTACGTCGACATGTTCGAGGCCGGCATCATCGACCCGACCAAGGTCGCTCGTTGTGCCCTCGAGAACGCGACCAGCGTGGCCACCATGCTGCTCTCCACCGACTGCCTCATCGCCGACATCCCGTCGACCGACGATGACGCCCACGCTGGCCATGACCATGGCGGCGGCATGGGCGGCATGGGCGGTGGTATGGGAGGCATGGGCGGTATGGGAGGCATGGGTGGAATGGGCGGTATGGGCGGTATGGGTGGCATGGGAGGGATGGGCGGCATGGGCTTCTGAGCCCAGGGCAGCCCTCCTTCATCACCACACCGACACGAACGCAAATCAAAGCAACGGAACGCAAGACAATGACCACCATCAAGCCACTCGACGACCGCGTCGTCATCCAAGTCCTCGACGCCGAAGAGGTCTCCGCCGGAGGCATCCTGCTCCCCGACTCCGCTCAGGAAAAGCCTCAGCGCGGGCGCATCACCGCCGTGGGCACCGGCCGCCGGCTGGACAACGGCAAGCGGGGCTCGCTCTCCGTGAAGAAGGGTGACGAAGTCATCTTCGGCAAGTACGCCGGCACGGACGTCACCGTCGGCGACGCCGATTACAAGATCCTGCGCGAGAGCGAGATCCTCGCTCGCGTCGACTGAAGCCAAGAGAAAGACGAACAAGACATGGCCAAGCAGCTGCTGTTTGACGACGACGCCCGCCGCAAGATCCTTGCTGGTGTCCAGAAACTCGCCAAGACCGTCAAGGTGACCTTGGGCCCCTCGGGGCGCAACGTGGTCATCAAGAAGAGCTTCGGCGGACCCGTGATCACCAAGGACGGCGTGAGCGTCGCCAAGGAGGTCGAACTCGAGGACCCCTTCGAGAACATGGGCGCCAAGCTCGTGAACGAGGTGGCCACCAAGACCAACGACGTGGCCGGTGACGGCACCACCACGGCCACCATCCTGGCCGAGGCGCTGTTCACCCAGGGACTGAAGTTCCTGTCCGCTGGCGTCAACCCCATGGACCTCAAGCGCGGCATCGACGACGCCGTCGCCGCCGTGGTCGCTGACATCGAGAAACAGAGCACGCCGATCAAGAGCAGCGCCCAGGTCGCCAGCGTGGGCATGGTCTCGGCGAACAACGATGCGGCCATCGGCCAACTCCTCGCCGACGCACTCGATCGCGTGGGCAAAGATGGTGTGGTCACGGTCGAAGAGTCCAAGACCGCCGACACCTGGCTTGAAGCCGTCGACGGCCTGCAGTTCGACAAGGGCTACCTGTCGCCGTACTTCATCACCAACCCGGGCAACATGACCTGCGAGTTCGAGAACGCCCTCGTGCTGATCCACGAGAAGAAGATCTCGAACCTCCGTGCGTTGCTGCCCGTGCTGGAGAAGACCGCGGCCTCTGGTCGTCCCCTGCTGCTCATCGCCGAAGACGTGGACAACGAAGCCCTCGCGGCCCTCGTGGTCAACCGGCTGCGCGGCGGTCTCGCCGTGTGCGCCGCCAAGGCCCCCGGGTTCGGTGATCGTCGCAAGCAGTATCTCGACGACATGGCCGTGCTCACCGGCGGGACACTGATCAGCGAAGAAGCTGGCCACAGTCTCGAGAACATCGAGCTGTCCATGCTCGGCTCGGCGAAGAAAGTCATCGTCGACAAGGACTCCACGACCCTCGTCGAGGGTGGCGGATCCAAGAAGGCCGTTGACGCACGGGTCAGCCAGATCCGCACGCAGATCAGTCAGGCGACTTCAGACTACGACCGCGAGAAGCTCCAGGAGCGTCTGGCCAAGTTGACTGGCGGCGTGGCTGTGGTGCATGTGGGCGCCGAGACAGAGACCGCCCTCAAGGAGAAGAAGGACCGTGTGGACGACGCGCTCAGCGCAACCCGCGCGGCCGTCGAAGAGGGCGTGGTCGCTGGCGGTGGTGTGGCGCTCGTGCGGGCCTTGTCCGCGCTCGAGGGGCTGACCCTCAAGGGCGACAAGAAGTTCGGTCGCGATGTGGTCAAGAAGGCCATCGTCGCCCCCCTGCGGCAGATCGCCGACAACGCTGGCCTGGACGGCAACGTGATCCTGGAGGAGACCCTTGAGAAGAAGGGCAACCGGGGCATGAACGTCGCCACCGGCTCTTGGTGCGATCTGGTCAAGGACGGCATCATCGACCCGGCCAAGGTCGCCCGCACGGCGCTGCAGAACGCAGCCAGCGTCGTCGGCCTGATGCTCACCACCGAGACCGTTGTCACCGAGATGGCCGACGCCGACAAGAAGGTCGCCGGGGCGCTGTCCTAGTGCGAGCCCTCCCCCCACGTCCGCATCAGTTCTCCGGCTTGGCTCCTGGCCTCTAGATCATGGCCGCCAAGAAGGACTACTACGAGCTGCTCGGCGTCGGTCGTGAAGCGACCGACGCCGAGATCAAGAAGGCCTACCGCAAGCTGGCGCTCAAGCTGCACCCTGACCGCAACGAGGGTGACGCCGAGTCTGCCGAACGCTTCAAGGAAGTCTCCGAGGCCTACGAGGTCCTCTCTGACGGTGAGAAGCGCAGCACCTATGACCGCTTCGGCCACGACGGCCTGAAGGGGCAGGGATTCCACGGCGGTGGCTCTCAGCACGCCCAGGACATCTTCGAATCGTTCTTCGGCGGAGGCGGCCTCGACTCGCTCTTCGGCGGGATGTTCGGCGGCGGCGGCGGCGGGCGCGGGCGAGGACCACGCCAGGGGTCTCACCTGCGGGTTTCGGTGAACATCAGCCTGGCGGATGCCTTCGAAGGTACCACCCGGACGATCACCATCCGGCGCAACGAACACTGCGCCGAGTGCTCCGGTTCCGGTGCGGCCAAGGGCACCCGAGCAGAGAGCTGCGCCAGCTGCCACGGGCAGGGTACGGTCCAGCGGCAGCAAGGTTTCTTCATGGTGCAGGCACCATGCAGCGCCTGCCAGGGGACAGGCCAGACGATCAAGTCGCCCTGCGCCAAGTGCCACGGCAAGGGCCTCGTGCCCCAGAGCAAGGAGATCGAGATCCGCATCCCTGCGGGTATCGAGACGGGCCAGCAGCTGCGGGTCTCCGGCGAGGGAGAACCGGGCGAGGTAGGCGCCCCCCGAGGTGACCTCTTCTGCGTCGTGCAGATCGAAGACCACCCGCTCTTTGAACGGGACGGCGATCACCTGCTCTGCGAGATCCCCATCACCTACCCACAGGCGGCCTTGGGGACTTCCCTCGATGTGCCGACCCTCTCTGGTCTGCGCTCGATGAAGGTGCCCGCGGGAAGCCAGAGCGGACGGGTCTTCAGGCTGCGGGGGCAGGGCATGCCCTCGGTACAGGGCTTTGGCAACGGCGACCTGCACGTTCGGGTGCAGATCGAGACACCCAAGAAACTCTCGTCCCGGGAGCGCGAGCTGCTCGAAGAGCTCGACTCCCTCGACGTCGAGCACACCTCACGAGCACGACAGAAGTCGTTCCTCGACAAGGTGAAGGATCTCTTCGACTGAGACGGCGCCAACCATGAGAAAGAGCAAGAAGAAGGCCAAGGGCGAGAGTGACGCTGCGGCGGACAACGATGTCCAGCCGGGAGCGGACGCTGCGCCGGCCGACGAGCACGACGACAAGGAACCCGATCTCGCCCAGCAGGTGCTCGACCTCGAGAGCAAGTGGCTGCGGTCCCGGGCTGATCTGGACAACGCCCGGCGGCGGGCACGCCTGGACGTCGAAGAGGCTCGGGCGTTCTCGAGTACGGCCCTGTTGCAGTCGCTGCTGCCCGTCCTCGACGCGCTGCAGATGGCCTTGACGACGGCCCCCGCTGACGCGAGCGATCCTGTCATCGAGGGACTGCGCCTCACCGAGCAGCAGTTTCAAAGCGTCTTGGCCGCCCATGGCGTGCTGCCCGTGGCCGCCGAGCTCGGCAGCCCCTGCGACCCGGCCATCCACCGGGTGCTGATCGAGCAGCCCAGCGACGACTTTGCTCCCGGCCAGATCGTGGGCGAGATCACCAAGGGCTACACCCTTCATGGGCGACTGCTCAGAGAAGCCCAGGTGGTGGTCGCAGCCAAGCCAGCACCAAGCTCCCCCACAGCAGATCTGCCCGATGCCGACGTATGACTACGCCTGCCGCTTCTGCGAGCACACGTTCGAGCACTTTCAGGGCATCAATGATCCCCTGAAGCGCAAGTGCCCCCAGTGCAGGCGCATGGGCCTCGACCGGCTCTTCGGCACGGGTGTCGGCGTCGTCTTCAAGGGCAGCGGCTTCTACGAGACCGACTACAAGCGCGCCTCCAAAAAGGATGGCGCCAAGCAGAAGAGCGGGAAGTCCGTAGAGTCGAAGGGGAGTGACTCCAGCTCAGCGAAAGACTCCAGCTCAGCGAAGCCAAAGAGCGACAAGAGCAAGACCAGCAAAGAGACGTAGCGGCCTGAGAGGCGAGGGTGCTGGCCGCCTCTGATCAGACCGCAGCTCGGCAAGACATTCGCCATTTGGCTGGAGGCAGCTAAGATGAGCGTGGAGCCCCCCCCCATGCCGTTGAAGCCCCAGCAACTCGCCAAGATCCCTCGCGAAAGCGAGAACGTCCTCAAGCTGGCCCAAGATCTGGGCTCAGAGCGCACCCATTGGGCCAGCCGCCCGACCGAAGTTGAGTTCGGTTTCAACAACCACTGCAACCTGGTCTGCATCATGTGCCACCAGGCTGATGGCATCCCGGCCCTCAAGATGGCTCGCGGGCAGGCCAACGAAGTGCTGGAGCAGATCCTGCCCCACGCCCTGCACCTGACACCTTCAGACGCCAGCGAGCCCCTGCTCAACGATCTCGACGAGGTCTGCCGGCTCTGCGAAGAACATGACGTGCAGATGATGCTCTACTGCAACGCCACTCTGCTCGACGAGGCGACCTTCGAGAAGATCGCCCCCTGGACCCACCGCATCTGGTTCTCCATCGATTCCCCGGAGAAAGAGACCTTCGAGCGCCTCCGCGCCGGGTCGACCTTTGAAGAGGTCATCGAGAACATCGGCAAGGTGTTGCCCCGCGCCGCCGAGATGAAGATCGAGATCGGCTTCAACGCCGTGGTCATGGAACCCAACTGGCACCAGATGCCTGCCCTGGTCGACTTCGTGGCGGACATGGGCGGCACCCAGATGTCCCTGCAAGAGCTGCTGCCCAACTCGACGGGTTTCGAAGAGCTGCGCATCGAAGGCAAGGTCGACGACGAGGTCTACGGGACCATGGTCGCAGCGGTGAAGGAGCGCGCGGCGGCCCGCAACATGAACATCAGCCTCAACCTCCACCCGCCCTTCGGCGGCGAGCTGATCCATCGCGACAGAGACCCCCACACCAAGTCACCCCTGGCCCAGCTGAGAGAGCTGCACATGGACAGCCTGGGGGAGATGCACCCGGGCTTCTGCCAGATGGCCATGAACTATCTCAAGGTCACACCCGACGGCAAGGTCTTCCCCTGCTGCCGTGGCCCGAGCGAACTCGAGATGGGCAACGTGCTGGAGCAGCCCTTCGAGGACATCTGGAACGGCGAGGCCTACCAGGAGTTTCGTCGGCGCATGTTCAGCCGGGAGTACCCCGACGTCTGCGCCAACTGCCTCGTGCTCACGGGACGCCCCGGGTTTCCAGGCGTCTCCAAGCCAGAGGGCAGCTGACTCTCGACGGCAGCGCGCCGTCGCACAGAAGGCTCCGCCGCACTGCGTCCGCTGGATCGCTCAGGGCCGGCCGCCATGGCGACCGACCCCAAGCAGTGCTCCACGCTCTAGCTCAGCCGCCGATGGTGATGGACATGCCTTGCCCACCGCCAGGCGCCACCGCCTCGCCGGTGGTGGTCAGATCAAGCGTGTGGGGCTCGCCCTTGATCACGGTGACCTCCTCGCTCGCCAAGGGCGCCGAACCGAAGCCGCTGCCCATGACAGAGACCGTGTACTCGCCGGCGCCGAGGCCGTCGAAGTCGTAGCGGCCCCCGACAGTTGAGGACATCTGGCTCTCGCTGCCATCGAGCGACGCCAGACGCACGGGCACCCCGTCGAGCAGCTGGCCACTCTGCCCGGAGACCACCCGACCTGACAGCGAAGCGCCCCGGTCGGCCTTGATCACGATGTCCTCTTCGTCGTGTCCTTCCTTGACTTCGAAGGGGCCCTCCTCGGCGGAGATGTAGCCACCGCCCCGGGTCTCGATGCCGTAGGTGCCCGGCTTGACCCACTCGATGCGGAAGTCGCCATTGGCGGTGGTGCGCACCTGGGACAGATCGCCTCCGCCCAGATCCATGGTCATGCTCGACTCTGCGCCGCCAGGCCCCGCGCTCACGAAGGCCATGGTCATGACCGCTCCCGTGGGGCCGCCATCGGTGACCTCTGCATCTGACGTCAGGTTGATCGTCGCTCCGGCCACGCCCTCTCCGGTGTCACGGTCAATCAAACGACCGCTCACCGCAGATCCGGCGAAGACCAGATCCAGCTGGCTCTCCAGGCCGCCACGCAACTTGACGGTGCCCTCTTCGGGCAACGCCGCACCTGGGACAATGCCTGAGATGTCGTAGTCCCCCGGAGTCACGTCTTCGAAGAGGTAGCGACCCTCGTCATCCGTCATCGCCGACTGCCCACCGAAGGGCATGAACGAACCGGCGTCTTTCATCTCCACCGAGACTCCCGAAACCGGGCGCCCCCCCGCCAGAACACGACCGGTCAGGCTCGAGGTCGGGGGACGCACCAGCTCGATCCAGGCCTCTTCCCGGGCCACGACCTCGACCCGCTGCCCCTCGTCGGCAGAGGTGTCCGAGTCATCCATGACGATCATCATGGCGCCGCCCATGCGCATGCCCTGCTCTTTGACCAGCTTCACGTCGTACAGACCGGGCAGCAGATCGGGGACCTCGAAGCGGCCGTCGTTGTCGCTGCGAGCCCGTTGCGAATCGCCGTCACCCATCAAGGCAGCCAGGCGTGCCTGCATTGGGTCGAGCGCCTGTGAGCCCGCCGGGGCTACGGGGCTGATCGTGATCTGGGCACCCTTCACCGGGCTGCCGTCTTGCTCGACGACCATGCCAGCGAGACGCCCTGCCACGAGCAGTTTCACGGCCACATCGTGGCGCGATTGACCCTCTGTCAGGGAGACCATCACGGGCTCGTCCGCTGCGAAGCCCTCT
>Ga0209992_10000452_pt1 | contig 54734 bp, 54 predicted proteins | sample 2SBtaG_2_FD_182564 | JGI IMG/M metagenome (GOLD analysis project Ga0209992, IMG submission 182564) | Deep subsurface microbial communities from Kolumbo volcano to uncover new lineages of life (NeLLi) - 2SBTROV12_ACTIVE470 metaG (SPAdes)... | ecosystem: Environmental > Aquatic > Marine >... | reverse complement strand
AAAGTGATTTGTACCAATTTAATCCTAAATGAAAATTACTGTCAAAAAACCCCAATTCATCATATGCAGATTTAACCATGCATGGATGTTCATCTAAATAATGATAAAGTGATGTGGTTCCTCCTCTTACAACTCCTATTACAATAAAATCAGGAAGAACCCTAAAAAAAGATGTTAATCCATACATGTGACGTTTGAATAAAATATGATATAAATTACGATATATGTAATACAACAATGATTTTTTTCTTAATTTTTTCATAATATTATAACTCATAAATTATTTAGAAGAATTAATTGAATGAAATACATCATAATTAATTTCAAAAATCTTGACTTTATATCCATAACTTTTTTCAGTTGAATCATATATTTCTGTAAGATAAGAATACTTGTAGTCATTATGAAATAAATCCTGGGTAAATTTGGAACCATGATATTTTCCATCTGTAACAATATGAGACAATCCTACTTTTTCATTTTCCATAATAAAATCTTCAATTGAATTAAACTTTATACTAGGATACTTGAATGTTTTATAGGAAAGATCTGAATCGATATTAGGCCATTTTTGAAGAATTTTTGCAATGGTTAGATAATTTCCATCAATAGGATCGGAATTAATTACCTCAGTTAAATTAACAATGTCTTTGGAAATTAAAAATGTTTCTTCTTCATGTTTAAAATCAACCTTGTTATATTCAAGAACGATTAAAGAAGAAATTAAAATAAATAATATGATAGATAAACTAATCAATTTAGGATTTTTTGATGATATTCTTTTAATTGAATATGCAGCAGGAACAATAAAAATAGGAAATAAAACAAAAATGTATCTACTTTCTTCTATACCTCTTCCATAGGCATACAACATAGGAACTATCAAAAAAGGAATGAAAAGCATTAACGATAAAGATCTGTAATCTTTAAAAATTTTTTTCCATTTTTTTATGATTAAAAATATACCTAATGAAACAAAGAAAATGAGACTCGGGAATAGAGCAAATCCAATGAATTTTATCAAAGATGTTATTGCTCTAATCAAAAAATTTATCATCTTATTATCTTCCCATTCATCTGGATATGGATTATCAATTTGAGATGATTCAGAAATAAGATGTTGAGAAACATGAGCGATACCTCCACTAAATTGACTAGTTAATCCATCTTGACCTGTTGATTCAATTCTCAAATATATCATAGGAGTTAATATTAAGAAAAAAAGTAATATTACAATTACAAATTTAAAAACAACTTTTGATTCTTTATTATGCTTTATAAAAAATATTATTGATAATGGAATGATCACAAGAAATGTTTCTGATCTAACTAGAACTAATAGAGATGTTATTGAAAATGCAGCAAATGTATATTTCATGTTATTATTTAATAATAACAACAATGTCATAGAACACAAAAAAATTGTTAATGGTTCAGTTAATCCTTGTATTGAATTAAGAACAAGTTTAGGACTAAATGTAAACAATATAGTAGCAATAAACGCATATTTTACATCAACAAATTTTTTACATAAAAAAAATATTGGAATAACTGTTATAGCTGAAATTACAATTGCGATAAATCTTTGCATATAAATAAAATCAAAAAATTCATCAGTTTCTAAAAAACTAAAAAAAATTGATAAAAAAGTTGGCCAACCATTATTTGGAAAATACTCTGTAGGTAAATTCCCAGTTTGGCTTAATTGATAAGCATAATAAAAATATTCAAAACTATCTAAGAATATTGGAATTTCATATGGAAAATAAAGAAATCTAAATAAAATTGAACTACAAACTATTAAGAATAAAATAGAAATTGCTTTTCTCTTATCTTCTAATTTTAATAAAAAATTCATCAACATTTGATTTATCTCTAAGTTAGATAACTTAATATTTTCAATTATTTATGTTTTAATCTCATGTGTGTTTGAATTAAGTTATTTGATTTAGAATTTTGAATAAAATATTTTTCAAGAAAAATTATTTTTCAATTTATTCTTTATTGTAATACTTGATTATCAATTTTCAGATATTGATATTAACAAATATCTAATTGTTTGATGTTTTTTCAAACCATTTTTGTTTATCTAAATTTGAATAAAATTTTTCAAATTCAATTTGAAAATCAGTATGAAAATTTCTAATACAAAAATAATTATTCATAACATTTTTCCATAAACCTTTATCATTTTTTATTTTAGTTACATAATGTTCTGTTAAATATACTTCAGGTGCAATTGGATGAACTCCATCATAAAGAGGAATTTTGTTCCAATATTCTTCTAAAAGCTCTTTTGTAGCAATTTGGCAAAAATCCGAAGCCCTGTACTCTATATCAAATGTATTCAAATCACTAATCATGATTTTTTCTGGAGAACATTTTTCTTTGTAAATTTTAAAAATATTTTTGTTGTGAATAATCTGATCGGTTTTACATTTTAATACTATTTTTGAATTAATTTTCTTTAAACCCTCTTGTACTCCTTTAATCTGAAAGTTGATGTTTGATTCATGTGGATATGTTGGTTTAGGAGGTTCAGTTTGAATTATTTCACATGAAATATCATTCACATTATTTCCAACCCATGTTGATAATAAAATATGTACATCAGGAAATTTTTTTATAAACTCTTTCACAATTTCTTTTGTCCACGGTCCAACATTACCTTGTAATAAAATTCCAAATTCTTTTGTAACCATGATAATATTTCTATTAACTTGAATAAATAATTTGAGAATTTTTGTTTAACAACATAATTTGTGATTTCATTTCTTCAAAATATGGTGAATTAAAAATAATAATTTTTGGATTTTGAAATTCTTTAATTATTTCAAAAGATTTACAAACAATTTTGGTTCCATACAATCTATGCTCATGTTTGGATTTTGAATTGTCTAACACATACAAAGTTTTTTCTTCAATAATTTTAGACATTAATAATGGATATTGAGAAATATGACTAGCACCCACTAAAATCACTTCTTTGATTTTTGTATTTGAAATTTCATTTTCTACAGATTTAATTGATTTTATGATTGAATTAAACCACTCTTCAATTTTTAAACTATTTACAAACTGAATATTATTTTGTGAGGTACCAAATTTAATTTTTAAAAATATAGAATGATCTCTAAATTTTTCAAATTCAACTTTTAAATTCAAATCTTTACATAATTTTTTTATTTGAATTATGGTAGGATAAATTTGATGTTCTGAAGTAATTGCATTCCAATATTTTTTGTTAATCCATAATTCAAAATTTGGAATGCTTAAACAAATAACTCCTTCAGGTTTCAATAATTCTTTACATTTTTTTAGAAATAATTCGGGCTCTTCTGCATGTTCGAAAACATGTGATGCAATAATTTTATCAAATTTTTCTTCTAAATTTAAAAATGGAAATCTTCCCTTCAAATATTTTTCAGAATTAGATAATACAAATGGAGTTTTTTCAAACATATCTATAAAAACAGTATTATTTCGTGATGTTGGATTATTTGAAGGTCCAATTTCTAAAATTTTTTTCAAATTTTTAATATCTACAAATTTTTTAAATGCTTCATGATGTATTGACCAAATTTTTCCAACTGCTTCTGAATGAATTGTAGAATATGCATCTTCATTAATTTCTGCATCAGTAAATACCAGCTCACAATTTTTACATTGCCAAATATTAAAACTAACAAAAGAATTTTCTTTATTTGAATCTTGAATACAACCTAAAACAAGAGGAGCGTTAATCATTGAACCGACTAATTTATTTTCTTTATTTTTACAAAAAAAACATTCTCTTAAACCAATTTTATTTTCAATTTTAATTTCCAAATGAATATCACTCTTTTATTTCTGTACACAGTTAAAGGAAAATATGTATCTTAAAATACATTTTTTAATTTCTTTTTTTAGAAATTCATCAACATCTAAAGGAATTTTTGTTTTAACTTTATTTTTCAAATTCATAAATTGTGGTGATGAAAAAATATAATGTCCTGAAATAATAGCCTTATCCATTTTTTCTAATTTACTATTTGGTAATATCCATTTTTCCCACTTAGTTGAATTGTAAGATAATTCTATAAACTCATCAATTTCATTATCAAGTTCAAATTTTTTTAATAAATCAAGAAATGTTTTAGTTTCAATAATTCCAAATTCTGGTGCAACATTACATGCATGAATTCCTAAATCAACATGAAATTTTAATAATTCATCAGACAAAAAATCTGTATTATGTTCTTTAAGCATAATTCCATTCTGATTTAATAATTCAATAATTAATTTTAAATTATTATATGTTGAATCTGTACTTCTATTAGAAAAAATCTCTTTAAAATTACCTACATTTTTTGCTTCCATTACATAATTTCCAGTCCTTATTACTAAAAACAGAGGTGTTGGAATTTTTTTCATTGAACAAAACTTTAAAATTTTATCCAGAGCATATTTTATTTCTTCTAAAGTATGAATCCCTCCATCTTCTTTACCTATACTAAGCTCAAATTCTATTTTCTTATTCAATTTTTTTGAAAATTGCCATAGATGTTCATATAATTCAAAATTTCTATCTAAAATTTCATCAATTGTTAATTCTGATACAGTATCAGTTGATGAATCTATATGAATTATCTCGAATCCTGATTCAATATCTTTTTCAAATGATTTTTTTGCTGTTTTCATGGTTTCTGGTATTGATAAGTTTCTCTCTTTTTCAAATTCATTTTGCCACGGACCACCATGATCTCTACACAAAATGATTTGTTCTTTAAGATCTTTCTTTTTTACATATTTTGTAAAATCTTCTGTTGACCAATTATTTACATAACCTCTACCAAATTCTTCACATTCTATTTGTCTTCTACTGGCAATAAGCATTAATGGAATATTATATTCATTTGAAATTTCTATTGTTGAATCAACACAATTTTTACTCATCGGACCAATTCCAAGTAATGTACATTTTTGTTTATTTTGGAATTCTTTTAATTTCTTCATTAACCTACCCATTCTCCAATTTTCTTTTTATCCAATTGGATTTTTGAAATATCTTCAATAGCATAAAATTTTTTCAAAATATGTATACATGCTTCTGCAACTGCCCTTTCACCAGAATTTCTTTTTGTAACAAAATTGGCATTTTTCTTTGCTAATTCGTCTGCATTTGCAGGAGCTATTGAATATCCTACTTTAGAAAAAACATAATGATCAAATATACCATCACCCATGTAGATTACCCTTTCTAAAGATGATGTATGATTTTTAATCCATTCTACACGGTTAATTGTACTTACTAAATTTAGAGGAAATTTCATATCCGAAACAATTCTTTTTTTACTAATATTGAAACCTTTTTTGTCTCCAGTTAAAAAATGAATTTTAATAAATGATTTCAATAATGATAACCCATCATTATCATCAGGTCCAAAAACCTTGAATTGTTTTCCATCTTTATTATATAAAAATTGGCCAGTTGTTAATACACCATCTACATCTAAAAATAAAATATCTGGCTTCATTTTTCTCATTAACTAAGCGTAAAGTTAAGTAAATAAAAGAATATGTCTAAAATGATTAAATGAAAATTTGTATTCTTACTGCAGGTAAAGGCACTAGAATGGGGTCATTCTCAAATATTGTAAATAAATCTCTTTTACCTGTGAATGGTAAAGCAATAATTTCACATTTGATAGATACTTTTCCAAATGAGAGTCAGTTTGTTATTGCGTTAGGATATTTAGGGGAACAAGTAAAAAATTATCTTTCACTAGCTCATCCTGATAAAAATTTCATATATGTGAACGTTGAAAATTTTGAAGGAAAAGGTAGTGGTCCTGGTTTCTCTTTATTGTCATGTAAAAATTATCTTCAAGAACCTTTTTTTTACACTCCTTGTGATTGTCTAATAATTGATGATATACCTAATGTATATGATCGAAATTGGTTAGGAATAGAAAAAATACCACCTTCAGAATCTGTACATTATTGTAATGTTTTAATTGAACATGATAAGGTCAAAGACATTAGAGATAAAAAAGAATCTAATTCCGATTATTATGCATTTACTACACCTCTTTTTGTCCATGATTTTTCCAATTTTTGGACGGCATTAGAACAAAACCAACTCATCAATAATGAACATCAAATTTCAAATGGGATTCAAACTTTGATGAATTCTGGACTTTATGCATATGAAACTAAATGGATTAATCTTGGTGATTTAGAAAAATATAATGCGATTAAATCAAATGAAAACCCATATGATTTTTCTAAGCCTGATGAATTGATTTATTTCATAAATAAAAAAGTAATAAAATTTTTTAATGATCAAGAAATTTTGAATAAAAAAATAATTAAAAACCAACTCAAACCAAATATTTTTCCAAAAATTAAATCTTTTAAAAATTTCTTTTCTTATGATTTTTTTAATGGTGATGTTTTTTATACTACAGGAGATCCAACATCTTTTGTAAATTTACTTTCTTGGCTTGATGATAATCTATGGATAAATAATAACCCAGAATCCATATTTTCTATATGCAAGGAATTTTATTATGATAAAACAATTTTACGATATAATAAATTTTTAAAAGACTTTTCAAATTATCCTTTACCTAAAAAAATCAATGGAAAACAATTATGCTCTTTTGATATATTAATAAAAAAAATACCGTGGGATATTTTATTTGATGGAAAACAATCATTCATTCATGGAGATCTTAATTTTGGAAATATATTGTATGAACCAGAATCTAAGGAATTTCTATTAATTGATTGGAGACATGATTTTGCAGGAGTAGTTGAATATGGTGATATTTACTATGATCTTGCAAAATTATGGGCTGGAATACAAATTAATTTTGATTTGATTAGAAAAGGTGAATTTAAAATAAAATTTGAAAATGATGATTGTTTAATAGAATTACCAACATGGAAATATCAAAAATCATATGAAGAAATTTTTGATAACTTCTTGGATGAAAAAAGTTTTGATAAACATAAAGTGCATTTGTTAGGTGGATTAACTTTTATTAATATGGCACCACTTCACTTGCCTCCATTTAACTATCTTTTAATGGCATACGGAAGTTCTATAATCCAAAATGAATTAAATAATTTTTTAACTAAATATTAATATTAAAAATCTGTTTTAGACATTTAATTGTCAATTAACATAACAAATATTGGAATTGTAAAGACTATCAATAAACCATGGGGTTATGAAAAATGGATTGCTGATGGTGCACCAGATTTCAAATATGCATTAAAAGAAATATTTTTCAAAACAGGCAACAAATCTAGCATTCAATTTCATCAATTTAAAGAAGAAACTACGTATGTCCTAAAAGGTAAAGGGATACTTCATTATTCAGAAATTCCAATAAACATTGAAAAATATACCGCAGATAATTATTCAACAGATGATATTGATAATTTAATTTCTAATATGAAAAAATTAGAGATTAATCCTGGAATGATTTATCATATAAAACCTGGAATTATTCATCAAGTGGAATCTATTGAGGATTTATTATTTATTGAATCATCAACTATTGAATTAGATGATGTTGTAAGATTTAAAGATCAATGGGGAAGAAGTAATGGAAAAATTGAAACAGAACATAGGAAATTTTTACTTCCGGGAAATTTTTATCAATCTGAAGTAGAAAGAATAAAATTTGCTAAATCATATGCTAAAGGAAAAGTATTGTTTTGTACACATGGTGTTAACACACAATTTTTTTGCTCAAAATTATTGCTGAATTCAGAAAGTAAAGAAGTGTTCCATCATGATTCATTTTATCCTAACGAAAATCTTGGAATACGAAAATTAAACAATAATAATTCAATTGATTATGAGATTGGCCCAAAAATTAATGAAATTCAAGAAAAAACTTTTGATTGTATAGTATCATTTGAAGAAATACAATATAGGAAAAACCCTCTTTCTGTTTTTAAACTTTATAATTCATTATTGAAAGATAATGGAACATTAATTCTTTCAACAATTAACAAAGATGCAATGCATCAATATATGACTACAAACGAAACTTTTGGTTTTAATAAGGAGGATTTACTAGAAATTCTAAAAAACTTCTTTCTTGACATTAGTATATTTTCTCAAAAAATCCCTTCTAATTTTCAATCAAAGCAAAAATCTTTAACATCCATTGGAAATATTTTTTCAGTGATTCGTAAAAGCTCAAAAAAGATTCTTCAAACTGTTGATAAGAACGAAAATTTTTATAAATTACATTTACAAAAATCTATTCTTAAAATTCGTAACACAAAAGAGCAATTAAATGATAAAATATTTGAAAATTCTTATGTTCCAATCCCATATGAGAAATCACATATGCCACTAAATTTTGTATTGTTGTGTAAAAAAAATGACTCTGCATAAATTTAGATTTTTGAATATTTAGTTTTTTTAAAAGAAATATATTTTTACATTAAGATCTTTCAAATTTATCATCATTTATTGTTTATATTCATCATTTACAAACTCTCTTTTGAACATAATGTAACTAAACAAACAAGCACTAGAATACGTTAAAACATTCGTAACAGCTATTCCTATTACCCCGAATAAACTTCCCAACAAAATCATTCCTACAACTAATACTGTACTTGAAATAATTCCACCTAATAATGGAATTTTACCTTTTTCTGCAGCCAAAAACCGTGAATAATAAAACAAGTTAATTGTAGTGGGTATTATAGATAAACTCATTATCTGAATAATTAGTATTACCTCAGTATATTTTTCGAAAAATATTGGAATGATGTTTGGTATTACAAATACTCCTGTCAATGCTAGGAAAATTGAAAGTAGAATTACATTTCTTTGTAATTTTTTACTATAAATTCCTCTGGATGCTTGAGGTAAAATATATTTAAAAACAACACCTGGTATAATTCCTATAATTGCAAGTACTTGTATAGCTAGAGAATAATTTCCTAAAATTGCTAATCCTAAAATTGGTGTGATTAATAATTTATCCATTTGAGTTGTTACTACATTAGTTAACATGACAAAATAATTTTCTAAAATAAATTTTTTATTTATTCTTAATCCTTTTAATTCAATCTTAAATTTTTTTAAATAATTAATGAAAATTTTTGTGTATACAAAATATGATAGTCCTATTCCTAATAATATCCAATCAAGTCCAAAAAAATAATAAAATGAAATTGAAAGACCTGCCATCAAAGTTTTTTGTAAAACTGAATAAACTAAATAATTTGAAAAATTTTTACTTCCTAAATTACTTGATATTCCATGAGTAAAAATTACAATACCTATAGCTAACAACCCAATTTCAAATTTATTGAAAATCAGGAATAAAATTACACATGAAATAATAGAACATGTTAATGATACAAAAAACAATGTGGAAGTTACATTGTTATTTTTTGAAACATATACTGTCAGAACGTTTTGAGCTCCAATAGTTGAAAATGTTGCTGCTATTGCTGCAAAACTCATTAAATAATGAATATTACCATATTCAGATGGTATCATTATTGTTGCTAAATAAAACCAAAATAATGCGGAAATTCCATTTGCAGTAATATCTCCTACCCCAATCGTTGAAATATTTTTTATGCTCTTACTAAAATTCATACGTATTTTTTACTGTGTTTGTGATTAAGGTTTTAACTTTACTATCTAAATTCATTATGTTAAAATATTCAGATTAAAAAAAGGATCAAAATTTAAAATAAATAAAATCTTCAGGATTTCCATCATATAGTAATAATATACTTAATGATACTGAAAATAGAAAAATTATCCAAAATGGTAATGATAGATTAGAAATTTTAGTTTTTAAATCATGTTTTTTAAATGTAACATAATGTAATATTATAAATAAAATCATAAGTATAATGGATATCTTATGTGTTAAAATTATTTCAATTGTTTGCATGTATTGAAAATCTAATAAAATATATTTTTGTAATGAATATGTTAAGTGTTCTAAATTCTGAACTCTAAATGTAATCCATGCTAAGAAAATAAAATATTGTGTAATGAAAATTGATATTATCTTTCCCCTTTTTGTTTTGAAAAATGAATTGTTTTTTAAAATTGGAAATTTATTCATAATTAATTTATGAACAAATAAGTACGATCCATGTAATATTCCCCATATTATGAAATTAGTTGCAGCACCGTGCCATAAACCTCCTAAAAACATCACCAACATTAAATTCAAATACGTTCTTCCACATGATTTCTTATTCCCACCTAATGGTATGTACAAATAATCTCTTAACCATGATGATAATGAAATATGCCATCTATGCCAAAAATCTGATGGGGAAATTGCAAAATATGGTCTATTGAAATTAATGGGGAGTTTGAATCCTAGTATTAATGCTGCTCCAATTGCGATATCACTATATCCAGAAAAATCTCCATAAATTTGAAAACCAAATGCAATAGCTCCTAAAATTATTGTAAATGATTCAGCACCAATAGGATTACTAAAAATATCGTTTACTAATGGTGCAATATTATCTGCAAAAAACATCTTTTTCAAAAATCCAATTGCCATTAATGTAATTCCAATTTTGAGATTAATTCCATCAATCGAAATTATTCGTTTAACACCAATTTCTTGTAATTTATTCATTTTTTCTCGTAATTGTGGAAGAAATACAGATGCTCTAACAATTGGTCCTGCAACTAATTGTGGGAAAAATGCAACAAATAATGCAAATTCTTTAAGTGACTCACTAGGCTTTAACTTTCCACGATAGATATCAACCGTATAACTGATGGTTTGAAATGTATAAAATGATATACCTATTGGAAGAGCTAAATTCAAAAATGGAATATCATTTGCTAAGTTGAATTGTTCACCAAGATAGTTAAATTGTAAAATGGCAAAATCAGCATATTTGAAAAATCCTAACAGTCCTAGATTTCCAGCTAGACTAATTATTAGTAGTAATTTCTTTTTTACACTATTCTTATTATTCCATATAGCCCTTCCTATATAGAAATCAAGTAAAGTGGATGCTATCAAAAGAATAATTAGATAATTACTAGAATAATAAAAAAAGAAATAACTTGCAATTAACAAAAATACATGTTGAAATTTCCTATGTTTAATTGCAGCAATTGTTGCTAATAAAACTATAAAAAATATTATAAAATCAATTGTATTGAAGAGCATTATTTTTTGATCTCATCTAAAATAAATCCAGCAACATCCTTAGAATAAAAATCTGTATTATTATTAACAGCTAAATGAGTATGATCATGCCATACATTTAATTCTGCATACCTATCTATTTCTGAATGAATAAACATTTCATTTGTCATTGAAATTTCATTTATAATTTCTTGAAAAACAATCCTCTCATTTTCAGGAAAATAATCTAGAAAAATTTTTGAATGTGGAGTGAGAAATAAAATCATTTTAATATCATTTTCTTGTAGCTTATCTATTATTTTTTTTAAATATAATAAATTTGAATTTTTTTCTGCAGGCTCAATTGATGAAATTGATTCTCTTTCAATTTTGTATAAATCATCTAAATTGACTATTTTACTTACTTTTTCATCATATGTTAGAAAAGGGGAATTTGGGTAAGGATTTTCTATCTGATTTATATCATTTATTGGTTTACTGATTGTTCTGATTAATGCAAATTTTGGATTTTTCAATACACCTTTCTTTTCAAATTCAATAAAATCAAATAGTTTTGATATGCTTGGAATACTTGGAAGAACTTCATATGATGAACTAACTAGATTTCTTCCACTTGTTTCAAAAGCTCTTGGTTCTATACCATATAACACAATTTTAGGTTCTTCTTCTATAATCATTTCAATAGTCCTTTCTCTCTCTTCAAAATCATCCCCTGGACTTCCTAAATTATATACCGTAAAGTGTTCACCATTTTTTTGTAATTCATTTGATATCAAAATTGGATTTAAAGCATATACATGACTTGAACCTAAAATGAAAATTTTATTTTCACCTTTTATCTCTTGTGAAAAAAATTGTTCATTTGCTGAAAATAAATGATCTGGTAAATTCCAAATAATAAATAAAAAAACAATAATTGATAATATCAATGCACAAAGAACAGAAAGTGTTATGTTTCTAGTTTTTATAAAACCCAATTAAAAAAAGAAAATTCTTTATTATATAAATAAATTTGAATTTTATTTCTACGCTTAATGAACAAATTTTTTCTCTAAAATTTTGATTAAAATATTATGATGAGTAAATAAATCAAATATCCCATTTTTTCCAATCATAATCTTCAAAACTCACATTTACCATTTCATCATCATTTGGCTTCCATGCTAAATCTGTAAGAACTAATACTCTTGCTATTTCTTTTGTTGGATTGACATGAGCCGATGTAATACCTTTTGGAACTTTAACTAATACTGGATTATCTGAACTTGACTCAATTTCTAAATATTTCCCATTTTCATTTTTAATGATGAATATAACTTTTCCATGAATACATGTAAAGTAACTATTTCTTTTTTTATGTAAATGTGGACCTTTAACTTCCAAGGAATTTACAGAGCTAACATAGACCATTTTTGGTTCATTTTTGATTATTTTATCATAATCTCTATAAATTACAGCCAGATTTCCATTCACATGATCATCCAAAATATCTTTTGTTTCATACTTTTCTAAATTAATACTTTCAATTTCTTCATTCATTTTATTTTAAAATTCATTTATACATAAAAATCTGATGAAGGCACAATGGTTACTTATGCCATATCCTTTTATAAAAACCAGTTAATCATTTTTTTATGAAACTTTTGGTTACTGGTGGTTTAGGTTTTATTGGCAGTAATTTTATTTTACATTTATTAAAAAATTATAATGATTACCAAATAATTAATTTAGATGCAGAGTTGTATGGATCTAATTTAACTAATTTATCTGAACTATCATCATCAGATCAATACCAATATGTAAAAGGAAATATTTGTAATCTAGAATTAATTGATAAATTAATTTCTGATTGTGATGTAGTAATTAATTTTGCTGCTGAGTCATTTGTTGATCGTAGTATTGAAAATGCAAAACCTTTTCTTGAATCTAATGTTAATGGAGTTTTTACACTTTTAGAATGTATAAAAAAACATGATAAGAAATTTTTACAAATATCGACTGATGAAGTTTTTGGAAGTTTAAAAGAAGGTACAGCTACTGAACAATTCCCTTTTAATCCATCAAGTCCTTACTCTGCAACAAAAGCAAGTGCAGAAATGTTAGTTAATTCTTATCATATTACTTATAATTGTGATACCATAATTACTAGATGTACAAATAATTATGGCCCTCATCAATTCCCAGAAAAACTTATCCCAAAAATTATTTTATTAGCTGAAAAAAATCAAAAAATCCCAATTTATGGTTCAGGTAAAAATTTACGTGATTGGTTATATGTAATTGATCATTGTGAAGCAATACATCAAATATTAAAAAATGGGAAATCTGGAGAATCATATAATATTTCATCCAATAATGAAATTGATAATATTACAATTGTTGAAAAAATTCTTTCTATACTTGGAAAATCTGAAGATTTGATAGAATTTGTAGATGATAGACCTGGTCATGATTTTCGTTATAGTATGAATTCTGATAAACTTAGGAATCAGATGAATTGGAAACCTAAAATCACATTTAATGATGGATTGAAACAAACTATTGATTGGTATATTTCTAACCCACAATGGTGGAGCGATATATCTGAAACAATATTTCAACATACTCCTTGGAAAAAATAGATTTACTTTATTAATTGAAATTAAATTCCATAATATATGAAAGGAATTTTACTTCATGCTGGTCATGGAACACGATTACGTCCTTTAACACATACAGGTCCAAAACAACTTCTTCCAATTGCGAATAAACCCATGTCTGAATATTGTATAGAATCTATGAAAGAAACTGGCATTAGAGATATTGTTATTATAATTGGTGGAATAGGTGCACAAAAAGTAAAAGATTACTATGGTGATGGTTCTAAATTTGATGTCAAAATTACATATATTCATCAAGATTTTCCTCGTGGAATTTCTCATGCCATTAGTTTATGTGAAGATTTTATAGGTAATGAAAAATTTCTTGTCTTTTTAGGTGATAACATTATTCAAAAATCTATAAAAGATTTTAGTATTAATTTTGAAAAATCTAATGCATCAGCATCTATTCTTTTGTGCGAAGTAGATAACCCTAGTAGATTTGGAATTGCTGATATTCATGATGGGAAAATAAAAAAAATTATGGAAAAACCTGAAAACCCTCCAACAAATTTAGCAGTGACAGGAATTTATTTTCTCACACCTGCTATTTTTGATATAATTAAACGATTAAAACCATCACAAAGAAATGAGTTAGAAATTACAGATGCATTAGATATGTTGTTAAATGAAAATCATATCATTACATACAATATGATTACTGATTATTGGAAAGATACTGGAACTCCAAATGATATAATTCATGCTAATGGAATTATTTTAGAAAATCTTTCTACTTACTTTGATGGTAAAGATGATGGAACAAATACTATTCATGGTAATGTTATAGTTGGAGAAAATAGTATAATTAAAAATCATTCAACATTAAATGGACCAATAATAATAGGTAAAAATTGCATAATTGATGGTGCCATAATAGGCCCACATACAAGTATAGGTGATAATTCAATATTGACTAATTGTAATTTACAAGATTCAATAATAATGTCTGATTGTAAAATAACTGGTGATATTAAAATTAAAAATAGTATCATTTCATATAATGCATCAATTGTATATGATTCAGTAAATATTGAAAAAACTTTTCTTTTAGGAGAAGGGACTAAATTATTCCTTTAATAATTCATTCAATTTTTGTAATAATACATTGTGAACCAAGTAATTGTATTTGGGGGATTTTTTTATTCTTACAAAATTCATTAAATGCTTGTTTCACCCCATCTGTATGATAATCATGTGTTAAAATTACTCCTCCATTAATCATTCTAGGATAAAAAAACACTAAACAATCTATTGTACTTTGAAATAAATCTACATCCAAATGTACAAACGAAAATTTCTTATTTTTAATTGGTTCTGATGTTTCTGGAAATTTTCCTTTATAACAAAAAATATTTTTGTAATTTGACAAATAATTTTCTACATTTTTTAAACTTGTATTGCTAAATTCTCCTGTTTTCCAATATGATTCTCCAAAATGGGTATCTTTTGTAGATACTTTTGGTAGGCCTGCAAATGTATCAAACAAATGTAATTCTTTTCCATTTTTTACCTCACTGATTAATTTAGCAGAACCTCCTTGATAAACTCCTACTTCAGCCATATCACCATCTAGTTTACTTTGGGATTTTGCAATAGAATAAACATGAAATGCTTCAATAGGATAAAATGCAAAATCTACTTCTTTTTTGACCATTTTTATCAAATCAATAATTTTTTTATCATTATAGAATGCTAATAATTTGAATTGAAATTTTGTATTCAAATTACTTAAAAATTTACCAAAAATATTTGAACCATAAACTAGTTTTCGTGTATTATCTACCATAATTCTAATAGATTTTCGTAGAATGGTTAATTTAATATTATGACCAAAATTTTTACACATTCCCAATATATTGACGTAAAATGATTGAAAATAATATTAAAATGAAAAATATCAAAAACTCTACAACTCCACTAGTAAGTATTATAATTTTAAATTATAATGCTGGAAATTTATTACTTGATTGTGTTGATTCAATCTATAAAACTAATTATGATAATTACGAAATAATTGTTGTTGACAATGATTCAAATGATGGCAGCCATATAAAATGTAGTAAAAAATTCCCTGGAATTTCTTTAATAGAAAATGCAGAAAACTTAGGATATTGTGAAGGAAATAATGTGGGGATTAGAAAAGCAAAGGGAGATTATATTATAATTTTAAATCCTGATACACTTGTTGATCCTAATTGGATTAAAGAATTAATTTTAGCTTATGAAAAATATGGTGATGGTTTGTATCAACCCAAGTTTCTTACAACAACTGATCATAATACTCTTATGAGTACTGGAAATATGATTCATCTCTTTGGTTTTGGTTTTTCTCGAAGTAAAGGTGAGTTTGATGATGGTAAATTCAATGAACATGAAATAATTGGTTACGCATCTGGAACTTGTTTATTTTCAAAATCAAAAATTTTTAATAAATTGAATTTATTCGATCCATTTCTTTTTGCATATCATGATGATCTTGATTTATGTTGGCGTGGAGCTTTAGTTAATATTCCATCACACTATGCACCAAAATCTATTGTATATCATCCTCCGGAAGGATTTTCATTCAAATGGAGTAATTTCAAATTTTATCTTCTAGAAAGAAATAGACAATATTGTATTTTAACACATTATTCACGAAGTACTTTTTTCAAATTACTTCCTTCATTGTTATTAGTTGAAATGTTCATTTTTATTTTCTATTTAAAAAAGGGGATGTTGTCATCTAAAATTAAAGCTAATTTTAGTATTATAAGAAATTGGAAACATATCAATCAAAAATACGATGAAATTCAAAAATTTAGAACTATAAACGATAAAATTATTGTGAAATCATTTAATGATGAAATGTATGTGCCTAAAGTAATTACTACCGAATTTTATAATGATATTTTTAATAATTTTATTAAAAAATTAAGCATATTTACTAAAAAATTTATTTAGATATTTTTTTAGCAATTACTATGCCTATCGCATAATCCTTTTCATGTGTAATTGAAGCTGAAAATGTATAATCATTTTTTCCAAAAATACTTACTGTTGGTTTTTTATTTTGATGATCTGTAATAATTTTTGAGAAATCTTCTTTCTTGTTAATTGATTTTATTACAGATTCCTTTATTGCAAATTTCCCCGCAAAATGTGTGTATGGATCTTTAAATTTTAAACAATAATCAATTTCATTTTCATGAAAAATTTTCTTATAGAGTGATGATTTTCTCTCAAAAGGCATATCTCTAAATCTGTTTACATTAATGATATCTATTCCTACACTTACATTTTCATTCATTTTTAATTTCTACTAATTCAACTAAATTTAAGTTAGTTTTTTTCATATTTAACAAAACAAATGCAATTTGCCTTCCTTCAAAACCTTCTACTGGAGATACAATTAATCTACCACCTTTTTCTATTATTTTATTAATTGTTTTTGATAAATTATTTACTTCAAAACATATGTGATTGAATCCTCCACCCTTCTCTAGAAATTTTTTTACGGGTGATTCGTTTCCCACTGGTTCAATGAACTCTATTCTTAATTCACCAATTTTCATAAAACATACATTGACTTTTTGTGATCCAATTAAAGTAGGAATAGTAATCTCATTAAATTTAACGAATTTTGAAAATTCTCCTAATGAATCTTGAATATTATTTACTACTATTCCTATATGGTGAATTTTCATTTCATTTTCATTCAAATTTTATTCCCTTCTTTTTTAAAACATTCTTAAAATCTTCAATTTTTTCAATTTCTAATGATTCATCCATAGTAAATTTTACATCAAAATTTGTTTCAATTTCATCTAGAAGTACAAACCCTGTAAATGAGTCCCAATTTTCAATATTTTCTGGATTTGATTCATAATTAATTTCATTTATAGGACTATTGAAGACTCTAGCGACAATTTCAAATAATTTTTTTTCATTCATTTTAATTCAACCTGTAAGTAATTTGGAATTTTAATTTTATTTTTTAATAAAAATGTCCAATTTTCCCCTTCTTTTTTAAATCCATAATTTTTAAGAAAATTTTCAGCTGGTTTATTTTTTTCAGTTGGAATAAATGTTGCAGTAATTTTTTCAACACCTTTCTTTTTAGCAATTTCTAATATTTTACTTAAAATTCCTTCTTCAATACCTCTTCCCATTATTCTACAACTTAGAAGAAATGTATCTATAATCCATTCATTTGATTTTGTTTTAATAATGAATACATTTGTTATTCCATTTTCTCCAAATTTGTCTTCTACTTCTGAACATCCAACAATCATTTTTTCATTTTTAACAAATTCTTTTATCTCTTCTTCTTGATATCTTTTCGTTGTAAGATTGAATTGATTAGTTTTTAATATTAACTGAGAAATTCTTGAAATTGAAATTTTATCATTCAGTTTTATTTTTATTTTGATATCCAATTTTTTTAGATATTCATTTAAATTTTTAGTACTTGATTCTAATTTTTGTCTATTTTGTTCTTGCTTATACATTATTTTTCTTTTAGTATCATCTTGCGTAATTTTTAATGTGTTAAAATCATTCAAATTTCTTAAAATTTGCGCATAAGTTGATGGATCTTTTGGTAATTCTATTGTATTTATTTCTGGTATGCTTATTCTAATCAATTCCCTATTTACAGGATCATCATCAAAAAAAACAATACTGTCTAAACCTATATTCAATTCATTTGAGATCTCTTTCATATTTGATATTTTGTCATTCCAATTAATTTTGATACATGAAAAATCATTTTCTCTTAGAATCATGTGGGGATGTTCATTAATTACTTTCATGGCCTCTTTTTGATTATTTTTACTATTGATCGCTAAAATTATCCCATTTTCTGATAGAGATTTTATTACTTTCTGAAATTCAACGAAAGATTTACCTTCTATGTATGGGCCTATTTTTATTCCTTCAAACCCATCTTCGCCTACTATGTTACCCCATAATGTATTGTCTAAATCTAAAACAATGCATTTTTTATTTAAACCTAGAATCGGTTTTACATATCCTAAAAACTCATAAATCAAATATGGTATTATATCAAAATCTATTTTAATATCTCCATAATTCATTTTCTTATAATCTAAAACATTTTTTTCACCAAATTTTGTAACAAATGAATTAAAATCATAAACGTAACATGAATCAATATTTTTAGACATTGTTTTTAATTTTTTATTTAAATCTAAAATAATTTCTTTAATACCGTATTCAATTTTAGATTCATATATTCCTAATGAAGTATATGTTGGAATGACAAAATTTGCTATTACTATTTTTGATTGTATTTTTTTTGTAACTGTTTCTATTAAACCATCCAACTCATTAAATTTTTTATCAACAATTTTTTTCTTCTCCTTCTCAGAATTAATATTTGTAAAATAAAATAAATCTCCTAAAATTGTTCTGTTATCAATTAATAAGAAAATTATATCTGGTTTAAATTTATACAAATTACTATTTTCATTCAAAATTTCTTGATTGAATTGATTATATGGTGAGTTGTATGTTGTACAATTAATTTTTTCTTCATTACATTCTACTTGAATAGTTTCTTCAAACCCATTTAATGTAAAACTCCCAACAAATGCAATACGTATTTTCTTTTTATAATTTTCTGGCATTATTTTTTTTGCCTCATTTATGTAATAAGATAATTTTTTCATTTCCATATTTTATGTAAATTCTATTTCATTGATAAAAACTCTATGACTAACTAATCTTCAAATTAATTAATCAAATCTTTTCTTCTTAAAGGTTAAAGGTAACTAATCACATTTTTAATCAAATGTGTGCAGAATCTAATGATGCTTTTTCTTTGAATGAGGCTGAATTAATGGAATATTATAACTTAAAAGGGATATTTGGAAAGTTTAGGCTTAGATTACTTATTCTTAAAAATTGGATTTTTCACTCATTATCATATTTTTCTCCTCATTCTGGATTTGCAATTTCAATGCAAAAATCTAGAGGTGTTATTGTAGGTAAAAATTGTCATTTTTGCCCTTATGTACAAATTGATCTTATTTATCCCCATTTGGTAAATATTGGGGATAATGTAACTTTAGGTTCAAATTGTATGATTTTTGCTCATTCTAATCCCACTGCAAATTTATTTTTAAAAACTGGAGAGTATAAGCGTAAAGTAGAATCTGTTACAATAAAATCTGGTGCTGTAATTACACCTGGCTCTATAATTATGGCTGGAATTACAATTGGAAAAAATTCTATTGTATCTCCTGGAAGTGTTGTTACCCAAAACATCCCCGACTTTTCTGTAGTTGTTGGAAATCCTGCACGAGTAATAAAAAGAATCAAAGATACAACATGATACTTAATTTTAATAAACGTTCATTTGAATAAAAGATATAATTAATTTATTTAGCTGATAACAATGAATATTCTAGGTATAGATTTTGAAGAATGGTATCACCCAGAACTAATAAAAAAACATGTTAAAAAAGATCAAAAAATTCCAAAAGTTTTCAAAGGATTAGATAGAATATTAGATTTATTAAATAAACATAATATTTCTGCAACATTTTTTGTAGTTGGAGAACTTTTACAACATGATCCAGAGTTAATTGATAAAATTATTTCAAATGATCATGAAATAGCTTTTCATACTATGCATCATGATAGAATAGACATTCCAAATTTTTTCAATAATTTTGATGATGAATTAATAGAATTTAAAAAATTAACTAATGATAAATCCAAAGGATTCAGAGCTCCCACATTTTCTTTAAATGAAAATAGTTCGTTTATAATTAAAATGCTTGAGAAGCATAATTATATTTATGATAGTAGTATTATGCCGGCAAAAACTTCTATGTATGGAAATCCTAATGCAGATAAAAAACCATATAAAATAACAAGTGAAAATTTAGAAAATAATTCAGAAAATGGTACATTGTGGGAATTCCCATTACTAGTAACTAAACTATTAGGGAAACAAATTCCTGCAGCTGGTGGATTTTATTTACGAACTTTACCACTGTATATCATTAAAAATGCCATAAAAAAATATGAAGATGAGCGTATGCCTGCGTGTTTTTATGTACATTCTTGGGAATTAACTCCTGAATTAATGCCTAGAATATCTCTTTCCATGAAAAATAATTTCATTACATATCATAATATTGAAAAAACATTACCAAAATTAGATCAATTACTTTCATGTTTTGAATTTACATCTTTTCAAAAATATATTAAAAATATTTTGTAATGTTCACATATTATTTTCTTTAAAAAATTTTAATGTCTCTAAAATTCCTTTTTCAACTGATATTTTTGGTTCCCATCCTAAATTTCTCATTTTTGAGTTGTTGACAACAAAATTTCCAACATCCACTTTTTTTGTATATTTTGGTTGTTTAACATATTTTGTTTTAGCTTTAGTCAATTTTTCTAATAAATCTCCTATTTGATAGAACCATGTTTTCTTGTTGGATGAAATCCAATATAGTTCTCCAGGTTTCCCTTTTTTCATAATTTGATTTATTGCATTTACTACATCCGAAATATAAATAACATCTCTGAAAAATTTCCCTTTATTGTAAATAGTTACATCTTCATTTTTGAAAGCTTTATGAATTAAATAATTTATTGCATTTTTATTTGGAATAATTTGTTCTTTGGGACCAAATGAATTAGTAATTCTAAAAACATTTGTATTGATTCCATATACTTGATTGTAAATTTTAGTATAATATTCACTAGATAATCTGTTCACTCCATATAATGTTGTAGGATTACATGCAGTTTGTTCATTGACTGGAAGTTTATTTGGTTTACCAATTACTACAAATGTACTACCTAAAATGAATTTACATTTTGGTAATGACTTTCTTATAATTTCAAGTATGTTTAGGGTAGATTTGATATTTGAATTAAGATCATTTAATGGCTCTTCAAATGATTTTGAATGAGATGTATTGCCTGCTAAATGTATTATTACATCTGGTTTCTTTTTAATAATAAATTTCTCTAATTTTACATAGTTTGTTACATCTATTTTTTCAAGTTGTATTTTTTTTCTTATATTATTGACATTTTTTACGCTTGTTTTTGTACATATGATGATTTTATGACGTTTTTTTAACAAATATTCTGCAAGATGGCTACCTACAAACCCTGCTCCACCTGTAATCATTATTTTCATATGATCTTCAATTATTGATTCGCTTTAAAAAATTTCTTGTAATTTATTAACATCCATTCTAATTTTTCTATAATTGACTAGTATATCTGAAAAATTTCAACTTCTAAAGAAAGCAAAATTGGTATTCAAAAATTGGATCATTTTTCCTTTATCTTATTATAATTTTATACAAAGTGATTTCATCATTTTTAAAACTCGAACCAAAAAAATAATCAAATTACGGAGAGATTCAACTGATTTGATGGCATTAACTCATGTCTGGTTAATTGAAGAATACAAAAGATCTAATTTCGAAATTAACTCAAATGATGTAGTTATTGATGTTGGTGCTCATATTGGATTATTCACGTTATATGCTTCTCAATACTGTAATGAAGGTACCATCTATTCTTTTGAACCTGTTAAAGAAAATTATAAATTATTATTAGAAAATATAAAATTAAATAATTTAAATCTAGTCAGATCTTTTAATCTAGCTGTTTCAAATTCCAATGATCCTATAAAATTATACCTTGATAACGATGAGTCTGGACATAGTATGTTTTCACAATCTTCCAATAGTATAATGATTGATTCAATTTCTTTACAAAAAGTTTTTGACGATAATCAAATCAAACATTGTAATTTTTTAAAACTTGATTGTGAAGGTGCAGAATACGAAATAATAAAAAATCTTCCTTCAGAATATTTTGAAAAAATTGATAAGATCATCATTGAATATCATATGGCAAATTCTCATCCTGAATTATTAGATGAATTAAAGGAAATACTTGTTAATCAAAAATTCCATATTGAAACTAAACCATTATTTCCAGATATTGGATTTCTCTATGCAAAAAAATTAGATCTTATTAATAATCCCTAAACCTACATTTTCGTCAACTTCTATTATGTGATTTTTGAGATTATTCTTATTTGTAAAATCATAAAATGCATCATTACCTAAAATATCATCCGAAATTATTATTCCCTTTTCATTCATTTTTTCTAATGCAGTATTAAACTCAAATATCATATTTCTGTATGTGTGTGAACTGTCGTGAATAAAAATATCTGTTTTTCCAACTTCATAAAATAAATTTTGTAATTCATTTGTTGATTTTCCTATTACTAAATTCCATCTATCTCTTAAATTTTTAGGAATTGCACTACCAATCATTTTTTCAGTTTGCCATGGTCGAAAAACTGAATCTATAGAATATAATGTACCGAAATCATTTTTTTGTAACGCTTTTAGAATATATGCACTACTGATTCCATAAGCTACACCTGTTTCGACAATAATTTCTGGTTTTAATATTCTGCATAAATAATATAGGAGTTTTCTTGAATCTAAGTTAATTGAATAATTTGTTGGATATGGTTTTTTCTTTGATGGATATTTTTGAGTTTCTAATTCTGTAAAAAATTTTTTTACTTCTATTTCAAGATCACTTAATTCATGTTCATATTTTTTAAATTTATGATTTGGAAAAGTTATTTTTAAAAATTCTTCAATAGAATGAAAGTCATATTTATAGTGATGATTTTTATGTTTTTCATCTTCATTATTCTGTTTTCTTTCTTCGACTAAATCTTTGACTAATTTTGGTTTGAATACTGATTTTGTTAATATTTGAAAAAAAACTGTTAATTTACTCATTATAATTTATTCAAAAATTTTCATATATTAGTTCATAGTTAATAGAAAATTTATCGATTTAATAATAAGTCTGTGTTTATTACTTTAACTAGAAGTAAATACTCCAAAAAAAATGTCAGAAAAATGAAAATAGCTCTTACATGCCCTGCTTCTTTACCTGCTACCCAATTTGGAGGAATTATGTTTCTCTGTATTCATATTGCAAAAAAACTCTCAAACGATGGACATAATGTAACAATTTACACTACTGATCTTGATTTTGCTAACAATACTAACACTTTCAGTAAAAATTTACCACGTGAGGAAAAAATGGGTAACTTTCTAATAAAAAGAACACACGTATTTTTCTCAATATTTCTGTTCTTCATTAATTTTGGTATGTATAAGCAAATGATGAATGATGATTTTGATATTATTCATTCAGTTGGTATACGAAGTTTTCAATCTTTTATAGCTGCTGTTGTTTCTAAGCGAAAAAAAATCCCCTTAGTGATATCTGATCAAGGTGGGTTGACAACTCATCCTGATTTACAAGAATCTACAGTTAAAAAAAAATTCTTAGTAAAAATACAACAACCATTAATCAAATTCATAATAAATCAATCAAGTATGATTATTGTTCCAAATGAATATGAAAAAAAAATATTTTTACCTTTTTGTCATGAGTCAAAAATTTCCATAGTAAAAAATGGTATTGATCTTGAAGAGTTACATTCTACAAAAGTAAATTTTTCCCAAAAATATAGTATTAACAATGATTTTATTTTATTTTTAGGACGATTTCATATTGTTAAAGGAATTGATACTTTAATTGAATCTATTAATTTAATTAAAAATAATCTATTACTCAAAGATATTACAATTGTAATTGCTGGAGTAGATTTTGGATATGAATCTAAAATGGAAAAATTGATTAAACAATATGATCTTACAAACAAAATTATAATTATAAAAAAACCACCCCGAGAATATGTTATTTCTGCTTATCATCAATGCAAATTCTTGGTGTTACCTTCTAGATGGGAATTATCCCCTCTTACTCCTTTAGAGGGATTTGCATGTAAAAAAACTGTAATTAGCACTACAGCTCATGGTATACCATTTACAATTACGAATAATGAAAATTGTTTACTTGTTTCCCCTTCAGATCCACAAGGTTTAGCTGAATCCATTTTAAATTTATTAAAAAATCCTATAAAATGTACAGAACTTGCAGAATCTGGTTTTGAATTGGTAAAAAAAGAAGGCAATTTAGAAAGTATGTCTAATTCAATCCTATTAGTATATGAAAAAACCATACAATTAAAAAATCATAATAATGGTAAAAATTCCTAATGAAAAATAAAAAAAACCCTTTTAATAATTCTAAAATCAAAGTTCCATTCTTTAAACCATATATCTCGAAATCTGATCATGTTGTAGTTGAAAATGCCCTAAAATCTAATATATTGACCAACGGTGTTAATTTAGAGAATTTTGAAAAATCTTTCTCAAAATTTTCTAATTCAAAATATGCAATTGGTGTTTCAAATGCTACTTCAGCATTACATTTGTCATTGAAAGCATTGGGTATAGGAAAAGGAGATGAAGTAATAGTTCCTGATATGACTTTTGTTGCTACTGCTAGTTCAGTATTACTTAGTGGTGCAACACCAGTTTTGGCAGATGTAGATGATGATCTTAATTTATCAATTGATTCTATTAAAAAAAGTTTAACAAAAAAAACTAAGGCAATTATCCCTGTACATTTTGCTGGAAAACCATGTACAATTAATAAAATTAAAAAAATAACTACTTCAAATGATTTGAAATTAATTGAAGATTGTGCTCATGCCATAGGTTCTAAATTGAATAATCAGCATGTAGGAACATTTGGTGATGTTGGATGTTTTAGTTTCTATCCTACAAAAAATATTACAACACTTGAAGGTGGGATGGTAATCACTCAATCTAAAAAAATTTCTGATAAAATTAACTCGTTACGTAATCATGGAATTACAAAAACACTTTTTCAAAGATATTCAAAAGGCCATCCTTGGGAATATGATATAACTGAACCTGGATATAATTATAGATTAGATGAAATTCGTGCTGCATTAGGACTAAATCAACTAAAACAAATAAAAAAATTGAATAATTTACGTAAAAATGCGTTTAAGAATTACAATCAAAAACTTAAAAATAAAAATGGATTGATCACTCCAAATTTTGAAAATAATAGTAAACACTCTTGCCATCTCTATATCTTAAAAATAACAAAAGAATTTGGAATGTCTAGAAATGAATTATATGAAAAATTATTGTCTGCAGGTATTGTTACATCTGTTCATTACAAACCTCTTCATAAATTTACTTTATTTAAAAAGACATGTAAAATTTATGATTCCTTAAAAAATTCAAAGTCATATTATGATCAAATCATTTCTTTACCCTTATTTCCTTTAATTTCAATAAAAGAACAAGATTATGTTATTAAACATATTCTAAATTAATATGAAAACAAAAAATTTCTTTTATAAAAATACTAATCTAATCAATCTAAAAATTTGTTATGTACCTATTTTTTAACTAAAACTAGACACACTTTGCGATAAGAAAGTTTTTTACAACTCTGATATTAGGAATTTAGTGTTTAAAAATAAAAAAGTCTTGATTACAGGTGGTACTGGTTCACTTGGTCAGGCACTGACAAAACGTTTGTTATCATTGAATGTGGATACAATAAGAATTTTCAGTAGAAATGAAAGTAAGCAAATTGACATGGAAACAAAATTTGACGATAAAAGATTACGATTTTTTCTTGGCGATGTTCGAGATTCTGAGAGACTAAATAGAGCATTTGAAGATGTTGATTTTGTTTTTCATGCAGCGGCATTAAAACATGTTGACAAAGTTGAATACAATCCATTTGAAGCTATTAAAACTAATGTCATTGGTTCACAAAATGTAATTGATGCTGCATTACATGAAAATGTCGAAAAAGTAATATGTGTAGGCACTGACAAAGCAGTTTCACCTCTTAACACTTATGGAGCAACAAAACTATTAATGGAAAAACTATTTGTGACAGCAAATAACTATGTTAATCCAAAAAAACATAGAACAAAATTTATTGCATTACGTTATGGTAATGTACTTGGTAGTAGTGGATCAGTAATTCCTAAATTCATTCATCAGATCTCTGCTAAGCAAACAATTACCATTACTGATCCTAATATGACTCGATTTAGTATCACTATGGACGAAGCTTTGGATTTTATTCTTTCGGCAGCAAAACTTGGTTCAGGTTCAGAAATATTTATTCCTAAAATTAAATCATATTCCATAGTTGATGTTAAGAATGCATTATTTGAATTATTACAAAAAACTAATGAAAAAATTTCTGGAATTAGACCTGGTGAAAAATTACATGAAGTTTTGATAAATGCAGATGAGATGAAGTATACTTGGGAGGTAGATAATGTTTATGTAATTTTAAATCCATTAGAAAAATTAAACAAAGAAAAAAGAACATATTCTAAAATGAAAAAAATCAAAAATCTTGGAGTTTATTCTTCTGACAATGTTGAAAAACTATCTTTAAAGGAACTAAAAAAATTAATCAAAAATTCTAACTTATTGTAGTTTTTTTAATGTAGGATAATAATCTAGCATATATTTTTATTCTGACATTATCTATTTTGATTATGGAACTAACTTTATCTTCATCCATATTGAATGTCATTCCAAAACTAATTGATATTAAGGGACAGTCCTACATTATTACAAAAAATGATAATGGAGATCCAATTCTTTATAGTGCATCTTGCCCTCATCAAAATAATGTAGTTAGTGAAATTAATGAAACAATATGGCGTTGTCCAAGTCATGATTGGAAGTTTAATCCAAAAACTGGACAAAGTATCAATTCACCACAATCATGTTTAACAAAAATCCCCCTGAGATTAGAAGGAGATATTGTACATGTTACAATTCCTGATATTCAAAATAAAATCATTCTCCCTAAATTTGATGAAAAAATTCCACCAAAGATTACTATTGTTGGTAGTGCTTCTTTACTAATCGAATGGAATGGATTCAATATTTTGACAGATCCTTGGATTGAAGGTTCTGCTGTTTTTGATTCTTGGATAAACTATCCTCCATCAGGACTATCTATTGCTGATTTACCAAAAATAGATGTAATATGGATCTCACATGAACATTCTGATCATTTTAACGAATACACTCTTTCATTCATTGATAAATCCACTAAGATCTATGTTCCTGATTTTGATAACTGTAGATTAGAAAAATTAGTTAGAAAACTTGGGTTTGAAAATGTTACGAGTATGCCACATGGAAAATTGTTTTCTATATATGATAAAATCAATGTAATTTCATTTGCATCTGGAAGTTTTTGGAATGATAATATTCTTTTTATTCAATTAGGTGGGTTTACCATTCTTAATGTCAATGATGCCGGCTTTAATTGGAATATTCCAAAAATTATTGGTAAAGTAGATATGGTTTGTTCACAATTTTCTCCTGCTAGTGGATATCCGGCAACATGGACGCATATAGATATGTCAAAAAAATTAGAATTAATGAGAGCTAGAAATATCGGCATTTTAAAAATGATGAAACAAATTGTTGATTTTTGTGATGCAGATTACCTTTTACCCTTTGCAAATTTTAATGAATTATACCAACCAGAACATAGAAAATTTGTTGAAATGCAACCAAAAAACAGATTGACTTCTGTTTTGGATTTCTTTAAAACTGAAAAAGTAAACATTATAGATCTTTTACCTGGAGAATCTTGGAATGGAAAAAATAATACTTTTTTCAGAAAACCAAACAGAGAAAAATTCTATGATAAAGAATATTTATTCAAATATTTGAACGAAAAATTTCAATTTGACCAACAACATAAAATTTTTTCAAAATTTAATTTAACACATAAAGAAATTCAAGATTATTTTGAAAAATTTAATAATTCTGAATTAACAAAGAAAATAGGTACATATTCTATTTTCTTTAATGTATTATTTGAAAACAATTCCCTTAATGCACTGATAAAATTTGAAAATGGGAAAATCATCTACGAATCAAAAGAAAAAATTTGTAATGCTGACATGATGATGAAATGTCCTGGTAATATTGTCCAAGATATTATTCGTAAAGATTTAAGCTGGGATGAAATCAGTAGTGGTTATTGGTCAACTTTTTCTCGAAATCCTGATATCTACAATGTTGCATTTTGGCAATTATTACATGCACCATGGAAAGCTCGAAAAAACTATCCCTTAATTGTTGAATCTGAAATAAATATAAAAAATACTTCAATTGCAGATATCATTGAAAAATATGGTAATCCTGCATTAATCATATTTGAAAAATTTGGTCTTTATTGTGCTGGATGTGAAGCAGCGATGGGTGAAAAAATTACTGATGGATGTCGTTTTCATGGTTTATCTGAACAACAAACAGAAAATCTCATTCATGAAATTGATCAAGTTATAAAAAATAATAATTCTAATTAATTCAAATTCGGTTGTTAAATAATGAATGAAACAAAAAATGAACAAAAATCCATTTTATTTATTGATTCTTCAATATCTATAGATGAAATAACAAATCTTCAAAACTCTGTTCCAAATATACAAATTTTTACGTTTGATTATAATACCCATAAATTATTAGCGGAACATAAGATTTCACATGAAATTTCTGATAATTTTTTATCTGAAAATGATTTAGATCAAATTCAAGAAGAATCGTATAAATTTACAGAATGGTATAAAGTCAATAATATTAAGAATTATCAACGTTTTGAAAATATTAACCTTGGAAGTCTATTTAAAATAGAATTTTTTGTTTTTTTACTCCCATTTTTAAAAAAATTTTTTGAAATAAAAAATATTGTTGAATTAAATGAAAATTCAATAATTTATTCTACAAATTCATTATACAATATTTGTTCCCATTTTAAAAAAAATATTCAACAATTTGATCAAAAACAAAAAATTGAAAATGAATTTTTTTATGATACTTTACAATTTGAAAATAATTTTTTAAACATTAAAATTTCTCAAAAAACATACAAAACATTAAAAAATATTTTGTATAAATTTTTGAATTTGTTTTTTAAATCTAAAAAAAATAAACCTGATGTATTATTGGTAGAATTTAATACAATTTTATACAAGGATTTTTTTCTTGCAATTAAGAAATCTTCTTTAACTTCTACTTTTTTTGGATTACGTAGAATTCCAATTTGGAATTTAAAATCATTTTTAATTTTTCGTAATTCGAAATGCAAAATTTCACAATCAATTATTGAAAAAGATCATGATGACTTCAATATGAGTGATAAATTATATTTAATTAATGAAAATTTCTCAAAATTAATAAAAAATCATGATGAAGATTTACAAAAATTCTTCAAATTAAATGATTTTTCATTTTGGAGTATTTTGAAACCATTTTTTATCAAATTGTTTCATAAACATAGTTTAGAATCTGTAGAAAATATTATTATATCAAAAAAAATGCTAATTGATCAACAACCACAACATGTTCTTTTATTATCTGAAAGTGGAAAAACAGAACAAATTATACTCTCATTATGTAACCAATTAGGCATAAATTCCATTTTATTACAGCATGGGTTAGGGCATGATAATCAAAAAGGTCATATCTATAACAAATTTACTGGAACCGTTGTAAATTATGCAGACCATTATCTTGTTTGGGGAGATTCTCAATATCAATATGCTCACCACTATAATTTACCTTTAGAAAAAATTTCTAAAATTGGTAGTATTGTGCATGAAAAAACTTATAATTTAAATTTAAAAAATTCATCTCAAGATTTTATTTTAGTAGCTGCACAAGGTCCTTTAAACATGCATGTTAAAGATTATACAATTTCAGCAAATGAAGAATACAAAAAAATTATTCACAAAATATGTTGTATTGCTAAAAATTATAACAAAAAAGTAATTATCAAACTTCACCCCTATGAAGAAGATAATAATGAATCAGAAATTACAAAAGAATTTGGTTCAAATGTACAGGTAATTAAAAATGGTGACATACTTCCTTTGATTAATTCTTGTAATTTTATGATCTCAGTCAGTACTAGCATGTCCAATGTAATACTAGATGGTCACATCTTAAAAAAACCGGTTATTCGAATACCATTTGGTGAATGGATGGGACTACCTGATCAATTACGTCAACCATCATGTTACAATATTCAACTTGATGAATTTGATTCAATTTTACAAAGATTATATACTGATAAAGAGTTTAGAAGTAAATTAATTGATCAGGGTCAAAAATTTGTTAATGAGTGTTTAGTTAATCTAGGAATGGCATCTGAAAATATTGTAAAATTTTTAAAACAAAACTAATTCCAGATTCTACTAACTCCAATTGGTATGTCTAAATTTATCTCTAAAATTTTTGGATTTTTGTCAAGAAATTTAATAATTTTTTGTAAAGAAATTGGTTTTTTCTTATTGCCTAAATTTTGATAAATTATTCTTGATGCGATAAGATCTTGAGGCGTATCGACGGTTAAACGAATATCTGGTCTCAAAACTATCTTAGGAGGTTTATCTCTAAAAATTCTAAATTTATCTTGATTTTGATTAATGTATAATGTACAAAGCTCACTTCTATGCTTTTTATTCCCATTTTTATGTGAAATTTCTAGAGCATTTACATTAATAATTTCATAATTAGAACCAATTGGAAGTCCATCTATTATTGACAAATCACTTTTTCCAGAAATATGTTTTTTAATCAATTTATCAATTCCTTCCCAATAAATAAATGGATTTTCAGAAGTTATCCTAAAAATAATATCTGCATTTACATATTGTGCAGCATCAATTAATCTTTTTAAAACATCACGATCATCACCCAAAACATATTTTAATCTATTTTTTTGTGCAAAATCTACAAACATTTCATTTCCAGGTCCTTCACTGATTGCTAAAATTATTTCTTCAATTAATTTAGATTTTTTTATTTGTTCAATCAATAATTCTAAAATTTTAAAGTTTCCAATCTTTTGTAATGGTTTTGCATATAATCTAGTTGAATTTACTCTACATGCAAGTACAGCTACAATTTTTTCTTGAGATTTTTTTAACAATGATTGTGTAAGGATTGTATTTTTTGGAATATTTTTTATACATTTTTTACCTATTAACTGATTTAATGATAATGGTTCTTTTTTCAATTTTGTTCTTTTAAATTCAATCATTGATTCATTTAGAATTGTATTTTTCTTTAAATTCATTTTTGTGATTGCATTCTTTTTATGCAATAATCTATACTCTAATTCATTTTTTCCTAACTCAAATCCTCCTTTACCCAAAGCCTTTTGAGATTTTTTTATTAAAAATACTAACAATGAAAATTCATCTGGATTTAGGGATGAAAAATAATCTAATCCCTTTTTTGATCTATCTAATGTAATGTGTTTTTCAATAATTTGAACACCTAAACCTATCCCTAGCAAAGGAATTATTGTGGATAATTTAGAATCTCCTGATATATGATCCATCAAACCTACTGGACGTTCAAATTTTTCTTTTAAATCTGAAATTCGTCGCAGATTAAGATCTTTAATTTTTGTAGGATATCCTTGAAAACTATGCATAAGAATAACATTATTGTTTGAAAGAATGTTTATCGCGTTATCAATTTCTGATAATGTACAACCTGCTGTAGAAAGTAATATTGGAATTTTTAATTTTGCTACAAAATTAAGTAATTTTGGATTATTTAGATCAGTTGAGTGAATTTTTATTCCATCTATTTTCAATTTTGAGACTTGTTGAGCACCCTTTAACCCAAAAATATCTACATATACTTTCATTTTCAATTTTTTTGAATATTTGATAATTTGTTCCCAATCTGTCTTACTCATTTCTAAATTTTTATACATCTGATAATTTTCGTGATCTGGTTCTGCTAATTCGTCAGCAATAATTTTTTGAAATTTTACCGCATTAGCCTTTGAATTTGCTGCTGCTTTGACAATTTTTTTTGCTGTTGATAATTTTCCTTCATGACTATTTGCTATTTCAGCAATGATGAAAATATCTTTTTGTCGAAATTTTTCCATTGAACTTTGAGATAATGAATATCTATTAAATTTTCATTTTTTAAAATAATAGGAAAACCATTTAATCTACATTCATTTCAATAAATTTATTAACTTGAAAAAATCTCCAAAAAAACTCATTCATCTTTTTGAACCATTTTCAGATAAACAAGAAGTTAAACAAGTTTCAAAAATTATAAAAAATAATTTTTGGGCATCTGGTTCAGGAAATGGATTAGTTTCTAAATTTGAAAATTCATTTCGAAATTTTATTGGTTCAAAAAAGATAATTGCTGTAAATAATGGTACATCTGCACTTCAATTATCTCTAAATATATTAGATGTTTCAAAAAAAGAAATCCTTGTTCCCTCATTGACATTTGTAAGTACTGCACATGCAGCTGTTACAAATAACGCAACACCAAAATTTGTAGATATAGATGAATCTACTCTTTGTATTGATCTTGAAGACTTGGAGAAAAAAATAACAAAAAATTCTAAAGTAATTATCCCTGTTCATTTTGGTGGTTATCCATGTGATCTAAAAAAGTTAAATAAAATTAAACGTGATTATAATTTACATGTGGTTGAAGATGCAGCTCATGCATGTGGAACAACTTTCAATAACAACAAAATTGGTTCACATAATGAACTTGTATGTTTTAGCTTTCATCCTGTAAAAAATTTAGCAATGCCTACTGGTGGAGCAATTGCAGTTAACAATAATCAACATAATATATTGAAATCTCTTCGATGGTGTGGAATCACTGATCGTCATGGAAGTGAGTATGATGTTGATAAACTAGGTTGGAATTTTTATATGAATGAAATATCTGCCGGAATTGGTTTAATACAATTAAAACGACTCAATAAATTAAATAAAAAAAGAAAAAAAATAGCAAAACTCTATCATTCCAAAATCAATCTGGATAATAAAATGCCATATTCAAATGATTGTAGTTATCATTTGTATTGGATTCGAGTAAAAAATAGAACTACATTTATGAAAAAAATGTTTGAAAATGGTATTGAAACTGGTATACACTACAAACCAGTACATAAAATGACATATTACAAAAGTTCTACAAAATTGGAAACTTGTGATAGAATTTGGCAAGAATTAGTCTCAATACCTATGCATCCAAATTTATCTGAAAATCAAATTGAAAAAATAATAGATAACATTAATTCATTTGTATGAATTTTCTTCATACTAAATTAATTTAACCAAGAAAATTGGAATTCTATCAATGAAATTAAAAAAATATTCTATTTTGAAAAATAGTAAAATTGTGTTTAAAGACTATTCTATAATCCCATTAAGAAAGTCAGACATACAAAAAATACGAATATGGAGAAATGAACAAATGAATATTTTAAGACAAACAACTACTCTATCTGTAAAAGATCAATTAAATTACTATAATAAATTCATTAAAAAATCATTTTATGATAATAAACCGAATATAATTTTATTTAGTTTTATGTTAGATAAGAATTGTATTGGATATGGTGGACTAGTACATATTGATTGGGATTTAAAAAGCGCCGAAATTTCATTTATTAATAATACTGATAGATCTAAATCAAAAATTGTTTATGAAAAAGATCTTTCTATATTTCTAAAACTTGTTTCTAATATTGCATTTGATGATTTAAAATTGAATAAAATTACAACTGAAACTTATGATGTTAGACCTTGGACAATTATGATTTTAGAAAAATTAGGTTTTAAACGAGTTAAGATTTTAAAAAATCATGTTACAATTGATAATAAATTGTATGATTCTATATTACATTACAAATTCATAAATACATAATTTTATAGACATAATCAAAAGAAAAACAATGTCTAAAATTAATAAATTACAAATAATTGCTGAAATTGCTTCAAATTGGAACGGTAGTGAAACATTAGGAAAAAAAATTATTAAACAGGCTTCACAGGCTGGTTCTAATTATGTAAAATTCCAAATGTGGAGAGCTTCAGATCTTTACAAAACTACCCATCCTAATTGGAATGAAATTAAAAAATCTGAAATGAAACTAAAAACTGCAAGAAAATTTAAAAAATATTCTGATAGTCTAGGAATCGATTGTATTTGGAGTGTTTTTTATCCAGAGGCTGTAACTTTCTTGGAAGAACTTGATGTTTCATTATACAAAATTGCATCTAGAACTTCTGCATTGATGGATTCAAATTCTTTAGAAACTTTGAAAGAAATTGCTAAAACCAAAAAACCTGTGATTATTAGTATGGGATTTGGTGGAGACAAAAAATTACTAAATTCAATTTTTCGTCACAATAAAAAATATTTTCTATATTGCATTTCAAATTATCCTACAAAATTAGAAGAAATTGATTTTAAATCCATGCAAAAATATGATGGTTTTTCTGATCATACTGAAGATTATTTGGCACCATTAATCTATGAAACCCAGTCTATAAATTCAAATAAAAAAAGATTTTATGAAAAACATGTATGTGTCGATGAATCTATTGGACCTGATAAACCATTTTCAATCGATATGAATGATTTCAAAAAATTAATTTCCAATATACGACAAATTGGAAGTTTGAAGTTATGATTGATAATCAATTTGTCCATCTAGGAAAAGATGTCTTTGTTGGAAATAATGTAACATTTGATAAAATACAAAAAGAAAGTAAACAAGGAATGTTTGAATTTGGAGATTATTGCTCGATACATGATAATTGTAGATTCTTTATGTCAAATGCTGAATTTAATATTGGTGATTATGGTACAATTCATAATAATACTTTTGTGACTGGTTACAAAACCTGTAAAATTGGACATAATTTTTGGTCAGGACAAAATTCAATTCTTAATGCTACTGATTACCTGAGAATTGGAAATAACTGTGGTATTGGAGCTTATTCTAAAATATGGACTCATGCAGCTTTTGGAGAATTATTGTTAGGTACTAGAATTGCATCTGGATTACATGATTTTAAATCTAAATCTGGTGTTGTTACAATTGGTGATGACTTTTGGGGAATTGGTTCTATAACAATTAGTCCAGGTGTAACAATTGGCAATAAAGTAATTGCATTAACTAATTCTTTAATCACTAAAGATATTCCTGATAATACAATAGTAGCTGGTACTCCTGCAAAACCTATTTCCATAGATGGTGATTTTAGAGCTTATATTGATCTAAACAAAAATGAAAAATATTCTTTGATGAAAGAATTTGCACAAAATTTTTCAAAAATTAAAAAAGTAAAAATTATTTGTGATGATGGATTAAAGAAAATAATTTTAGGAGAAAATGAGGTAATAATAAAATGTAATTCTGAATCAGGAGAATACCCAAAAACTTCTTATTTTGATTTCATTAAACGAACTTATACTAAAAAACATAATTTTCTTGAAAGAGAATTTATGAAATTTGTTCTTGATTATAAGGCTAGATTTGTTCCTGAATGAAAATTAGCAAGGATTCAATATGTGAAAATTATATTGAAAAAATTGTTTTTTATATGTGACAAATTTGAACTTGAATGAATATGACAGATAAGATTATTTTTTGGATTGGTGCAGATTTTACACATTTTTCCTTATCGTATTATTTACAAAAAATGCATGATTGTGAAATTTATGGAATTATAGATATTACCAATAGACCTAAAAAATTTTTTCAAGAACAAGATCTTGTTACTTTTGAAAAAAAATGGTTTTTTCATGACCATATCAATATAAACAAAAAACCTGATATGGAATATTTGAAGTATATTGAAAAAAAATATGATCTTAATTTATGGAAATTAGCAATTAATGAAAGAATATTTTATCGATTCTATAATTCACATAAATTTACTACTAATGAAATTTTATGTATATTGGAATCTGAATGTAGACTTTTTGAAAGTGTATTGGATGAAGTAAAGCCTGATTTTTTTGTAACTAAAGAACCTACATTTCATCATTTAGAATTATTTTATCAAATGTGCAAAAAAAATGGAATAAAAAATCTTGTTTTAGGTCAACCTAACATAGGATATAGGTGTATTATTTCAGAAGTCCCCACAAAACTTGATTACTTTGATTCACTTGATAATGTCACTTTACAAAATCGTAATTTTGAGGAATTACAAAAATATCTAAAATCATTTGATATTTCTAAACAAATTAGAACATATGATAAACAACATGGAAACTCAAAAAAAGATTGGTTTAAAGCTGTAGCAAGTTATTTACTATCAAAAAATGATAATGTTAAAACTCATTATAATTATTTTGGTAGAAATAAATTCCAAGTAATCACATCCATGGTTTCATCTATTATGAAAAAACGTTATAGACAGCTTTTCATAAACAAAAATTTAACAACTACTGTTGATCTAAAATCATCATTTGTATATTTTCCATTAGCCGTAGACTTGGAAAGAAATTTACTAGTTAATGCTCCATTTCAAACAAATCAAATAGAAATTATACGACATATTGCAAAATCATTACCTACAGGTTTCAAACTCTATGTAAAAGAAAACCCATCCCAATCTACTAGAGAATGGAGAAGCATTTCAGAATATCGTGAAATTATGAACATTCCCAATGTTATGCTAATTCATCCTACATTCTCTTCACAAGATCTTATAAAACAATGTAAGATAGTATTCACAATTGGTGGTTCTTCTGGATTTGAAGCTGCATTTTATGGAAAACCCTCAATTGTATTTACTGATGTAGGTTACCAAATATTGCCTTCTGTAACTAGGATTAAAGAAATTGAAAGTCTTCATAACAATATAATAAAATCTTTAAATAAAAATCTCGTACCTTTAGATTTGGAAAAATATCTACTACAATTAGAAAAAAATTCCTTTAAATTTGATTGGTTTGAATTTGGTTCAAAATTTAAGGATATATTTTATCATGGTGGAACATTAGTAGATGTAAATATCTCTAAACCTAGATTGAAAAAATTTCTAGAGGAATATGATGGTGAATTAACACTTCTTGCTTCTGAACATATTAAAAAAATTAAACAACATAAAAAAATTGGACATATGAAAAACTAGTTTGTTATGAATTATTTTATTAAATATAATTCTCATTAAAAATCTAATTTAGATATATAATTACATTCAATGACTTTTGTATGCCATATTTATTAATGCCAATTTTCTATATTTATTATGGTGTCACTTGAATTTAGTATGTCACTTCCTGCCAATATTGAAAAATTTATAGAATTTTCTAAAGATTATGAAAGCTTTTCAGAGTATTTACCACACCAATTAAAAAAAATTACAATTATTGAAAAAAATGATAAAGAAATTGTGACTGATGAAGTTTTGATATTTTCATCTATTATTAAAAAAGAAATTAAACAGCAATCAATTCACTATGAAAAATCAAAACATCATTTGATAACTAAAATCATTACAGGTCCTGCAAAAGGATCTAAAATTGATATTAATTTCTCTCCTGATGAAATTGGAACAAAAATTGACGTAAAAATATCACTTAAAATTTCATTGAAATATAGAATTCTTCAGCCTCTAATAGTGAAATGGTATAAATTGATTTTACAAGGAATATTACTAAAAATGAATCATAAAATTATCTCATCTGAGAAAAAATTAAGGAATTAAAACATTGGAAGATTTTTCAGGGATTATTAATTGGAAAAATGTATTTTCAAAATCTGATGATTTTCAAAAAAATCAACCCTTCAAATTTGGATTTATAGAAAATATTTTTGAGACAAATTTTTACAACAAACTTTATGAATCATATCCAGATCTTGATACTTTTGAAGATGGTTCAGATTGGTCAAAATCTCAATTACTTCGAAGATGGGGCGATACACCTCCAAGACAAGTTGTTGATTCAGGAAATGATCCAACTATGAATGAGGAATGGAATAAACTAAAAAGATATGCTGAATCTGATGAATTCATTGAAAATTTTAGAAAATATTCAGGAACACACGTAAATAAATTACGTCAATTTCATTTTCTAGGTTATAGACAAGGGGGTTTTCAATTACCCCATATACACAATGCTGGACCAAATACATTAGTTATGATGTTTTATTTTTCAAAGGGATGGAAAAAAGGACAACCCGGAGGAACTTTCATGTCTACTGATCTTGATGAATCTACAATAATTTTTGAACCATATAATCTTGATAATTCATTGGCATTATTCCAGGATAGTCCTAAAGCTGTACATGGAACTAGACACATATCTGAAAATGTAGAAAGAAAAGCACTTCAAATCACACTTGAGGAATGGTCTATTGAAGAGGGATGGTCATCTGAAAAATAATGATGACAAATAATTAATGAAACATTAAAGATTTTACTTATGTTAAATCTGGTTGATTTTTTGAATTAAAATGATCTAGTTTGTCCACCGTCTATAGTAAAGATAGAACCTGTTGTAAATGAAGAACATATTGAAGACAAAAATGCCACCAAATTTGATATTTCATCAACCGTACCAAATCGATTCATTGGAACTTTTGATTTAATCATTTGCAAAACTTTTTCTTCATTTTTAGAAATCTTTTCCCCCCATACTGAATCTTTAAACATAATATTTCCAGGAGCAATGGCATTTATTCTAACACCTTTTTTAGCAAAATCTCTAGATGCTGAAGTTACATATGCATTTAATGCAGCTTTTGCAACTGTATATCCTATTGGTGCATCTGTAGATTCAATACCTGCAATTGAAGAAATGCAAACTATGTTTCCTTTTGATTTTATCAATAAACGTTTTAACTCATAAATTACTTTAATTGAACTATAAAAATTAATTTCAAACATTTCTCTTATTTCATTAACGTCTTCTTTTCCAACTGGTATTGATTTTCCACTTCCTACATTACATACTAAAATATCTAATTTTTTCCATTTTTTCCCAATTAATTTCACCATTTTTTTCACATCTTTTTCATTAGTAATGTCCCCTGTAATGTAAGGACAATTTTGTAATTCTTTTGATGTTTTTTTTAATTTCTGTTCATTTCTTCCATTGATAATTATATGACATCCTTCTTGAAGTAATTTTAATGCAATACTTTTCCCTATTCCTTTACTTGACCCTGTTACAAAAACTACTTTATTTTTTAATTTTAAATCCATATCTTTTTCAATTATTGTTTTGTTTTAAATTGATATGGTGTAGGTCCTTTAAGTTCATTTTTTGATGTTTCTTGATTAAATATCTTGATTTGTTCTTCTATATCCAAATCTACATTTTTACTCCATTGCTTCAAAATTAAATTAAATATTGTTCCTCTTTCCCCATTTCCAATATTTTCTCCATTCAATCTTGTTACAGGAAGCATACAAAATGGAGTAGCAGTCATAAAGGCTTCATCAGCATTTTCTACATCTTTGGGCAGTAAATTTTTTTCTTCATATTTTATTCCTAATTGTTTAGCTAATTCAAAAACATAATTTCTACTAATACCAATCAAAATATTTCTAGGTTCAGGTGTTAGTAAAATATTGTCTTTTACAATAAAGAAATTATCTCCAGAACCTTCAGCTACAAAACCATCAGGATCTAATAATAATGCCCAATTATTTTTTCCAGGTAGTTTTGAAACTTCAAGAACAGCTTTCATGTAATGCAGTCTACTACGATTTTTTACTTTAGGATCGATTAATTCTGCAGGAACTGCCCTTTGTTTAGCAATTACTGCATTGATTCCTTCATCAAACAATTTACCCATTCCTTGGACAGTCCATTTTAAAGGAAAGTCAGCAATGATTATGGTGGGTTCTAATTTTCCTCCAAACACATCTGCATAAATGCCTAATGGTCCTCGACTTACGTTTATCACTAATCTATGTTCATCATTTTTTGAAAAACTTGGATCATTTTTTTCAATAGTTGTATTACATAATTCAATTAATTCTTCTTTTTTTAGACTAAATGGAATCTCAACATGTTCTATTGATGAATATAATCTATCAATATGCTCTTTTAATTTAAACTGTTTTTTGTTAAATGAACGTGTCATTTCAAAAACCATATCACCAAACATTAGTGCAGAGTCATAAATGGAAATTTTTGCTTCTTTTTCAGGTACAAATTTGCCATTTACATATACAACTCGTTCTATATTTTTTGTCATTTTCTCTCTATTTTACTAAATAATGTTTCATTAAAGTTTCACAAAATTCTATATCTTTTAAATCATCAATTTCAAAACTTTTCCAAAATTCCATTAAACTAACACCAATTTTACCTCCTAGTTGATTATTAAATTTTTTAATAATTCTTGGGGAGAAAATATAGAATGAACCGTTTTCAACATATTGTGGTTTAATTTCTTGTCTTCTTGTTCTATTTTTATAATCATAATTCAAACTTTTCAGTGATTTTTTTTGTTTTTCCCAAATAAAAAAATCCCCAATTTCTGCACCAGAAAAAATTGAATCATATTGATTTTTTTCAAATTTTTTCAAACCATTCTTTATATCTATAGATTCTCTTAATGGTGATGTAGGTTGTAATGCAACAACAGTATCTATGTTGTTCTTTTTTTCTATTACATTAATTGCATGAATCCACCCTGAAACTGAACTGGATGAATCATTAGAAAGATTTTTTGGTCTTTTGATTAAATTTATTCCGTACTTTTTTCCAATTTTTAAAATTTGATCATTGTCAGAACTTAACCATACACTTGAAATTTCTTTTGTTTGTATTGCATGTTCTATGGTCCAACTTACCAAAGGTTTACCGCAAATTTTTTTTATATTTTTTTTTGGGATTCCTTTGGAGCCTCCTCTTGCTAGAATTATTGCAACAATATTTTTTGTCAAATTTCTTTCTCTACCAATTCACAAATGATATGAATAACTGTTCTATGTCCTTCCTGAATTCTAGGCGTTTCTTTAGATGGAATATTTAACAAAACGTCACATATATTTTTCAATTTACCGCCATCTTTTCCGGTAAGTGCAATTATTTTACAACCTTTCTTAATGCATAATTTTACTCCTTTTACAATATTTGGAGAATTTCCGCTAGTTGAAATTGCTATAATTATATCATTTTCATTTACTATTGCTTCACATTGTCTTGAAAAAATATCTTCAAATTCGTAATCATTTCCGATACTTGTCAATATTGATGTATCTGTTGTTAATGATATGGATGGAATACTTTTTCGTTCTAAAAGATATCTGCCGATAAATTCTGCTGACATATGTTGTGCATCAGCTGCACTCCCACCATTTCCAAAAATTATGATCTTTCCATCTTTTTCTAAACTTTCTAAAATCATATTTACCGTTTTATTGATTTTTAATGTTAGATTTTGTGATTTCATAATAATTTTACTGCTATCTTCAAATCTTTTTCTTATTTGAATTTCAAAATTTTTCATTTTTGTTTGTTTACTCATTTATATCACTTTTTTGAAGAAATTATCATATCCACAATTTCTCTTAATACCCCTTCTCCACCTTTTGCCTTACAAACATAATTACATTTTTTTTTGACAATTTCTATTGCATCGTTAGGACAAATTGAAAATCCTACTTGATCTAATAATTTTATATCGTTAATGTCGTCACCTATGTATGCAACAGTATCTGAATTTACATTATATTTTTCACAAATTTTTTTTAGCATTTTTTCCTTTTGAAGAACCCCATCATACAATTTTTCGATTTTCATTCGTTTAGACCATTGCTTTACCATAATTGTTTTTTCTTTTGTTATGATTATGGTGTGTATGTCAAGTTTTTTCATCAATGTAACGCCCATACCATCTCTTACATGAAATTTTTTCATTATATCCCCTTTTTCTGTATAATACATCCCTCCATCTGTTAATACTCCGTCTACGTCTGTTAAGATTATTCTAATTTTTTTACATTTATCTGAAATTGATTTTTTCATATTGTAATTCTTGCTAAATATTCTAATATTTCAACATTCAGCGATTATTAACGAAATTGAATGTAAAAATTGGAATTATGCAAGGTAGACTTTCAAAACCCATCAAAAATCAAATACAAGCATTTCCTACAAATACTTGGAAAAATGAATTTGAATTAGCACAAAAAATTGGATTTAATTGTCTTGAATGGGTTTTTGATGATATTTCTAATCCAATATTCACAAATAATTATGAAGAAATTTTAGATTTATCTAAAAAATTTAATATAAAAATAAATTCTGTTTGTGCTGATATCTTTATGAAAAAACTTCTTTTTAGAGAAAATCCTCAAATCATTGAAACCAATTTTAAAATTCTAGAGAAACTTATTTTACAATGTAATAAACTTAACATCCCTATAATTGAAATTCCACTAGTTGATTCCTCTTCATTAAAAACTGACGAAGAAAAAATCCAATTTTGTAATAATCTGTCAAATTTATTACCTTTGGCAAATTCCTTAAATGTTCATATTGCTTTAGAGACTGATCTATCACCAAATGATTTTAAAAAATTGTTAAAGACTTTTGGTAAAAATGAAGTAAAAGCTAATTATGATGTTGGGAATAGTACTGCAAATAAATTTGACATTAAAAATGAACTTGAAACTTTACAACCTTGGATAATTAATATTCATATCAAAGATAGATTTTCTGGAGGAATCACTGTACCACTTGGTACTGGCGATACCAATTTTGATGTATTTTTTTCAAGCTTAAATGAAATTAATTATACTGGAGATTTAATAATTCAAGGTGCAAGAGAAGATCTACATCAAAAAATTGAGCCAATAATTACTTGTACCAAATACTTTAATTTTGTAAAAAACTATTTAGGCAAATATTCATAAACCTTCTAAATTCTTACTGAGTAAAATGAATATCATTGTTACCGGCTCTGAAGGTCTTATAGGCACACAAATTTGTAATTTTCTTAAAAAAAATCATGTAATTTTAAAACTTGATTTACAGCTTGGCCATAATCTTACAAATGAAGATTTTGTCAAAAAATGGTTTTATAAAAATAAAGCAAATTATTTAGTAAATTGTTTTGCCCTTAATGATCATGTAGATAACAAAAGAAAAAAACAAACCATTTTTGATTTCTCTTTAGAATCTTTCTCAGATTTTATGACTGTAAATTTAACTAGTTTATTCTCAGTTTGTCGTGAATTTGCACGAAATAACAAAAAAGGTGGTATAGTAAATTTTTCTGCTTCAACTGGTATTGTATCTGCTAGACCTGATATGTATAATGGTGCACACAAACATATTGGTTATTCAGTTTCAAAGGCAGGAGTTATAAATTTAACAAAATTTCTTTCTACTCATTTGGCCCCAAATATACGTGTAAATTGTGTATCACCTGGAGGTGTAGAACTTAAACAATCTGATTCGTTTAAGAAAAAATATTCTAAACATACTCCTCTTAAGAGAATGATGAAAAAAAATGAATTAAATGGAATTATAGAATACCTTTGTTCAGAAAATTCGTCATATGTAACAGGGTCAAATTTTGTAATTGATGGAGGTTGGACAGCTTGGTAATCTCAAATTTTTCTCTAAAATGAAAGACAACTTTTATACATCTAGATTAGACAATTGTTTTAATGGTTTTTGTTATTGCAGAAATAGGAATTAATCATAATGGCGATATTAAAATTGCTAAAAAATTAATCGACGTTGCTGTTTCTGCTGGATGTGATGCTGTAAAATTCCAAAAGCGAACAGTTGATAAAGTTTATTCTGAAGATATTTTGAACTCTCCTAGAATAAGCCCTTGGGGAAAAACAACCCGAGAACAAAAACTTGGTTTAGAATTTTCATTTAAAGATTATGAATCTATTAACAAATACTGTAAAATTAAAAAAATTGACTGGTTTGTGTCTTGTTGGGATATTGAAAGTCAAATAAAAATGAGAAGATTCAAAACAAAATTTAACAAAGTTGCATCAGCTATGTTAATTCATGAAAAATTGTTAAATGAAATTGCTAAAGAGAAAAAACACACTTTTATTTCTACAGGTATGAGTACAACAAAACAAATTTCAAATGCAGTAAAAATTTTTAGAAAACATAAATGTTCTTTTGAGTTGATGCATAGTCATAGTGCATATCCTATGCAAGATGAAGAAGCAAATCTTTTGACTATTCAGACACTAAAGAAAAAATTCAAATGTAATGTTGGATATAGCGGTCATGAAGTTGGATCTTATAACATATGTATCCCTGCTGTGGTTTTAGGTGCTACAACTATTGAAAGACATATCACATTAGATCGTACCATGTACGGATCTGATCAGGCTGCTTCTTTGGAACCTGAAGGATTGTTTAGATTGGTTCGTGATATACGAGGAATTGATAAAATTTTGGGTGATGGTAAAAAACGAATATGGGATTCAGAAAAACCTGCAATGCAAAAATTAAGACAGGTATTAGTATGAATATTGATTTCATTTTAACAGAATTTTGAGAGATGGAAAAAACTAATATCGTATTTCTTATTATAGACTCCTTTAGATCTGATAAATTTTTTGGTGATACTAAAAATATCAAAAATCCCACCATTCAAAATTTAATCAAAAACGGTTCCTATTTTTCCAATACAATCAGTTCAGCAGATGGAACGATATTATCTTGGTCAAGTATTTTCACAGGAAAATTCCCATTCAAAACAGGGATAAGATCTTCAAAATTTAATCGCTTGTCTTCAAACACTAATACTTTTTTTGATGTATTACAAAAAAAAGATTATAATTTTTATTCTTATCTTCCAAAACTATCTGAAACTGTTGGATTGTTTCCCAAGTTTGAAAATGATGATAATTTTTATGATTTTTACATGGGTTTAACAAATGGACTTGGTCAAAAAATTTTAGAACAATTAAAAAATGGACTTAAAGAGCCTTGGTTCTTTTTAATTCATTCTATGGATTTACATCCGCCAATTAATATAGAAAAAAAATTTGATAATGATGAATATGGAGAAAATTATTATGAACGTAAAATTTCTGAAATTGATCCATGGTTAGATAAAATATCTAAATCTCTTGATTTTTCTAAAACTTTGTTTATTATAACTGCAGATCATGGTTCATACATAAAATCAGTTTCTCGAAATGGAAAACAAATTGATACTGATATTAATACAAATACAGAAAAACTTGTTTCAAAAATGAGTAAAACTATTCCAAAACCATTTCATCCGTTAAAAGATAAACTGTTTTTTATTAGAGAAAAAATAGATAAACAAAAAAAATATAGAACTCTAAAAAATCTTGAGTTAAAACCTCATGAAATGAGAGCATTAATGTCTGGTAGAGCTGATGAAAACCATTTTCTTTTTGATGAAAAAATTAAAATTCCTTTACTTCTAATTGGAAAAAATATTCCCAAAGAAAAAAAAATTTCTCAACAGGTTAGATCAGTAGATATTTTCCCTACTTTGTTTGATCTACTGAAAATTAAGATCCCAGAAAAAATTGATGGTTCAAGTCTGATTAATCTTATGAAAGATATAGATGAAGATGAAAAAATTGCATATATTGAAAGTAATCCTCTTGTTTTAAGCAAATCAAATGATGTAATAGGAATAAGGACGTCCAAATTCAAATATTTTCGTGATAAAGATAATTCAAAAAACCGAATACATTTTTACGATTTGGAAAATGACCCTTATGAGGATTTTAATATAGCATTATCAAATCCAGACAAAATCACCAATTTTGAGAATATCCTCTCTGATATCATCAAAGATTCTGAAAATATTTTGAGCGATGATGAATTAAATTCTGAAGAAATTGAAAATGAATTACGTAAATTAGGATATGTTTAAACATAAATTCTGAATTTTTATTAAATATTATTCTTTAAAATTAAATAAATCATTTATTGACTTTAAATTATATAGATAAATACCTCCCAAAATGGGACATACTTATTGAATTTAATATTTATCACAATTGATGGAGCAAGATTAGATCGAATTATTGAGGGAAATTTCTATAAAAATTTTTTATCTAAAAGTGTGTTTTTCTCAAAAACAATAACTTATGCACCTTATACTATTGGTGCTATGCATGCAATTTTCAGTGGTACTTATGGTAACAAAACTGGTGTTGACAGTTATTGGTCAACACCTGATTTTAAAAAAAATCAATACAAAACTCTTGTTAAATATTTACATGATGCAGAGTATACAACAATAGGAGATTCAATAAATAAATTAATTCTTCCAAAAGATGGATTTGATGAATTGACAATTCATGATGAAATAAATGATGATTTAACACAAAGACATTTATCATTAATTTCAGCTGCTGAAAAATTAAAAAATGATGGTAAGAATTTTTTCCTTTATTTACATTATAGTAACATTCATACTGGAATAATGCAACAAGTTTTGAAAAAATATGATAATTTTAGCGAAGAATATTTTTCAAAGAAAAATGAAAATGAAAAATTTTATGATACGTTATTTGAAAATGCTGATAAATATTTGGAAACTATTATTATTGAATGTGAAAAATTATGCTTAACTGATGATACTTTAATTGTTGTAATTTCAGATCATGGAATCAGTATTGGAGAAAAATTAGGTGAACGAGCTTATGGTGTATTTTGTTATGACTATACACTTAATGCAACTTCTTTGTTTTTTCATAAATCTTTATCTGCAAAATTTATTAAAAAACAAGTTCGTTCTATTGATATACTTCCAACGATTTTGGATATTCTTAAAATACCTACAGATCCCAATTATGAAAAATTTGATGGAGAAAGCCTTATTCCTATTTTAAATGGAGACACAACCCCTAGAATTGCTTTTTCACAATCTGGAAATCCTTTAAATTCAGGGAAACCTCCAAAAGAGCCAAATGTTTGGGCTGTACGAACAGATGATTGGAAATTTATATCAAATATTCATGATGGAACTGAAGAACTTTATGATCTTCGAAATGATCCTGACGAACTTGATAATTTGATTGATATTAAAGTAGAAACAGCAAGAAAATTAAGATTAAAATTGAAAGAATTAGCAGCAAAATAATTAATATGTCTAAAAATGAATACTTAGATTATTGGAATACATTATATGCTAAGAAAAATTATTTTGGTGAAGGTCCTACTAAATTAGCTAAATTAGCTGAAAAATTATTTCAAGAAAAAAATACTCAAAAAATTCTTGAAGTGGGATGTGGTCAGGGCAGAGATGCAATATATTTTTCTCATCTAGGATTTGATGTACATGCTTTTGATATTTCATCGAATGCAATTAAGTCAATAACTTCTGTGAAAGAAAATATGAATTTGAATAAATTGAATGTATTTGAACATAATGTAACAGAACCTTTAACATTTCCTGATGAACACTTTGATTTTATTTACTCAAATCTAGCTTTACAGTTTTTTGAACTTAAAACACTATCAAATATTCTTCAAAATATATCAAAAGTAATGAAAAAAAATTCGTCATTTTTACTATCTACAAAAAAAGAAGGAGACAAATATTACAAAACAGGGAAAAAAATTAATGAAAATGCATATGAAAATAAAGGAATCATTAGATATTTTCATCCTATAGAAGATTTAAAATCTATTCTTTCGGAACGATTTGAAATTATAACTATTGATTCAGATCGTCATGAAAATCTTGATTCATCAGTTAGTGTTTGGTGGAAAATTCTCTTAGAAAAAAATTAATTTTTAAAATTATCTTTTTTCACGTACAACACTTACTATTGAATGAAGAATTGTAGCAGTAATCATTAAAACAGTACCTAAAATTATTCCACCTCCACCAACAAGTACGATATTTGTAACTAGTTCTCTTTCTTGACTAAAAATTTGTAATGCCCATACACTAAAAAAAATTCCTATGCATAAAAAAATCATTCCTGGAATTCCATAGAAAGTAAGTGGACGTTCAATTGCTACATACTTTATTGTACTAAAAATTACTGACGACCCATGAGATATTGGATTATGGGTTGAAGTATCTCCTTCGTAGAGAACAGTAATTGGAACTTCTGTAATTCTATAACCAGCTTTTTGTGTTTTTATTAAAATTTCTGTAGATATCCCCATACCTGATTCTGTAGGTTTGATATTTTCTAAAATTTTTTTATTATATGCTCTGAAACCACTTTGGGAATCAGTAATTTTTGTTCCTCCTGTAATGTTTGTTAATTCAGTAATTGCTTTTATTCCAATTTTTCTGTATTTTGGAATTTTTTGTTTATTGTCCAAAAATCTAGAACCAATAACTATATCTGCAATATTATTTTTAATAGGATCTAACACTTTTTCAACATCCTCAATTTTATGTTGTCCATCAGAATCAAATGTTGTCAAAATATCTGCATTAATTTCTTGAGCTTTGAAAAAAATAGTTTTAATTGCAGCCCCATATCCTAAATTTTTTTCATGTCGAACTACAATAGCTCCTAATCCTTCTGCAATTTTTGAAGTTAGATCATTTGAACCATCATCGCACACAATAATATTTTGAGATATTTTTTTTAATTTTATCAAAATAGATGCTATATTTTTTTCTTCATTAAAAGCTGGAATTCCTATAACTATTTTCATATTTTCAATTTTCACAATGGCTTTTTAAAGTTGTAGACTCAAAATTTCATTATTCCAGTTTAGATTTAATAAAATTTATGGATTTCACAGGAGTTGGATCTGTTTCAGATAATACCGCTTTGTAAATAGAAATATAATCCAATAAATACATCAAATGAATTAATTTTGATAGAATTCCTCCTCTAACTGATTTAATCTCTTTATAGTTTATTTTATTGTTTTCAAAAAATATTTTGAAAATATCCCATCTTTCTTTAGTTTTTGTGTTGTCATCATGTCCTTGTAATAATATTGGAAAAATTTTTGATTTTTTTTCCCATGCTACTATACCATTGTGAGAAGCTTCTACCACATCTTCTACAATTGCATGCATTTTTGCATTTTCTTGTAATGAATTTTTAAATCTAATTGCTGCTGCTTGTAATCCCCACGGATAATAAATTAGAGGAATTTTAGAAATTTCTTGTGCAAAATTTAATGCTTGATTGGAATCTGTTAAATTATTTGATGAAATTTTAATATTTAATTTTTTTAGATTCTCAATTGATTCTATAATCTCTGTTTTATCAATAGGAATAATGGATTCTAAGATTTTTAACATTGAATAAACAAAACTTACTGTTGATGCTCTAGGTGAAATATATTGTTTAATTTTCCTATATTCGATATTATTTGATTCACAAAATTTCTTAATTTTTCCACCAGAAGAAAATGCAATTAAATAACAATCCAAATCTTTTGCTTGATTTAGGATAGATAATGCTTCAATGGTGTTTCCAGAAACACTAGTAACAATTACTAAAGAATTTTTGTCTACTGTTTTTGGTAAAGTATACCCTTTCACTACTGAAACATGTAATTTTGTTTTTGATAGAATTGCAGAAAATATATCTCCAATAGATCCCGAACCTCCCATACCTGCAAAAACTATGTGGTCTATATTTTGAAATTTTAATGACTCCCATTCAAATTCATATGAACTCTTTGCAATCTCTGGCCATTTATCATAAATTTTATACATTCCACTTTTATCAACAGTTTCAAGATTAAATTTGGTAATCAATGGTGTTTAGCCTATTTGTTTAGAATATAACGTTTAAAAAATATTTTTAAGGATTATTTCGTTAAAATAAGGCAATTAAATATCATAATTGTGAAAAATTCACTAGAATCTGATTCTACTCTTCGTACAGTAGAATGGAAAGATAATAAAGTCATAATGATTGATCAAACCAAATTACCTAATGAACTTATTTTGGTAACCTATGATGATTTTCATCAGGTGGCAAATGCAATAAGTACTCTAGTTGTTAGAGGTGCTCCTGCAATTGGAGTCTCTGGTGCATTTGGATTGGCATTGGCAGTATTACAAAGTACTGCTAATACAAAAGATAATTTATTATTTGATTTAGAAAAAGCAAAAAAAATTCTCTTTGCAACAAGACCTACTGCAGTAAATTTGGGTTGGGGATTAGAAAAAATTATGACTGTTGCCAAATCAGGAGATACAGTTGAACAAATTAAAGAATTAGTAATATCTGAAGCTAAAAAAATGGCAGATGATGATATTGAAATTAATAAAATAATGGGAAAAAATGGTTCTATTCTTTTTGATAACAATGATACTATAATGACTCATTGTAATGCAGGTGCATTAGCAACTGTAGCATACGGTACAGCTTTGGGAGTAATTCGTGCAGTTAAAGAGAGTGGAAAAAGTGTTAAAGTAATTGCCACTGAAACTAGACCTATTCAACAAGGGTCGAGATTAACTGCATTTGAATTAAAACATGATGGCTTTGATGTAAGCTTGATTCCAGATACTGCAGTTGGATATAGTATGGCGAATGGATTAGTGAATAAAGTTGTGGTTGGAGCAGATAGAATAGTAAAGACTGGTCATGTTTTTAACAAAATTGGAACATATCAAGTGGCAACTATGGCTAAACAACATGAAATTCCATTTTTTGTTGCAGCACCATTATCTACAATTGATTTAGAGACTAAAGCAGAAGATGTAATAATTGAAATGAGAAAAGGAAGTGAAGTAACTGGGGTCGGAGATAAAAAAACTGCTCCTGATGATATTGATGTAATTAACCCTGCATTTGATATGACTCCACCAGAATTAATTTCAGGAATTATTACTGAAAAAGGCGTGGCTACTGCACCTTATGAGGAATCCATTCCAAAATTATTTGAAGCTAATTAATAGAAAGTTTTTATTGTTTTTCAAATTCTTGATATCAATATGAGTACAGTTTCTGCACAGGCAATTGAGGAATCATTAAAACAATGTATGGATCCTGAAGTTCCTTTGAATATTGTTGAAATGGGTCTAATCTATGGAATTGATGTTGCAGAAAACAATGATGTTAATATTAAAATGACAATGACTACTCAAGGTTGCCCTCTTCATGAAACTTTGGTTGAAGATGCAACTAGATTTGCTAAAAAAGTTCCAGGAGTTAATAATGTCAAAATAGATATTGTGTGGGAACCTGCGTGGTCAATGGATAAAATGACTGAAGAAGGGAAATTAAAAATTAAAAATATGGGTGCTGCTATGAGTACCCCTGCACCAATTAATTATGAAACTGCTTTACCTCAAGGTGTTGGAAAGTTAGTTCAACAAGAAGATGGTTCAATGGTTTTGGCAAATGAACATGATCAAGGATTTATGGTTAATCAAGCAATAGTAGATTTTTGGAAATCATGTAATGGTCAACGTAAAGTAACAGAACTAGTAGAAGTATTTGCACAGCAGACTGGACTACAAAGAAAACAAGTAGAAAAAGAAGTAATGCAATTATTACAACAATTGCGTGATGGTGGATTAATTGCAATTGCAGGACAACCTGACACACCTAATGTTGAGTTTAAAAAATAATAATCTATTTTAACCTTCAATACTTTAATTATTTAATTGAAAAGTTACTATAAACATCTTAAATCAAGATTAGAATATGGTGAAACTCCAGATTCTTCAAGAAAACCTATTCTTCGTAGCTCAGGTATTTTTCCAGTTATTAAAAATGAAAATTTTAGCTCACGAATTTTATTTATGGGATATTGGATACTCAAAAAAAATATCCCTGAAGTCAGTTTTTTAATTACTTTACGCTCAGAAGATGGTAATATTATGGTTAGAAAACTTCAAACTATTGATTCTGCAAAAGCTTTTTCGATAGAATTAGATTCTTTATTACATGAAATTAATTTCACCTCTGATTTTTTAGGTTCTTTGGAGATTGAATTTAATACTACGCGAGATATGGTATTTCCTTACCCTGCTTTGGTGTTAGAATATTTTGGTAATGAGTTTAATTCGTGTGTTCATACTATTGAAAGAATCTATAATGATTTTGAAGATTTATCTGAAAATGAACAATTTGCAGTTCCTGAATCTGGTTTTGATATTTATTGTAATTCTGACTTAGATTCTTTCATTGCATTTGTTAATGGACCTCTTAAGAATCAAGATGGAATCGTAGATTATATTATAACAAATTCAAAATCAGAAAAACTTTCTGGTTCATTTCATTTAGGTAGTATTGATGCATATGAAACAAAATTCATTAAACCATCAGAATATATTTCGGAACTTGAAAATTTTCTAAGTGATTCCTCTGGTTCAATTTCGCTAAGTCATAATTTTGAAGGATTTTATCCTCGATTATTGGTTGGGAATATCCAAAAATCCTTTCCCTCAATTAGTTTTACGCATTCATACTATGACTGTACATCTTGTAACTCTGAAAGTGATTTCTGGTCTAGAATAAATGATGATTTTTATGATTCTTCTGTTCACATTCCATTGTTTTTAACAAATGATTTTTTTACTAATTTGGTAATATATCCGAATTTTTCCCCATCTGATTTTAATTTACAAATTGATCTATATGATAAATTGGGAAATAAAATTCATGAATTAAATAATTTCATGTTAGTTAAAAGTAAAGAATCAAAATTGATTAAAGTAAATTTCAAGAAAATTATTAATAATTTGAATCTTGACAAAAATCAAGTTTCTTCAGCAAATATAATCACAAAATTTCTTAGTTCAAAAATCCCTTCCAGAATTAAATTTGGTCTTAATGTAGGAATTAAACAATCAAAATCAAAATTACCATGTAACATTTGTTTTAATTCTAAAATTGGTAATCCAGTCATTGATACTAAACCTGGTTCATTCCATTGGTCTCCTGTTTTTATTAAAGATTCAGTAATTACAATAATTAATTCTTCACCAAAAAAAACTTATACTAAAGATGCAGTTATCACATTGGAATTTTTTAGAAAAGAAGATTCTTTAACAATTTCAAAGGAGATTAAACTCAAACCCTTTTCTGAATTTAGATTAACATTAGATGATGAACTAAAAAATTTCTTAAAAAATGATGATGGTTGGGTTACAATCATATCTGATAATCCGTATATTCAAGGATATTATTTCATTTTTCATTCATCTGGTTCTGTTGCAGGAGATCATATTTTTTAATCTTAAAAAATAAAGTTTGAATTTATACCATCAAAGTTAATTGTAATGCCTGTTAGATATTTAGTTTCCAACTATTGAATTAGAGCATCTTATATTGTCTTGTAGACCTTTTTATTCCTTCAAGAATAATTATACTGGTCACAATGTTTTCAAAATATTATTAGATAATTAAATTTCTTTAATCTCAATAATTGTTCCTAATACTGAATCCATCTGAATAATTGCCTTTTTTTCATTCCATCCTAATGCAACATACCAATCCCCAGCATCATTATGATATTTTGTCTCTAGAGTTTTGATGGTATCTGGTTTTACATCATATTTTTTTGCAATACCTGAAATTGCTAATGCAATTGCATCTTTTTCTTTTTCCAGTCTTCTTTTCATTAATCCAATTCCAGGACTCATAATTTTGATACATTTAGTGTTCTAATATAGTTAATTGAAAAATTACTCACAAAGTCCAATTTTTCAAATTGACGAATTTACAAGATTTCAAATACTACTCAATAAAAGATGATTTAATGAGATTGATATCGAGACTTTCAAATTCTGTAGTTTCTCAAACCACTAATTTGATTTCATTTGTTTCAATCTTTGCAGTATTGGGCCCTGTAATTACAGTCTCAGGTGGATTTTGGGATGCAATATCACATTTACTTCAAGAACCTGAATTTTTTTGGACCATTCAACATATCACAGTTTATTCAGGAGTGACGTTAGTTTCTGCAGCAGCATTTGTGGGAATTATTCTTTTAATTAAAAATTCTGTTTCAAATTCTCTAAAAACAGGGATTATTCTTGTAATTGTAGGAGCTATAATTCAACTAGTTTCAGGTTTTGCTGATTCTTTATCTCATGATCTTTACGGAATTGATGGATTAATTTCTTGGTCACATCAACCACTTGAATTAGGTTTAGTTTTAGCATCTTTAGGTGGATTACTAATTTTAAAAAATAGAGAACACACAAAACTCAA
>Ga0209992_10000451_pt1 | contig 54839 bp, 54 predicted proteins | sample 2SBtaG_2_FD_182564 | JGI IMG/M metagenome (GOLD analysis project Ga0209992, IMG submission 182564) | Deep subsurface microbial communities from Kolumbo volcano to uncover new lineages of life (NeLLi) - 2SBTROV12_ACTIVE470 metaG (SPAdes)... | ecosystem: Environmental > Aquatic > Marine >... | reverse complement strand
CCAGTGAGGAACTCTTCAACCACCACTCGCGCACCGGCATCGCCAAATTTATTGTCCGACAACATCATGTCAATCGCGTCGCATGCTTCTTCGTTAGTCATCGCAACCACGACACCTTTTCCTGCCGCCAGACCATCAGCTTTGACGACGATAGGTGCACCGTGTTTTTCGACATAGGCTTTAGCCGCCGCGACATCGCTGAAGGTTTCGAAGAACGCAGTGGGGATTTTATTGCGCGCCATGAATCGTTTGGCGAAGTCCTTGGACGATTCGAGTTGGGCGGCAGCTTTGGTCGGGCCGAATATTTTCAGTCCGGCAGCGCGGAACGCATCGACGATGCCGTCAGCTAACGGTGCCTCAGGGCCGACCACGGTGTAATGAATGTTTTCTTGTTGCGCAAAGGCGATCAGGTCGGGGATGGCAGTGATAGCAATATTTTCCATATTGTCATCCAGCGCCGTTCCCGCATTGCCCGGTGCGACGAATATTTTTTGTACTTTGCGGCCTTGTGATAGGCGCCAAGCTAGCGCATGCTCACGACCGCCTGAACCGATAACAAGAATTTTCATAACAACCTCAAGTATTCTTAATTAACAAAGCGTGATTAAGCCGTCGCGAGCGAAGACAGAACAAGGCGCGCAAGAGTGAAGAAACGGAGTGTACTCATGTACATGAGCATTCTGAATTCTTGCTGCAACGCCGTTATGTCGAGCGCAGTAGGCTTAATGTCTAAAGTGGCGGTAGCCGGTAAACACCATTGCTATCCCATGCTCGTCTGCCGCCGCGATAACTTCATCATCGCGCATCGAACCGCCCGGTTGGATAACCGCTTTAGCACCGGCCTCTGCCAGCACATCGATGCCGTCACGGAACGGGAAGAATGCGTCCGATGATACGACAGAACCGGCGAGTGATAATCCGGCATTCTGTGCCTTGATGCTGGCGATGCGTGTGCTGTCCACACGACTCATCTGGCCTGCGCCCACACCTAAAGTCTGTCCGTCCTTGCAGAACACGATGGCATTCGACTTCACGTATTTCGCGACACGCCATGCGAACAACAGGTCTTGCAATTGTTCCATGCCCGGTTGAGCTTTGCTCACTATTTTTAGTTGGTCTGCTTGTACGTTGAGTGCATCAGGAGATTGAACCAGCAATCCGCCACCGACGCGCTTGAAATCAAACTGATTGTGCGCGTTGGATAACGGCACGGTAAGTACCCGCACGTTCTTTTTAGCCGCGGTGACTTTGAGCGCAGCCTCAGAAGCACTCGGGGCGATGACGACTTCAACGAATTGGTTGGCGACTATTTCGGTTGCCGATTCAGCATCGAATTCACGATTGAAGGCGATGATGCCGCCGAACGCTGAAGTGGTGTCGGTTGAGTAAGCCAGCTTGTATGCGTTGAGTGCATTATCGGCAATCGCTACGCCGCATGGGTTGGCATGCTTGACGATGACGCAGGCGGGCTGGTCGAAAGTTTTGACCAACTCCCAAGCTGCATCAGCATCACCGATGTTGTTGTAGGAAAGTGCTTTACCCTGCAACTGGGTGTAATCCGAGATACCCCCTGCAACCGGAATGAGGTCTTGGTAGAACGCAGCACTCTGGTGTGGATTTTCGCCGTAACGCATTTCCTGCACCTTGGCAAAGTTGAAGTTGATCTGTGCGGGGAACGCGCTTTTATTGCCGTCTGAATTGATGGTGGTGAGGTAGTTGCTGATTGCTGAGTCGTAAGCCGCAGTATGTGAGAAGGCTTTTTTAGCCAGGTCAAATCGGGTTGCGTTGCTGACAGAGGTGTCATTAGCCTGCATTTCGGCTAACACGTCAGTGTAATCCGCCGGGTCGGTGACGATAGCGACATGACCGTGGTTCTTTGCTGCCGCACGCACCATCGTCGGGCCGCCAATGTCGATGTTTTCAATCGCGTCTTCCAGCGTGCAGCCGGATTTGGCAATCGTTGCCGCAAACGGGTAGAGATTGACTACGACCAGATCTATGGTCGGGATATCGTGTTGTTCTAAGGTGGCGACATGCTCGGGCAGATCACGACGCGCCAATATGCCCGCGTGTACTTTGGGTTGCAGTGTCTTGACGCGACCATCCAGCATCTCGGGGAAGCCGGTGTAATCTGCAACTTCGGTGCAAGGCACGTTGTTGTCCGATAAAAGCTTTGCCGTGCCGCCGGTAGAAAGTATTTTTACACCGAGCTGATGAAGGCCTTGTGCGAATTCGAGAACGCCGGATTTATCCGACACGCTGATGAGAGCTTGTGTAATCGTTGCCATGAAGTTTCCAGTTTGAGTTTGTAACTATTCGATGCGGTGTAGCTGCATCTTTTTTCGTAAGGTGTTGCGATTGATATCGAGCATTTCGGCTGCACGGGTTTGATTGCCGCCGGCATATTCCAATACCAATTCAATGAGGGGTTTTTCGACGCTACCCATTACCATGCTGTACATGCCGCAGCAAGGCTCTTCACCATCCAGATTTTTGAAATACTCTTTGAGTGACTTGCGTACATGACTTGCTACATCACTTTCGTTAATCAAATGATCGGTCACGCAGCCAACTCCTCATATGTCAGTTGCTTACTGCGCTGAGATTGTTCAATGAAAAATTCATCGACCGCTTCCATTTGTTCGGTGGGTGTTTCCAGCCGGTTCATGATGTTCCTGAAATGTGCAGAACCTACTAACCCTTTGGTGTACCAGGAGATATGTTTGCGGGCGACACGTAGTCCGGTGAGCTCACCGTAGAATGAATACAGGGATTGCACATGTGCCGCGAGAATGCGATGTATTTCACTGACTTCCGGTGATTCCATAAGCGTTCCGGTCTTGAGGAAATGTTCGATCTCACGAAAAATCCACGGGCGACCTTGCGCAGCGCGGCCTATCATCACGGCATCTGCGCCGGTTTTCTCAAATACAAACTTGGCTTTTTCAGGGGTGGTGATGTCGCCATTGGCGATAACGGGGATATTCACTTCCGCCTTCACCGCAGCGATGGTGTCATATTCTGCATCGCCGGTGTATGCACAGGCACGGGTGCGACCATGTATCGCCAATGCTTGAATACCACTGGACTCAGCAATCCGTGCGATGTTGATCGCATTGCGATTATCTTTATCCCAACCAGTTCGTATTTTGAGCGTGACCGGCACATCGACTGCACCGACGACTGCTTCCAGCAAGGTTTTTACCAGTGGTTCGTTTTGCAACAGCGCGGAGCCGGCCATCACCTTGCATATTTTTTTCGCAGGGCAACCCATATTGATGTCGATGATCTGTGCGCCATTATCTACGTTGTGCTTGGCTGCCTGAGCCAGCATCACAGGGTCTGCGCCAACGATTTGCACTGAGATAGGATCGACCTCGCCCTCATGGTTTGCGCGACGTATGGTTTTTTCAGAGCCGTACAGTAAAGAGTTAGATGCCACCATCTCAGACACAGCCATGCCTGCGCCTAAGCTTTTGCAAAGCATGCGGAACGGTCGATCAGTTACACCTGCCATCGGGGCAACGATCACGTTATTCTTGAGCTGGTAAGAACCTATACGCATCTGTCTCTATCTAATGGGTCTTTCGCGAGGGGGTAGGATTATAAAGGAAACTGGGCGACATGTTATGATCTATGTCATGAATTTTGATGTTGTTATCGTGGGCGGAGGACTGGTGGGCGCCAGTCTTGCTGCCTCTCTCAAGGATAGCGGGCTGTCGCTGGCCTTGCTCGAAAGTCGCCCGTCGCTTAAACATGATGGTGCCGCAAATGGCGGTGATGACACAACAGAAGGTAATGACTGGGATAGCCGCATCTATGCGATCAGTCCGGGTAGCCGGGATTTTATCCGGCAATCCGGTGCGTGGGACTTACTTGATGCAAAGCGCATCGCGCCGGTCGAAGAGATGCGCGTATTTGGCGACACGGGTTCGGAGCTGGATTTCAGCGCTTATCAGATGGGTGTGCCCGAGCTGGCCTGCATTCTGGAAAACCGCGCCCTGCAACATGCTTTGTGGCAGGTGCTGGAGCAGCAGGAAAATCTGACGATTCTGCATTCAGTGCGTTGCTCAACCTTGAAAACGGAAGTCGGGGATGTGGCAGAGCTGACATTGGACGATGGCAGAGCTATCACAGCCAAGCTGGTCGTCGGCGCGGACGGCCGAGATTCCTGGGTGCGCAATCAGGCAGGTATTAGTGCAGCACCTATGGACTATCAACAGTGCGGGGTGGTGGCGAATTTTACGACAGCGTTGCCCCATCGCGGTATTGCGCATCAGTGGTTTCAGGAGGATGGTATTCTTGCATTGCTGCCATTGCCCGGTAATCGGGTTTCTATGGTGTGGTCTGTCAGCCCTGAACAATCTGCTGAATTGCTATCACTTAATCGCAAAGCGTTGTGTGAGGCAGTGACAGAGGCTTCCTGTCATACACTTGGAGAAATGCAGGTCATCACCCCGCCAGCGGCATTCCCGTTGCGCCTGCTGGTATTACCGCAAATCACTTCTACTCGTGTGGCATTGATCGGAGATGCCGCACACAATATGCACCCGCTGGCCGGACAAGGAGTGAATACCGGCTTCCGTGATGCGCAGCAATTGTCGCAAGTGCTGATTGATAGAGGTGTGCAAAGTGATTGTGGCGATCTATCTTTATTACGAAGATATGAACGAAAACGCAAAGAAGACATCTATACTATGCAAGCAACGACCTATGGATTGAAATATTTGTTTAATAACGATGTTTCTCCATTGCGTTCGTTGCGGAATGTGGGCATGGATTTAACCAATCGCATCACACCTCTTAAAAAGATGTTGATGCGACATGCTCTTACTTAAGACTTATTAATTACCAAGATTGATTGTTGCCATGAAAAATTTCACATTGCTTATTTCTCTTTTATTGCTGGGTGTAACACCTTTGGCAAATGCCGGAGAAAAAGAAATTCGGACTTCCCTGAAAAAAAGCTTTCCGAATATCCAGAAGATTGAGCATGTGATTAAAACACCTTATTCAGGTTTGTATGAGGTGTTGCTGGATGGTCAATTAATTTATACCGATGCCAACGGTGAATATATATTCCAAGGCAAAGTGATAGATGCAAAAAACCGGACTGACCTGACAGAAGCGCGTAGCCGCATCCTGTTTGCTATAGATTTTGATGAATTGCCGTTGGAATTGGCAGTGAAAACGGTGCGCGGGAATGGTAAGCGCAGGATTGCGCAGTTTACCGATCCGAATTGTAGTTTCTGCAAAAGACTGGAAAAAGAGTTGGTGCAAATTGACGACATCACTATCTACAGTTTCCTGTTCCCTATTTTTGATGGTTCAGACGTAATCGTGCGTAATGTGTTGTGCTCAGAGAATCCGGGCAAAGCGTGGAATGACTGGATGCTGAGAAACATCAAGCCAGCGCATGCTGTTTGTGAGACAGAAACAGAAAAAGTCGTAGCATTAGGGCGTAAGCATCGGGTGACAGGCACACCCAACCTGATCTTTGCGAACGGCATACAGAACCCCGGTTATTTACCAGCTGCAGAACTAGAGAAAAGGTTGAACGCTGCGCTGGTGGAATAGATTCACAATGCTTTAAGGGAATAGTTCAGGCTCTGCTTCTTTGGGAAACAACACCCACATCTGACCGGGCTGTTTCATCCGTCCAGCCTGAGCACCGGCTTGCTCCCCGAATCCCCAGAAGAAATCTCCTCGTACAGCACCCCTGATCGCGCCGCCGGTATCTTGAGCGAACATCAGCCTGTTCAAAGGCTTGTCGCTATTGGGATAGGTGGTGGAAAGGAATACTGGTGATCCGAGCGGGATCGTTCTTCTGTCTACCGCCATGCTGTATTCGTCGGTAAGTGGTACACCCAGAGCACCCAGCGGGGCACTCAATTCGACGGGTAGCTCACGAAAGAAGACATAGCTGGGATTATGTGCAAGCAAGTCAGCTAGTAAATGAGGATTATCTTTGCCCCATTGTTTGATGCTTTGCATTGATGCCTCTTCCAGGGTGAGTGCGCCCATATCGACCAGTTTTCTGCCGATAGAGGCATACGGATGTCCATTTTGATTGGCGTAACCGATCTTTACCAGACTGCCATCAGGCAATTCGATGCGCCCGGAGCCTTGTATTTGCAGGAAAAACAGTTCGATTTCATTATCAACCCAGAGTAGTTCACTACCTTTTAGGGGGGCATTGCCGCTATCGATGTCGGCGCGATCATAATAGGGAACGATACGATTACCATCGATACGTCCACGTAATCGCATTCCTTTTAATTGTGGATATTGCTCGCTCAATTCGATGGTCAACAAATCTTCCGGTACACCGTAAACCGGATAACGGAAACGGTCGGTCGGAATGCGGCTGCCATACAGCTTAGGCTCATAGTAACCGGTGATCAGTCCCTCAGTTGAGCCGTCCGGGTTGAATACTTGATAGGGTGTAAAGCCCTCCTCGAAAAAATTGTGTAATGCCTCGTTATCGGGTTGCCCTAATTCATTGGCTCGATCACATACTGACTGCCAGCCTGGTTTGTTTTTGAGTGCTGTACAGCTTTGCCAGAATGCTGCCCATGCAGGTTGCAGGTCTTGGGTTGGCCAGTCCGGCAACATTTCCCACTTGCTAACCGCAAAAGGTGAGAATGGCGCATCATCAACTGTGGAGGAAGGGGGTGTTTCTTTGGTTGCACAGGAAGCTAACGCAAACAGCAGGAACAGAGTCGTTAGTCGAATAATCGCGGGATGATCAATGCAGGACACGGGGCACACTCAATACAAATTCTGGAATTTCGGCATCAAATTGAGCGCCGTCTTGGGTTTCCATCTGGTAGCTGCCGCGCATGGTACCAACCTGTGTGGTCAACACCGTGCCGCTGGTATATTCAAAAGACTGATTGGGTTTTAGCGACGGTTGTTCACCGACCACGCCTTGACCGCGCACTTCCTGCACTTGATGGTCGGCATCGGTAATGATCCAATGGCGGCTGACTAGTTTGACTGTTTCATCGCTGAGATTGGTGATTGTGATTGTGTAAGAGAATACGAAACGGTTGCCTGCCTCATCGGATTGATCCGGAAGAAAGTTGACCTTGGTCTGGATGCCAATGCTATGGGGTTCATTTTTTTTCATGTTTTCCATTTGAACCGATTTTCCCTTGTGTCGCAAGGGGTTCAACGTGTATTTGTGATAACCTTCGCGGGTATTTCTAACGAAAATCCAGATTATGAATGGTTATTTAAAACGCATCCTGAATGCACGTGTCTATGATGTCGCTATCGAGAGCCCGCTTGATGCGGCACCCAATCTTTCCTCACGCACAGGCAACCAGATTCTGCTCAAGCGTGAGGATTTGCAGCCGGTGTTCTCATTCAAATTGCGTGGTGCTTATAACAAGATGGCGCAGCTAAGCGATGAACAGCTTAAGCATGGCGTGATCGCCGCATCAGCTGGGAATCACGCCCAAGGGGTTGCTATGTCAGCACTGCGTCTCGGTTGCAAGGCGACGATCGTGATGCCGACCACGACCCCGCATGTAAAGATCGAAGCGGTGAAGCGCTTCGGGCAAGAGGCGGTGAAGGTAGTGCTGCACGGGGAGAGTTATAGCGATGCCTGTGAACATGCACTGGCGTTGGAGAAAAAACTTAAATTAAACTTTGTGCATCCTTTTGATGATCCGGATGTGATTGCCGGGCAAGGCACGGTTGCGATGGAGATACTGCGCCAACATCAGGCACCGATAAATGCGATATTTTGTGCGATTGGCGGAGGTGGCTTGATCGCAGGTGTGGCAGCATACGTCAAGCAAGTTCGTCCTGACATTAAAGTCATCGGCGTGCAGACTGGGGATTCAGATGCGATGGCGCGTTCACTCAAGGCAAAGCGACGCGTCACGCTCAATGATGTTGGATTGTTCTCCGACGGCACGGCGGTTAAAAAAGTCGGCTCGGAAACTTTCAGGTTATGCCGCAAAGGTGTGGACGAAGTCATTTTGGTAGATACTGATGCCGTGTGCGCCGCCATAAAAGATGTATTTCAGGATACGCGCTCTATTCTTGAGCCTGCCGGTGCGCTGGCGGTAGCGGGTGCCAAGCTATATGCAGCACGGGAAAACCTGAAAGGCGAAACATTGGTGACGGTATCCAGCGGTGCAAATATGAATTTTGATCGTTTGCGCTTTGTGTCTGAGCGTGCCGAGATCGGTGAGATGCGCGAGGCGATTCTTGCCGTCACCATCCCCGAGAAAGCCGGCAGCTTCCGTAAATTCTGCTCGTTGATCGGTAAGCACAATATTACCGAATTCAATTACCGCTATGCTGATCCGAAGGCAGCGCAGGTGTTCGTCGGGGTGCAGGTGCGTGATCCATCTGAAACAAACAAGTTGATCGCTCAACTCGAAAAAAGCAAACTTAACGCACTCGACCTCACCGATAACGAGATGGCTAAAATGCACTTGCGTCATCTGGTGGGCGGTCATGCACCCGAAGTGCAGGACGAGATATTGTTCCGTTTCGAGTTCCCGGAACGTCCCGGCGCGCTGATGCTATTTTTGAACAGCATGAACCATAACTGGAATATCAGTCTGTTCCATTACCGCAACCATGGAGCGGATTATGGGCGCGTACTGGTCGGCATGCAGGTGCCTCACCATGATAAAGAAGCACTTAAGTCCTTCCTAGACACCTTAGGTTATCGGTACTGGGATGAGAGCGGTAATCCTGCGTATCGATTATTTTTGGGCTGAGGTGCATGGTTCAAGCCAAGCAACCCATTCGTAAGCAGATCAAAATGTTGCGCGAGCAGCTGTCTGACACCGAGCGTACCGCATACAACGAAGCAATTACTGCGCGTTTGATGTTAATGCCTGATTATCAGCAGGCTGATACTGTGCTGGGTTACATGAACTTTGGTGCCGAATTTGCCAGTGAACGATGGGTTGCACAGGCACTATCCGGGGGCAAACGGGTGGCATTGCCGAGAGTGAACCACCACACCAATCACCTCGATCTTTACTGGGTGGAGGATATGGAAGGGCAATTGGCACAAGGATTGTGGGGGATACGCGAGCCTATCGTCGAACGCTGTGAACGGCTTGCCGGACTAAATGAGGTAGAATTCGCCCTCTTGCCGGGCATAGCTTTCACACTAGATGGGGCTAGACTCGGCTACGGGGGAGGTTTTTACGATAAATTGTTGGGTAATCGCGAAGCTCGCCCGGTGTTGGCAGCGGCAGCTTACTCATTGCAGTTAGTGGAAAAAATCCCGCAAGAGACGACAGATGTAACAATGGATTGGATTATTACCGAGCAGGAGACGGTTTCCTGTTGCGGACTTGAATAACGCAGAAACAATGAAAGAATGAATGATATGGCAACATTACCAGAAGATTATGATCCGCAAGAAACCCAAGAGTGGCTGGATGCACTTGATTCAGTACTGAAACACGAAGGGGCAGACCGTGCGCATTACCTGATCAGCCAATTGATTCATCAGGCGAGAATGGCCGGTGATGATATGCCGATCAGTGCTACCACACCTTATCTGAATACCATCTCGCTGGAGAAAGAAGAGCGCTCCATAGGTAATCACGATATGGAGCACCGTATCCGTGCGCTGACACGTTGGAATGCAATGATGATCATCCTGAATGCCAACCGGGAATCTTCAGATCTGGGCGGGCACATTGCTAGCTTTGCATCAGCAGCCACTTTATATGATGTGGGATTCAACCATTTTTTCCATGGCAAATCCGATACGCATGGCGGAGACTTGGTGTACTTTCAAGGTCATTCGTCACCCGGCATGTATTCGCGTGCTTACCTTGAAGGCCGCTTAACTGAAGAACAGCTCTACAAATTCCGTCAGGAAGTAGATGGCGATGGTCTGTCTTCCTACCCACATCCCTGGTTGATGCCTAATTTCTGGCAGTTCCCCACCGTATCAATGGGTTTGGGTCCGTTAATGGCGATCTATCAAGCGCGCTTTATGCGTTATATGGAGTGTCGCGGCATGGCCGAGACAGAAGGTCGCAAGGTGTGGGCATTCCTCGGTGATGGTGAGACTGATGAGCCTGAGTCACTGGGTGCGGTGTCGATGGCGGGACGCGAGAATCTCGATAATCTGATCTTTGTGATCAACTGTAACCTGCAACGTTTAGATGGCCCTGTGCGTGGTAATGGCAAGATCATTCAGGAGCTGGAAGGTGTGTTCCGTGGTGCGGGTTGGAATGTCATCAAGATCGTGTGGGGCGGCAAGTGGGATAGATTGCTGGCTAAGGATAAGACAGGTCTGTTGCTCAAGCGTATGGAAGAAGCGGTCGATGGAGATTATCAGACCTATAAATCAAAAGACGGTGCTTATGTACGTCAGCATTTCTTCGGTAAATATCCAGAGTTGCTTGAACTGGTTGCCGATATGTCAGATGACGAAATATGGCGCTTGAATCGTGGTGGACATGATCCACACAAAGTATTTGCAGCATACGCAGCAGCAGTCAAACACAAAGGCCAGCCTACTGTGATTCTTGCCAAAACTGTTAAAGGTTATGGCATGGGCGAATCGGGAGAAGCTCAGAACCCGACCCATCAGCAGAAGAAGATGGGCCAAGAGTCACTGCTGAAATTCCGGGATCGTTTCAATATTCCGGTTACGGATGATCAATTGCCAAAGTTGCCTTTCGTACGTCCTGCGAAAGATAGTCAGGAAATGAAATATTTGCAGGAGCGCAGTGCGGCCATGGGTGCGATACCGGCACGTAATCCGGTTGCTGATCCTATCCAGATACCGGGAGTGGAAGCCTTTGATGCGTTGCTGAAAGGCACTGGTGAGCGCGAGATTTCTACGACAATGGCATTTGTTCGATTGCTGAGCGTATTGGTGAAAGACAAAACTATCGGTAAGAAGATTGTTCCTATCGTGCCGGATGAGTCACGTACCTTCGGGATGGAAGGTATGTTCCGTCAGTTGGGTATCTTCTCTCAGATTGGGCAGTTATATACACCTCAAGATGCTGACCAGTTGATGTTCTACAAGGAAGACAGGACAGGGCAGATATTGCAGGAAGGTATCAACGAAGCTGGCGGTATGGCGGACTGGATTGCCGCATCGACCGCTTACGCTAATCACGGCGTGGCAATGATTCCATTCTATATTTATTACTCGATGTTCGGCTTCCAGCGTATCGGTGATATGGCTTGGGCGGCAGGTGATTTGCGTGCACGCGGCTTCTTGGTCGGTGGTACGGCAGGTCGTACGACACTGAATGGCGAAGGTCTACAGCATCAGGATGGTCATAGCCACCTGCAAGCTGCAATGATTCCGAACTGTGTTTCTTATGACCCGACTTTCGCATATGAGTTAGCGGTGATCGTGCAGGACGGTATGCGCCGCATGTATCAGGAGCAGGAAGATGTGTTCTATTACCTGACCGTGATGAACGAAAACTACACCCATCCTGCGATGCCTAAGGGTGTTGAGAAGGATATCATCAAAGGTATGTATCGCTTCAGTGCTAGCAAGTCCAAGGCTAAAGCAAAAATAAAGTTACTGGGTAGCGGCACGATACTGCGAGAAGTGATTGAAGCAGCAGCATTGCTGGAGAAGGATTTCAAAGTGGCAGCCGATGTGTGGAGCGTGACCAGCTTCAACGAACTGCGTCGCGAGGGTCTGGATTGCGAGCGTTGGAATATGCTGCATCCGGAAGCTAAGAAGCAGCGTGTCAGTCATGTTGAGCAGTCGCTTGATGCCAAGACACCAGTGGTGGCCGCAACGGATTACATCAAGAGTTATGCGGATCAGATTCGGCCTTTCATCTCTGCACGCTACAAGGTGCTGGGCACGGATGGATTCGGCAGGTCGGATACGCGCAAGAAGTTGCGCGGGTTCTTCGAGGTTGATCGACACTATGTCGTTATTGCAGCGTTGAAGACATTGGCAGAAGAGGGTGCTGTGCCGGCGAGCGAAGTGAGCAAAGCGATCAAGTTGTACAAAATCGACGCAGAAAAACCGAACCCGACGACTGTTTAATGCAGTTAAGAATAAGCAAGGAGATGCAACGTGGCTGAAGTTAAAAACGTATTGGTGCCCGATATCGGTGACTATAAAGATGTAGAAGTCATCGAGGTCGCAGTCAAAGCTGGAGAAACAGTGGAGGCGGAGCAGACGCTGATCACATTAGAAACTGATAAAGCAACCATGGATGTTCCAGCGCCATTTTCAGGCGTGGTGAAAGAGGTCAAGGTCAAAGCGGGCGGCAAGGTGACAGAAGGTGATTTAATCCTGACGATGGAAGAAGCGGGCGGTAAAGTCGCTGCACCGGAAAAGAAAGCTGCTGCGCCAGAAAAGCCAGTAGCGCCGACAGCTCAACCGGAAAAAGCTGCCAAACCAGCAGCTGCACCAGCTGCACCAGCCGCACCAGCTGCATCTGCTTCAGGCAGTGCACATGCAAGTCCTTCCATTCGTCGTTTTGCGCGTGAGTTAGGTGTCAACCTGACACTGGTAAAAGGAAGCGGCGAGAAAGGGCGCGTCACCAAAGATGATGTGCAGTCGTTCGTTAAGCAGGCGATGAATCAACCTAGCGGATCAGGTGGTGGCGGTAATGGTCTGCAAGTGTTGCCGATGCCGACGGTGGATTTTGCCAAATTTGGCGAGATTGAGACCAAGCCGCTGTCTCGTATCAAAAAGATTTCAGGGGCCAACCTGCATCGCAACTGGGTGACCATTCCTCATGTGACGCAATTTGACGAAGCAGACATCACCGAGCTGGAGGCATTCCGCAAGGAGCTGAATGTCGAATACGCCAAAAAGAAGATCAAGATCACACCACTTGCATTCATGCTTAAAGCGGTTGTGGTGGCGTTGCAGGCGTTCCCGGAATTCAATGCCTCACTGGATGCGGCGGGTGAAAATCTGGTGCTGAAAAAGTATTTCCATGTGGGCGTTGCAGTCGATACCCCTAACGGATTGATGGTGCCGGTGATACGCGATGTGGATAAAAAAGGCGTGGTGCAACTGGCCAAGGAACTGGGCGAAGTCAGTGCCAAAGCACGCGACCTCAAGATCACCGCTGCGGATATGCAGGGTGGATGCTTCTCAATCTCCAGCTTGGGCGGGATAGGCGGCACTGCATTTACGCCCATCATCAATGCACCAGAGGTGGCGATCCTCGGCGTGTCGAAGGCCATCATCAAGCCGATGCACCATGAGGAAACTTTCATCGCCAAATTAATGGTTCCGCTGTCGTTGTCTTATGACCATAGAGTGATAGACGGTGCAGCGGCGGCTCGCTTCACGGTATTCCTGACGCAAGTGCTTTCAGATGTGCGACGCCTTTCGTTGTGATTTTGGCTCTGCAATATAAGTGAACCAGCAAGTAATTGGTACGCCAGTAGGTATTCTGGGCGGAACATTTGATCCGATCCATTTCGGGCATTTGCGGCTCGCAGAAGAGATGCTGGAGTTGGCTGGCCTGAGTCAGATTCGCTTTATCCCGACGGGGATGCCGCCTCATCGCGATATGCCGAAAGTCACCCCCCAACACCGTAGTGCGATGGTCGAACTGGCCATCGCAGACCAGCCGGCATTTGTATTGGATGACCGGGAAGTCTGCCGGACCAGCAAATGTTATACGGTGGATACCCTGCGTGAGATACGCGCAGAGACGGGTGAACATCAGCCTCTGTGCTTGTTGATGGGGGGAGATGCATTCCTTCACCTGCACACCTGGTATGAGTGGGAGCAGTTATTCGAGCTTGCCCACATCGTAGTGGGATATCGCCCCGGATTTACGCTGGAAGAACGCATTCATACAGCAGTACCGGCATTGCAACAGCAATATCAGCAGCGTTTGTGTGCGGTTTCGGAGCTATCGCAACAAGCTGCTGGCAGGGTAGTCGAACTGGCGATCCCGAAACTTGAAATCTCAGCCACGCTGATACGCAACCGCGTTTCTGAGAATCGTAGCATCCGTTATCTGTTACCTAACGAGGTTGCGGCTTATATCAATCAACATCACTTATATACCTAATGTTAAACACCAAAGAAAAAACCAAAGCAGTCATTGCAGCACTTGAAGACATCAAGGCTGAAGAAATCACCGTGATCGACACCAGCAAACTCAGTGATATGTTCGATTGCATGATCATCGCCAGCGCAAAATCATCACGCCAAACCAAAGCGATTGCCGACAATGTGATTGTCAAACTTAAGGAGCGCGGTGAGGATGTTCCCGGCAGAGAAGGGGCCGAGAGCGGCGAATGGATACTGGTCGATCTGGGTGAGGTGCTAGTGCATGTGATGCAACCTGCCGTGCGCCAGTATTACAACCTTGAGGAATTGTGGAGCAAGGCACAAGCTGGCAGACCTAAACTTGCAAAGTCAGCAGAATAATTCATGAAGTTGCTTGTGGTATCCGTTGGTCACAAGATGCCGGACTGGATCACAACGGGTTTCAACGAATACACCAAGCGCATGCCCCGCGAAGCAAAGATCGAACTGCTTGAGATCAAGCCGGAACCTAGAACAACCGGGAAGTCGGTTGCAAAGATCATGGAGGCGGAAGCACAGAGGATTCTATCTGCCTTGCCAAATAACTGTTTACGCATTGCGCTGGATGAGCATGGCAAGCAACCTACCACCAAACAGCTCTCCACTCAGATGCAGGGCTGGATGCAAGAAGGGCGCGATGTGGCTTTTATCATCGGCGGTGCAGACGGCTTACATTATTCGGTCAAGCAGTCAGCGCAACAACTGATGGCACTCTCTTCACTTACAATGCCGCATGCTTTTGCTAGAGTGTTACTTGCAGAGCAGTTGTATCGGGCGTATAGCCTGATACACAATCATCCTTACCATAGAGAATGAAATCGGGATTTCATCCCAACAGTTGTGTTGCTTAAATCATTTCTTGCTGACATATTGATACTAATGCTGTGCCGCGCAAAATTTTTCGTGTCGTTTGTTTTGCGACCTTCCGGTATTTGGGCGAAATTTGAGATTTTTAGGTTATCCTTTCACAAATGACAATCATCCAACCACGTATCTATCTCGCCTCACGGAGTCCGCGTCGTAGAGAGTTATTGAAGCAGATCGGCATTAGTTTCGAGATGCTGCTATTGCGTGCGGACCCTCGACGTAACACTGATGTAGATGAAACGCCTGTTGATAATGAAGAGCCCGAAGCCTATGTGCAGCGAGTCTGTCAGGCAAAAGCTGAAATGGGTTATTCATTACTCAGGCAGCGAAACTTGCCGATTTATCCGGTGCTGGCAGCAGACACCACCGTGACGCTTGATGGCAAGATATTCGGTAAGCCTGAAAGCGCAGAGGGCGCAGCAGAGATGTTGCGTCAGTTTTCAGGGCGTGAGCACAAAGTGTTAAGTGCGGTCGCTGTGGCATTAGATGAACGGATTGAGACGACGATTTCAATTTCCATCGTTAAGTTTGCAGAGCTGGATGAAGATCGCATCCATCGCTATCTGCTGACGAGGGAATACACTGATAAGGCTGGAGGTTATGGGATACAAGGCTATGCGGGCGCATTTGTTGAGCAGCTTTCAGGTAGTTATTCTGGCGTGATGGGCTTGCCTTTATTTGAAACGGTGCAACTGTTGCAACGGTTCGACCATCCCGTTCCATAGGAGTGTCATGAGCGAAGAGATATTGATTAATGTAACACCACAGGAAACGCGTGTGGCGGTTATGCAACTGGGAACGGTGCATGACTTGCACATCGAGCGCAAAAGCAATCTCGGTATCGTCAGTAATGTTTATCTCGGCAAGGTAATTCGTGTGTTGCCAGGGATGCAATCTGCATTCATCGATATAGGTCTGGAACGATCTGCATTTTTGCATGTTGCTGATATATGGGAAAACAGTCGCAACGGTGAGCCCGACAAACCGATAGAGAAAGTATTGTTTCAAGGGCAGTCACTGTTGGTTCAGGTCATCAAGGAGCCATTAGGCAGTAAAGGTGCAAGACTTTCAACTCAGATCAGTATTGCTGGACGGTTATTGGTTTACTTACCGCAGGAGAATCATATCGGGGTTTCTCAGCGTATTGAAAGCGAGGAACAGCGTGAGGCATTACGTGAGCGTCTGCAAGCGGCACTGCCTTCTGAACATAAAGGTGGTTACATCATTCGTACCGTTGCAGAAGCATCGGAAGAGTTAGATTTTGCAGGGGATATCGCCTATCTGGACAAATTGTGGAGCAATTTACAAGCGGCAGCTAAAACAGCGGGTGCGCCGGAACTGTTGTATCAGGAGCTGGATATCAGTTTGCGGGTATTGCGTGACTTCGTTAGTACTGACACTGTCCGCATCTTAGTGGATTCACGTAGCACCCACCAGAGAATGGAAGAGTTTGCGCAAGCCTATAACACCATCGCATCTGATCGTTTGGAGCATTATCCAGGCGAACGCCCCCTGTTTGATTTATATGGCGCAGAAGAAGAGATCGAGCATGCATTGGCAAAGCGGGTCGACCTGAAATCCGGCGGCTATCTGATTATCGACCAGACCGAAGCGATGACGACGGTCGATGTGAATACCGGTGGGTTCGTGGGGCTACGGAATTTTGACGATACTATCTTCAAGACCAATCTTGAGGCGACACAAGTTATTGCACGACAACTGCGTTTGCGCAATCTGGGCGGGATCATCATATGTGACTTTATTGATATGGACAGCCAGGAACATCGTGACGCTGTGCTGGAAGAATTCAAGAAGGCGTTGGCGCGCGACCATACCCGCATTACGGTAAGCGACTTCTCTATCCTGGGGCTGGTGGAGATGACCCGAAAGCGCACTCGCGAGAGTCTCGCCCATGTGTTGTGCGAGTCATGTCCTACCTGTGAGGGGCGGGGTGAAGTGAAGACTGCGCAGACAATATGTTATGAGATTTTGCGCGAGATCGTTCGTGAAGCCCGCCAGTTCAATCCGCGTGAATATCGCATACTGGGTTCACAACAAGTTATTGATTTGTTCCTTGATGAAGAGTCGCAAGCACTCGCCATGCTTTCTGATTTCATCGAGAAGCCGATCTCATTACAGGTTGAAACGATGTATAGTCAGGAGCAATACGACGTTATCTTGATGTGATTGGTGATCGTTTACGGTGACTCCCAATCAGGTGGTGTAAATGGGCTGGGTTATTTCCTACCCATATAGGTAAACAAAAGCAAAGTCGCGGGGTGCGGCCCCGCACGCCGATTACTTTCTTTATGCGGCTAAAGAAAGTAATCAAAGAAACGCCGCCCCAGCTTACCGCCGCTACGCGGTACCCTGCGTTGCTCAAACAGTCAGGCGGCTGCGGAACTCGCGCTACGCGCTCAGACAGTCCTCGCCGAAATCCCCTGACTGTTTTCCGCTACTCGGCGGTGCACAGGGGATGAACGGGAAAGAGTGGTGGGTTCTATCATGTTTTTGCAAACTCAGCTCGTTGGATGGGTTTAGCAACGCGATACCCATCACACATGTTGATGGGTATCCTTCGTCAATCTATCCTACAAGCTACGATCATCCACTAACGATGCCGGATCAATAGTGCTATGCGTGATCTGTACTACTTTATGGCGTGATTGTTGGCCGCGAAGCAATTCGATATTGCGTAGCGGCACGGCAAAGGTCTCCGCCAGAAATTTTATCAACGCTTTATTGGCACGCCCTTCGATGGGAGACGCTGCCAAGCGGATTTTCAGGGCGTCACCATGAAGCCCTGAAATCGAGCTAGTCTTCGCACCCGGCTGGACATGGAGGTTGAGGGTGATGACGTCATCTTTGCGTTGATACCAGCTTGCCATTTATAGCATCTGCATGATGAGTCGTTCCCAAGGGCCGAGCGGGGCGATCAGCAGTAGTTGGCACAACAGTATGACCACCAGAGGGGACAGATCGATATTGCCAACTAGCGGGATGATGCGCCGTATCGGGCTGACAAATCGGTATGTGACCGAGGTCAGAAAAGGTTGCAGTGGCGAATGGGGATTGGTCCAGGACAGGATGGCTTGGATCAATAGTGCCGCCATCAATAGATATAGCGATAGGGTGGCTAACTTTATGATAGTCCACAGCACTAGGGCTTCTAACGGAAATCTGTCAAACGGATAGCCCTTCAACCACAAGCTGAATAATAGATAAATCCATATCAGTGCTGAGGCGACCAGAAAGCTGGATAGGTCAAACTTGCCCATGGTGGGTAACTTACGACGTAGCGGTAATACGGCGAAGTTGGTCAGCGCCATGACGAATTCGCCTATGGTGTTACGCATCGGCACGTTCATCCATACGGCGTGGAATCGCAGCAGTACGATACCGGCGAGCGGGAGCAATAAAACATCCAGCAAGAACAATATTATTTGAGCAAACATTTTAATCCTTACCCAGTTCTTGAGCCATTTCGCGTGAACGGGCTTGAGCTGCTTTAGCCGCTTTACCGATATTGGCAGCGACATGATTGGCATCCAAACTTAATAATGCGCGCTCTGTAGTGCCGTTTTTGGAGGTAACTCTAGAGCGTAAAACGTTGACATCATCTTCACTGGCGACCGCCAGTTTGCTTGCGCCTAGAAACGTAGTCTGTGCCAGATGGCGAGACGCTTCTGCATTGAAGCCCATGTCGAGTGCTGCCTGTTGCAATGCCTCAATCATATAAAAAACGTAAGCCGGCCCGCTGCCTGAGATGGCTGTCACCGCATCCAGCATCTCTTCATCTTGCAGCCATATCGTCTCTCCAACTGCGGCCATGATTTTCTGTGCTTGATCGCGCTGTTCTGCGCTCACGGCTGACAATGCAAACAGCCCTGACATTCCGCTTCTTATCAGGGAGGGCGTATTTGGCATGACGCGAACAATCGCATCAGTCTTACACCATCGTGCCAAATCCGTTGCGCGGACGCCGGCGGCGATAGAGATTACAAGCTGGTCGCGAATGAGTGGTGCAAGTGCCTTTGAGATTTCGTGTAACAGTTGGGGCTTCACAGCCAGGACGATAATCTGACTATTTGCGATGCCTTCAGGCGCTTCAGAAAAGGTCTTTATTGAAAACGCTTTTTCAAGTCGGGTACGACTTTCAGCATTAATCTCCACCACGTTGATCTGCTTTGAGGATAAGCCCTCACTCAGCATCCCGCCGATCAGCGCGGTTGCCATGTTGCCGCCTCCGATGAATGAAATATTCATTTACTTTTTTCTCCGTAATGTCTATTGCCAAAAATGGCAGTGCCGATACGAACCATGGTCGCTCCCTCCGATATTGCTGCGGGGAAATCATGCGACATCCCCATAGATAGTGTGTCCAGATTCAAATCATGATTGTTCAATTGCTCAAGCATTTCCCTTAGTTGCGTAAAAGGCTGTCGTTGCATACTCTCATCTTCACTGGGTGCAGGGATTGTCATCAAACCACGTAATCGAATCTGCGGCAGCTTGGCAATCGCGATAGCCAGTTCAACCACATTGTCGGGTGTGATGCCACTTTTACTTTCTTCACCACTGATATTAACTTGCAGGCAAATTTGCAGTTCGGGTAGGTCTGTTGGTCGTTGTTCAGACAGGCGTTCAGCAATCTTGAGCCTGTCCACACTATGCACCCATGCAAAATTTTCGGCGATAGTGCGCGTTTTGTTGCTTTGTATTGGCCCGATGAAATGCCACGCCAGAGGTAAGTCATGCAGTACCGCGATTTTATCAACGGCTTCCTGCACATAATTTTCTGCAAAACGCGTCTGGCCAGCCAGATATGCTTCACGAATCGCATCATGTGAGAATGTTTTGCTGACCGCAAGCAGTGTGACTTCGTCGGCGCTTCGTCCTGCATGTTTCGCAACTTCTGCGATTGCGGTACGCACAGCTTGCAAGTTGGAAGCGATTGTTGTCATAATCCCGTGCACGGCATGATTTAAAAATTTGTGCGGCGCCTCATTCCTGAAAGATTAGGAAAAAGGGTAATTAGCCGCCTCATCAAAACGGGGACGATTATAATGGATATCACCGAACTGCTTGCCTTTGGCGTAAAAAATAAAGCTTCCGATCTTCACCTTTCATCTGGTTTGCCGCCCATGATTCGTGTTCATGGCGATATGCGGCGCATCAATCTGCCCGCGATGGAGCATAAGGAAGTGCATGGTCTGATCTATGACATCATGAACGACCAGCAGCGCAAGTTTTATGAAGAGAATAAAGAGGTTGATTTCTCTTTCGAGGTTCCCGGGCTGGCACGTTTTCGTGTGAACGCATTTGTCCAAAATCGTGGTGCAGCTGCGGTCATGCGTACCATTCCTTCTACGATTTTGACGCTTGAAGAACTAAAAGCACCCAAAAGTTTCGAGACGATCTCAGACTATCCACGTGGCATGGTGCTGGTTACCGGACCAACCGGTTCAGGTAAGTCCACTACATTGGCGGCGATGATCAATCATCGTAACGAAAACGAAATGGGTCATATCCTGACGGTGGAAGACCCGATCGAATTCGTCCATGAAAGCAAGAAGTGTCTAATCAACCAGCGTGAAGTCGGTAGAGATACGCTGTCATTCCAGAATGCATTACGTAGTGCATTGCGTGAAGATCCTGACGTTATTCTGGTGGGTGAGATGCGTGATCTGGAAACCATCCGTTTGGCGATGTCTGCTGCGGAAACAGGCCACCTAGTATTCGGTACTTTGCATACAAGTTCAGCCGCGAAAACCATTGACCGTATCATTGATGTGTTCCCCGCAGACGAAAAGGAAATGGTGCGTGCGATGCTATCCGAATCATTGCGTGCAGTTATCTCACAGGCATTGCTGAAGACCAAAGATGGTGCCGGTCGAGTTGCGGCGCATGAGATCATGGTTTGTACACCGGCGATTCGTAATTTGATTCGTGAAGCAAAAGTGCCGCAAATGTATTCCGCGATCCAGACGGGTTCTGCGCTGGGTATGCAGACATTGGATCAATGCCTTACCGACCTAGTTAAAAACGGCAGGATTTCACCTGCTGAGGCACGTTTGAAAGCGGCGAACAAAGATGCATTCCCTGGCTAGAAGTATCAGTCAAGCATTATTGATGAGCTAGATTTGGCTTAGTTGCAATTCCCCCAATTGATCGGGTGGCTAACAGTAGGGATTAGGAGTACTTATCATGGAAAGAGACCAGGCGACCGAGCTGATACACAATTTATTGCGAGGCATGCTGGCCAAAAAAGCATCGGATTTGTTTATTACCGCCGGTTTTCCACCGGCATTCAAAATTGATGGCAAATTGACGCCGGTGTCCAGCCAGGTACTCACATCAGTGCATAGTCAGGAGCTGGCACGTAGCATCATGAACGATCGTCAGGCGGCAGAGTTCGAGGCTAACCATGAATGTAACTTTGCGATCAGCCCGCACGGCATTGGTCGTTTTCGTGTGAATGTGTTCGTGCAGCAGCAGCGCGTTGGTATGGTGCTGCGTACCATCACTACCAAGATTCCGGACTTTGACGCGATGGGTCTGCCACCGGTGCTGAAAGATGTGGTGATGACCAAGCGCGGGTTGGTGATTTTGGTGGGCGGAACCGGTTCTGGTAAATCAACGACATTGGCGGCGATGCTCGGCTACCGTAACAAGAACAGTTACGGTCATATCATCACCATCGAAGATCCGGTGGAATATGTACATGAACATATCAATTGCATGATTACCCATCGTGAGGTCGGTGTGGATACCGATTCATGGCATGCCGCTTTGAAAAATACCTTGCGTCAGGCACCTGACGTTATCCTGATTGGTGAGATTCGCGATCAGGAAACGATGGAACATGCTGTGGCGTTCGCTGAAACCGGACATCTTTGTCTCGCGACGCTTCATGCGAATAGTGCGAATCAGGCACTTGATCGCATCATCAACTTTTTCCCGGAAGAGCGACGTACTCAGCTCTTGATGGACTTATCGCTCAATATCAAATCGCTTATTTCTCAACGTTTGATTCCCAAGAAAGATGGTGAAGGCCGAGCTTGTGCGATGGAAATTTTGCTGAATTCACCGTTGATCTCCGATATGATATTCAAAGGAGAGGTCAATGAAATCAAGGGTGTCATGGCCAAGTCACGGGAATTGGGCATGGAAACATTCGATGGTGCGCTGTTTACGTTATATGAAGAAGAAAAAATTTCTTACGAAGAAGCGTTGAAAAATGCCGACTCGGTCAACGACCTGCGTTTGAGAATCAAACTGGATAGTAAGTTGTCAGGTGATCGTGATGTGATGTCAGGCACTCAGAATCTGGAGTTGCATTAAACAAGGCGCATCAATCTACTGCGCAAACCAGCATCAGAGTCACGCGGTACTCGACATCCTCTTGCACTGATATGTACATACCGGTGCCTGCGTTCCGGGTTTCACCAATGCAGATTCGCGCTTGATAATTCCTATTGCCATGTTTACTTGCGATTGCTGCCCGACACGATTTTATACTCCAGCAAGCGGCATTCAATCGCACCATTGAACAATGGCGTGCGTTTGGATGGCGATAAGCGCATCATTTTCAGGATGGCTTTATCGGCCGTGAACAGATAAGCCGTCCAGCCGCCAAATTTCTTTTTCAATGCATCGCCAAGTTTCGGGTATAGCGCTTCCAGCTCGTCCAGCTCTCCCATGCGTTCGCCATAGGGCATATTCGCCACCATGATGCCGCTATCCATTGGTGCTGATATTTCCAGCACGTTGGCTTGTTTGAGTTGCACACACTCCGCGAGTCCGGCTTCTTCCAGATTGCGCCATGAAGTCTTAAGCGCATCGCCGTACAAATCACTCCCCCAAATATCCAACGGCTTAGCCGGCAGCTCTGCCGCGATGGCCGCCTCGCGCATCTCGTGCCATTTTTTCGCATCGAAATTCTTCAGTATTTCAAAAGCGAAACCGCGTGCGATACCGGGCTGGATATTCAGCGACATCTGAGCCGCCTCTATCAAAAATGTACCGCTGCCACACATCGGATCAAGCAATGGTGTACCGGGTTGCCATCCTGACAAACGTAAAATACCCGCCGCCAGATTCTCGCGTATCGGTGCGATATTGGTGTGCTGACGAATGCCGCGCTTGAACAGTGCATCACCGGAGGTATCCAGATACAGCATCAACCGATCATCCTTGATGAACACATGGATGCGTATATCAGGGGTCAGCGTATCCACGCTGGGTCGCTCGTCGCAGTGCTCGCGGAAACGGTCGCATATCGCGTCCTTCACCAGTAGCGTGATGTACTCCAAGCTTTTTAGCGGACAGCGTATCGCCGTCGTGTTCACCCGTATTGTTTGTGTGACATCGAACCAACGCTGCCATTGCAGCTCGTACACCGCCTTGAACACATCCTGTTCAGACCGATAGGTCGTGTCTTTTACCCGCCACAGAATACGGCTGGCAATTCGGCTTTCAAGATTCGCGCGATAGCATAGCGCCCAGTCACCTGAAAAACTGACACCGCCATCAGTGGCGCTCACATCTTGCGCACCCAACGACTCAAGGTCATCACGTAATACGGCTTCAAGGCCACGGGGGCAGGGGGCGAAAAAATCAGGCATGTGAGACGTTAAAAAGGTTGGACGGTGGCTAGTATCACCACGGCGATCAGGACAAGTACCGGTATCTCATTGAAAAATCGGTAGAACACATGGCTGCGGGTATTTTGATCAGCCGCAAACTGTTTTACCAGCACACCGCAGTACCAGTGATACACGACCAGCCCTAGCACCAACACCAGCTTGGCATGCAGCCAGCCGCCACTGAAGCCGTAGCCTAACCATAGCCACATACCAAAGCCCAGTGCCAACACCGCGATTGGGGTGACAAAACGGTACAGCTTGCGAGCCATCAACTTTAGCCGGGCGATTTCGGAAGGCTCGGTCGCCATCGCTTGATTGACGAAGATGCGCGGCAGATAGAACAGTCCTGCGAACCAACTGACAACAAAGATGAGATGAAACGCTTTAACCCACAACATATTCGAGATTCCTATTGAAAAAGATTATTTCTGAACAATTGAACGACCAGAAAAACACCTCGCATGATAGCACTATTGGGGTAATCGTCAGCGGGTTATCCGGGATCGTAGCGAGTCTGATTCCCTTGATGTTATTCCCTCCCCTTTGAGGGGGAGGCTTATAACCAGCGACTTGGCTGGCGTAGTTTGCCAGCTTAGTCGAATGGCTATAACCAATGACTTACTCAGCGTCTTTTGCTGGGTTAGTCAGATGGCTAGTAGTTCCATCAGTAGTTTCATCAGGGAGGGGGTTGGAATCTGTAACACTTGCCCGTATTACAAAACCGCCGGAGATTGCCCGATAGCGATAACCAATGATGTACTCTGCATCGTTTACTGAGTTAGTCAGATGGCTAGTTGTTTCGCCAGTTGTTGTATCAAGCCTAGAGCGGAATTAATCGAATCTGAATCCATTGAGTTTCAAGAGATTTTCATCAGCCAAGCGTCTCTATTCAGCTTAAAAGCGCGTACCCACAAACAAGTTTAATTGTGACTGGTTCTGGATTTCTATATCCGTGACGGCTGTTGAACTGGGGCCATCATCTTGATATTTCCCAAAGTTATAGACGATGTCACCACCCAGATAAATACGGTCAAAGTCTTTGATATAGCCGGCATTCACGCCGTACGTCACACCTTTGGTGGTGGGGTTATCGGTAAACTTAACCCCATTCGGACCTTGCTCCAATTCAAAGCTGGATTGTCCGATTTGCCCGCCAACATAAAATGCAGAAGACTCAAAGTGGTAACGGTAACCAAGCCACGTAGACTGCACATTGGCTAGCTCATTGGCGGATTTGATCTCTACCTGCTGCGTCGGGTTGTATTCGAGATAGATAGCATGTGAGCCAAAGTTTTTTCCAGCGCGCAAACCAGCATTAGACCCTTTAAAGTCTCCCTCAAGTTTGCCACTTGTCGCATGGTTAACCACCTTATGGTAGCTGTCTCTAACACCAAGACGTAGCTCTGCAAAATAGCTTTCAGCATACGCACTGAAAGAAAAAGTGAGCAATAAAGTTAAAAGTATATTTTTCATCGTCATGCGCTCCACATTGTAATGGTTGTATTGCACGGTAGCCCCTATTTACCCTCGAAATCTTACAAAAATCAACGAAAAAATTTAAGGGGGGTACCTCAACCCCCTCTACCTCCCCCTTGTCAGGGCGAGAACCGAACCTGCTGCTCCCCTGATGGGACTACTAGCCATTCGACTAGGCCATCAAAGAACGATGATGACCAAGTCGCTGGTTATGACAAGGGGAGGCTGGGAGGGGTTTAAAACCGTTTCAAACCAAAGACCAAACATTCAAAACACCCCATACTCATTCAAGCTTATCATGCTCCACAGCGGCAATGGCTTGCTCAGTCTGACATCATTGATTTATGATTCCATTGATTTACGTCCTTGTTGATATGTGAAGCAGCAGACAAGTTTAATAACAGATAGGTGCAGAGAAATGAAGCTGTCGGATTACATTCAAGGGCGTGACAATAATTTCAATCTCATCCGTATCGTTGCCGCGTTTTTGGTGTTGATAACTCACAGCTTCGCAATCGCGATAGGAAGTGGAGATGCACAGCCCTTTCGGGGGACTATTGGCATGACCATGGGGACGATAGCCGTTGATGTGTTTTTTATAACCAGTGGCTTCCTGGTTACATCAAGCTTGTTGAGAAGACAGAGTACGATTGAATTCGTATGGGCTAGAGCTTTACGAATATACCCCGCACTTCTAGTGATGCTGCTGCTTACCGTTTTTGGCCTTGGTGTTTATTTCACTGTGTTGCCAGTGTCAAAATATCTTGTATTACCCGAAACCTATGCCTACCTTACAAAAAACTTAACCTTATTCAAGGGTGTGTCTTTTGGCTTGCCTGGCGTATTCGTGGATAACCCATATAGAGGTAATGTTAACGGCTCACTTTGGACGTTGCCTTTTGAGGTTCGAGTGTATGCAATTCTGGCCATTGTCTGGCTTGCTTTGAAAATCACTCCCAAATTTCGTTTGATTGCACTAAAAATAACGGTGGTTACGTTTGCTTTGGCAGCAGGTATATACATTCTTGCGGAGCACTTTTATTGGCACTCTTCGAACAGATTCGTAAAGCTGTCCTTCATGTTTTTTATCGGTGCTGCTTTTTTCACATTAAAAGAATATATCGTATTGCATCGTTGGCTATTCTGGTTGTTGGTGATCAGCCTCGTTGTAGCAATAGGCAATAAGCATGCATTCTTCGTCGTCTATGTGTTTGCTATTGCCTACATCTTGTTCTATTTGGCTTATGTCCCCGCTGGATTCATTAGAAAGTACAACCAGTTTGGCGATTACTCGTATGGTATTTACATCTACGCCTTTCCAGTTCAGCAATCAGTTGCAGCATTGATTCCGGGAGTGACGGTTCCCCAAATGATACTGATTACTACAGCCGCCACCTTTCCGTTAGCGGCTCTTTCATGGCACCTCTTAGAGAAGCGCGCCCTTAAGCTGAAAGGGCATTTCGTCGGCCATACTCATAAATTATTTTCCTGGCGGTTAGGTGCTTCTAGTAAGACTCTCTGAAGACCTAAGTTAGGTTCTCCGCAAGCGCTTAAGGGGCCAGCCTGGATTCAAGAAACAGTCAGCATCCTGCACTGCAAGACGGCATGCTGTCGGGCAAACTCCGGCCGTCTTGCCTTTGTCGAAATGCTGCCTGCTCATCCAAGCTTATCCTGCTCCACAGCGGCAATGGCTTGTTCAGGGGTGATGACACCTGTTTTACGGGAATAGACACAACCCTTTGATGTGCCTTCTGCGATGATGCGATCCCCTGTGCTGAATACATGGGTCATGTAAAAATACTTTTCATCCCAACGGGTGACTTCCAGTTTGACTTCATATTGCTCGAACATCCCTAGTGGCTTTTTATAGGTCATCGTGTGTTCGGCGATGACGGGTATCCACTTGCGTTTGAACATGGCTTTCATCAAACCGGTACGGATGAAAAGGTCGACGCGATTCAGATCGCAGATGGTCATATACCGACCGTTGTTCATGTGGAAGTTGATGTCGAGGTCGCTCGGTAATACGCGCAGCTTTAATATGCTGGTCGAGTTATCGACGCTGAGTCTTTCCCTGAATAACGACAGGAGAAACACGTACAGCATGCGGAAGATCAGATTCACTCGTTTGTTTGTGCTTTGAAATGTTGCATTACGATTTGTTTGAGTTGTGTCAGCCGCCCGTGAAAATAATGTTCCGCGCCGGTGAATACGATGACAGGCAGTTGCATCGGTCTGGCCCAGCTCAGCACTTCGTCAAGCGGGACGACATCATCAACGTCGCCGTGAACCACTAGGGTGTTTTCCGGGACGTCGGGCATTGCGAACCGACCGACAGCGGGTGCGATCAATACGAGTTTGTCCGGGTTAAGTTCAGTTGCGGCGAGGGACTGTACATACCCGCCGAAAGAAAATCCCGCGCATATCAGGGGTAGGTCAGGGTAGGTTTCCTTCAGGAAGTTGGCAGCAGCAATCGCATCTTCTGTCTCGCCGCGACCCTCATCGTATTCGCCGACACTTGCACCGATACCACGAAAGTTAAAACGCAACACTGCGTAATTCAGTTCCACAAAAGAACGTGTCAGCGTGGTCACCACTTTGTTGTCCATCGTGCCACCCATGGTTGGCAACGGGTGTGCGACGACGGCAATGGCATCGGGATTGTCGTTGGGCGAGTGCAGCACTCCCTCCAATATACCGGCGCTTCCTTGAAAAGTAACTTTGCGTTGTGCAGTCATACGTTGCACGACCATTAAATTTTCAGACGTTCGACGACACGACCATGTTGCAGATGTTCAACGATGATTTCATCGAGGTCCTCTTCATCCACAAAGGTGTACCAAGTCGCTTCAGGGTAGATGACAATTACCGGGCCCTCGTCACATCTGTCTAAGCAACCTGCGGAATTGATACGTATTCTATTTTTTCGGTCGGAGATGCCAAGCTCACGCACTTTGTCTTTCACATAGCTGCGAGCTTTTATTGCGTTATGGTTGCCGCAACAATCTTTGCCGTTTTCGCGCTGGTTGACGCAGAAAAATACATGTTTGTCGAAATGGCTCATACAAGACTCCTAGGATGTTGAGTGGGAATTATACTTTCCGAATGCGCCACAAGTGGAGTATCAGCAACAGCGGGAATACTAGCGAGATGGTTTGTGCCAGGCCGTTGTAATTGAGCAAGTGTCCGTAATGCCAGTGGTAAACAGATGCAGCAGCCGATGGCGCATTGCTGTCCAATACCAGATTTACAACCACGAGATAAAGTGACGCAACCACAGCACCGAAGATCAATACGGCAACTCGCGACAAACCAAGCACTGCAAGTAACACGATTATTCCCAAGATGATGCCAACAACTGCTTCGCTGTTGATCCACAACAGTAGCGCCCATGATTTTAAGAGTACGGTTGCAGCAATAAATTTAGCCATCGCTACAACGCTTAACACGACCAAAAGGGATATCGCAGCATTTTTGGGAATGCGTAAAATACTTAACAGTAATGCGCCCAGCATTAATAGATTCAGAGATACTGCCACGCACTCCCACCAATCAAACGTGGTCGGTGGTGGTGTGACAAAAGGTTGCTGCGCGACTTTGCTGAGAAAGATGTTGCCGAGTATCGGCAGGGACGGATTGATCTGTCCGAATATCCAGAGCGAGAGCATGGCAAGTCCGAAGTCCACCTCTTTGCCTAGCTTGAAAAAGTTACCGCGCCATCCTTTCAGGCGATACAGAATCCAAGGTTGTGATGCCAATCCCACTGCCAGCAATGCGCCAGCCAACGTGCCAAAGCTGTTGGAAAGCAGGTCGGTGTTGGAGCTGATGCGCGTGGGCAGATACATTTGCAGATATTCCATGCTCATCGACAACAGGATGCCAGATGTCAGCGCGAATATTGCACTGGATACGGCGCCGAAACGCTCACGTAAGGTCAGCGTAATAAAAAATCCCAGCGGAAGGTACGATAATATATTTGCGGTCGAGTCAAAGGCTGTGTAGCTCAGCCCCAATTGAGCATTAAGTACTTCACTAAACTCGATACCATGGTTACGCCAGCCGGTAAAAGGTGACAGGCTGGCATACACGATAAATAGCGCATAGCCTATCGTCAGCCAGGTGCGTAGTCGTGCATGGGTTGTATGAGTTCTCATGCTTTTTTATTGTTTGTGGGACATGGTCGCGGATGCCAGTTTATCCTATCCGCTATTGTCGTAACGTATGTTCGATTACATTACCCTGTTTATGAAGTATCTTGAGCTTATTAAAGTATGAACAACCCTTCCATCATTTTAATTAATATCCCATGATTCCCGTTACCATCCAATCGCAAAGCGTGAAATTTCAAGCGTTGCCTCCGTTGTCTTTGTACATCCATATCCCGTGGTGTGTACGCAAATGTCCATATTGTGATTTTAATTCGCACGAGGGGCGGGGGGATTTGCCGGAGCGTGAATATGTCGCAGCATTGATGCGCGATCTGGAAATGGCCTTGCCGCAGATCTGGGGACGTAAGGTGTATACGGTTTTTTTGGGCGGTGGCACGCCCAGTCTCTTGAGCGGTGAGAGCATCGCGGAAATCGTGCGCAATGTTCGAATGTTGCTACCCCTTGATCTGGGTGCGGAGATTACATTAGAAGCGAATCCGGGTACGGTGGAAGCAACGCGTTTTGCCGAGTATCGTGATGCAGGTATCAACCGTTTATCTATCGGTATCCAGAGTTTTAACGATGCTCATCTGACTGCATTGGGACGTATCCACTCAGCCGATGATGCTAAGCGCGCTATAGAGATTGCGCAGCAGCATTTTGAAAACATCAACTTTGATTTAATGTATGCCCTGCCTCAGCAGACATTGGCGCAAGCAATGCAGGATGTAGAGACAGCGCTGTCGTTTGCGCCGCAGCATTTGTCTTGCTATCACCTGACTTTGGAACCGAACACCCTGTTCCATCATAGTCCGCCGGTACTGCCTGATGATGATGCGAGCGCAGAGATGCAACAGCACATAGAGACGTTGCTGGCGACACATGGCTATCAACACTATGAGACTTCTGCCTTTGCACAGTTGAATCGTCGTTCGAAACACAATCTTAATTATTGGAAGTTCGGCGATTATCTGGGTATCGGGGCAGGTGCCCATAGCAAGTTGAGCTTTCCGGATAAGGTGATTCGTCAGGCACGCTATAAACAGCCTCAGGAATATATGCGGCAAGTGGCGCAGGGTGCGTCTGTCCAGACTGAGCAGCAAGTCGCCTCCGGTGATCTGGCATTCGAATTCATGATGAATACGCTACGCTTGAATGAGGGATTTGACAGCACATTGTTCGCCGAGCGAACCAGCCTTTCTTTGTTGAGCATTCAACGCAAACTGGCAGAGGCTGAAGCGCGTGGACTATTGAAGCGCGACCATTTGCGTATTGCGCCGACGCAACAAGGGCAGCGATTTTTGAACGATTTGCTGGGTATTTTCCTCAACTAGGGTGGAGTGAGTTGAGCACCATCGAAACCACACTGCCGCCATGCCTCATATACGGCTACGGCGACGGTGTTGGAAAGGTTCAAGCTGCGACTGTCAGGCAGCATCGGTATTCTGGCGCGCTGCTCCGATTTGAAAGCTGACAGCACATCGTCAGGCAACCCCCGGCTTTCGGGGCCGAACAGTAGCGCATCGCCTGACTGAAATTCTAATTGGTGGAAGGGGCGAGCGCCTTTTGTCGTGAGTGCAAATACACGATTAAAATCAAATTCCGACAGGCACGCTTGCAACGTGTCGTGAACTTGCAGTGCCGCGAACTCGTGATAATCCAGACCGGCGCGTACCAGCTGTTTGTCTTGTAGTGTGAACCCAAGGGGTTTGATCAGATGTAAACTGCTACCGGTATTGGCGCAAAGCCTGATAATGTTTCCCGTGTTCGGGGGTATCTCTGGCTGGTACAGAATGATATGCAACATAAATGACCCTCTTGTGCTTGCCAGTAATGATTAAAACGGCTAACTTCTGTCTGTAATTTAGTTGGAAATGGATAATTATCCAAAAGGAGATTATGGCGCGTTCTGAGAAAATTCGCTTAGGTGATATGTTGATTCAGCAAAAACTCATTTCAGAGAGCCAGCTGAGGGATGCACTTGACCAACAAAAACACGTCAAATTAAAACTGGGTCGGATTCTGGTGAACAGCGGATTCGTTTCTGAAGAGAATATTTCTGAGACCTTGGCAAAACAGTTGGGAATCAAATTTTTAGACCTTGAGACGTTCTCAATCAAGCCGGAAGTGGTGCGCTTGATCCCCGAATATGAAGCACGTCGCTTACAGTCACTTGTGTTGGAAGAGCATAAAGGGAAATTCCTAGTGGGTATGGCTGACCCGACAGACGACAAGGCTGTGACAGAATTGACAAGAGTGTTGCAGAAGAGCGTTGAAGTCGGTGTGGTGACTGAAGGTCAATTACTTCTCGGAATAGATCGCGGATATTGGCATACCAAAAAAATCAGCAGCTAGAACGATTCAATAATTTTAGTGTTTAACTAATTTGGCGGCAGCGTTCTTGCCACGACCCAAACATCTACCCTGTTCGCACCTTGCTTGACTATGGTGTTAGCTAGCGCATTCATGCTGGCACCGGTCGTCATGACATCATCCACCAGCACGACATTCATCCCTTTCAAATCCTCACTGCAATGGAAAGCATTTTTTACGTTACGCTTGCGATCTTTCCAGGGTAGGACGGATTGAGGCGGCGTATCACGCACCCGTTGGCAAGCATCCGCTAGCAGTCTGAGATTGAATAATTTCGCCAAGCTGACGGCAAGTAGCAGCGATTGATTAAAACCCCGTTCGCGCAGCTTGTTGGGGTGAAGAGGCATGGGGATGATCAAGTCAGGCTTCTCATCCAGCTTGATGTTGGATGCCAGCTTTGATGCCAAAGCATTTGCCAGTGCCAACTGTTGCCCGTATTTCATGGCATGGATCATCTTATCCAGCGGGAAGGCATAACCGAAAGCAGCCGTCGTGCTGGTGAAGATCGGTGGGCGGGATAGGCAGTGTCCACACACATCACCATTCGGAGTGGGTAACGCACAAACCGGGCAGATAGCATCCTTCAGATAAGGAAGAAGCGCATCGCAATGACTACACCATAACCCGTCGCGGCTCATGCTGCTGCACAGGACGCAGGGTTGCTTTGGCAAAAATTGCTTAATTAGTGTGCGGATGTTCAGCATAAGGTCGTGTAAAATCAAACAGGCGAGAATCAAGGCCGTTGCAATACTTGATTAGAGAAAAAATCTACAACCATTCTGCTTTTACTTCTGAATGGTTAATATCTGAATGACATCATACCGAGTTAGAACATTATGAATACCCAAACAATAAATTTCGTACGCCCTGTCAAAAAAGCCAACCAGCCCGATTCCTTGCGTTGGAGCGTTGCTGATATAGAGACATTGTTCCAGCTACCATTTTCTGACCTGATGTTTCGTGCACAGCAAGTACATCGTGAGCATTTTGATCCAAATGCAGTACAGCTATCAACGCTACTATCGATCAAAACCGGCGGCTGTTCGGAAGATTGCGGTTACTGCCCGCAGTCGGCGTTTCACTCTACGGACGTAGAAGATCGCAAGATGTTAGAAGTCGAAGAAGTGGTCAAGGCCGCCAAGGCAGCCAAAGCGCATGGCGCGGATCGTTTTTGTATGGGTGCGGCATGGCGTGAACCATCGCAAGAAGACATGGAAGCCGTCACGGAAATGGTCAAGGCAGTGCGCGGACTGGGTATGGAAACCTGCGCCACGCTGGGCATGCTCAACGACGAACAGACTACGCAATTACAAGAAGCCGGTCTGGACTACTACAACCACAATCTTGATACCGCCCCGGAATTCTATGGCGATATCATCAGTACTCGCGACTATCAAGACAGGCTGGACACATTGGATCGTGTGCGTAAAGCAGGTATGCATGTTTGTAGTGGCGGCATCGTCGGTATGGGCGAAAACCTCACCCAGCGTGCCGGGTTGATCGCCCAACTCGCCAACATGGAGCCGTACCCCGAAAGCGTACCGATCAATAATCTGGTCAAAGTCGAAGGTACACCATTAGCAGACCAAGAGGACATCGATCCGCTGGATTTTGTACGTACCATTGCCGTGGCACGTATCACCATGCCGACCGCGCGCGTGCGACTTTCGGCAGGTCGTCAGCAGATGTCCGACGCAATACAAACTTTGTGTTTTCTAGCGGGTGCGAACTCGATTTTTTACGGCGAACAATTGCTGACTACCGGCAATCCTGAGGCTGAGCGGGATCGTGCACTTCTCGATAAATTAGGTATGTACCCCTTCGCAGACAAGCATTGATGCTATTTGCAGAACAGAAAAAAGCACTCGACGAGCGTGGTGCATCGGGGTTGCTGCGCAAGCGACACACCCTGCAAAGTCCGCAGTCACCACACATCATCGTTGATGGAAAAGCATACCTCTCTTTTTGCAGCAATGACTATCTTGGCTTAGCCAACCACCCCCAATTGATCGCAGCGATGCAACAGGGCGCACAGCAGTGGGGCGCAGGTGCAGGGGCGGCACATCTGGTAAGCGGGCACTCACAAGCACATCACGAGCTGGAACAGGCGTTGGCTGAATTCGCGGGTACACCTGCCGCGCTATTATTTTCAACAGGCTATATGGCTAATCTTGGTGTGGTGCAAGCGCTGGTGGGTAAGGGCGACACCGTGTTTGCCGACAAGCTCAACCATGCTTCGTTGAACGATGCGATGCTGCTGTCTCGCGCCAGCGTTAAGCGTTATCGCCACAATGATATGGCGCAACTTGAGACATTGCTGGCAAAAGCAGATAGCGGAAATAAACTTGTCATCACGGATGCCGTATTCAGCATGGACGGTGACCTGGCCTGTCTGCCGGAATTGCTGACGCTGTGTGAACAGTACGATGCCTGGCTGTTGGTAGACGATGCGCATGGTTTCGGCGTGTTGGGTAATGAAGGGCGAGGTTCGCTTGCCCATTTCAAACTCGCATCCTCACGCATTATTTATATGGCTACGCTGGGTAAAGCCGCTGGTGTGTTCGGCGCGTTTGTCGCGGCAGAGCAGGTAGTAATCGACACATTGGTCAATCACGCTCGTAGCTATGTCTATACCACCGCTACGCCGCCCGCACTAGCGAGTGCGCTGATGGAAAGTGTGAAATTAATATCGCGGGGCGACGCAATGCGCGCACATTTGCAACAACTGATTGCACAGTTACGTGACGGGTTGAGTAATCTACCCTGTCAATTGATGCCGTCGAATACCGCTATTCAACCCTTGATGATTGGTGATAACCAACAGGCATTGGTATTGAGCGATGGACTACGCGAACGTGACATCTGGGTCGCGGCAATACGTCCCCCTACCGTACCGCAAGGCACAGCCCGACTGCGCATCACCCTGTCTGCCGCGCACACCACAGCGGATGTCGAACAACTCATCGGAGCATTGCATGAGCTTGTACGTTAAAACAATCGGTGCGGGTGAGCCGCTGGTGATGCTGCATGGCTGGGGCATGCACGGTGGTATCTGGCAGAGCACGGCTGAGCGATTTGCAGATAATCATGAAGTGCATGTCGTTGACCTGCCCGGTCATGGTGAAAGTAGTCCGCCGGATAGCTTTACGCTGGACAATGTAGTCGACCAGCTAGATGCCAAGTTTGAACAGCCTGTGACCGTTATAGGATGGTCACTGGGCGGTATCATCGCGCAACATTGGGCGACACAAGCGCCTCACAAGATTAAACGACTGGTGCTGGTCGCGACCACGCCGAGTTTTGCTCAGCGCGATGATTGGGATAACGGTATGCCGCAGGAGACGCTTAGCCAATTCGCCGCTGAACTGGAAAAGAATTTTGCCGTCACGCTGCGCCTTTTTCTCGCGTTGCAAGTGCGCGGTAGCGAAGCCGAGCGCGAATTGCTAAGCGTGTTGCGCGAACTATTGTTCGTGCGTGGCGAACCACATTTGAAGGCACTACGCGGTGGGCTGAACATCCTGCGTGATGCCGACCTGCGCAGTGAGTTACCGGAGATCAATCAACCTGCGCTGGTGATCGCCGGACAGCGCGATAAACTGACACCGCCCGCAGCGTCTCACTTCATGGCGCAGGCCATGCCGAATGCGCGCATGGTGGAAATCACCGGGGCAGCGCACGCACCGTTTTTGTCCCATCAGGATAAGTTTGTGGAATATGTGTTTGGTTTTATGGAGCACTAGGCTCCTTCCCTCTTTAAGGGGGGAGGGGGTTACGCTCCTTTCCCTTTAAGGGGGAAGGTTGGGATGGGGGTAGAAGTAGTCAGTCGTAGTAAATAAAACAGTAAATTAATACAAAATAAATTTATGAGCGAATTCGAAATAGACAAACGCGCGATGCGAAATGCCTTCAGCAAGGCTGCCACGCAATATGACGCAGCAGCTGTGTTGCAGAGGGAGGTGTGCACCCGCATGCTAGAGAAGCTGGACTTAGTCAAAATCAAGCCAACAGATATTCTGGATATCGGCAGCGGTACCGGCTGGGGTACGCGCCAACTGGGTGAGCGTTTCAAAGAGGCCGACATCGTCGCGCTTGATATCGCTATTGGCATGTTGCAGGCTGCGCGTGGTACGTCAAGTTGGTGGCAGAAATTATTTTTAAGCAGTAAACAGGAGTTTCTGTGTGCCGATGCCGAGGCATTGCCGCTCGCACCTCAACGCATGGACATATTGTGGTCCAACCTTGCCGTGCAGTGGTGCAACGACCTGCCCGCCACCTTTGTGGAAATGAATCGCGTTATCAAAAATGACGGCCTGCTAATGTTTTCCACTTTCGGCCCTGACACCTTGCGCGAATTACACATCGCTTTTGACGGAGTGGACGGCTACAACCACGTCAACCGTTTTGCCGACATGCACGACATTGGCGACATGCTGGTTGCGGCGGGTTTCGCCGATCCGGTGATGGAAATGGAAAAGATCACGCTTACCTATAATGACGTTAAAGCCGTGATGCGCGACCTGAAAGATATTGGCGCACATAACGCCACCGCAGGGCGTGCGCCGGGGATGATGGGCAAGGAAAAATGGGCGCGCATCGTTCAGAATTACGAAACCCTGCGACAAGACGGCAAACTACCCGCCACGTTTGAGGTGATCTACGGTCATGCGTGGAAAGTACCGCCCAAGGAAACCTCCGACGGTAGAGCCATCATTCAAACTGATTTCAAACTATAAATTACTTCGTTATCGGGCATGATTGAGCGAGCAGCTGACGCCGCGATACGCCCACAAAATGAATTTGCAGGGGTACACATGAGTTATTTTATTACTGGAACAGATACCGGTGTCGGCAAGACCTTGGTCAGTTGTGCGTTGCTGAAAGGCTTGGCTTTACAGGGCAAGAGTGTGGCAGGTTTTAAGCCGGTCGCGGCAGGTTGCGACCCGGACGGGCGTAACGATGATACCAAGGCACTGCTCGCAGCCGGCACGGTGCCGCTCAGCTATGAACAGGTGAATCCGTATTGTTTGCAGGAGGCCATTGCGCCGCACATCGCAGCACACAATGAGGGGGTGACGATCGAAATGCCGCGCATCGTTACTGCATATCGTGAGATTACCGCGCAGGCGGAGGTCGTGATCGTCGAAGGGGCGGGCGGCTTCATCGTGCCACTGAACGATACTCAGACCAGTGCCGATCTTGCCAAGGAACTCAATCTGTCAGTGGTCGTCATAGTTGCTATGCGCTTGGGCTGCCTCAACCATGCGTTACTGACAGTTCGGGCGTTGGACGATTACGGGCTAAAATGTGCGGGTTGGGTAGCGAACGTCGTGGGCGATGAAATGTCTGCGTTGCAGCAGAATATTGCGGCGTTGCGTGAGCGGATTGCTGCGCCCTTGCTGGGGGTAGTGCCGTATATGGCGGAGGTGGATGCTGAAGCGGTAGTGGAGTATTTGGATTTGGGGGTGTTGGGAGATTGAAAGATTTTACCCCCACCCCAGCCCTCCCCCTTTGCAGGTAACCAGCGACTTGGCTGGCGTAGAGTGCCAGCTTAGTCGAATGGCTAGTAGTTCCATCAGGGAAGGTTGGGATGGGGGTAGAAGTGCAAAACAACACAATGATTAGGAACAGATGAGCGAATTCAGTTTAATTGCGGTATTGATAGTCGGCTTGCTTGGCGGCGTGCATTGCCTCGGCATGTGCGGCAGCATCGTCGGCATTTTCACCACTCAGTTACCGGGGGATCGTGCGCGCTGGCCTTTCCATCTGGCTTACAGCAGTGGACGTATTGCGAGCTATGCGACGGCGGGTGCGCTGGTGGGGGCGGTCGGGCAGGCGGGGTTCTTGATGCGCGATCAGGTGCCGGTGCAGCATCTGTTGTTCGGGTTGTCGAGTTTGATGCTGGTGTTGCTGGGTTTGTATATTGCCGGTCTATGGGGTGCGGTGCGCAAGATCGAGACTGTGGGTGGCGGTTTGTGGAAGCACTTGCAGCCATACACCAAGAAGCTTCTGCCGGTGAATACCGTGCCGCGTGCGTTGGCATTGGGCGCATTGTGGGGCTGGTTGCCGTGCGGACTGGTGTACAGCGTGCTGGTGACTTCGTTGGCGAGCGGCAGCGCAGTGCAGGGCGCACTGATCATGGCAGCGTTCGGGTTGGGTACGCTGCCTAACCTGCTGGCGATCGGGATGTTCTGGGAGCGGATCAAACATCACGCTCAATCGCCGCGTGTGCGGATGGCGGCGGGGCTGGTGGTGATGGGGTTCGGCTTGTACGGACTATTCAGGGTGGGGTTTACTTTTTATACCCATGGTTGGGCGGGTGCATGTCATGTTCCTGCCTGAAAACCAATATTTCGTCGGCATATGGCGTTGCGCCGCTGTTCCAATCAGGCGAGTTGATAATAGATCCGTTCATATTGAGCTTGTCGAAATGTGTACGGATTTATGTGCTTCGACAGGCTCAGCACGAACGATTAACTATGCTCAGGAGGGGTGTAATGCGTAAGCTATCTCTACTTTTATTGGTGATATTCCTTTCCGCCTGCGAGCAAAAACTCCCTTCGCCTTTTAAGGCAGACGATGTCACGGCGAGTTTTGCTCAGACCGATTTTCAACTGACCGACCACACCGGCAAGGCACGCACACTGGCGGATTTCCGAGGCAAAGTGGTGGCCGTATTCTTTGGCTATACGCATTGTCCGGACGTTTGCCCGACCACGTTGGCCGATATGTCTTTGGTGTTGGAGAAGTTGGGTAAGGATGCCGAGCGGGTTCAGGTGTTGTTCATCACTGTTGATCCGGAGCGCGATACCCCGGCGTTGTTGGCACATTATGTGCCCGCATTCAATCCGACTTTTATCTCGTTGTATGGTGATATGCAGGCGACCGAGAAGGTTGCAAAAGCTTTTAATGTGAAATACGAGAAGCAGCCCACTTCATCAGGCTATAACGTAGATCACAGTGCAGGGACGTTTTTGCTCGACCCGAAAGGCCGGGTGCGCTTGTTAGCGCCTTATGGTCAACGCCCGGAATGGCTGGTTGAGGATATTCGCTTACTGCTGGCTGGGGTATGATTATACAAAGTGACATAAATCTACTGCGCGAACCGGCATCGTGGTCGCGCGGTGCTCGGCATCCTCGTGTACTGAATGTACACTCCGGTGTTTGCGCTCCGGGAATTTTATAATGGCATTTGGCAATGTCCGGCGCGCTCGCTACGATTTCTGCCGTATTGTATGCAGTTTTAACAGGGATATTTAATGATTCAATTTTCCATTTCAGCGCACCAACCTTCACGGATGTTCTGTGATGCCTGAAGCCAGTATCAATTCGTCCAGCGGTAAGTTGTTCATGCTGTTGCGTGAGTCGCGCTGGCTGTTGATTGTTGCCAGTGCCGGTTATATCGCGATGGTGCTGTTCGGCTATAACCCTGACGATCCCGCCTGGTCTCACAGTAAGACGGGTGCATTGATCAGCAACCCTGGCGGTGTGCTGGGGGCATATTTTTCCGACCTTATGTTGTATCTGTTCGGATTTTCCGCATGGTGGCTGGTGTTGTTCATGCTGCAACGCGTGTGGGCAGGCTATCGTGAACTGCGCGCCGACAGTATTTTCTGTAAGCGCACATTATGGGTGTCTATCATCGGTTTCGTTTTGCTTCTGTTGGCCAGCAGCGCGCTGGAGTCGATCAGAATGTACACGCTTGAAGCCACGTTGCCGATGGCACCGGGCGGAATGCTAGGTGCGGTGATAGGGGATGCATCAGCCCGACTGTTCGGTTTTACCGGCGCAACCCTGTTTTTGTTGACGCTGATTACGGCTGGATTCAGCTTGTTCAGCGGGTTGTCGTGGCTGCGTTTTGTGGATTGGCTGGGTGAGCGAATCGAGGCGGTATTCAATTGGGTATTGCTGACATGGCGCACTTGGCAGGATAAACGTATCGGTGCGCAGGCTACCCATGAACGCGTCGCGCTGGTGGAAGAGGAGAAAAAGAAGCGGGTCGAAGAACACCAGCCTATCCATATCGAAATGCCTTTGGCTGAAGTGGCCAAGTCGGCACGGGTCATCGAAGAAAAACAGACAGCCCTGTTTGAAGAATTGCCTGACTCTCCATTGCCGCCTTTGCGTCTGCTGGATCAGGCGGCGAAACATCTCGAAACGGTTTCTGCCGATACGTTGGAATTCACTTCCCGCCTGATCGAGCGCAAGCTCAAAGACTTTGGTGTTGAGGTCAAGGTGGTCGCGGCATATCCGGGGCCGGTGATTACGCGCTACGAAATCGACCCTGCTACCGGTGTGAAGGGCAGCCAGATCACCAATCTGGTGAAAGACCTTGCGCGGGCGTTGTCGGTGGTGAGTATCCGTGTGGTCGAGACCATACCGGGTAAGACCTATATGGCACTGGAGCTGCCTAATCAAAAGCGACAGATCGTGCATCTGTCAGAAATTCTCGGCTCTAAAATTTATGCGGACATGCACTCTGTGCTGACCATTGCGATGGGTAAGGATATCGCTGGCAAGCCGGTGGTCGCTGATCTGGCCAAGATGCCGCATGTGCTGGTGGCAGGTACGACCGGCTCTGGTAAGTCGGTGGCGATCAACGCGATGATCTTGAGCTTGATCTATAAAGCCACGCCCGAGCATGTGAGATTGTTGTTGATCGATCCGAAGATGCTGGAGCTATCTGTGTACGCTGATATTCCGCATCTGTTGGCACCCGTGGTCACTGATATGCGTCAGGCTGCCTCTGCACTGAACTGGTGTGTGCAGGAAATGGATAAGCGCTATAAATTGATGTCGCATTTTGGGGTGCGCAATATTGCGGGCTTCAATCAGAAGTTTCGCGAGGCACAAAAGAAGGGCACCCCTCTGACCAATCCGTTCACGCTGACGCCTGAAAGCCCGGAAGCGTTGGAAGAGATGTATCTCATCGTGGTATTTATCGACGAATTGGCTGATCTGATGATGGTGGTGGGCAAGAAGATCGAAGAGCTCATCGCACGATTGGCGCAAAAGGCGCGTGCTTCCGGCATTCATCTGGTGCTGGCGACCCAGCGACCTTCAGTGGATGTGATTACCGGATTGATTAAAGCCAATGTGCCGACCCGCGTGGCGTTTCAGGTGTCGAGCAAGATCGACTCCAGAACGATACTCGACCAAATGGGCGCGGAAGCGTTGCTGGGGCAGGGCGATATGCTTTATCTGCCACCGGGCAGTGGCTATCCGGCACGCGTGCATGGCGCGTTTGTGTCAGATCAAGAGGTGCACCGTATTGCAGAGCACCTGAAATCCAAGAGCGAGCCGCAGTATGTCATTGATCTTGATTCGCTGGAGGAGTCAGCTGATGCAGGCGGTGCGACGACGCTGGATGCCGAAGCCGATCCGCTCTACGATCAGGCTGTTGAAATCGTGTTGAAAAGCCGCCGTGCTTCGATCTCATCGGTTCAGCGACATCTGCGTATCGGTTATAACCGTGCTGCGCGTTTGATTGAACAGATGGAGGCGGCGGGGCTTGTGTCGAAAATGCAGAGTAATGGTAATCGTGAAGTGCTAGCTCCAACCAAAGCAGAATAGGAAATTTGTGCTAAAAAAAATCATATATGGCTTGTTGTTCTGCCTCATGGCGTCTGGCGCGCATGCAGGCGCAGTTGAAAAGCTAAAGACCTTTATCGCTTCGACTCGTTCCGCGCAGGCAGACTTCAAGCAGGATGTATTGGATCAAAACGGAAAGCGCATTCAGCGTGCATCGGGTGTGATGCAGTTTCAACGTCCCGGCAAGTTTCGTTGGAACTATCAGAAGCCCTATGAGCAGATCATCGTCGGTGATGGCGAGAAGTTCTGGTTATATGACATTGATTTGAATCAGGTGACCGTGCGCAAACTGGATGCTGCACTGGGTAGCAGCCCGGCAGCCTTGCTTTCAGGCAGTAATGATATCGAGCGAGACTTTACGTTAACTGAGGACGGCAGTGCGGACGGGCTGGAATGGTTGCAGGCACTGCCTAAAGGTTCAGAGAGTAGCTTTGAGACGATTCGCATGGCTTTTGATACAGATTCGAGTTTGTCATTGATGGAATTGCGTGACATGTTCGGTCATAAAACCGTACTGCGCTTTTCTGCGATGAAGCGCAATCCGAACATACCCGAACAGCAATTCCAATTTACGCCGCCAGCAGGTGCAGACGTGTTGGGAGAGTGATTTTCATCCCGCATTGCTCCGCTTTATTCCGACTTATCCCACTTTTACGCTTAAATTTGACCTCGGTATCCGGTCTGGAATAGTCTCACTTTATGACTGATTTATTCACCAGCAATGCTCCCGCCGCCCCGTTGGCGGAACGCTTGCGCCCTCAATCTATCGACGAGGTTATAGGCCAGTCGCATTTATTGGCGCATGGCAAGCCGCTGCAACTCGCCTTTGAGTCCGGCAAGCTGCATTCGATGATTCTATGGGGCCCGCCCGGAGTAGGTAAGACCACACTGGCGCGATTGATGGCATCGGCTTTCGATGCGGAGTTCATGCCGTTGTCGGCGGTGTTGTCAGGAGTCAAAGATATCCGTGAGGCGATTGCGCAGGCTGAATTGATCCTGCAACAGCGAGGCCGTCATACCATCTTGTTCGTAGATGAGGTACATCGTTTCAATAAGTCTCAGCAGGATGCGTTTTTGCCGTTTGTCGAGCAGGGGCTGGTGACGTTCATCGGTGCGACCACAGAAAATCCTTCTTTTGAAGTGAACGGTGCGTTGTTGTCACGGGCTCAGGTATATGTGTTGAAGTCGCTGTCGGCTGACGAGTTGGCGCAGTTGTTCGAGCGGGCAAGAGACACTGCTATATCTGAGCTTGAATTCGATGACGAAGCCAAAGAACGTATCATCGGCTATGCAGATGGTGATGCGCGTCGTCTTTTGAATGTGCTGGAACAAGTGCAAACGGCGGCACAGACTGCGGCAGTGACGCAAATCAATGTGAAGTTTCTTGACGATACGCTGGCGCAGAACCTGCGGCGTTTCGATAAAGGCGGCGAAGCTTTTTACGACCAGATATCTGCACTGCATAAGTCGGTGCGCGGCTCCAATCCGGATGCGGCGTTGTACTGGTTTACCCGTATGCTGGATGGCGGTGCCGACCCGCGTTATTTGGCGAGGCGTATCGTGCGTATGGCTTGGGAGGATATCGGCCTTGCCGATCCGCGTGCGATCGATATCACTTTGAGTGCGGCGCAGACCTATGAACGTCTCGGTTCGCCGGAGGGTGAGCTGGCTTTGGGGCAGGCGGTGTTGTATATGGCGGTGGCAGCTAAATCAAATGCGGGGTACGTCGCGTATAATGCCGCCCGCGCTCTCGTAAAGCAGGATGGTTCGCGTGAGGTGCCGTTGCATCTGCGTAATGCACCGACCAAACTGATGAAGCAACTGGATTACGGCAAGGATTATCGCTACGCGCATAATGAAGAGGATGGTTATGCGGCGGGTGAGAATTATTTTCCCGAAGGAATGCCGGAGGTGAGCTTTTATGAGCCGACCGACCGTGGGCTGGAAGCGAAGATTGCCGAGAAGCTTGCGCAGCTTAAAGCGCGGGATGCCGCGGAAAAGAATAAGTAGCAAATTACAAATAAAGGGAAGAGCGGTATGTTGGATATTCAAGCATTGAGAGGTGATGTTGACGGTGTGGCAAGGCTGTTGGCAACACGTGGTTATGAGTTGGACACGGCTAAGTTTGCACAGCTTGAGTCAGCGCGTAAAGATATCCAGGTGCGCACGCAGGAGCTTCAGGCCAAACGTAATTCGACCTCCAAGCAGATCGGTCAGGCCAAGGCCAAGGGCGAGGATGTGTCAGCCATCCTGGCGGAAGTGGCCACGCTGGGAGATGAACTCAAGCAGCTTGAAGTGAAATTGTCGGAGTTGTTGCAGGAAATGGATGCCTTTCTTGCGGTGATCCCTAATATCCCGCATGAGACAGTGCCAGAGGGGACATCAGAAGCCGATAACGTCGAGCTGCGCAAAGTCGGGGAGATACCGGGGTTTGACTTCGAAGTGCAAGATCATGTCAGCATCGGTGAAGGTCTGGGTGGATTGGATTTTGAAACGGCAAGCAAGATTTCAGGGTCGCGCTTTTCATTGTTGAAGGGCCCGCTGGCCAGACTGCACCGCGCACTTGCGCAATTCATGATCGACACTCATGCAGACCAACACGGTTATACAGAGACTTATGTGCCTTATCTGGTGAACGCTGATTCGATGCGCGGCACCGGGCAGTTGCCGAAGTTCGAGGAGGATTTATTTCATGTCCCGCGCCAGTTGGGCGATGAGGGTGAGACTAAGTTTTATATGATTCCAACCGCAGAAGTGCCTGTGACGAATATGTTGCGCGACGAGATCGTGCCGCTGGAACAACTGCCGATGAAGTATGTGGCACATACGCCTTGTTTTCGCAGCGAAGCGGGTTCGTATGGACGCGATACACGGGGTTTGATACGTCAGCATCAATTCGAGAAGGTGGAATTGGTGCAGATGGCGCATCCTGAAAAATCCTATGAGATGCTCGAAGAATTGCTTGGGCATGCGGAAACCATTTTGCAAAAACTCGGGCTGCCGTATCGCGTAGTCAAGTTATGTACTGGTGATATGGGTTTTTCTGCCGCGATGACCTATGACATCGAGGCATGGCTGCCGGCACAGAATACCTACCGCGAGATTTCTTCCTGCTCTAATTTTGAATCCTTTCAGGCGCGGCGTATGCAGGCGCGCTTCCGCAATGAAGCAGGCAAGCCGACATTGCTGCACACGGTGAATGGTTCCGGTCTGGCGGTGGGTCGTACGCTGGTGGCGGTGTTGGAGAATTATCAGCAGGCGGATGGTAGCGTGTTGATTCCTGAAATCTTGCGTTCATACATGGGCGGCTTGGAAAAGCTAAGCAAGTGAGAGTCAGCCGCCTCCTCGGGATTGCAGGCGTTGCGGAAAATGAGCACGCTAACGCAAGAGCGTGGGGCAAACGCCTTGAATGGCCGATGGTGGCCGTGGCGTTGTGGATCATCGTGCAGTGGTATCTGCAAGGCACACAAGGGATTTCCAATGAGTTCGCGCGTGTCGCCGACTGGCTGGTGTGGCTGGCTTTCTTGCTGGAAACATTGATTCTGACTTCGCAGGTCAAAGATAAACGCGACTACCTGACCGGAAACTGGATGAATCTATTCATTATCATTGGTGGCTTCCCCATGCTCTGGGAATATGTGCCGCTGGTGGGATTGTTGCGGAGTCTCAGGTTGATGCTGGTGGTGGCTTTGCTGTTACGTATGTCTAAATCAGCGCGTAAGCTATTATCGCAGCACAGGTTGGGCACTACGCTTATCGTGGCTTTTGTGGCGATGCTGTTGTCCGGCATCATCATGTCGCGTATTGATCCTTCGGTGGGAGATGTGTGGGATGGGATGTGGTGGGCATGGGTGACGATGGCGACGGTGGGTTATGGCGATGTCGTGCCGCATACCTCAGCCGGGCGAATGTTTGCATCGCTGGTGGTGCTTTTTGGTGTGGTGCTGATATCATTGCTGACCGCAAATCTGGCAGCCTTTTTTATCGATAGCGATGTCGATAAAATTGAGAACAAAGAGAATGAATCAATACGCATGCTGAAAGATATCTCTGCAAGGCTGGAAAGAGTCGAGCGGAAATTGGCGCAAAATGATAGTCATGATTGCAGTAAATCGTCTTAAATTCGTCCATTTAAGCTCATTTTTTGATAGATTTTGATCGTTTTAAGTTGCGGTGTATTAGGAGAGGTGGCAGAGCTGGTCGAATGTACCTGACTCGAAATCAGGCGTAGCGTGAATGCGTTACCGTGGGTTCGAATCCCACCCTCTCCGCCCCAAAACTTTAGAATTTTCAACTATTCTCCGATTAAAGCGAAGCCTCTCCGTTTGATATATATCAAACCCAAATTTTCCCCTATTCATTACTATGTCCATAGTGCAGGCCGCAATTCCCGAGTGAATTGAGTGGGTATAGCTTTGTTTTAGCGCGCTTTCTACTTTACGAGATTGGTCAGGTGTGCCATGATTGCGCAGCTTTGGAAGCTGTAAGTAAGGATGATGTGTAATTTGCCATGCAAAATGGCGAATGGGCGTCATGTAATTAAAACTTTGCTCTAGGAGGAGATACTGTGGAAGCTAATCAAGCGACACCAGTAAAGTACGACATGGATGTTGTCAGATGGTTCGTCATCATGTCATGCGTCTATGCAGTTATTGGCACGGGACTCGGTGTATATATTGCATCGGAATTAGCGTGGCCGTTTTTGAACTTTGATATTCAAGAAATTTCATTTGGTCGTTTGCGTCCGCTACACACCAATATGGTAATTTTTGCCTTCGGCGGATGTGTGCTGATGGGTACAGGATTTTATATAGTGCAGCGCACCGGTGGGACCAAGTTGTGGAGTAATGGTCTGGCTTGGGCTACCTTCTGGGGTTGGAACCTGATTATCGTACTGGCAATTATTACATTGCCAATGGGTATGACTACAGGTAAAGAATATGCTGAGCTGATATGGCCAATTGATATCTTGATTGCGATTGTATGGGTTGCATTCGGTCTGAATCACATTATGACCACTGCGATTCGTAAGACTTCGCATATCTATGTGTCCAACTGGTTCACCATGGCTATGATCGTTATGATTACCTATTTGCACTTGGTGAATAGCCTGGCAATTCCAGTTAGCTTGACACAATCATTCTCTATTTTCTCAGGCGTTCAAGATGCTATGATTCAATGGTGGTGGGGTCACAATGCGGTTGGTTTTTATCTGACCGGTGGTTTCCTTGGCATCATGTATTACTTCATTCCTAAGCAGTCTGGCCGTCCGATCTTCTCGTATCGTCTATCTGTGTTGCACTTCTGGACACTGTCTTTCGGCTACGTCTGGTTGGGTGCTCACCACTTGCAATACACGGCATTGCCTGATTGGACTGGCTCCTTGGGTGCTGGCATCTCGCTTGCGATGATTATCCCGTCATGGGGTGGTGCGATGAACGGTATGATGACTTTGTCAGGTGCTTGGGACAAACTGCGTGAAGATTACATCTTGCGCTTCCTGGTAACTGCCATGGCGTTCTACGCAATGTCTACATTTGATGGCCCTGTTATGGCGATCAAATCGGTAAATGCACTTTCACACTACACTGACTGGACAATTGGTCACGTTCATGCTGGCGCTTTGGGGTGGATGGCGATGATTTCCTTCGGGGCGATCTACCATATGGTCAAGAAACTGTGGAACACAGAAATGTATTCCACCAAGCTGGTTAACATGCACTTCTGGATTGCATTGATCGGTGCTACAACTTATGTAGTTGCGATGTGGGTTTCCGGCATCATGCAGGGTTTGATGTGGCGTGATTACGATGAATACGGCACCTTGACCTATACTTTCGTTGAATCCGTATCTGCTATGCATCCTTACTATGTGATGCGTGCGGTTGGTGGGGCGACCTTCCATTTGGGTACGTGGGTCTGTTTGTACAACGTAGTGATGACAATACGTCAGGCTAATGCTGCGCGTGGTGTTGACGCTGTAGCAGCTAAAGCATAAGGAGAGATGAAATGTCTGATCACGACAAAATTTATTCGACAAAGTTGCAGGACAAGATCGAACGCAACACGCTGTTGATGTTCGTTATGACTGCTTTGACAGTCGCTGTGGGTGGTATCGTGGAAATCGTTCCGTTGTTTTATTTGCCAAATACGGCGATGTGCCAGAACGATCCTACTTGTAATAATACCCAGCACAAAGACTTGCAAGGTAATCCGATCCACATGGACAAGATAATCTGGAATCCGGAAACTTCGGAGCACAAGACCTTAGAAGACTGGGTGCCTGGCGATGGGGTACGTCCGTACCGTCCTTTGGAGTTGGCTGGAAGAAGCATTTTCATCAGCGAGGGCTGCTTCTTGTGCCACTCACAGATGATTCGTCCATTCCGCGATGAGAAGGATCGTTATGGTCATTACTCGATTGCTGAAGAGTCTATGTATGACCACACTTACCAGTGGGGATCAAAGCGTACTGGCCCTGATCTCGCTCGTGTTGGTGGTAAGTACTCCGATGAGTGGCATCGCAAGCATTTGAAATATCCTCGCGATGTGGTTCCAGAGTCTGTGATGCCCAACTTCTTTTTTCTAGATGAATTAATGGTCGATGGTGACAACCTTGTAAAGACCATGGAAGTGATGACACAAATGCCGTTTAATCCTGTGCCTAAGAATATTTATACAGATGAGTATATCGCTGGTGCAAAGGAAATGGTAAAGGGTAAGACGCACATGGATGCAGTTATTGCTTTCCTGCAATCTCTGGGCAATCACGTGAAGTTCGAGGAAGGTGTGAACTACCGTGACTAAATTTTTGGATTACTTTCACACAGACTGGGCGGCAATGTCGCTGAACGATTGGCTGGGGGTATTTTTTACCGTAGCAGCGTTTATCGCAATGATCGTGGTCTATGTGATGGTGTTCAACCCAAAGAACAAGGAAGCGCTCAACTCGCAGGGCGATATACCCCTGCGAGATGAGGCTGAATACAATAATTCAGGAGAAATAAAATGAGTGACAATCAAAATACTGGTGGTGATGTACCTACTACCGGGCACTTATGGGATGATGATCTGGCTGACTTTACCAATCAACCACCGAAGTGGTGGATGATTGGATTGCTGGCCAGTGCGCTGTGGGTAGTAGTGTACTGGCTGATGTATCCGGGTATTCCAATTGCGATGGGTGGTTTCCACTTTGAGGGAATAGGTTTGCCAGGTACAGGAAAATGGACCGCTATTCAGGAGCTTGAGGCTGATACCAAAAGGCTGGAAGCAGTACGTAGTCCTTATGAGAATAAAATCAAAAATTTGACACCGGCTGCAATTTTGGCTGATCAAGAATTGTCTGAATACGTGTCTCGCTCCGGCAAGGTGCTGTTCAGTGATAACTGTGGTGCTTGCCATGGTCAGAACGGTGTTGGTACAAACCAGACTGGCGAAAAGTTCGCAGCACGTGAGCGTGGTTTGATGGCCCCCATCCTGCTTGATGATGATTGGCTGTATGGCGGTACCGTTGATAAGATCTATGAAACTATTTCTGGTGGGCGTCAAGGAATGATGGTTGCACACAAGGATATGTTGTCTGCTGCAGAGATCGATGAATTGGCCAATGCAGTATCACAAAACGCACCAAACTCAACCCCATTGTTTGCTGAAAAGGGTTGCGTAGGATGCCATGGTATGGATGGTAAGGGGATGCAGTTTATGGGTTCCGCTAATTTGACCGATAAGATCTGGCGTTTTGATGGTTCAGTTGAAGGTATCAAACAAACTATCATGTATGGCGTTAACTCTGGTGATCCTGATACACGTGTCGCAATCATGCCTAACTTTACAGAAGCGGGCAAGCTGACCGAAACCGAAATGAAGAAACTAGCCGTCTACGTTTACCAATTTGGCGGTGGTGTAGCGGAATAAACTGTTATTAATTGAAATCATCTTCCTGCACGGCACGCGTCGTGCAGGAAAACAAAGGAGAGAAAAATGGAACATGACTTTGTCTGGTGGGCAATAATGATAGCCACTGCAGGTGCTTTCGCAGCATTCATCGCAGCATTGGTATTTTTATTCCGCAATGCTGTGAGTAAGAAGCGCGGCGATAAATAAATTCGTTGTGAAGAATAAGGAGGGGGCTAGTCCTCCTCCTTTTCTTATGGCTCCATAGATTAAAAAAGCAAGAAATTGCTACGTAAGCTGTTCTATTTAAGAGCTTAGGTGGGAGCATCTTGCAGTAATGAGCTGTTATATATATAAATGATCGGGAAACGGAATGAGTGACTCTATTAATGATAAAGGCACTGAAGGTGCTGGGTTCAAAGGTCTTTACAATGAGCATGAAGAATGGATTGTAAATTCAGGTGAGAAGACGATTCATGCCAAGCGTATGCCGGGCCGTTTCCGGACATTAAAATATTTAGGTCATTCCATCTGGCTTTTATTTTTTCTGGTGCCATATTTGCGCTGGAATGGCCATCAAGCAATTTTGCTGGATGTCAATAATCGCCAATTTCATTTCTTTGAACTTACCATCCTTCCACAAGATATCTGGATGGTTTCATTATTGCTGCTGCTTTTGGCAATGAGTTTGTTTGCCATTACCTCTGTCGCATCACGTGTATTTTGTGGTTACTTTTGCTTCCAGACTTCATGGGTTGACCTCTTTACATGGATCGAAGAGAAGATTGAGGGCAAGCCCAATAAACGACATAAACTTGATGCCGCACCTTGGGATGCTGAGAAAATACGGATCAAGGTGACAAAGCATAGCATCTGGTTGGTCATTTCATTTTTTACCGGCGTCAGTGCCATTATCTGGCTGGTGGACGCGATGCAGTTCTGGAGAGAATTTGCGGCTTTCGAATTGTCTTTGCTAGAGTGGGCCACCTTGCTTTTGTTTACCTTTGGTACTTACTTCCTTGCCGGTTTTATGCGTGAGCAAGTTTGCTTGTGGTTATGTCCATACGCAAGAATTCAGGGTGTTATGAGCGATTCCCAAACACTTTTTCCAACTTATGATGTAAAGCGCGGCGAGCCTAGAGCCAAGATGCGTAACAAAGGGGACACAGCAGAAAATGATTCAGGTGATTGCATAGATTGCTTCCAGTGCGTACAAGTGTGTCCAACCGGTGTGGATATTCGCGCAGGTCAACAACTAGGATGCATTACTTGCGGACTATGCTTGGATGCGTGTGATGCGGTGATGGAAAAGGTGGGCCGTCCTAAAGGTTTGATTCGATATGCGACGCTGGATGAGATGCAAGGAAAACCGGTTAAAAAGTTGTATCAGCATCCGCGTACGCTGATATACATTACAATTCTTTTGGCGGCATTAGGTGGCATCATTTATGGATTGTCACACTTGGGTGCGATGACTCTAAGAGTTGCCCCTGAACGCCAACCGCTCTTTGTCCGTATGAGCGATGGTTCTATTCAGAATAAATACAAATTCAAAGTCTTAAATAAGACTAATAAAGATATATCGGTAAAGGTCGGTGCTGAAAAAAGCTTAGAAGGTCAGAGAATAGTTGGGGGTGATGATTTGCACCATGTAACACATGGTAAGACTGCATCATTTACCATTTTTGTCCGGGTGCCAGAAGCGCGCATTAAGGAAGAAGTGACAGGTATCGAATTCAAGGTCGAAAATGTAGATGATCCGACTATGGTGGCAAGGTACAACTCCAAATTCACTGGTCCGAAGAAGTAATCCAGTGTAATAGGTAGTTCAGAGGAATTTAATGATTTCACAAAAGAATAAACAGGCATGGCGCAATCCGTGGGTGATAGGACTTGCATTAGTGGTTCTGTCAGGTGTGCTAACGAACGCACGAATGGTGTGGAATGTTGTTAATTATCCAATGCGTTTGCTGGATGATAACTACAGCGTTAAGGCTCACAATCAATATGACGCTAAGTGGGTGCAGCAACAGTCAGAAAGATCGACTCTTGGCTGGCAGGCACATATTCATTCTTCACAAAGACTTAAAAATGATCCGTTGGCTGAAGGAATTTATGCGCGCTTTTTTGTCATGACTAGCCCGGCTCCTTTCAAGTTAGAGTTAAGAGATCAAGATGGGACTCCGATTCAAGGTGGGAAAGTTCAATTGACCGCAGAGTGGCCTGCCAATCCGAAATTCGATTCATCAGCCCCATTACTGGAAACAGCTGCTGGCGTATATGAAGGGTCACTAGAATTCATTCGTCCAGGTAATTGGGACGTTATCATCAAGGCAGAACATGATGAACGCCTCTTCGAAATGGAGCAAAGAGTTTACGTTGTGACTGAAAGCAAGTAATAGTTTTGATTAGAGATGCAGCAGATTGACGTCAGCCGCATGACACACGCAGTTTGCTTTCATTGCGGATTGCCAATTGATGTCGATGCTGATTTTCACAGCAAATTAGCAAGCAAAGCTCAAAGCTTTTGCTGTTTTGCCTGCCAGTCGGTATGTGAAGCTATCTATGAAGCCGGCCTTGAAGGTTATTACCAGCGTACCCCGGAAGGCATACTACTAGCACCTCCTCCGGCACCTCCTAAAGATATTGAAATATACGATTTGGAAGAAGTCCAGCAGGATTTTGCTAACTTCCAGGGCGATATCAGAGATATTCATCTTTTGGTTGAAGGGATACATTGCGCAGCCTGTGTGTGGTTGATTGAGCGTACCATGCTACGAACAACAGGTGTGATCACGGCAAATGTCAATCTAGCAGGAAAGCGTCTGCATTTGCGTTGGGACAATCGGCAAGCCAAACTCTCCCAAATTATTCAAGCACTAAGCAAAGTAGGCTATGCAGCAGTTCCTTTTGATCCGGATTCTGCAGAAGGGATCATCAAAAAAGCCAATCGAGTCATGCTGTATCGCTTGTTCTTCGCTGGCTTTACCATGATGAATATGTCGTTGGTTTCGATTGCGTTATACAGCGGCGCAAGTGAAGGGCAATACCGGGAATTTTTTCATTGGTTGGGCTTTCTTCTGGCGACTCCAACACTAGTTTATTCTGGGTACCCGTTTTATAGAGGCGCATGGAGCGGGTTGCGAAATGCCCAGTTGACGATGGATTTGCCAATCGTGATTGGATTGTCCGTCACCTATCTGTATTCATGCTATGTAATTTTGAACAGTGGTGCCGGCGGGGAAGTTTATTTCGATACCGTAACCAATCTAATTTTCGTAATATTGATTGGGCGGTATCTTGAAGGAATGTTTCGACATCAAGCAGTATCCGCTACCAATCGTTTGATGGATTTGCAACCGCGTGTGGCTACAGTGCTGACCCAAGGGGAAGAAATAATTACCTCAATTCGTGCCGTTAAAGTTGGTGATCATGTGCTGGTCAAGCCAGGTTACAAGGTTCCTATGGACGGTGTGGTCGTTGAGGGACATAGCTCGGTTGATGAATCTATGCTGAGTGGCGAGTCGAAGCCAGTCAGGAAGGACGTCGGAGATAAAGTGACAGCGGGTACCATTAATGGCAGTGGCGCGATGGTGGTCGGGGTTGAGTCAGGACTCCAAGATTCCACGCTATCAAAAATAATACGGATGGTAGAAGAGGCTCAGTCCTCTAAAGCCCATATTCAAAGGCTTTCAGACAGTATTGTGCCGTGGTTTGTATTTGTCACGCTGCTCTGTGCGGGTGTGACCTATTTAATTTGGATTGAAGAGTTCGAAATTGCACTGATGGCAGCGACATCAGTGCTAATCATCACCTGCCCTTGTGCATTGGGAATGGCAACACCGATGTCTATCGCTGTTGCATCGGGTCTGGGTGCGAAGCACGGTATATTGATCAAAAATGGTATGGTGTTAGAGACCTTGTCCAAAGTGTCACACTTCGTTTTTGACAAAACGGGTACTCTGACAGAAGGCAAGATGAAAGTGGAAGGAATGCTGGTCGCAACAGGTCAGGACGAGGCCAATATTTTGAGAATGGCTGCTGCTGTGGAGCGTTATTCCGAGCATGGTGTTGCACAAGCGATTATTCGTGAAGCGGATGAAAAAGAATTAAGCTACCGAAATATCATAGTGCGTCAATTTCACGCTAGAGCCGGTTTGGGGATTGAAGCTGAGCTGGATGGTGAATCATTGTTTTTAGGCAACCTTGACTGGTTGAAGCAAAATCAAGTCGATGAGAATGCGGAATTTCAAGCTCATCTTGATAAGCTGGAAGCGCAAGCTAAAACATGTGTACATCTTGCGTATGCGGGACAGCATATAGCGATGTTGGTGCTGAGTGATACATTGCGATTAGATGCGCTAGAGATGGTGGAATCCCTGCGTTCAGCAGGGATAAGACTTACGTTGTTGAGTGGTGATCGACAAACAGTAGCTGAAGCGATAGCACAACAACTTGGCGGTATGGAGGTGATAGCAGAAGTAATGCCTCAGGATAAAAGTCAGGTCATCAAACAGTTACAAGAGCATGGTGAATGTGTCGCGATGGTTGGAGACGGGGTGAATGATGCCCCGGCTTTGATACGTGCTGATGTGGGAATTGCTTTAGGCTCTGGGACGGACGTTTCGGTCGAGAGCGCAGATATCGTGCTGATGCAAAGTGAACTGAATAAGGTGCGTTTGGCGACGTTGCTGTCGCGACGGACACTACGCACCATCCGACAGAATATTGGATTATCATTTGCTTATAACAGTATCATGGTACCGTTGGCGATGATGGCTTATGTGACGCCGCTGATGGCTGCGATTACCATGCCGATTAGTTCATTGCTTGTGATCGGAAATGCTGCCCGTATCCGTAACCTGTTTAAGCCGTAAACTATATAATTCGCTCAGAAAGGTAGAGAAAAATGGACGTTATCTATAGCCTCATCCCGGGCATGATGTTTTTCGGGCTGATTATGGTGGGTATACTGATCTGGGCGGTACGCAAAGGACAGTATGAAGATATGGAAGGCAATGCCAGTCGAATCCTGCTGGATGATGATGAAGACGCGATGCTGATTGACACGCCAATTCAGAGCAAGAGAAAGGACGAAGAAGAATCTCCTCCATCACCTTAATAAACATTATTTCAGGATTTTTCCGTGCTTAAGCAGCGGTGCACGTAACAAATCAAAGTCTCGTGGAGAAACATATTGCAGAATTGGTTTTTCTTCACCCCCTAAGGTGATGTCGAGACCGTGCTGAGGAAATAGCCAATGTTCTGTACCTGATTTTGTTTCACGTATGCGCTCCGCAGGTGTTCCAAAACGTTTAGTAATTACAGCTTCGTCAATGCGCAAACTAGGAAGATAACCAAGAGACAACACTGGAGAATTACGGACTCGCACCAGATCATCTGGCGTAAGTGTTATACGCTTACCACTTGGCGTACTGTTCATGCGCAAGCCACGATTAAACATGCCATCAAGCTCTTCAGGTGGAACAGCAATTTTCATCACAAACTTTGCTTTCAGACCATTCAGGTTTAATTCATTAAAGAATGCCTCAACCGTCATGATGCCTTCGCTGGTTTTGAATAGACTAATTTCAGTCGTTTCAAAAAATTTTGTTTCCAAATCCTTTAAGGAGCTTTTACCCAGTGTAATCCCAAACACATGAGATGTTTCTGGAGTGGGGTGAGTGATATGCCAAGGTAGGGTATCTGGAGACTGTTTGTCAGGCTCAGGCAGCATCAGTAAAAATGAAATTGAAAATATAACAAGGGCAATAACGCTCAGAACGATCTTTTTATCCA
>Ga0209992_10000450_pt1 | contig 54884 bp, 43 predicted proteins | sample 2SBtaG_2_FD_182564 | JGI IMG/M metagenome (GOLD analysis project Ga0209992, IMG submission 182564) | Deep subsurface microbial communities from Kolumbo volcano to uncover new lineages of life (NeLLi) - 2SBTROV12_ACTIVE470 metaG (SPAdes)... | ecosystem: Environmental > Aquatic > Marine >... | reverse complement strand
CGAACCTGGCCAGGGTGGCGAGCTGGTGCTCATGGACCCCCGTCGCGCTGCGCCGTCGATCCCGGGCTTGCCCCTGGATCCAAGGGAACTGACCATCCGCCCGGAGACGGGCATGCTCGTGGTGTTCCCGGGTTCCCTGCAGCACTGGGTGCAGCCCTACCGGGGCCAGCGACCCCGGGTCTCGATCTCGGCCAATGTGGGGGTCGAGGTCCAGAGGGCCTGACCTGCCGACCAGGATCCAGGCCCACATGCTCATCCCGCTCCTCCGGCGCTATCATGCCCGACTGCCCGCCTTCTTCCTGGGTTCCCCATGGCACGCACCGCGCTCCTCGCGCTCGCCGCGCTCGTCGCGGTGAGTTGCTCCGACCAGTCCGTCACAGCGACCAACGCCAGCCCCGAGGCGCTGATCACCTCCCACGACGACGGCGCGGTCGTCTACGAGGGCGACGAGCTCACGCTCGTGGGCGTGGTGAGCGACCCCGATCACGGGGCCACGGAGCTCCGGGCCACCTGGTCCCTGGGCGGCGCAGTGATCTGCGAAGGGGTCACCCCAGAGGTCGATGGGTCGACCGCCTGTGTGGGCACGGCCGGCCCGGACGACGCGACCGTCTCCTTGGCTGTGCTCGACCCCGGCGGCGCAGCGGGTGTGACGAGCGTCACCCTGGACGTGGTGGCGACCGGGGCCCCGACGGTCACCATCACCGCCCCGGACCCGGACGGCACCTTCTACAGCGACCAGGGAGTGACCCTGGCGGGCTCGGTCGACGACGTCGAAGACGCGCCCCAGGACCTCGCGGTCTGGTGGCAGTCCAGCCTGGACGGCGCACTGGGTGCAGAGGGCACGGCCGACGCCGACGGTGGGGTCGAGACCACCGCCTTCCTGAGCCAAGGCGACCACGTGCTCACCCTGTTCGCCCGGGACAGCACGGACAAGACCGGCAGCGACACGGCGTCGGTCACGGTAGGCCCGGCGAACACGGCACCGTCCTGCGAGATCCTGTCGCCAGAGGCCGGAAGCACCGGGGCCGAGGGCGCCCTGGTCACCTTCGAGGCCACGGCCTCGGACCCGGACCAGCCCGCGGACTCCCTGGCCGTCACCTGGTCCAGCGACAAGGACGGCGAGCTCGCGACCGGCACGCCCACCACCCCTGGGGACATCACTCTGGCGACCTCGGATCTGAGCCTGGCCACCCACACGATCAGCCTGGTGGTCGCCGACGAGGTGGACGCCACCTGCACGGCCCAGCTCACCTACACGGTCGGAAGCGCCCCGACCGTCAGCCTGACCGCGCCCACCACCGGCGATCTGTTCAACGAGGGCGACGCGGTCACCCTGGCCGCCCAGGTGAGCGACACCGAAGACAGCCCCACCACGCTGACCCTGTCCTGGGACTCCAGCGTCGACGGGACCCTCTCGACCCAAGGCGCGGACTCCACCGGCCTGGCCCAGGTCGTCAGCGGTGCGCTGTCCGCCGGCGAGCACGTGCTCACGGTCACGGTCACCGACAGCAGCGGCATGTGGGCCAGCGCACTGGCCACCTTCACGATCAACGCCCTGCCGTCGGCCCCGACGGTCAGCCTCAGCCCGGACCCCGCCACGACCGACGACACCCTGATCGCCAGCGCCAACGGCAGCACGGATCCCGATGGCTCGGGCACCGTGTCCTACACCTACGCCTGGTACGAGGCCGGGTCCCTGTCCAGCGCCAGCACCGGCGCCACCTTTCCGGCCAGCGCCACCACGCGGGACCTGACCTACAAGGTGGTCGTGACCCCGAGCGATGGCACTGGCGACGGCACCGCCGCCGAAGCCGAGCTGACCATCCAGAACGCCGACCCGGTCATCGCCACCCCGACCATCACCCCCGCCACCGGTGTGACCACGTCGACCACCCTGAGCTGCAGCACCACCGCGACAGACGCCGACGGCGACAGCCCGGCGCTCACCTATGCCTGGGACGCCGATGGCTCGAGCTTGGGCGTGGCGGACAGCATGGACCTGGGTCGCCACGGGGTCGCGGTCGGCGCCACGATCACCTGCACCGCCACCGCGACCGACGACCAGACCGCCCAGGTGTCGGCCAGCACGGCCGTGACCGTGGACAACACGGACCCGACCGTCGACAGCGTCGTGGTCACCGCGCCAGCCGATGGCGCCACCACCAGCAGCACGTTGACCTGCGCTGCGTCTGCAACGGACCCGGACGGCGACACGCCGACCCTGAGCTATGCCTGGGACAACGGGGGGACCTCGCTGGGCACCGGCAGCGGTTTGACCTTGAGCTCGGCCACCGCCGCACCGGGCGACAGCATCACCTGCACCGCCACCGCCACGGATGCAGACGGAGGCAGCGCCACGGGCACCGACAGCGCAACGGTGATCAACAGCGCCCCCAGCGTCGCCAGCATCGCCATCTCGCCGAGCACCAGCGTCACGACCAGCTCGAACCTCCAGTGCAGCGCCACCGCCACCGACCCCGACGGCGAGACCCCGACCCTTGGCTACACCTGGGACGGCGACGGTGTCTCCCTGGGCAGCGGCACGTCGCTGACCCTCGACCCCAGCACCGCGTCTCCGGGGGACACCATCACCTGCACCGCCACGGCGACGGATGGCGCCGGCGACACCGGGTCCGGCACGGCGTTCGTGACCGTCGACAACTCCGTGCCCAGCATCACCAGCGTCAGCATCTCCCCGACCAGTCCGAGCACCACCGACACCCTCACCTGCAGCCACAGCGGCTGGTCCGACCCGGACGGCGACAGCGACCAGTCGACCTATGCCTGGGACGTCAACGGCACAGGGGTCGGCAGCGACACCTCGCTCACCACCACACTGGTCTACGGCGACACCATCACCTGCACGGTCACCCCCTACGACGGCACCGACACCGGCACCCCCGGCAGCGACTCGGTGACCATCACCAACAGCTCGCCCGTGGTGGACAGCCTGACCCTGGACCCTGCGGATCCGGGCACCGACGACACCGTCGCCGCGACGGTCAGCACCAGCGACGCCGAGGGCGACAGCGTGACCGTGACCTATGCCTGGTTCGTGGACGGTGTCGAGACCGGCCACACGGGCACCACCCTGGACGGTGCGTCCTGGTTCGACAAGGACCAGACCGTCACGGTCGAGGTCACCCCGGACGACGGCACGGATGCCGGCGCCACCGCGTCGGACAGCGTGACGGTGGCGAACTCCCCACCCGGCGCACCGACCCTGGCCATCACCCCCAGCACGCCGGATGTAGGGACCGACGACCTGGTCTGCGAAGTCGACGTGGACGCCGCAGACGCCGACGGGGACGCCATCACCTACGTCATGACGTGGACCGTCGATGGGACCGCCTACAGCAGCGCGGGGGACACCGGCGACAGCGCCGGCTGGCTGGGCGCCGAGACCACCACCTGGTCCGACGACACCGTGCCGGCCGAGGACACGAGCGCCGGCGAGACCTGGATCTGCACCGCCGAGCCCGACGACGGAGACGACGTCGGCGCCACCGCCACCGCCACCGTGACCCTGGCTGGCGAGGCGTGGTCCGGCACGATCGAGATGCCCGCCACGGACACCGTCGACGGCTACTCCGGGGGTGCTTGGGGCTCCATGAATGGCGATGGCCGCATCGCCAGCCGCATCGTGCTCACCCAAGCCTGCGTCAATCCGGAGCTGGCGTTCTACCAGCACGGCTCAGCCGACACGACCATCCAGGGCAGCTACTACGTGATGGACAGCAGCGGCACCGTGCTGGCCTATAGCGACTACCAGACCATGGGCAGCTGCAACGACTGCTGGCACCCGCACCCGGGCCGGCTCGCCGTGACCATCGAAGCCGGCACCACGTACTACCTGGGCTTCCAGAACACCGCCGGGGACATGTCTGGCCCGTCCATCTACGAGGACGCCGACGCCCGCACGGTCGACATCGCCACCTTTGACGACCCCCGAGCGGATCAGCCGGGCACCAGCACGAACCGGGGCCTGGCGACCACGCCGGCGGGCTGGCAACATCGCTGGCGCGTGGACTGCGAGTAGAGCGTCGGACAGTCAGAGAGCTCGAACGCCGCACTTGGCGCAGACAGAGGGGTCGAGTGTCGGTGGTGGGGTGCCCGGGGGGCCTGCAGAGCCGTCTGGGGGCGTCAATCCGGCCTGGTCAGAGGCTCTGCGGCGCGTTTGCAGGAAGAACACCGACACTCAACCTCTCTGACTGTGCCGACAGCGGCGTTCGACCCCTCTGTGTGAGGTCGGTCTGGCTTGCTCACCGCGGCCCGAGCGTGAACGCGTCCAGCCGCGTGCCGTCCAGGGTCAGCGCCCGCCAGCTGAGCACGTCGTCGGTCAGCGCCAGCAGGCCGTAGTGGTGGCTCGACTCGATCACGCCCAGGTGATCCCAGTGGGCAAAGGACCGGGTGTCCAGGGTCCCCCCAGCTCCCCCGGTCACCACATAGGTCACACCATTGAGCTCGCCCCGTTGGTAGGCGTGGGCGTGACCGGCGAGCACCAGGTCGACCCCACCGGACTCGAACGCCGGCACCCAGTCCGCCCGAATGGCCGGATCCCCGTCCCAGTCCGCGGTCTTCCAGACATTGCTGTGCGAAGGAATGTGAAACGCCACGATCCGAAACAAGGCGTCCTTGGCGTCGTCTGAAGCCAGCGCCGCTTGCAGGAAGGCCTGCTGATCCGACAGCTCGGCGCCGTGCACGGTGTCCCACTGCGAGTCCAACGCCACCACGAAGAGGTCGCCGAGACGGGTGGCAAACCAGGAGCCGTTGCCCGGGAGGGTGGTGTAGGCAAAGGCCTCGGTCCACTCGTGATCGTGGTTGCCCCGGGCGAACAGGATCGGCGTGGTCTGGCCCAGCTCCTCTTGTTCCAGGGGGGCGAACCACTGGGTGTCCCAGTCCTGGGCGTAGAGCCCGTCCTGGACGATGTCGCCCACGGAGAAGAACAGGTCGACGTCTTCGGACGCCACAGCCTCGACCACCTGGGTGAAGACCCCGGCGCCGACCTGGTTGTCTCCGGTGACGGCCAGTCGCACGTCGCCCGAAGCGGGGGGCGTGCGGAACTCGTAGGTGGCGGACAGCCCCTGGGCCGAGCCCACTTGGTAGGTGTAGGGCGTGCCCGGCGCCAGCCCCGCCAGGAAGACCCGGTGGACCCGCCGATCGTCCGCAAGCCAGGTGGTCTCGACAGCCCCGGGCCAGGGCTCGAGCGACGCTCCTGCCAGGCCGAGGGACAGTCCCTGGGGCTCGGTGGCGCCGCTGGTCTCCCACAGCACCACCAGCTCGCCGGGCTCGCCCGCGTACAGCACCGGCAGCTTGCTCAGGGTCCCGTCCAAGACCGGGGCCTCGGTCACCACCAGGGTCAGACCGTCCACGGCCCCGTCGTTGCGATCGCCCCGGCGGTGCTGGGCCACGGCGGCGATCTCCAGGGAGCGGGTGCCGGCGGGGAGCACACCCCCCGCAGTCGCCGAGAGCCACTCCGGCCCGTCGCCGACCGGGGTGAGAAAGGAGGCCAACAGCGCCCCCCCGGCGTCCAGGCACCGGACCTCGACCCAGGCATGATCATCGAAGATCACGGCCTCACCGGGGCCCCGGTCCCCGTTGTCCGCGGTGGGGCTGTCCGCGGTCCGGACAAAGGCGCTCAGCCGGACCGACAGCGCATGGCTGTCGATGGCGTCGTCGCACAGGTCGTGCTCCGCCAGGCTGACCGTCTGGACCCCCTCGCAGCTCCCGCCGGTACCGCCGCTCAGGATCGCGTCGCCCGCAGGGGATGTGGTGTCCACGACCCACTCGCAGGGCGTGTCGCCTCCGACCCACTCGCCGGCGGAGGCGGACTCGAAGTCCCCGTCAACCAGCAGCTCGGTGTCCAGGGACGGGGCCGCACAGGGTGTACGTGCGAGGGGGTGGGGTGACGGTGCGTCGGGCTGGAGATCCCCTGCCCGTGCGGTGGCGGGGCCGCCTTGCCCGGTCGCCGACGTGGGCTGCGCGTCCGAGTCCGTGGCCGGATTCACCGCGACACAAGCCAGCCAGAGTGCGATCACGGCCCATCCTGCCACGCCCGCTGGGGGTCTGGACCGCTGGACCCAGGATCGGTGCCGTTCCGCCGGCCTGCCCGGGGTATTGTGTCGGACTCTCTCGCCGCGGACCCCTTTCAGCCGCGGCGGCACGCCCTGGAGCTCCCATGATCTGGACGACCTTCGTCCTGGCCCAGTTCGCCTGCACTTCCGCGCCCCCCGAGCTGGAAGAGACCCGCGCCGCGAGCGCCAAGGCGGCCCCCTGCGACCTCCAGGCCTGGTACGCCGACGCCGACGGAGACGGCCGCGGGGACGGCCTGGATGTCCTGTACTCCACGGTCTGCAACTACCCCAACCGGACCACCATCCGCGGCGACTGCGACGACGCCGATCCCGAGATCCACCGGGCTGCCCAGGAGATCTGCGACGGCGTGGACAACGACTGCGACGGCCTGGTCGATGGCGACGACGCCCCGCTCTACGGCTCGACCGAGCTCAACTACTACGTGGACCTGGACGGCGATGGCTTCGGCGACATCACCACCCTGGTCCGGACCTGCAGCCAGCCCCCGAACACGGTCACCGACGGCACGGACTGTGACGACGGGGACGCCGCGGTGAACCCCGACGCGGCCGAGGTCTGTGACCTGGCCGACAACGACTGTGACGGCGCCGTCGACGGGCTGGACGACGACGTCACCGGCACCACGACCTACTACCTGGACTACGATGGCGACGGCTTCGGCAGCACGCGCATCACGACGGACAGCTGCTCCGCACCCACCGACTTCGTGGCCGACGACTCGGACTGCAATGACCTGTCCGCCGACAGCAACCCCGACGGGGTCGAGCTCTGCGACGACGACGACAACGACTGCGACGGCTCGACCGACGAGGGCCTGGACGAGACCTTCTACGCCGACGTGGACGGCGACGGCTTCGGAGACGCCGACAGCACCGTGGTCGGCTGCGAAGCCCCCAGCGGCTACACCGACGACGCGACCGACTGCGACGACGCCAGCGCCGCGGTCTCGCCGCTGGCCATCGAGATCTGCGACGGCCAGGACAACGACTGCGACGGCAGCGCCGACGGCAGCGATGCCTGGGACGCCGTGACCTTCTACGTCGACGCCGACAGCGACGGCTATGGAGACCCCAGCGACACCACCGACGCCTGCGAGGCCCCCAGCGGCTACGCGGCCTCCGACGACGACTGCGACGACGCCGACGCCACCCTGAGCCCCGGCGTCGAAGAGCTCTGCGACAGCCTGGACAACGACTGCGACGGTGACACCGACGAGAGCGGCGCCACAGACGCGAGCACCTGGGTCTTCGACGCCGACGGGGACGGCTACGGCGACGCCGATGCCAGCTTCAGCTTGACGGCGTGCGACCAGCCCACCGGCTTTGTCGACGACCTGACCGACTGCGATGACACCGACGCCACGGTGAACACCGGCGCGACCGAGACCTGCGGGGACGGCATCGACAGCGACTGCGACGGCTCCGGTGGCCCCACCGACGACGAAGACGGCGACGGCCTGACCTGGGAGGAGGAGAACGCCCTGGGGCTCGACGACTGCGACGCGGCCAGCACCGTGGACTGCACCGACGTCGACGTGGGCAACGTGGTCATCTTCAGTGCCGACGACGCCAGCGACATCTGCGCCTGCACCACCACCGTGGACCAGCTCTACGTGAACGCCACGGGCACGGATCCCCTCGATCTGAGCTGCCTGATCACGGTCACCGACAAGCTCGAGATCGAGAACTCCGATGCCGACAGCGTCGACCTGTCCAGCCTGACCACGGTGGGCGGGGACCTGTACGTGCACGACAACGGCGAGATCACGGCGGTGGACCTGTCCGCTGTGGCGACGGTCGGGGGCCACGTCTACATCCAGAGCAACAGCGAGCTCACCAGCCTGGACCTGGCCGCCCTGGAGACGGTCGCGGGCCAGTTCTACCTGTACAACAACGACAACCTGGAGACCCTGGACCTGACCGGCCTGACCACGGTGGGATCCAGTTTCTACATCTACAACAACGACCGGATCGAGACCCTCGAAGTGCCGGCGCTGAGTGCGCTGAGCGACGAGCTCTACGTGGTCTACAACCAGTCCCTGGTGACCCTGTCCTTCCCCGCCCTCACCAGCGTGCCGAGCCAGGTCCAGATCGAGGAGAACTACGACCTGGAGAGCCTGGATCTCAGTGCGCTGAGCAGCGTCTCGTCGAGCTTCTACCTGCGCTACAACTACGTGATGGATTCCGCGGACCTGGGGGCTCTGGAGTCCATCTCGGGCAGCCTGTACATGCAGTACAACTACGAGCTCGACACCTTTGACCTGGGCGCGCTCCAGACCGTCGGATCCGAGTTCTACTTCTACTACCAGTCGGACCTGGTGAGCCTGTCGATGCCGGCGCTCACCGCGATCGGTGGGTCCATGACCATCAGCTGGAGCGAGAGCCTGACCGAGCTCTCGGCACCTGCGCTCTCCAGCCTGGGCAGCAACCTGATCCTCCAGGACAACGACGACCTGGCGACCATCGACCTGTCGTCGCTCACCTGCGTGTCCGACTACACCATCGAGGGTCACAGCCTGGCCGAGGACGAGCACTACGACCTGCTGGTCCAGCTGACCTGCAGCTCGGAAGACTCCCTGATCGTGTTCCGGGACGGCGACGCCGACGACTTCTGTGCGACCGGCGAGACCGAGGTCGAGAACCTGTACATCAACGCGCTGGGGGCAGACCCGGTGGACTTGAGCTGTCTGGTCACAGTGACCGGGGACCTGGAGATCGAGAACGCGATCACCACCAGCATCGACCTGTCCGGCCTGACCACCGTAGGCGGCCAGGTCTACATCCACGACAACGACGAGACCCTGTCCATGGACCTGTCGGCCCTGCAGTCGGTCGGCAGCCACGTCTATCTGCAGAGCAACGGGGACCTGGAGACGGTCAGCCTGACGGCCCTGGACACCGTCGGTGGCCAGTTCTACCTGTACAACAACGACAGCCTGGAGGCCCTGGATCTGTCCAGCCTGACCACCGTGGGCTCCAGCTTCTACATCTACAACAACGACGCGATCGAAGACCTGGCGGTACCGCTGCTCGATGCCCTCAGCGACGAGCTCTACGTGGTGTACAACCAGTCCCTGGTCACGCTGTCACTGCCGGCCCTGACCAGCGTGCCGAGCCAGGTCCAGATCGAGGAGAACTACGACCTGGAGAGCCTGGATCTGAGCGCGTTGACCAGCGTGTCGTCCAGCTTCTACCTGCGCTACAACTACGTGATGGACGCCGCGGACCTGGGCGCCCTGGAGTCCATCTCGGGCAGTCTGTACATGCAGTACAACTACGAGCTCGACACCTTCGACCTGAGCTCGCTGGAGACGGTCGGTTCCGAGTTCTACTTTTACTACCAGTCGGACCTGACCAGTCTGTCCTTGCCCGCGCTCACGTCGATCGGCGGGTCCATGACCATCAGCTGGAACGAGAGCCTGCTGGAGCTCTCGGCGCCGCTGCTCGCGAGCCTGGGCAGCAACCTGATCATCCAGGACGACGAGGACCTGGAGACGGTCGACCTGTCGTCTCTGACCTGTGTCAACGACTACACCATCGAGAACACCAACCTGTCGGCCGATGCCCACTACGACCTGCTGGTGTTGCTGACCTGTTCCGAGGAAGGCGCCCTGATCGTGTTCTCGGCCGGCGACGCCAGCGACTGGTGTGCGACCGGCGAGACCGAGCTGACCGAGCTCTACGTCAACGCCACGGGCGCCGATCCCATCGACCTGAGCTGTGTGACCACAGTGACCGGAGACGTCGAGGTCGAGAACAGCGACGCCATCAGCATCGATCTCTCCGGGCTGACGACGGTCGACGGTCAGCTGTACATCCACGACAACGGAGACACCGAGACCCTGGACCTGTCGTCGCTGACGTCTACCGGGAGCCACGTCTACATCCAGAGCAACCGCGAGCTCACGGGGCTGAGCCTGACCGCCCTGGACTCTGTCAGCGGCCAGTTCTACCTGTACAACAACGACAGCCTGGAGACCCTCGACATCGCGTCGCTGAGCACGGTCTCATCGAGCTTCTACATCTACAACAACGACGCGATCGAAGACCTGGCGGTGCCGGCGCTGTCCTCGCTCGGCGACGAGCTCTACGTGGTCTACAACCAGTCCCTGGTCACCCTGTCCTTCCCGGCTCTGACCAGCGTGCCGAGCCAGGTCCAGATCGAGGAGAACTACGACCTGGAGAGCCTGGATCTGAGCGTGTTGACCAGCGTCTCTTCGAGCTTCTACCTGCGCTACAACTACGTGATGGACTCCGCCGATCTGGGGGCGCTGGAGACCATCTCGGGCAGCCTGTACATGCAGTACAACTACGAGCTCGACACCTTCGACCTGGGCGCCCTGACCAGCATCGGGTCCGAGTTCTACTTCTACTACCAGAGCGATCTGGCGACCCTGTCGACGCCTTCCTTGACCACGGTGGGCGGCTCCATGACCGTCAGCTGGTGCGAGAACATGACCGAGCTGTCGGCCCCGAGCCTGTCCAGCATCGGCAGCAACCTGATCCTCCAGGACAACGACGATCTGGCGACGGTCGATCTGAGCTCGCTGACGTGCGTGTCGGACTACACGATCGAAGGCCACAACCTGAGCTCCGACGACCACTACGACCTGTTGGTGCAGATCACGAGCGGCTGCTGATCACCCGAGCTTGCGGGCCAGGTCCCGGCCGACGATGAGCTGCAGCGCCTGGTGGATGCCGGGGTGACGGTCCAGCAGGGGCTCCAGGGCTGTCGGCTCCCACCGCAGGCAACGCAGGGGCCCGGCCGCCACCACGTCGGCGTTGGGGGGCTCACCGGTGATCCAGCTGCGCTCGCCGATCAGGTGCCCGGCGCCGAGCTCGGCCACGCTCTCCCCGCCCACGTGCACGGTCGCCCGCCCAGCCAGGATCACGGTCAGACCACACCCGGCCTGGCCCCGCTGGACGAGCACCTGGTCGGCTGCGTGCTCGGCCCACTCTCCACAGGTGCACAGGCGGCGGACGTCCCGCGGGTCCAGGCCGGTGAACACCAGCTCCCGCAGGCGCAGCTCGGCGTCGGTGAGCTGGACGGGCCGCCGCTCCTGAACGATCTTCACGATGTGGAAGGCGTTGATGCTGATGAACAGCACATTCCACGCCACGCCCGACCAGATGGGCTCGGCCATGCCCAGGTAGAAGGCGATGAACAGCAGGCCCGCCAGGATGGAGAGCATCCGGAGCCACAGGATGTCCCGAGCCAGGAACGAGAGCAGCACCACCGTGTTGGCCGCTTGGAGAAACACGCTCATCGGGCGGCCGCGAGCCGCAGGGCCTGTTGCACGATCTCGGTGTCCCGGGGGTGACCGGCGGGGCTCTCGCTGACCTTGCGCCAGAGCTCCTGGCCGTCTCTCAGGAACAGCACGCCGCCCATGCGCAACACATCGCCGGTGATGGCGCGGGGCGGGATGCCGTCGGCCAGCAGACGGAAGTGGTCTCGAACGCTGGGCGGACCCAGGGACTGCCACGCGGACCGCGGCAAGCCGGCGAGCCCGTGCACCGTGCCCTCGGGGTCGGTCAGCAGGGTGACGGGCTTGTCGCCGAGCACCATGCGGTCGGCAAAGCCCGCCAGGTGCTCCGGTCGGCCGATGCCCACGAACACCGTGGTGAAGCCCAGGTCTTGGAGCTCGCGCAGACGCGGCGCCAGGTGGGTGACCAGCTCATTGCAGCCGATGCAGCCGTAGTGGCGCAGCAGGACCAGCAGGACCGACCCGGTCTCCACGACGTCGCCCAGGCGATGGCCGGTGCCTGTGGCGTCCAGGACGGTGGCATCGAGCAAGGCCTCAGTCGTCCTGGCCCAGGGACAGGCGATGGGCGATCCAGTACCACCAGGCGCCGGCGGCCAGCACGGTGTCGTCGCGCGTGCAGGACGGGGTGTGGGCCAGGGTGACCTCGCGGGGGTTCCCGGTCTCCGAGTCCGCCACCCGGATCACCACCCGGCCCGCGCTGTCCCACCGCAGGGGGGTGCGCTCGCCCTTGAGCAATAGGAACGAGCCCGCCCCGTCCGAGCCTCCCAGGGCCAGGGTCCGCGGATGGTCCACCCGCCACAGGGCCCCTTCTTCGTCGCGGGTCACGATGCGCCGATCGTCGCCGGTGGACGGCCGCAGCCAGGCGTCGTCCTCGAAGACCACGAACGAGATGCCGGGGCGCACGTTCTCGAAGACGCAGCTCGCCTGAAGTCGCCCGTTGACCACCATGCCCTCGAGGGGATCGAAGTCGTCCAGGGACTCCTCGGCGCTGATCGGCTCGCGGGGAGCCGAAGGCTCCTGGCCCGGAATGACCGGTCCCGCCAGGGTCGGCATGCTCCACAGGGCGAGCGCCAGGACCACGTGCACCTCCGAGCCCCCTGTAGCCGGCCCGGCGACACAATTCCGGTAGGCTGCCAGGCTCGGAGGAGCCCATGTCCCTGCGCCAGCTGACCGAAGACCTGTGGGTCGCCGACATGCCCGGACTCAAGTACCTGGGCCTCCACCTGCTGACCCGGCTCTACCTCAAGGCCGCAGGGCTCGAGGGTCAGATCGGCTGGTCCCGCCTGCTGCGGGTCGTCTACCGGGATCATCGGGCCGCTCGCGCCAGCCTGGTGAAGCTGCTGGCCCACGACTTCGACCGGATCGTGCTGGCCCACGGTGCGGTGATCGAGACCGGAGGACGCGACGCGCTGGAGCGCACGTTCGACTTCCTCCGGGGGTGAGTGCCCTCAGGCGTGCTGAGGTTGAGGGTTGACTTAACTGCAGACTGCAACTATCAATGTCTGCACACACCAACCCGGAGGACCTCATGTCCCTCACTCCTGAAGAGATCCACGAGAATGTTCGCGACGCATACGGCCAGGTCGCTGCCAACCAGGCGTCCTGCTGCGCCCCGTCCTGCTGCGCCCCGGAGTCGGACGTGCGGCAGCACGCCCAGGCCATCGGCTACACCCAGGCCCAGGTCGATCTGGCCCCCGAGGGCGCCAACCTGGGCCTGGGCTGCGGCAACCCGACCGCCCTGGCCGCCCTCCAGCCCGGCGAGGTCGTGGTCGACCTGGGCTCCGGTGCCGGCTTCGACGCCTTCCAGGCGGCGGCCCAGGTGGGCGAGACCGGTCGGGTCATCGGGGTCGACATGACCCCCGAGATGCTGGCCCTTGCCCGCAGGAATGCGGTCGAGGCCCAGGTGGCGGATCGCGTCGAGTTCCGGGAGGGCACCATCGAGTCCCTGCCGGTGGTGGCCGACAGCGTCGACGTGGTCCTGTCGAACTGCGTGATCAACCTGAGCACCGACAAGGGCCAGGTCTTCCGCGAGGCCTGGCGGGTGCTCAAGCCCGGCGGCCGGCTGGCCGTGAGCGACATCGTGCTCTCCGAGCCGCTCCCGGAGTCACTGTCTACGCTCGCGGCGGCCTATGCTGCGTGCCTGGGAGGCGCCCTGGTGGCCGACGAGTACCTGGATGCGATCGCGGCTGCCGGCTTCGAGGACGTGCAGTGGACCCGCGTGCCGGCCGCAGCACTGTTCTCCGCCAGTGACCCGACGGTCGCCGCCGTGGCCGACGTGGTCGGCGCCGAGCGCGTGGCGGCGTTGGCCCAGACCGTCTGGAGCTACAAGATCGAGGCCCGCAAGCCGTGACCGACTTCGTCGACGAGCTCGTGGCCGTCGCGCGTCTGTTCGGACTGTCCGAGCGGGACGCGGTGTGCTGCGGCACGGTGACCGTGCCCCAGTGCATCGCGCTCCAGGCCCTGCTCCCCGGAGACCAGCTGGTCTCCGGGCTCGCCGGGCACTCGGGGGTGTCGAACAGCGCGATGACCCGGCTCGTCGACGGCCTGGAGAAGCGGGGCTGGGTGGTCCGCACCCGGTCCCAGCGGGATCGGCGCAAGGTGACGGTCGGCCTGACGCCCACGGGCCGCAGTGAGGCCGAGCGACTGCGCCGGGCCACCGCCGCCTGTGGCGACGCCCTGCTCCAGGCCATCCCGCCCGAGAAGCGGGATCAGGTCCAGGAATCGCTGACGCTGGTGCGCAAGGCCCTGGAGCGGGCCCAAGGCGGCGGGGGCTGTTGCTGACCGCTTCGAATCAGTGGGACATGGTCGTGATGCGGATGGACGCCAGGTCTGGCTCGTCGGCCTTGAGGGTGGCCGTCATGCGGTGGAACTCCACGTACAGGTGCTCGATGGCGGCGAACAGGTCGGGCCCCACCCGGCGATCCGGGTTCGGTCCCCAGGCGCCCAGGTCGTAGAGCACGTTCGGAAACTCGAGCCCGCAGCCCACCATCTCCCGGGCGGGCTGCCTACAAGAAGGAAGGCGCGTGACTTGCCGTTGAGAAGTCCCCTCGGGGGCGGAACATCGGAAGGGAGCGTGCCTGCAACGGACCTCGGACAGACCCTCGATGGGCGTCGGCCAGCTCGCTGGACGACATCACGGACAGGGGGATCAGCCGGGTCGGCGATCGGAGCAGCCCTCGTGAGAGCGGGGGTCAGACCAGGAGCGGACACGGACAGCGAGGAACGGAAGAGAGGCCTTGAAGTGGAACAAAGCCCAGGAGAGGAACGAGCGCAGGCGCACTGGCCACGGTGAGCAGGTGCAACGGACTCGCCGGTGGAGCAAGGCCCTGGAGTCGAGCAGCAGCGGGAGAAGCGTCTGGAAGGGTCGTCTGTCACAGGACGGCACGAAAGGAAGCGGATCTCGAGGCAGCCAACGACAAGAGGGCAACGGTCCTGGAGACAGGATGCGGCTACCGGGGAGGGGAAACCTCTGGAGGGTGTGAAGCGCGTCGCGCGGCTCACGCCACGTCGTCCCAGCCAGACCCATGCCCGTCAACGCGAGCATGACGAGGAAGGACGGCCGGCGCTGGAAACGCGGCGGACCCCATGGCCGGCTCCGGGATGCAACAAGCCCGGGGATCAGACAGTGGAGCAAGCCGTCGAGGTGGTGAGAGACCACGAGGACGGAACGAGACCTGGCGGGTGGCACCGTCGGGCCAAAGGAAGGCGGCAACGCCGACCGGGAGTGGACACGGTCTGGAGCGCTGGAAGAGGGGTGGTCAAGGCGAACTGCAAGAGAGAAGGACCGGAGACGGTCTAGCGAGAGACGACAGTCTCTGGCGCGAGTGAAGGTCACACAGGCTGCAGACCTGGGGCGAGAACAGCGGTGCTTGCACAGCTGGAGGAGCCACGGAGACGCGGTCGACGGGAGAAGCCTCGAAGGTCGGTCCGGAGACGGGCAAGGCCAAGGGGGCAGCGGGAAGAGCCAACGGACCCGCGACCCGATGGACGCAGACCACAGATGATGACTCGGCAACGGGAAGGCATCGGTCGGCGGCCTGACAGACCCCGCAGACGCAAGAGGCGTGGCCCGCAAGGGTTGAAGCTGACCTCGTGAAGACTCTGAAGTAGCGCCGCCACTGTGTAGTTCGGGTGTCACACCGACCCGCTCGGTCCCTCGGGACCGGGCGGGTCAGTTCGTTTTGGCGCGATGTTCAGGCTCTCAGGCTCACCATCAGGCGATCCATCCACGCCTGGGACTGGGCCATCACGTCGAGCCGGTCGCCCAGGATGAGCGAGTACATGCCCAGCCCGTCCATGTAGATCATCAGGTCCAGGGCGATGGCGTCGGCCTGTTCGCCGACCTCGGGCAGGAAAGCGCCGCTCGCGGCGCCCCGGCGCAGCACGTCACCAAAGCTGGACTGCCAGCGGGCAATGAGCACCCGAAGTCTCTCCACGGCCTCGGCGTTCCCGTCCAGCTCCGAGCGCTGGAGCACCTGCATGCCGGCGGCGATCAGCACGGAGAGGGTGGGGTCGGCCATGTACGCGCCCATCGAGGCCCGGACCAGCTCCTGAAGCGTCTCGACCGGGTCCCTGGAGGGATCGAGCAGTGGCGCCAGGTGGGCCTCAAATCCCATCATGAACGTCTCCATCGCCACCAGGACGATCTGCTCCTTGGACGTGAAGTACTCGTAGACCGTGCCCTTGGCGATGCCCGCGGCCTGAGCGATCTCCCGGATCGACGTGGCGTCGAAGCCCTTCTTCGCGAAGAGCTCCAGCGCGATCAGCGCCACCTCCTGCTGGCGGGCGGCCTTGTCCACGACGCGAGGTGCCATCGAGTCAGGGTAGCGCTTGCCGAAGCCTGGGTGCGATCCTATAACTGACTGACCGGTCGGTCAGCTAAGATGGAGAGCCCATGAATGCCCGCAGATACCAGGACCAGGACAGTCCTCTGACCCTTCGTGAGGGTCTGGCCGAGTACCAGTCTGCCAACCCCGAGCTGGTGGATCCCGCCCAGTCCAGCGACGCGGGGGCCGCATTCTTCCAGTCCCACGACGCCTGTCATGTGGTGTTCGGCACCACCACGGCCATCTTGGACGAGGCCACCACCGACTACTGGACGATCTTCGGAGTCGCGATCACCCTGCGACAGTACGCGGCGCAGTTCTTCGGCTCCCAGGAAGGCCAGGACCTGATGAAGACCTTTGGCTGGCGCATGATCCTGGTGGAGGGCCTGCGCACCCTGCCGCGCTTCTTCACCGTGTGGGCCCGCGCGCGGCGAATGACCCGCAAGTGGCCCTGGATCGGCTTCGAGCGCTACCTCGACATGCCGCTTGGGGAGCTGCGGCGGGAGTTCGGGATCCGGGTCTTCTAGTCGAGCCGCTGGGCTGACGAGAGGATTCGGGGCCAGCGGAACAGGGTCAGGGAAACCAGGAACGGGTCGCAGGAATGGGGAGGAACGGGGGTCGGGAACAGGAACGGGGGTCGGGAACCTTTTGTTAAGCATTAGCCTTGCGCGCGTAGATCATTGTGCTTGGACGATCTGACTCCAGGGCATGACTCTGGGTTGAATTGTTGCGCTGGACTGTCTGGGGCCGGTCTCAGGTCGGGCGGATCTGGGGGCATGGGGTGGCGGGGCCACCCCTCGATGTCCGCCTATGCACGCACCTGCTTGGAGTTCGGAGCCTTCAAGCTCAAGGCCCTGCTCAAGCTCGCCCGAGAAGCACCCGCACTGCCCGCCCTCGAACAGGCCTTCGCCAGCGGCAAGCTGCCCTGGACCAAGGCCCGGCTGCTGCTCCAGGTCGCAGACCCAGACACCGCGGCCGACTGGGTTGCACGCGCAACCCACATCTCGTCCCGAGAGCTGGAGCGCCAGGTGGACTCGGTCTGCAAGGGGGACCAGCCGCCGAGCCCCGATGCCGTGGACCTCGCACCGCCAAGACGCCGCCGGAGCTTCCGGATGGAGGCCACCGATGCCGAGGTGCTGGACAACGGACGGACCTGCCAGCGACGACGCGCCCCTTGCTGATCTGCCCCGCGAGTGGCTCGAGGCCGCTCGACAGGTCGTGGACCATCACCGGTCCTGTTGGCCGGATCCGTGACGGGTCAGAGCCCGGGAATGACCACCGCGCCGCCCGAGTACTGACAGAGCTCGGCGTCGAACTCGGCTGTCAGCTTGCCCGTGCCGCCGTCGTCGCCCAGCAGCTCGGCGTCCAGGGTGCCGACCACGGAGCTCTCGGCCTCGTCGATGGTCAGGGTCAGGGTCGGGAAGCTCCAGGCCTGGGTCTCGCCCCCGGCCGTGACCGCGTCGTAGGTGCAGTCGTCTGCGTTCCAGCCCGCGTCGGCTGCGGCGCCCTGGCCGTCGGACCAGAACAGGCCGCCGACCACGTCGGGCTCGGTCCAGGTGCCGGTGCCCGGGGTGCCGCCGACCAGATCGTCGATGTAGGCACTGAGCAGGAAGTCCTCGCTGTCGTCGCCGTCGTCCAGGGCCGCCAGGTCGGTGAAGAAGGTGTCCACGGCGTCGCAGTGGTCGGCCACCGCGTCTCCGTCGGCCAGGTCGGCGGCAAGAGCGCTGCCCACGTCGAGCCAGTCCTGGAGGTCTTCGCAGCTGGCGCTGCTGGTGCCCAGGCTGAGCGGGTCGATCCGCAGCTCTCCCCAGAAGGTCAAGGTGCCCGTGGTGGCGCTCAAGGTCCAGAACTCGGTCGCGCCTTCGGACCAGTACCAGAAGGCGGTGCCGGCGTCCCAGCTCTCGGACAGGTGCCCGCTGGGATCGTCCAGCTCGGAGAGGGTGATCTCGGCGCCGGTAGACGAGCAGGCGAGCAGCAAGGTGGCGATGACCATGGGATCCTCCAGGGAGGGCCTGCTATCCCGCTGCGGGGATCCGGAGCGTCCCGGTCAGGGCGCCAGAGCCGACATGGGGCCGGGCTCCACCGCATAGGTCACCACGTGGCCCGGCCCGCCCCAGTCGTGCTGGACAAAGCCGCCACCCCGCCACGCCAGGAACACCAACGAGGGATCGTCGAGGGGCCGGTCGAAGGTGAACCGGGCCGCGGTCGGCCAGGTGCCGTCGTCGGCCAGCACGTCGACGGTGAAGTGGTCGAGGCTGACCCGCTCCCCAGCCAGGAGCGGGTGATCGCCGTCCCTGAACAGCTGTTCGTAGACGGTGGTGACCGATGCGTGGTCCAGCCAGTGGAGCTCGAAGGCATCGGGGGCGACCTGGGTGACCCGGTGGGTGTTCATGCTCATGGACAGGGGCCACCAGGTCCGTCCGGGTGTGCGCCCATGGTGCTGCCAGAGCAACCCGCCGTAGATCGCTGTGATCGGATCGGGCGGTGCCAGGACCGCGATGTCCTGCTGGGCCACCCGCTCCGGGTCGAGGGGCATCGCCAGGGAAGCTTCGACCATGACGGTGTCCAGGCTGGACATGCCCGCGGCCATGAGCGGCCAGCCCAGGCTGGACCAGCCCATGTGGATGAAGGCGAGCAGCCCTGCGGCCACCGTGAGGCCCCGGTACCGTCCGCGCCAGACCGTCCACCCGGCCCAGAGCACCAGGGCGATCACCCCAGCCGAGCCCACCGACGGGGCGAGCAGGAGCCGGGCCGAGGGAAAGGTCGAGAGCACGGGCAGGATGCTGATCGCGCTCCCCAGGCCCAAGACCGAGACGCCGACCCGGGTGGCATCGTCGGCAGCGGTCCATGCCCGGCGCCCGGTCCACGCCAGCAGTACCAGGCCCACGATCCCCGCGACCACCAGCCCCCCGCGCCCCTGGGGCAGGACCATCCACAGGTCGACCGGTGCCGACAGGACCAGATTGCCGGCGTCGGCCAACAGACGGATCGGCGCTTTTGCGAGCCACGCCAGTGGGCTCTGGGTCGGGTCCAGGTAGACCGCGCTCCCCCAAGCGCCGTAGCCACCGACCTTGTAGTGCACGACATAGGCCCCGCTGACCAGGCCGACGGGGACCAGGGCCCGCAGCCGGCGAGACCACGGCTCGCGGGCCCCGACCAGCTCCCAGGCGGCGACATAGCCGAACGCGCCCAGCGCAGCCTCGCCCCCTGTGAGCCCGAGCCCGAGCAGGGCCGGTCCGGCCCACTGTCCCGGGGCCCAGCCGTCTCGACGCCAGCGCACCCAGCAGCCGAAGCCCGCCAGGGCCAGGGTCAGCGCGATGGCAGCGTTTCGATTCGCCAGCCAGTAGACGATGAAGGCGTGGGCATCGTCGACAGCGAAGAGACAGGCCGCGAGCAGGGCCAGCCCCGCAGGCAGGAGCAGGCGGTGGACCCACCCGACCACGGCCACGAGCGCCAGGTACCACAGCGCGCTGTGCAGGTGGAGCGGCGCGGTCCAGCGCCCGAAGGCCGCGTGCTCCAGCCACGCCAGCAAGCCGCTGAGGGGCCGCCAGAAATGCAGTCGCAGCTCGTCGAGGGAGTACCAGGGGTAGGGGCCAGCCTCGATCTGGGCCCGCAGGACCACCGGGTCCCCTTCGGCGAAGTTGAACAGATCCAGGCCCCCCTGGAGGCCGTGCCGCTCCAGGAGCCACACGTGAAAGTAGTCGTCGATGTTGAAGCCCAGCGCAAAGCCGGGGAGCGCCACCAGGACGGCGATGAACAAGTGCAGGCGGCGCTTCACGGGACCTCGGTGCACGCGGGGCGAGCATACCGAGGCACGGATAGAGCCCGGGCATGACACCGCTGCTCCTCGCTGGACGCCCCCTGACCGACGGCCCCCTGCACGACGTCGTGGACCCCCACCACGATCGGGTCATCGCCCAGGTGCCGACCGCGTCGCCGGCCGCCCTGGACCAGGCCATCGCCGCCGCCGATCGGGTCTGGCCGACCACGCGCGCGCGCCCTGTGCACGCCAGGGTGCAGGTCCTGCGCCGCGTGGCCGGCTTGCTCGCCGAGCGCCAGGAACCTCTGGCCCGCCAGCTCAGCCAGGAGGCGGCCAAGCCCATCGCCTATGCCCTGGGCGAGGTCCGTCGGGCCGTCGAGACCTTCACCTTTGCCGCCAGCGAGCTCGAGGCCGCCCGCGACGACGTGATCCCCCTGGACGCATCGCCGCGGATCGCGGACCGCTGGGGGGTCACCCGTCGGTTCTCGGCCGGCCCGGTCTCGGCCATCACCCCGTTCAATTTCCCCCTGAACCTGGTCGCCCACAAGGTCGCGCCGGCGGTCATGGCTGGGAGCCCGCTGGTGATCAAGCCGGCGCCCGCCACCCCGCTGTCGGCCCTGTCTCTGGGCGAGCTGCTCTTGGAGGCCGGCTGGCCGCCCGAGGCCTTGTCGGTCCTGCACCTGGAGGTGGCCAACGCGGGACCGCTCGTCACCGACGACCGGCTCAAGGTCCTGAGCTTCACCGGCAGCGACACGGTCGGCTGGATGCTCAAGGGCCAGGCCGGGCGCAAGCGGGTGTTGCTGGAGCTGGGCGGCGACGCGGCTGTCCTGATCGCACCAGACGTCCAGGACCTGGACCACGCCGTTCAACGCTGCGTCTTCGGGGCCTTTGCCTATGCCGGCCAGGTCTGCATTTCGGTCCAGCGAGTGCTGGTTCCCCGCTCACGGGTCGACGCCTTTGTCGACGCCCTGGTGCGGGCGACGGCCCGGGTGCCCGTGGGCGCCCCCGAAGACCCAGACGTGGTCATGAGCTCGCTGATCGACGATCGCGCCGTGGCCAAGGTCCAGCGCATCGTGGCGGACACCGAGGCCCGGGGCGGCCGCAGGCTGTGCGGCGGGTACCGCGACGGCCGGCTGTTCGATCCGATGGTCTTCGTGGACGTGCCCCCCGACGCTCCCCTGGGCTGCGAGGAGGTCTTTGGCCCGGCGGTCTTCGTGCAGCCCTACGACGACTTCGACGACGCCCTTGCAGCCGTCAACCGGAGTCGCTTCGGCCTGCAGGCCGGCCTGTTCACCGACTCGCTGGCCACCACGACCCGGGCCTTCGAAGCCCTCGAAGTGGGCGCCCTGCTGATCAACGACGTGCCTACGTGGCGGGTGGACCACATGCCCTACGGCGGCGTCAAGGACTCGGGCTTTGGCCGGGAGGGACTGCGCTACGCCTACGCCGAGTACACCGAGGAGCGCTTGCTCGTGCTGCCCAAGGGCGGGTGATCAGGTGGCGTAGGTCCGGACCAGGTAGTCCCGGATCGCTGCGCTCTCGTGCATCTCGACCCCCGTGTTCGGGTCGGCCAGGTAGGGCACCATCATGCGTCCCGAGCGCTCTCGGTAAGCCGCCCGGCTGGGGCTGTGCTTGGCCACGTTGTGCAGGACGTAGGGGAGCTCCAGTGAACAGAGGGCCTCTCTGGCGATGCGGCAGAAGGGGCTGATCTCGAAGCTCCAGAGCAGCAGGGGCTGTACCGGCTGGCGGGAGGGCCGGTAACGCCGACCCCGGTTGGGTCGGATCGAAGACGCCAGGGTCGAGGCCAGGTTGGTGACCGGCCCCAGGCGGAGTCCGAGCGGTGGGGCCGACGTGCCGTAGTGCCTGTACAGGTGCGCGATGATCGCGTCGCTCTCGTACATTGCGTCCCCGGTGTTCGGGTCCACCAGGTACGGGAACAGGGTCTGCCCGCCGTGCTGGGTGACCCAAGGCCGGAAGCGCGGACCGCCCTTGGGACAGGGGCGAATCTCGGCCTGGAGGTCGAGCATGGACAGGGCTTCGCGGACCTTGCGGCAGTAGGGGCACGCCTCGAACTCGTAGAGCACCAGGCGCTCGGCCGGTCGGGGGCCCAGCGCAGATCGGTCCACGTACATGCCCTGGGGCCACCGGGGCACACAGGCCAGCCACGAGGTGGCGACGTCGAGCGGTCTCCAGGGCGAAGGGACGCCGGCGCTCACTCGGCCCGGTCCGGCCAGTTGGCGTCCCGGAACTCGGGCGCCCGCTTCTGGAAGTTGGCCATCACCGCCTCGAGCTGGTTGTGCTGGCCCAGGATCTGCTGCTGCAAGGCCGTCTCGAGGGCAAAGGCCCCGGTCACGTCCCGGTCCCGAGCGCCCTGGAGCATGCGCTTGGTCCGCTGGACTGCGTCAGGGCTCTTGGACGCCCAGAGCTGGGCGGTGGCGAGGGCTTCGGCGGCCGGGTCGGCACAGATGCGGGTCACCAGCCCCAGGGCAAGGGCCTCGGCCGCGTCGACCACGCGACCCGTGGTGGCCAGCTCCAGCAGGTGATCGGCTCGCACCACCGGGGTCAGGGTCTTGGTGATGCCCATGTCGGGGATCAGCCCCCACTTGATCTCCATGACCGAGAACCGAGCAGAGGGTGTGCAGTAGCGCAGGTCCGCGCCAGCGGCGATCTGCAGGCCGCCGCCAAAGGCGACCCCTTCGATCGCGGCCACCACCGGCACGGCCAGCTCCTGCCAGATCCATGCGGCCCGCTGGGCCAGGTTCGCTGGCCCGACGCGCTCGCCGAGCAGCTTCCGGGACATCGCGTCGCCCCCAGCCAGGAAGGCCTGGAAGTCCAGGCCAGCGCAGAAGCAGTCCCCCCGGGCCCCCAGGACCACGGCGCGGATCGAAGGGTCGGCGGCCACGGCCTCGCCGGCCGCCACGAGCCCTTCGAACATCGGGGCGTCCAGGCCGTTCTTCTTGTCGGGCCGGTTCAACGCCACGTGCGCCACCGCGCCGTGCCGGGTGATCAGGACGCGGTCGGACATGTTGGGCTCCTGCGGGGGTGCAGGAGGGCCTATCCGGCGTCGTCGTCCTACAAGCCCCTAGAGTTCTTCGAGCTCGTCTTCGCGAGGGGGCTGGGGGCCGGGAACGATGCCTGCCAGGTCCGGGTCGATTCCGGCCTCGAAGGTCTCGGCCTCTTCCTTGGCGCTGTCCCTGGCGGCCTTGCGGGCGGCCTTGGCCTGCTTCTTCTCGAGCTTGGCCAGTTCCTTGTTGCGCTTCTGCACCGAGGGTCGGTTGCGGGCCATGGGCATCCTCGTGTCAGGGGATGAGGTCCTGGCCATCTCCGGGCCGGACCGCGGGGTCCAGCCACGTAACACATCAACAGTCCGGGACATCCAGCCAGCTGCCGGGGGCCGACGAGACCAGTGCGTCCAGCTTCTGCTTCATGTCTTCGACCGCGTCGGGTTGACTAGGCGCGAGGTCGTTTTGCTCGAAGCGGTCTTCCCAGACGTTGTAGAGCTCGTAGCGGGCTCGGCAGAATTCGCCCCCCTGGTTTCGGGCCCAGACGATCAGCTTGGCGTCGTCGTCGCGGTACGCCGCCGTCCCGGAGTCCGTCGAGTAGAGCTCGCTGTAGATGAACTCGCGGATCGTGCCGTCGGTGTCCCTGAGGAAGGGCATCAGGCTGACCGAGTCCTCACCGCCGCCCGTCGCGCTGCCGGTGATCTCCCGGACCGTGGCGTACAGGTCCACCACGCTCACCAGGTCGGAGACCTCGCGACCGGGGTTCTCGACGACCCCCAGGCTGCGTCGGGTGAGCGCGGCCGTGCCCTTGCCCTGGGAGATCATCCAGTCAGCGCCGTCGACGGCGATGACAGGGACGCGGATGCCGCTCTCGTAGAGCGTGCCCTTGCCTCGCTCGTCGTCGAAGGGCCCCTGGGCCACTCGGTCTTCGGTGCCGTTGTCGCCGATGAAGAGCACGACTGTGTTGGCCAGGGTGGCCACCCCGTCCAGGAGCACCCCGATCTCCTGATCCAGGCACTCGACCATCGCCTTGTGGGTGAGCGCGTCGCGCAGATCGCTGGCGTCGCCATAGCCGCAGTCCGACGGCGGGAGCTGGAAGGGGGTGTGGGGGGCGTGGTAGTTGACCGACGCCAGCCAGGGGCCCGTCTGGTCGTTGATCCAGCCCAGAGCGGCCTGGGTCGTGGCCGTCGTGGCGTACTCGGTCTCGGCCGTAGGCACCGTGAAGCTGCCCACCCGGTTCACCGACGTGAGGGTCATGAAGTCGTAGTACCCCTCCCAGTAGCCGACTTCGAGATCCGAGCGCACGCCGCGGAAGGCGTCGAAGCCGACCAGGATGGTGGGAAAGTCGACGGGGACCATCTCGCCCAGGTGCTCCTCCCAGCTCTCATCGTCGGCCCAGCTCCCCGGCAGCTCGCCTTCGCCCAGGTGCCACTTGCCGAACAGGCCGGTGGCGTAGTTCGCGTCGCTGGCCACGTGGGCCAGGGTGGTCTCGTCGGTGTCCAGGGGCTGGGAGCCCTCGCGCCCCAGGGCCTCGCCGACCCCGTGCCGCAGGGCCCACGTGCCTGTGAGCACGGTCGCCCGCGTCGGGGAACAGGCCGGGTTCGCCCACCCGTCGGTGAACCGAACGCCTGCCTGGGCCATGCTGTCCAGCACGGGGGTCTGCGGGAGCGCCGTGGCCTCTTCGGCATAGGTGTCGTCGACGTCGATCGTGTAGGCGCCGACCTTGTCCACGCCCAGGTCGTCGGCGACGATGATCAGGATGTTCGGGCGCACGTTGTCCCCGATCGCCTGTCCCACGTTGGCCGTGTCGCCGCTGCGCCGGCCGACCTCCCATGCCGCGACCGTGCCTGCGAGCCCGACGACCATCACCAGGGAAACCGCGGTCTTTCTATTCATGCTCCCTCCCAGTCGGGCCGACGGTAGCAGGCGGGCAGCCGTGCAGACCGCAGTCCCCGACTCACCGTGACATTTCGCCATGTTCCCGGACGGGCCGTGTCAGGTTCGGCGGCCCCTCAGGCGCTGGTACCCTCGCCCCACCTGGGAGCATGATGCGGTCGACGATCTGGCTGTGGGTGTGTCTGTGTCTGGTCCCCGCTGCGGCCGCGGGCCCGGCGTCGCCGACCCCCGAGGTGCTCCAGCAGCTCGACGCCTTGCACACCCAGACCCAGGCGAGCCACACGGCCGGGGACCTCCAGGCATGCGTGGCCCAGGCGAATCAGGCGCTGGTCCTGGCGCGGGAGCACCTGGCCGGGGACGCCCCGCGGCTGGCCACGAGCTTGAACAACCTGGGCGGCTGCCTGGAGGCTGCTGGGGACTACCCCGGGGCCGAGGCCCTGTACCAGGAGGGCCTGGACATCCGCGTCGCTTCCGAGCGGGTCGGCATCGTGCCGGTCATCGTGAGCTGCAACAACATGGGCTCCGTGCGCGAGGCCCAGGGAGACACGCCCGATGCGTTGGAGTGGTACTGGACCGCCTGGAATTTCCTGACCGAACACCAGGTCAGCGACCCCGTCGCCTACATCGTGGCCAACAACCTGGCGTCGGCGAGCACGGCGGCGGGTGACCACGAGACCGCCGAGACCCTGTATCTGTGGGTGCTGCAGAGCTACGAGCTCCTGCACGGCACGGACCACCTGCTCACGGCCCAGGCCCAGAACAACCTGGCCTTCCTGTACGGGGAGCTGGGGCGGAGCAGCGACGCCAAGGCGCTCTACGAGCTGGCCCTCGCCACGTGGGAAGACCAGGCACCGGATCACCCGGCCGTGGCCAACGTGCACGGCAACCTGGCCTTCGTGCTCCAGTCAGAGGGCGACGTGGCCGGCGCCGAGCGGCACCTCCAGCGGGCCTTGGAGATTCGCTTGGAGACCCTGGGGCCCGACCACCCAGACGTGGCGGTCAGCCGGATCAACCTGGCGGCCGTCCTGTCGAGCGCCGGGGACTTCGCGCGCACGATTCCCGAGCTCGACGCGGCCCTCGCGAGCCTGGAGCGGAGCCTGGGGCCGGACCACCCCCTCGTCGCCACGGCGCTCTCGAGCCGGGGCTCGGCAGCTCTGGAGTCCGGGGACCTGGTGGGGGCGCGGCGCTTTCTGGAGCGGGCGCTCGCTGTGCTGGAGGCGGCCCATGGGCCCGAGCATCCAGAGCTGGCGTACCCGCTCTACTCCTTGTGCCAGCTCGAAGAGGAGCTGGGCCGCTATGAACAGGCGCTGGCTGCCGCCGAACGCGCTGTGGCCCTGTTCGAGGCTGGCCACGGGCCCGAGCACCCGGAGCTCGGTCAGTTCCTCACCGCCCGGGGCGCGGTCCAGGCCGCGCTGGGAGACCACCCGGCGGCCCGGGCGTCGTACCACCGCGCGGTCCGGGTGGCCGAGGTCGCCTGGGGCCCCGCCAGCCCCGCTGCGGGGCACGCTTGGAACGCGCTGGGCGCCCTGTTGCTGGAGGAGGGCGATCTGGTCGAGGCCCTGGTGGTGCTGGCAAGGGCTCGCAGCATCCTCGAGGGCGCGCTGGGATCGGACCACGCCGAGACGACCGCGGTGCTCAACAATCTGGCCTATGGCCTGTCCGAGCAGGGTCACTACGTGGAGGCCCGGTCGCTCTACGAACAGGCCCTGGCCATCGAGGAGCGGGTCTACGGACCGGATCACCCGGAGCCAGCGACGCTGCTGCACAATCTGGGCATCCTGGTCCACGAGCAGGGCGATGCCGTCGAAGCGCGGCGGTACTACGAGCGGGCCCTGCGGCTCAAGGAGCGGGCCTACGGGCCCGTCCACCCGTCCGTGGCGACCACCCTGGACAAGCTTGCGGACCTGTCCGGCTGGCAGGGCGAGCTGGACCGGGCTCAGGACCTGGCGTCCCGCTCGCTTGCGATTCGGCAGGAGGTGCTCGGCGACGACCACCCCGACGTGGGCCACAGCCAGGTCCAGCTGGCGATGCTCGCCCACCGGGCCGGGGACCTGTTCGGCGCCGCGGCCGGGTACCAGGCCGCCCAGGCCACGTGGGCCGCGGCCGGGCTGGGGCGGACCGACCAGGCCACCCGGGTGCGGGTGCTCCAGGGCGGCGTCGCGTTCGACCAGGGCGACGTCGCAGGGGCTGTGGGGCTCCTGGAACAGGCGCTGGACGAGGCCACCGCCCGCTCTGCACCGGGCGAGCCCACCCGTGCCTGGATCGAGCGACGCCTGGCTCTGGCCCTGGCAGCCGACGGCCAGCTCGACCGGGCTCGGGACCTCGCAGGCCGGTCGCTCCGCGCGGGCGAAGCGACCCTGGGCCCTGTGTTGAGCCGGGCCAGCGAGCGGGCGCGGCTGGCGATGGTGCGCAGCCATCGGGACAGCCTGGACGTGGTGCTCTCGCTGATGGACCGCCCTGGCGATGCCGGGTTGGCGTACCGGGGTGTGCTGCGCTGGAAAGGCGTCGCGACGCGGTCCCTCGTGGCCCAGCAGGGTCAGCTCCGGGCCTCTGACGACCCGGAGCTGGCGGCCTTGTTGGCAGAGCTGGCCCAGGTCCGGGAGAGCCTGGCCCGCTTGACGTGGGCCGGCCAAGGCGGCGAGCTCGACGAGCTGACCCGACGCAAGGAGGACCTGCAGCGCGACCTGGCCACCCGCAGTGCCGTCGTGGGGCAGGACCTTCGCGTCGTCGAGGCGGATGCCGCCTCGCTCTGTGCGGCCCTGCCCCCCGGGGGCGCCTTGGTCGACCTGCTCCGCTACGACCACACCACGGCCGGGCCGGGCACGCTGGACACCAGCCCCCGCTACGCGGCCTTCGTGCTGCATTCCCAGGCCTGTGACCAGGTGCAGCGGGTGGACCTGGGGTCCGCTGAAGCGCTGGAGACCCGGGTCGAGCGCCACCGGGAGCTCCTCGCAGCCCAGTCCCTCACCACCCGGATCGACAAGGCGGGCACCGCCTTGCGAGAGCGCGTCTGGGATCCGCTGGCGTCCGCGCTGGGGGACGCCGATCCCGTCTTGATCGTGCCCGATGGCGCTCTGGCGACGGTGGCCTTTGGAGCCCTGCCGACCGCGGACCGCTACCTGCTGGAGGACCGGCAGATCGGGTACCTGGAGGCTGCCCAGGACCTGTTGCCGGCCCCCGAAGCGCCCGGGCCGCGCGGCGAGGGTGCCCTGGTCGTGGGCGGGGTGGCCTACGACGACAAGGCGCCGACCGCCGTGGAGGTCCCTCAGCTTGCCCAGACCCGGGCCGCGGCCTGCCTGGCCGATCTGGCGCCCCTTCCGGCCACGGTCACGGAGGTCCGGGCGGTCCAGCAGGCTCTGGGGGATCCGGTCCAGCTGCTGACCGGACTCGACGCCTCAGAGGCCCAGGTGGCCGCGGCGGTCCAGGGCAAGCGCGTGGTGCACCTGGCCACCCACGGCTTCTTCGCCGGCGAGGGCTGCCGCTCGGCGCTGATCAGCAATGGGGGCGACGAGGCGGTCCTGGGCATGAACCCGATGCTGCTCAGCGGCCTGGCCCTGGCCGGGGCCAATGCCGGCGGGGCGGGAGGCGGCGACGGGGTGTGGACCGCCGAGGAGATCGCCGGCTTGTCCCTGGCCGGCACCGAGCTGGTCGTGCTGTCGGCGTGCGACACCGCGCTGGGCACGGTCGAGGCCGGCGAAGGGGTGCTCGGCTTGCGGCGGGCCTTCACCCTGACCGGCGCCGGCACCACGGTCATGAGCCTGTGGCCCGTCGACGACGTGGCCACAGCCCAGCTGATGGCCGGGCTCTACGATGCGCTGGACGGTCAGCCGGCCGCTGCAGCCCTGCGCCAGGCCCAGCTCGACCTCTTGGCTGCGAACCGGGCGGCCGGCGAGGCCAGGCCCGAGACCTGGGCAGCGTTCATCGCCTCGGGCGGGCGGTGGTGAGCGGTCGGCGGTGGCCCTGGTGGGCCTGGGTGGTCTTGATCGCAGGTCTCACGTCGGGACTCGTGGAGCTCGGCCTGCGCGGCGGCGGCGTGCTGAGAGGACTGGACCAGCGGCCGGAGTCGGCGGCGCTCAGGGCGGGTGGGCCGCCCGGGCCGACAGCGCCCGTGGTGGTGATCGCCGTCGACGACGCGACCCTGGACCAGGTGCGGGACCCCTTCACCCTCTGGGGGCCGCACTTCGCCCAGGCCATCGCCCGCCTGCGCAGCGCCGGTGTGATGGCCATCGGCGTGGACTTCCTCCTCGAGGAGAGCGCCGAGGGCTGGTTCGTGCGCAATGGCCTGGCCGATCTCCCGGTCAGTCGGACCCTGGACGCGCCTCTGCGAGCCGAGCTCTACCGAGGGGACGTGGTCCTCGCTGCCAGCCACGAGGTGGGCGCCGACGGCGCTGTGGTCCACCAGCTGCCGAACCGGACCGGGGCCTCCCGACCTTTGACATCGGCGTGGGGGTGCACTCCGGCCCCGCCGTGTCGGGCAATGTCGGCATCGAGGAGCGCATCGAGTACTCGGTGATCGGCGACACGGTGAACACCGCGGCCCGGATCGAGGGCCTGACCCGGGACACCGGCTGTCGCATCCTGGTCAGCCAGCAGGCACTCGACCGGGCGGGGCCGGGTTTGCTCACGGGTGTCCAGGCCGAGCTCGCCGTCAAGGGCAAGGCTCAGCCCGTCCAGGTCTACGAGCTTCTGGGGATCGAGGAGGGTTAGCCTGGGCCCATGAAGGCGCTGATCTGGCTGTTGACCGTGGTGGCGCTCGCCACCGAGCCGCCGACCGACGCGGGGCTGTCCACCCAGGTCCAGGGCAGCGTGACCCTGGGGACCCAGGGGGGCGGCGTGCTGGCACCGTTCAGCAAGGTCCGGGTCGGGGACACGCTGGTCCTGGGGGCGGGTGCCAACCTGGAGCTGGTCTACTTCGCCTCCGGGCGTCGGGAGGTCTGGACCGGTCCGGCCGAGCTGGTGGTGGGCCCCGAGCGCTCAGAGCCCCGCTCCGGCGCGGCCCCGGTGGTCCAAGAGACCCACGCCGACCTGGGGGAGCAGCTCCAGACACTGCCCGTGCTGATCGTGCGGGCCGAGCGGGACCGGGCTGGCCAGGGCGTGGTCCGCAGCGGCGACGACGCGCCGGACCCGCGGAGTCTGCTCGACGCGGAAGAGCTCGCCGCGATCGACGCAGCCAAGACCCGCTACGACGCATTGCGCAAGGTCTTCGACCCCCGCGACGTGTTGCCGGACATCTACTACGCGACCGTGCTGCGCAGCTATGGCCTGCACGCCGAGGCCGACCAGGTGCTGGTCGAGGCCAGGAAACGGTGCGAGCTGTGTGACCTGCCGCCGCTGTCGACCGCGGCGCCATGAGCAGGCTCTGCAGAGTTCAATTCGAGCTCGGATCCTGCAGCCGCTCCCGGGCTTCCTTGCGGTAGGTCCGCAGCGCGTCCTGGAGCGCGGCGTTGCCCCAGCGTCCCTCGAGGGAGTCCAGGATCATCACCACCGGGCGGCCCGCTGCCTTGCCCAGGCGATCCTCGAGGGTGCCCTTGCAGGTGAGCAGGATGGCCAGCACCCCGGGCCGGTCGTCCAGGGCCTCGCGGCACTCGGCCAGCAAGAGACAGGAGAACAGGTACAGCACCACGTCGTCTCCCTGGAGCGCGGCCTGGCGGCCTTGTTCGGCCTGGGCCGCGGCCTGGGCGTGCTTGCCGGCGCGGGCGAGCTCAGAGGCGCGGGTGATGAAGGCGAGGGCGGCCGGGCCCTGGAGCCCCAGTCCCTGGGCTTCCTCGAGCAGCTCGTGCAGGGGCTCCACCGACGCCTCTCGCCGGGTCTGAGCCGTGTAGGCGCGGCGCAGCAGGCGAATGCGGAGCAGCGCCACGGGATCGCCGGACTCCCGGGCGGTGGCCACGGCCTCGTCAAGACGGGTGAGCGCCTTGTGGGGCAGTCCATTGAGGTGGTGGAGGCTGGCGCGATTGACCAGGGTGTTGGCGAGCGCGACCTGGTCTCCGGTGCGCCCGTAGCACTCCTCGAGGAAGGCATAGGACGACGCGGCGATCGGATGGGCGCCCGACGCGCGGGCTGTGGCAGCCCTGTGTTCGTGGACCCTGGCGAAGAGCTCGTCGTCTCCGGCCCGAATGGCGTGGGCGTCCGCCTGGGCAAAGGCCTTCATGCACGCGTCGAAGCGGTCGGCCTGTCCCGACAGCAGCCGGGCGATCATCAGCCAGGCTCGCGCGACGCCGGTCCAGTCCTGTTCCGCCTGGCACGCTCTTGCCGCGTCTTCCAGATCGGTCATGGCGTCCTGCTGCCGGCCCTGTTCCAGTCGGACGTTGGCGCGTCGCACCAGCAGGTCGGCCAGCGTCGCGTGGTGGTGGGAGTAGCGGGCCGCTGAGATCATGCTGTCCAGCTTGACCAGGGCGGCGGGATCGTAGGTCGGCATCGCAGGCACGTTATCGCGACAAGCGCCCCTGCTGGCGGAGGTGGACTTGGCTTGGAAGGAGTTGCTCGGGAGCGAGCCCCGGATCGCGGTCTCCTGGCGCTCCTTGCCAGGGCAGGTCCAGACGCTCAGGGACCCCAAGGTGCCCCTGCCATCCGGCGTCGTGCTCGCCCGCACGTTCAGGGCGCGGCCGCCCGGAGCCGTCGGAAAGATCGCGCTGCTCCTGTTGGTGATCTTCACCAGTCCCTTGCTCGTCCGCGACCCGGTCTGGCTGGGGGGGGTGGTGTTGATCGCCTGGTTCGCCATCGCGGCCTGGTGGATCTGGGCCCGCCGGCAGGCCAAGAGAGCGGGTCTGGACGGCTGGCGTCACGGGTGGTTTTTCACCGACGAGGGCCTGTTGATCGCCGAGGGACGCAAGGCGAGCTGGATCCCGGGCCCGGCGGTGCGCTGGGTCAAGGAGACCACCAGCGGCGGCTCGAGCCCGGGGTGGGTCACGGTCACGGACGCCGACGGGTCGGCCATGGACAAGGTCTGGTCCGAGGGCTCCAAGTCCCAGCCGGTGGGCATGGAAGTGCGCGTCCAGCGGGGGTCGTCCAGGGCCGAGAGCGTGCACTCGAGGCGCGTGACCAGTGGGGGCGAACAGCAGAAGCTCCGCACCTGGGGCATGTCCCGGGGCCTGATGGAGGCCGAGGTCCGGCGGAAGGTCGACGGGGGAAGTTTCGAAGGCGAAGTCCCAGAACAGCCCCTGGTGGGGGCCCAGACCGGAGACCTGCCGGCGTCGCTGGCGAGCTGGGTCGATCCGGGCGAGCCGCTGCCGGGGGGCGTCCACTTGATGCCCTTTGGCGTGCCAGCGCGTCCCGCCCGCGGGGACTGGTTCATCGCCTTCCCGGGGTCGCTGCTGCCGCTCGGTCTCGGCGCGCTCGCGTTGTGGGGTGCCCTGCGCGAGGACGAGGACCTGGTGGGCAGGCTGGCGCTGATCGGCGTCGGGTTGATGTTCCTGGGCGCAGGGGGTGACCTGGTCCGCAGGACCGTGTTGGGCCACCTGCGCACCCGAGCCGTCGAGGGGGGTCGCTGGAGACAGGGGGTCTTTCTCTGCGACAAGGGCGTCCTGCTGCGGTGGCGGGGTGCGGCGACGTGGCTGCCGCTCCACTGCCTGCGTTTCTTCACGGAGAGTCGATCTGCGAACGAACTGGACGACATGCGCAAGGGTCCGACCTCGAACACCGAGGACCGCTGGCTGGCCCTGCTCTGGCAGACGGACACCGAGAGCGGCACCGCCATCTACCCGCGGCGCCTGCCCCTGGCGGACTTCGAGCAGCTGCGCGGCTGGTTCAGGGATCGCGGGGTCAAGCGGACCCCGAAGCTCTGAGAGGCCCGCTACTTCTCGGCCAGCTTCAGCACGTCGGCGTACTCGCCCATGCCCTTGACCCGCGTGGACTCGTGAATGGACGTCCAGCTGCCGGCTTCGAGGACGTGACCGTCGTGAACCTGCTCCAGGCGCTCCTGCTCCTGGGCCAGCAGGATGAGCCTGTCGTTGGCCTGTTGGCGGGTCGCCGACAGCTCGTCGACCCCGGTGGTCGCCGACGCTTCCTTGGCGCTGGCGTCGGCCTGGATGGCTGAGATCTCTGTGGCCGCGACCTGGTCGGTGGCCTGGGTCGCTGTGGTGGCGTCCTTCATGGCAGCGGTGGCGGTCTGGGCTTGTTGGGCACCCTGGGCGCCCTGGGAGGTCGCGTCGACGCTCGCGGTGCTGGCTTCGCTGAGTTGGTTGAGGCCGTCCTTGGCTTCCTGGCCACCCGGCAAGATCCGAGTCGGCACGATGCCCAGCATGTCCAAGAATTTCCCGACGATGCCCCCGGTCTTGCCGGCGCCTTCGCCGGCCTTGCCGGAGCCCTCCTGCATCTGACCCTGGGTCTCCTGGGCCTGGGCTGTGGCTTCGTCCTGCTTGACCTTGCGGGCCTCGAGCGCGGTCTGGTGCTCGCCGACGGCCGCGAGGTTCTGGTCCGCGACCTGTTGCACGCCCTGCAGCTCGGAGATCTCGCCGTGGCCCTCGCCGATGAGCGTGTCCATCGTGGCGGATTGTTGTGCCAGCTCGTATTCCTCGGCTTCGAGCTCCTCCCACGCGGCGGCGCTGGAGTCGACGCCGTCGGGGCAGTGGATCGGCGTGGCCGGCAGGCTGGTGCCGACGCCTGTCACGAAGCGCTCGAACCAGTCCGTGTTGTCGGTCTGGTTCATCGCATGGCCGCCCTGGTCGCCGACCCAGTCGATGTCCTGGTCGTCCATCGTGTTCTGCCAAAGCCCGAGGGGACCGCCGCTCTCTTCCCGGTCGGTGGCGTTGGAGGACACCTGCTTGATGAGCGCCCGATCGTGGCGCTTCTTCATGCCGTGCACCGCGCTGGGCCCACCGCCCGCGGCGGCCTGGAAGATGTCGGCCTGGTCGGCCTTTTGTTCCTCTGCGAGGATCGAGTCCACGCCCTTGCCGCCCACGGCCTTGCCGGACAGGCGCTCCATCTCGATGCGCTCGTTGTCCGACGACTGTGCTCGGCGGTCGCTGAGCTCGGACATGCGCGACTGCCGGTCGAAGCCGCTCTGCGCGGAGTCGACAGCCCCCTGGGCGGTGTCGAGTGGCTGGCGGGCGAGGCGAAGCTCCGCTTGACCCTCTGCGTGGAATGCGCGGGCCTCGGACACGTCTGCCGTGGCCTGGGTCACCCGGGCCTGGGCCCCTGCGATCTGCTGGTCCACCGCTGCGAGCTGCTGCCGCGACGCGGGGTCGTCTCCACCCGCGAGGATGGCGCGCCGCTGCTTCAGATCGCCCAGAGTCGTCTGGGCCAGGGCCAGATCTTCTTCGTAGGAGCTCTGGAGGGCCCGCCTCGTCCGGACCTCGTCGGTCTTCACGGCCACGCTGTCCCCGTGGTCCTGTTCGGCCTTTCGCAGGGCTGTCTGGGCGTCGTCCAGGTCCTGCTGGGCCCTGTCCCGCTTGGCCCTGCGGTCGGCGGCCGCCTTGGCGTGTGCTTCGTCCTTTTCCTGGAAGTAGGGGGTCCACTTGGTGTGGCCGTCGTCCTGGGCTCGGGCGGTGACGTCGTGCCCGTCCTTGTCGGCTTGCCCCTTGTAGAAGTCTTCCCGGGCCTTGGTGCTGTGGAACACGTTGGCGCCCGCGTGCTCCATGTCTGCGAGCCTCTGGGCCGTGGTGTTGGCCGGGCCCTGGTCGCCGCCGCGCTTGTAGTCGCCCTTGCCGAAGAACGCGTCCTCGGCCTTGCTGGCGTTGCCCCGAGCGGACTTGGCGCTGTCCACGGTGCCCTTGGAGCTGTGACCGAGACCCTTCTCGTGGCCGACGTTGCCGGTGACGATGTCCAGCGCCTTGAACAGCTTGCCGGGATCGTCCTTCTTCTCCTCCCTGCGCTTGTAGGGCGTGTCCGGCTTGGCAGCCGGGTCGCGGCCGCTGAGCTTGTTGGCGGCCCGCTGGCGCATGTTGCCCGCCGCCCGCGCCGTGTAGGCGGTCGTGAAGCCCTTGGTGTTGTCTTCCAGGCTCTTGCCCGATGCCAGCAGGTCTTCCGGATCGGCGTCGCTCACGGCGATCTCGGTCGTGCGCATTCCGACCAGGCCGAGCTGGAGCAGGCTGAGGATCAGGTAGGCGATGCCGGAGATGGCGGAGAGCGTCGTGGCCCACGACGTGCACAAGGCTACGAAGGGGAGCAGCGCCGGGCAGATGAAGCTGGCCAGGAACCCGACACCGGCGATGATCCAGCAGATGTTGGTGAGCAGGCCGATCACACCGACTGCGCCCGACAGCAGGTTCACGGTGCCTTCGGCCTTGTCCCAGGCATCGCCGTTGAGGATCTGGTCGAAGCCCTTGGAGAACTTGCCAAAGGTGGCCTGGGACTGGGCCTGGAGCCAGGCCTCGGGGTCGTAGGCGATCTGTGCGAGCTCGACGAAGCCCGAGATGTAGGGGATCTTGGTGGCTGCCAGGTTCACCGCCGTGTCCATCGCGGTGTTGACCATGCCGGCCTTGAAGCCCGCCACGGCGCCGTCTGACAGGGCGTCGGCGATCAGAGCCCCGCGATCGACCTCGAAGTTCTGGGAGCACTGGCCAGGGGTGTTGAACGCGTCATTCCAGGCGACCTCGTTGTCCCACTTGGACAGGGGGTCGCTGGCCTTTTCGAATTGGAAGGCCGTCGGGGCCAGAGCGTCGGAGACCGCGCAGGGCTGACCGCCCCCGGCGGGACCGGCCATCACAACGCCGCCGCCCTGGGCCTGCTGGGCGTCCTTGGCCTCGCCCTCCTGCTGCCCGGGGTCGCCATCGCCGCCGTCGGCGTCGTCGTCGTGGGCGGGGCCGGCCTGGGCGTGGGCCTGGTCGACCTCCTGGTCGATCTCCTCGTCGCTGAGCTCTCTGTCCTGATCGGCCTGCTCGTCGCCCTGGTCCTGGGTCTGGGCGCTGGGCGCCACGACCTGGTCCGCGGACGCGGTCGAGGTGTCGGTCATCAGGTCATTGGCGAGCGCGTTGCCAGCGCCGTGTGCACCGGCGATGTCGGCCAGCTGGCCCTGTTGCATCCCCCCCGACGTGTCCAGGTCGACCGCGGGGGTCGCCGTCGCGGTCGAGGAGGTCGCCGTGGAGGTCGACGTCGAGACGGGTGGCTTGGTTGCCTTGCCCACGTGTGCTCCCGGTGCACCAGCCCCCTCTGAGGTACCACGCCATCCCCCGGTTCCGCAACGATCCGGGTCACTTCCGGCGGGTCAGGACGTCGCGGTGAGGGGCACCAGCTCCGGGTCTGCAGCGCGGACCCAGTCCACCGTCGGGACCACCAGCGAGTCCGTGTGGGTGCCGGCGGTAAAGGCGACCCGGTCCCCGGCGAGGATGGCCTGGTCCGCCACCAGGCGCAGGGGCAGGAGCGGCCGACCGAAGGGAGGGACCTGGCCGGGAGCCAGGCCCAGGTCTGCCAGCTCTCCTGGCCGGGCAAAGCGCAGCTTCTGGGCCCTGAGCACCCGGCGCACGTGCCGGTTGTCCATCGCCTGGTCGGCCCGCAAGGCGACCACGGTGAGTTCCTTGCGCACCTTCATCACCAGCGCCTTGACCCCCACCGACACCGGCAGCGCCCGGGCCTGGGCCAGATCGGCCGTGGTCCGGGCCGGAGGGTGCGTCAGGTGCGTCACCGCCGCGCCGGACTGTCGGAGGTGATCCAACACCTGGGCCAGGAGCGCCGGGTTGCTGTCGGTCATGACAGCGGACCTATCGCCTCACGCGCTCCTCCACGTGCCGTCGGAAGTCGTCCAGCCGGAACGGCTTGTGGATGCGGTGGTTCGGCACGGCGGCCAGGAAGGCCCGCACTTCGGGCAGGACCGACCCGCCGGTCACCAGCACGATCCGATCCTCCAGTCCTGGGCGCAGGCGCCGGATCTCCTGGTAGACGTCCATGCCGGTGAGCTCCGGCATCATCAGGTCGCAGAAGATCACGTCGAAGTCGTGGATCTGCACCAGCCGGAGCGCTTCGTAGCCATTGGTGCAGGTGACCAGGTCGTGTTCGCTCAGCGCGGTCCGCAGCACGTCCAGGATCAAGGGCTCGTCGTCGATGGCCAATAGGCGCGCCCGACGCCGCCCGCGGGGCTTCTTCGGTCGGCTGAGCGAGCTGGAGTCCGAGTCGTTCTCGGGCGTCCAGCGGCGCAGGGAGACCCGAAAGCTGACCCCGCCTTCGGTCCGGGGCTCGACGGTGATGCCGTCTCCGTGGCGAGCGGCGAGCTGGTTGGCGATGGCCAGACCCAGGGTCGGCATTCCCTGTTCGTCGGTCTGGCTGTAGGGGTCGAAGAGGTGCGCCAGGTCTTCCGGGGCGAAGCTCTGCCCGTCGTGCCACAGCTCGATCACGACGCGCCTGCGGGATGCGGCGACCTCGCGCACGCCGATGGTGTGGCGATCCCGGGAACCGGGGGGGATGGACTGGACGGCCCAGCTCAGCAGGGGCAGGAAGACCTGACCCAGGTCCTTGCGCGTCCCGGAGACCTCGGCGCTGCCGATGTCCAGGGTCAGGCGCGCCCGCTGGTTGAGCTCGTGGGCGAGCATCTCCCGGCACTCGTCCAGGACTTCGTCCAGGCTGACCGGGCCCGGTGGCTCCTGGGGCACCAGGACAAAGGACCTCAGGTCCCCGATCACCTTGGCGATGCGCCGGGCCCCCTCCAAGGCGTCCTGGATGGCCGCTGACAGCAGCGAGGGCTCGGTCGGGTGGGCGGCCACGGCGGTGTGGGCGACCTCGAGGTTGGCCAGCAGATAGGTCAGGGGATTGCTGACCTCGTGGGCCACGCCAGCCGCCAGGTTGCCCACCGCCACCAGCCGCTCGCTGTCCCGGACGCGGGCCTCCAGGTCCAGCCGTGCGGTCACGTCGCGCTTCACCGCCACCAGGTGCGAGACCTGGCCGAATTCGTCCAACACCGGAGAGACGGTGGCGTCCTGGTGGATCAGCCGACCGCTCCGAGCCCGGCTGACGATGCGTCCGCTCCAGGGCTTGCCGGACATGACCTGGCGCCACAGGTCTTCGTAGAACTCGATCGGGTGGATGTTGGACCGCAGCAGCGAAGCCGGCGTTCGGCCCAGGGCCTCTTCCCGGGAGTACCCTGTGATGCGCTCGAAGGAGCCGTTGACGTACTGCAGCGTGCCATCCGCGCCGCAGATCTCGATGATTTCGGCGACCTGGTCCACGGCGCTGGCGAGGGGCTCGAGCGAACGGGGCATCAACCCTCGGAGGGCACGCGGTGGGGGTGACCGGGGTCAGGATCCCGGCACAGCAGCATGTGCTTCAGAACACAGTGTAGAGCCACCGGGGAATCCCTGTCAATCAGGTCCGGTCTGGCGCCGTGGCCCAGTGCGAGCGGGTCTGGTCGATCGCAGCGGCACCGGCGGTGCTCAGACCCAGGCGCCCGAGCGTGTCTTCAGCCCCTGTGCGTCGCAGCATGTGGAGGGCGTGGGCCAGCCGGAGCAGCCACTCGGCTTCGGCGACCTCTCGGGTGTCGTGGAAGGGGTGCGTGTACCAGGCACTGTCGTCATGCAGGTGGTGGTGCGCAGCCACCGTCGCCGCGCTCGACACGGGTGTCTTCGGCGTGCCAACAATCCTGGCCGACGGAGAGCTGTTCTGGGGCCTGGACAGCCTTGGCCACCTGGACCGCTTCCTGGCGGGGCACGACCCGGTGACGCCGGAGCTCCTGGCGCGTTGGGCTGGGCTGCCGGCGGGTGCCAAGCGGTCCTGACCGACTGGCCGGTCCTGGCCGGAGCCTGGGGTCAGGCCGCGGACCTGGGCCGGCCTCGGTGCCTTGCGGGTTCGACCACGCCTCCCCGGTGCACGGCCATCAGCCGGCCCTGGTCCAGGAACAGGCCCACGTGACCCTCATGGGCTGCGGCGTGGTGGGTGGTGCCCTCGGTGTCCAGGTCTCCATGGGCCGCCCGGCCACCCCACGCCCCCAGATCCGAACGACCTGAGACCGGCCCCAGACAGTCCAGCGCGACAGCCCAATCGAGAGTCATGCCCCAGGATCAGAATCAGTCTTAATAATGATCCATCCCGTAGAGGCTAATGCTTAACAAAAGGTTCCTGACCCCGGTTACTCCCCGGTTACTCTCCTCGGCTACTTCGGTCACCGTGACAACCTTGACCCCGGTCAGAACTAGAGCGCCCCTCGGGTCCAGCCCCCAGCGCTCCAGGTCACCACCTCCAGGCCGTCGTCGGTGTCCAGGATGGCCTGGAGCTGCTCCGCGCCCGTGTCGGTGCAGCTCGGTGTGGTTCCTGCGGGCGCCACGGTGCAGACCACCGACTGGCTGCTGTCCGGATCCCAGGCGCCGTAGACCACCTGACCGTCGACCCAGAGCGGCGTCAGGTGGGGGAGGGGCTCCAGTCCAGAGAGCGGGTCCGATCGGGTCCAGGTCGCGCCCAGGTCGGTGGAGCGGGCCCGCAGCAAGGTGGTGTCGTCGACGCCGTGGGCCAAGGCGGCCAGGATCAGCGCACCATCGTCGTCGACGGCCAGCGCGGGCCGCTCCAGTCCACGCGGTCCGTCCGCGGCACTCACCCCGGTGGGCAGAAGCTCGGTCCAAGTGTCGGTCTCGAGGGTCCAGGTGGCCGTGTACAGCGCCCGAGTGTCCCGGGCGGTCTGGCCCGGGTCTCCCGCAGCCACCACCGCGACCAGCTGCCCGTCGTGGAGCACGGCGGCCGGCAGGGTGGGAAAAGACTCCCGGCTGGTGACGCTGGTCTCGGTCCAGGCCCCGTCCCGGTAGTGGTGGAGGTGCAGGCCCAGGTCGTTGTCCTGGCTGGTGGCGACGACCCCCGTGGGGTTCGGCGCCGAGAGCACCAACAGGCCGCCGCTGCCGTCGGGCAGCAACACCGGGAGGTCATAGGGGGCCGCCGGGGTCCAGGGCAGCGCCAGGTCCTGGAACGCCGAGCCGGCGCCTTGTTGGACCCCACAGGTCCGCACCCACGGCACCTCGGCCGCGTCGAAGTCCTGGACCAGCGACCGGGTGCACAGCCAGGTCGTGTCGCGGTCCTGGGCCATGGCCGGGCTCGCGACCAGCATCGCTTCGGGGTCCGACACCAGCTGGTCGCCGAGCCAGAGCTGCTGGCGATGGGCCGGGTCGTCGGTGCGGTGGAGCTCGGCCACGGCGGAGCCGGCCGCCACGGCGTCCAGCAGACCCTTCGGGGGTTGGGCCAGGTCCCGGGTGAAGGCTTCGGTGACCACGCGGCCCTGGGAAAAGGGCATCGGCGTGTCGAAGAGCGCCGCGATGGTGGTGGCCAGGTCTTCCAGCAGGACCGGGGCGTCGAAGTCGGTCCCGGCCGCCACGTCGGGTCCCAGCACCAGCCAGGGCACACCCCGACAGCCCTGGCAGCTGTCCCCGTGGTGGCGCCATGGGGGAGACGTGTCGGCGTCGTCGTGGCGACCGTGGTCTGCGGCCAGGATCAGCCACGTGTTGTCGGTGTAGTCCGGCTGAGACTGGACGAACTCCCAGAACGTGGGGATCTGCGCGTCCAGGATGGTCAGGTGGTTGCCGTAGTCGTCGAATTCCCCGCCGTGGGTGCTGCGATCGACCTGGTGCAGGTTGGCGGCGATGAACACCGGCGCGTGGGCGGTGATCTCGTCGCGCATCGTGTCGAACACCACCTTGTCGTCGGTGCCGCCGTTGTCCGGATCGCTGTCCGACGCGTTGTTGCCCACCAGCACCCAGCGGGCCCCGCACTGCTCGCCCAGGGCGGGCTGTCGGCTCCAGGCGGTGGGCTCGATCAGGGTGGTGTTGCCCAGGAGCAGCACCTGGTCCCGCCGCAGGTCGTTGGACGCCCGCAGGGTCTCCATCAACATGGGCAGGTCGGGCCGGTAGGTGCTCACGCCGGTCTCGTTGTGGTAGTTGCCGAACGGGGCGTGCTGGCCGCCGAACAGGGTCACGTGGGCCGGTCCGGTCACCGTGATGCCCGCAGAGCGACCGCCCAGTGCCCGGGCCGCGTCGGGGACCAGCGTGTCCCAGCTGTTCGGCATCTGGGACTCGGGGGTGCCCTGGGCAAGCTCTGTGGGCCCGGTGCCAAAGGTGTCCTCGTCGCGCACACCGTCCAGCACGAGCAGGATCACGCGCGGGCCCTCCCAGCCCGGTTCGGCGGCGGGACGGCAGGCGAGCAGCGACCACAAGAGCAGCGACATCGGGCCGCAACGTAGCGTTAGATGGGCGAGGCTGCCCGGCGTTGCAGGACTTGCGACCTCACCGGCGAAGCGGCATCAAGGTGGGCGTCGATGACGCTGCTCGGACTCCTCCTGCACGGCTGCGACGCCGCCCCTCCCAGCGGCGAGCTCGTTGTGACGTCCGCGAGCCAGATGGTTGCGGCGGCGACCGTGACGGCCACCTTCGATGCGGCGGTCCAGCCCACCCTGTGCTGCACCGGGGACGTGGAGTCCCTGGTCGCCGAGACCCACGTCTGGACCGCGCCGAGCCCGGACAAGGTGCACGTGTGGGACCTGCGGGGTCTGCTGGCCGGTGAGACCTACACCTGTGCCGCCCGCGACGCCGCCGGAGCGGACCTCGTGGAACCGGCCATCTTCACGACCGAGCCGCTGCCCGAAGACCTGGCCGCCCACGTGCTCACGCTGGACTCCTGGGCCTGGGGTGCCGAAGATGGCTGGACCCTGCTGGGGCCCTTCAGCACCCTGCCCGACGGTGGCCTTGGCACCTACCTGGTGGTGGTCGACATGGAGGCCCGGATCCGCTGGTACTGGTCGGTGCCCGAGGCGGATGGCGTCATCGCCTTCGACCACAGCGACACGCACGACGCGTTCTGGACCGGCGGAGGCCACAAGGCCGTCGTGCCCCCCCGAGTCCTGGACCTGGACGGCGGCGTGGCCTACGAGACCTCGACCCAGGCGAACCACGACGTGGAGTGGCTCGACGACGCATCCGTCGGTCTGGTCCAGGGCCCGGGCGGGTTCTGCATCGAGGAGCGAGCGTGGGCCGATGACACCCTGATCGGCACCCTCTGTGCAGACCAGCTGGGCTACGCGGGCCAGCTCCAGGGCGCCAACAGCCTGGACGCCGTGCGCGAGGACGACGGCCGGGTCTACTACTACGTGACCCTCACCGACATCGGCCGGATCCTGAAGATCGACCGGGAGGCAGCGCAGGTCGTGTGGACCTTTGGCAATGACGGGGTCTTCGACGGCGTGCCTGAGCTGGGCTGGCTGCACGACGTCAACCGCGTGGACTGCGCACCCGAGGAGTGCCTGTTCTTCTACGACAACGGCACCCTGGACTCGGGGAGCCAGGCCGTCCTCTGGGCCCTGGACGGAGCCGCCGGCACCGCCCGCGAGGTCCGCTCGTGGTCCGAGACGGGTTGGTTCGAGAAGTCCCTGGGCGGCGTGCAGCTCCTAGAGGGCGGCAACTGGTTGGTGGGCCGGGGACACAACGAGGCCGAGGACCCGGACAGTCCACTCACGACGGTCGTGGAGCTCGACCCGGACGACGAGATCGTGTGGCAGCTCACTCTGGCTCCCGAAGACAGCGCCACCTACCGGGCCCGGCGGGTGCCCGCTTGCGACCTGTTCAGCCACGCTGGGTACTGCCCGTCGATGCGGTAGGATGCGCGTTCGGCACCGAGTCCCCGTGGTCCTCCTCCACCCCTTCCTGCTGGTCGCCTGTCTGGGCGATGACGCGCCCGATCCGCCGGCAACAGGGGGTGATCCGGCCACCACGGACACGGCGGCGCCCGTGACCGACACCGCCAGCGACACCGCCACAGACACGGCCCCGCCCGAGGACCAGGACTGCACCGTGCGCTTCGCCTTGCTGCAAAAGGACGCCTACTCGGATCTGGACGGCCGCAACCAGCCCCTCTGGCCCCCCCACACGACCACGGCGGTCGAGTTCATCTGCCTGGGCGCGAACTGGGACTACGAGACCTTGAGCAACCACGGCACCGACTACACCGAGCTCGCGTCCAACGGCGATTTCTGGCTCGAGGTGGTGGACACGTCCGACGAGCTCCCGGTGAGCCGCACAACCCTCGACGCGCTCAGGGCCGCGTTCCTGGACTGCAATTGCGAAGCCGCCGGCGACTACGTGAGCCTGTCAGCCATCACCGATCCCGGGGTGCAGGACCTGCTCGATGCCCTGGCGGACTTCACCAACACCCACCTCAGCTGCGTGGACGGCACGATGGGCAAGGACGTCGCGGCCTGGCTCGAGGACGGCGACATCGAGAGCGTGCTGGGCAAGATCCAGCAGTGCAACCTGGGCGGCCTGGACTGGGGCGATGGCTTCCGTGCCGCAGTCGAGGCCATCGGCGGGGCACCCGAGGTGCTCCACACCGCCAACAACGACGCCATCCTCCAGGCCGAGTGGTACGCGGCCTGGGAGGCCACTGGTGTCGTGGGAACCTGCGACGGTTCGGCAGCGGTCTGCCGGGACACCACCTGGTTCAATGGGGGCTACTAGCTCCCCAGACGCGGAAGTGGGGCTATCTTGCCGTGATGCTCATCCTGCTCACGACGGTCCTGACAGCCTGTGGTGACGGGGATGGGCGGCCGCCCCCTCCGACCGGGACCACGCCGACGGTGGACAGTGGCGGCACGTCGGACGCCGGCTGGACCCTGGGCACGGTCCAGGCCTGCGACGAACCGCTCGACGAGGTGAGCTGGTCCGATCGGTCCGATCTGCTGGCCCCGGACGACCGCCAGGAGGGTCCCGACGACCTGGGCTGGTTGTTGCTGGAGCCCCAGGGAGACACGTGGCAGGTGTTCGCCACAGGGCCGCTGGGCGTCGTGACCGAGCGCAGCCTGGGCGGGTCGGCCACAGAGCTCTTCGACCTCGGGGGTCCTGGCGGGGGCACGCGTCTGGCCGACCTGGATGGTGACGGGGCCCAGGACCTGCTGCTGATCGGGGAGGACCTGACCGTGCACTGGAGCGACGGATCCTCCACGCTGCTGGACCCCTTTGCGCGCGCGGACATCTACAACGACGCGGTCATCGAGGATCTGAACGGCGACGGCGTGCGGGACGTGGTCGCGATCTACCGGGGCATGACCGAGACCCAGGGCGGTCCGGTGGTGTGGCTGGGCGATGGCGACAGGGGCTTCCAGACCCCCATCGAGGCCAACACGACCTACGACAGCTGGGGCAGCCCCTTCGACATGGGCGTCGTGCGGTGGGACGACGACGCGATGCCGGACCTGTACGTGTGCATGGACGGCCCGGCGGGAGAGCCCAACCGGGCCCTCTGCAACGCCGGCGATGGCACCTTCACCGCCTGCGACGACCGCGGCGCTGCGGTCTCCACGTTCTGTATGGGCATGAGCCGAGGCGACGTGGACGGCGACGGCACCATGGACCTGTTCATCGGCTCGTCGGGCGAGGTGATCCTACTCCTGGACAGCGCCGCCGGCTTCATCGACAGCACCTACTCCGCGCTGCGGGTGCTCTTCGACGACAAGCAGATGGTGTGGGGCACGGCGGTCGAGGACATCGACAACGACGGCGACGCCGATCTGCTCGCCGCCAACGGCGACTTCTCAGACGGGGACGGCCTGTGGCCCCTGTGGCTCTACACCCAGGACGACGGCTGGTTCACAGAGGTCGGCGAGAGCCTGGGGCTGCCCCAGGAGACCGGGGGCCGGGCGCTCCTGCTCCGGGATCTCAACGCAGACGGCGTGCTGGACGTGCTCATGGCGGACAAGGCCGAGCCGACCCTGCTGCTGCTCTCCGACGGGTGCACCGCGGCGGGTTGGCTCCAGGTCGCGGCCCCCAGAGGCAGTTGGGTGCGGGTCGAGGCCGGGGACAAGTCCTGGCTGGGTCTGGCGACGGACGACCCGGGCTTCGCAGCGGCAGGCCCAGCCATCGCCCACATCGGGCTGGGAGAAGAGTCGGTCGTGGACCGGGTCGTGCTGGACGTGCCCTGGGTCGGCGAGGTCGTGCTGGAGGGGCCGCTGGACGCTAGGCAGCGGGTGAGTTGGGAGCGGTGAGCCCCTTCACAGGCCGCAGTCCAGCCACCACCCCAGGATCTCCAGCTCCTCCGACGGCACGCCCCCGGCCGGGGGCATGTCCTGCTGGGTCAGGGTGCGCACCTCGATTCGGTCGGCCCACGCCAAGGCCTCGGCCTCGTCGTCGAAGCTGACGCCTTCGGGGGCGCCATAGCGGTCGGGGGCCGTCGAGGCATGGCAGCCCTGGCAGTAGGTGGTCAAGAAGCCCCAGGCCCAGTTCTCGTAGGTCACGTGGGGCAGGTCCTCGCACCCGGCCGGGACCCCGCTGTCGGCCGTGGTCCCGGTGTCCGTGCCCGGAGGCGGGGGCAGGTCGGTGTCGTCTGTGCACCCCCAGAGCAGGGCCAGCCAGATCACCTGTCCTCCAGCACGGCCGAGATGGGGGACACCCCGGGCAGCAGCGCTTCGGAGTCCATGCCCGCCAGCCGGTACAGGGTGGCGCCGATGTGATCCGGCACCAGGAACTCGCCGGAGTCGTGGGGCTCGCCGCTCGCCAGGTCGACCTGTTGGCCGGCCGCCGCGTCGTCGTAGCCGCCCACGACCTGGCCGCCGCGCACGCCCGCACCCATGATCAACGCCGACGTGAAGGTCCAGTGCTCCTTGCCCGCCCGCCCGTTGAACTGCGGGTACCGGCCCATCTCGGAGAGCACCACGACCGTCGTGGTGTCGGCGAGCACGCCACCTTCTGGTGCCGGCGTGTCCCGCAGGTTGCCCATCACGTCGGACAGGGTCGTGAAGAGCTCCTGGTAGTGGATGATCTGGTCCGTGTTCGCGGCGTGGGTGTCCCAGCTCAGGCCCATCGCACCTTCGTGGCCCAGCATCGCGCAGCGGGACAGGTCCTGCTCGAACGCCCGGATCAAGATGCGCGAGCGATCGGTCAGGCTGTCGCCGCTGCCCAGATCCAGCTCGTCGGCGACCTCTTGGAGCAGCGCCAGGCGCTCCTCGGCTTCGAGCCCACGGGCCAGGAGCTCCAGGTTGCGGCCGCGCAGTGCGGCCTTGTTGCGCTCGTGGGCCACCGTCGCCGCGTACTGGTCCTGGAGGGCCTCGATGTCGGCCGCGGTAGCCGGCACGATCATGTCGGACTCGTCCAGGGCCGAGCCGTCCAGGAGCTTGGGCAGCTGGTTGGCCTGGCCCACGCGCACGATCGAAGAGCCGTGCTGGAACGAGTAGCTGGGCCCGGACATGTGCACCATCGGCATGAGCGGGGACCGCTGACTGTGGGCTGCGATCGACGCGGACCAGTCGTCTGCGTTGGCGCTCTGGCTGCCCGTCATCACCAGACGCAGACAGGTGTCGTGGGCCACGGACCGGGCTTCGAGACCGTTGATCATGGCCACCTGGTCGCCGAAGTCCTCGAAGAACAGGCGGACCGCCGGGCGCTCGGGGCTGTCGACAAAGGTGAGCCCGTTGACCTGGGCCACCTCGGCGTCGTCCTCCATTTCGACGTAGGGGTTGTCGAACAGCGGCGCGAACACCATCGTCTGATCCCAGCCCCCCTGCGCGAAGAGGAAGAGGAAGCGGCGCTCGGGGCCTGTCGCGGCCCGGGCCACGCGGGGCCAGGCCAGGGTCGCTCCGACCAAGCCGGGCAGGGTGTGCAGAAGGCGGCGGCGAGTCCACATGGTCAATAGGTCCAGAAGGCGGGGTCACGCAGGAGCACCGCCACCAACGAGGTCCAGGCGGTCTGGGCGTCGGCCGCTGCGGCCACCTGGGTCCAGAAGGCCAGGTCGGCGGCGAGCCGTTCTGCCGACGGGGCGGCCCCGAACAGCCGCGTGTGCAAGCGCGTCAGCTCAGCGTCGAAGGCTTCGTCGCCCGGCCGGAGGTCCAGGGTCAGCGCGTCGCCGAAGAGCAGGCGCTCGCCGCCGTCGACCAGCTCTCCTCTGACCGCTGCGTCGGCCCCGGCCTGGCCCAGGCGCTTGATGACCAGCGTGCGGGTGAGGGTGGGGTGGATCGCCGGCCGGGCCACGTCGATGCCGTCCAGGCCGCCCGCCAGGATGCGGTAGCCGTGTTCGTCGTTGGCGAGCTCGTCGCGGTCGTCCCAGGTCCAGCGGAATCCCGTGAGCTGCTCGATCACGCTGGCCAATTGCTCTGCGGACAGGATCCGCGACGTCACAAGGCGGTCCGCGGCCAGGTCGGTGGCCCCGTCGCTCAGGGCACCGACCCGGTAGTCGTCGCTGTGCAGGACGGCACGCACCAGCTCGCCGTAGCGGAGCTCGTGGTCCTCGAAGTAGTCCTCGAGCTCCTTGAGAGCGGTGAAGTCGCTTGCGTCCGTGTCCCGCCGCCACAGGCTCGTGGCCAGGCGCGCGACGGTGCAGGCCGGGAAGCGGCTGTCCGCCGCCACGAAGCGACCCAGGTCTGCCGGGCCCGCCATCGGCACCCCATACCAGGACGGCGCCATCTCCAGGTAGACCTGGCCCAGCTGCTCCCGCTCCGGGTGGTAGCGGGTCATCTCTGCGGTGTCGTAGAGGTCGAACCACCAGAACCCGAACAGCGCCGACGCCATGGGGTCCAAGGTCGAGTGGCAGCCCGCGCAGGACTCCAGCTCCCGGGTCGCGGCGTTGACGTCTTCGCGCTCCAGGATCGACGGCGCTTCGAAGGCGATGGGCCGCTGGAGGTAGTCGTCGCAGAGCAAGAGCCTGGCGAGGGCAGCGGCACGGGTGCGGTTGTAGTTGTTCGGGGTGGTGTAGTACCGCCACCACAGGCCGTTGGTCATGAGCACGCCGCCGGCGGGCCGGCCGTCGGTGTAGCGGGCGACCTGCCAGCCGGTCTCGCCGGCCGGGTAGTCCAGGGGCCACACCGCCGCGAGCAGATCGTGGGCCACCGTGTAGTCGGCGGTGACGGCGTCGGTCCAGGGCAGGTCTTCGGTCGCCACGTGGGCCAGCAGCCGCAGGGGCTCTTCTCCGATGGCCCGGTCCAGGGGGTGCTCCAGGGCCGGCTCCAGGTGGTAGTCCGTGTAGTCGATGTTGAAGCCGTCGACCCGGGTGAGCCACTGCTCGGCGAACAGGTCGACCAGGCGGTCCCGCCACGCCGGGTCGGCCAGGTAGGCGTCGATCAGGTCATCGACTGCCGCCGGATCGGCCTCGACCCGGGCCAGGTCGTCGACCTGTGGGAGCTGGCCCCGCAAGTCCAGGCTGATCCGACGGAGCAGGGCCGGGGCCGCCAGGGGCTCGCCGGGGAAGTCCGGATCCTGTGCCGGCCAGGCCTGGGTGTCCTCCACGGGCGGATCCGGGGGGTCTCCGGGGCAACCCAGGACGAGCAGGAGCCACCCGGTCATCGGCTCACCGAGGTCGAGGTCAGGAGCTCGGCATAGGCGAGGGCGCTGTGCGCCAGGGCTTCGCCGAGACAGATGTCTCCCAGGTCGGTGTCCAGGAAGGTGGCGGCGCCGCAAGGCTCGCAGCCGGCAAAGGCCACCTGGACCCAGTAGCCACTGGTGTCCCGGAGCTCCAGGCCGCCCTGGGGCAAGCCGTCGCAGGTGTCGGAAGCCACCGTCAGCCCGTTGAAGCGCACGGCCTCGGCGGCCCAGCCCACCCCGCCTTCGAGAGAGATGGCCGTCGCGCCGTCGACGTCGACCGTGGCGAAGAGCGAGGTCTCGACGCCGGGATCCAGCCACCCGGACCACCCGTCGTCGTAGGTGTAGGTCCCACCCAGGAAGGTCGAGATCGACGCGGTGTCCCCTTCGAGCACCCGCGTCAGGTCGGCCTCGCCGCCGGCGACCATCACGCGCCCGGCCACGTCGGTGAGCTCCCAGGAGGCCAAGAGATCGATGGTCAGCGTCGTCGCGTCCCCGGCCGTCTCCTCCAGCTCGTCCCAGATGCCCGTGCCGTAGAAGCCCACGCCGTCCGACGTCTGGCAGTCGTTGTTCCAGATGCCGTCGACCCGCTCGGGATCGTTGTCCGGGGTGCCTGGACACTCGGGCTCGCGGACGTAGAGAAAAGACGCATAGGCGTCGCGCAGGGTGAAGAGCTCGGGCAGGCCTCGGTCGAAAAGGGCTGCTGCACCGGCCACCAGGTCGTCGACGGACTGTTCGGGCGCATCTGGACGCGTCACGTCGTCGAGGGGGTTGCCGGCCAGGCCGGTGTCCGTGCCGGATGGGCCGGAGTCGGACGAAGTGCCGCTCTGGTCGGTGCAGGCGAGCAGGGCCACCAGTCCGATCAGCACGAGTCCTCCGAGCAGGACGGCCAGTCTACCCGCGCCGGACTCGCTCAGCCTTTGCGGTAGATCAGGTCTCCGACGACCAGGGTGTCCATCGGGGTCCGGGCGAACACCAACAGGGCGTCGTTGGCGGTGGCCACGATGGGGTAGCCCCGCTCGTTGAAGGACGTGTTGAGAAGGCCCGGCGTGCCCGTCCGCTCGGCGTGGGCCCGCAGCAGGGCGTGGTAGCGAGGGTTGTCGGCCTGCCGGCAGACCTGGGGGCGGGTGGTGCCGTCGACGTGTTGGGCGCCCCGGGTGCTGTCCCGGGCTTGGGGGAGGATCGGCACGACCATCTGCATCCAGTGGGCCGGGAGTGGGGTCGGATCGGGCAGCTCCAGCACCCGGCGGGCGTCTTCTTCGGCGATGGACAAGGCATAGGGGCGGAACGACGCTCGCTTCTTGATCGCAAGGCCCAGGCGGTCGCAGGCCTCGGTGTGGCTGGGCTGCACCAGGATGGAGCGGTTGCCGAGGGCCCTGGGCCCGGACTCGAGGCGGCCCTGGAACCAGCCGACCACGCGGCCGTCGACCAGGTCGGAAACCACCTGCTCCACCAGGGCGTCTGGCGGGAGCTGCTCGACCTGGACGCCGTCGCTGCCATCGCGACCCGGGGTCCAGAGCTCGTCTTCGACGTGGTCGACCCAAGCCGGGATCCCATCGACGGGATCGGCGGGCCCCAGGAAGGGGTGGTAGGTCGGGCGTGCCGTGTCGCCGGCCTGCCACGCGCCGTACATCGCAGCGCCTGCGGCCCCGCCCCCGTCGCCGGGGTCCGGCGGGATGAACAGGTCCGTGAAGGGGCTCTCGGCCAGGATCCGCGTGTTCGCCACGCAGTTCAGGGCCACCCCGCCTGCCAGGCACAGGCGGTCCAGTCCCGTGCGCTCGTGGAGTCGGCGGCACAGGCCCAGCAGGGCGTCCTCGAGCACGACCTGGACGCTGGCCGCCAGGTCCAGGTAAACCTGGAGCTCGGCCGTCGGCGGCTCGTGGTCGCCCCGCACGCTCAGGGGCACCGGCGAGCGGAAGCCTCGGGGCTCTCCGAAGATGTCCGTGAACCGGCGGGTGAAGGGGCTGCCCTTGGTGGCCGTGAAGTCGAAGCACTTCCCGTCCAGCGCATAGGTGCCGTCGTGGTGGAGCGCCAGGACCCGGCGGACGTCGTCGACCCGGGTGGGCTGCCCGAACGCGGCCAGCGCCATGGTGCTGCACTCGCCGTCGTTGGGGCGAAAGCCCAGGAAGGCCGTGAAGGCCGCGTAGAACAGGCCCAGGGAGTGTGGGTAGGGCAGGGTCTCCAGGACCCGGATCTCGCCTGGGTCGGACCAGGATCCCACCGCCAAGGACGTGCTGGCCCACTCGCCCACCGCGTCGACGGTGAGAATCGCCGCGTCGTCGAAGGGACTGCCCAGGAAGGCCTGGGCCGCATGGCTCAGGTGGTGGGGCACGAAGTGAATCCGATCCGGGTGCAGGTCCAGGACCTTGCTGAGCTGGTTTCCGAGCCACAGGCGGTCGCCGAGCCAGGTGCGCATGGACTGCACGAAGCGCCCGGCGGTGCCCGGGAAGCCCCCCAGCGTGGAGACCAGCACCCGCGTGAACTTGGTGTGCGGCTCCTCGTAGAAGTAGACCGCGTCCAGGTCCTGGGCGGTCAGCCCGGCGTGGGCCAGGCAGCTGTCGATGGCCAGGCGGGGGTGGTTCGGGTCGTGCTTCAACCGGCTGAAGCGTTCCTCGGCCACCGTCGCGATCAGCTCGCCGTCGACGGCGAGAGCGGCAGAGGCGTCGTGGTAGTGGGCGCTCAGGCCAAGGATGTTCACGAGGCGGCGGCGTCCAGGGTCGGGGGTCCGTAGCGGCGCTCTCGGTCCCCACGGGCGCTGTCCATGCGCTGCTTGCAGGCCCAGCCGAACAGCGGGCCGGCCACCAGGAAGATGCTCCCGAGCAGGACCCCTGAGAACAGGTTCCCGATCCGGTGGCTCAGTCGGGCCAGGGACTCCTTGTTGCGGCGCCAGCGGATGCTGCGCACGAGCCGGGCGAGCTCCTGCTCGCCGCCAAGGACCTCGATCAGTGTGGCCAGGGCCGTGTCCTGGTGGCCCTCCTCGTCTTCGCGAATGTGGGTGAGCCAGTCCTGGATGTCCTGGCGGCCCGCTGCGGTGGTGTAGTCCTCGAATTCCTCGTACACCTCGCGCTCACCCTCGTAGATGTAGGTCAGGAACTCGCCCAGCCCCTCGGGTCCTGTGAGCAGGGCTTCGCGCCGGTCCCGACACAGCGGCAGCGGTCGGGACGCATAGGTCCGGGCCAGCGTGTAGAAGCCGGCGGAGTGCTCCATCTCCTCGATGGCGTCGTGGAACATCGCGGCCCGCTGGTGGGGCTGTTCCAGGACCTCCATGGCTCGCAGGAATTGCCAGGCGCTGTCGGCCTCGACCTCGGCGAAGCGCAGCAGGCTGCTGGAGACTCGGCCCGGAGAGAGCTTCCAGGAGAGGGGCAGCAGGGAGCGGATGGCCAGGCGTCGGAGCTGGGAGCGCACGGAGACCTCGGGGTACGGGCCCATTGTCGCAACCGGGAACGACCAGGGCAACCGGGGCTGCCGGTGTACAGTGCCCCATGACCGATGAGTCCCGCGGAGGCAAGCCGCAGGGCCGATCGGTGCGGGCGCGGGTGCTCCGGGGGCTGACCCTGGTCACAGGTGTGGCCGTGCTGGCGGCCGGGGTCCTGCTCTTCCAACGTCTGACAGCCGACGGGCTCTACGAGTTCGACGCGAACTCCGCGGTGATCGTTCGCGAGAGTCTCGAGCTCGGGCGGGGCGTGCACCTGCTCCTACCGAACCTGGACCAGGCCAAGGTCGTGGTGCCCGCCAGGCCCCACGAACCTCGCGAATTCCACGACGAGGCCAACCGTTCGCGGCTCAGCCGCCGTCAGGCCTTCTTCGTCAACACGAACTCCCTGGGGACCCGCGGTCCCGAGCCGTCTCGGGACCCGGACGACTTCCTGATCCTGTGCGTGGGCGACTCGGTGACGTTTGGCTGGGGCTACGAGGACCACCAGTCCTACCCGGCGCTGCTGGCCCGGGAGCTCGGTGTCGAAGTGGTCAATGCCGGTGTGCCGGCGCTCAAGCCCGCCAAGGTTGCGGGCTGGATCCAGCTCCTGAAGCAAGAGCTGCCGGTCGACCTGGTGCTGGTCTCGACGCGGCCCGACATGATGAACCCGGAAAAGTGGGTGGACTACCGGAATGCGGTCCAGGCCGCGGCCCGGGTCGCAGCGCCGGCCCCGGTGGGGGTCGTGCTCGCGCCCCAGAGCACCTTTGACGCCCAGGACCCGGCCCACGCCGCCGCAGCGGCACGCCAGGTCGTCCAGATGGTGCAGCCGCTGCCGGTCCTGGACCTGACCGACGCCTTTCGGCGGGCGCGGCCCGATAAGGGTGTGATCCTGGAGCGCGAGGGCGCGACGCGCCGGGTCGTCCAGCTCCCCGAGCGCCGGGTGCTGCTAGAGGTGCAGCAGACGGGTGGGGGACTGCATCCGGAGATCGCTGCGCTCTTCGACGCCGATCCAGACCTGGTCGAGCCCCTGTTCTTCGACGGAGGCCACCCGGACGACGAGGGACTCCAGCTCTTCGCGACCGAGGTCGCGGACTGGGTTCGGGCCCAAGGCTGGGTTCCCTAGTTCTAGTCGGGTGAGTCTGATTTCGCGGGAATTCGCTTGCCCTCGACGCCGCTGGCGGCGTTCCGGCTCCTGGACGTGACTCGGCCACGACTGCGTCGCCGCGCCTTGCCAGCGACGCCGATTGCGGCGCGACTTCCATCGCGATCATCAGACTCACCCCACTAAAGGCCGGCTCAGGGCGGGTCACACTGACCCCCGTCCCACCGCCAGTCCGTGCCGCAGCCCCAGCAGGTCGCGTCGCCTTCCTGGGTGATGGCGCAGGAGTGGCCCAGGCCGCCTCCGACGTCGACAAAGGTGCCCGTCGACGGGGCTTCGCACTGTCCCTGGTCCACCTCGGCGCCGCCTTCGCAGCCCCAGCAAGCCGCGCTGCCGTCGGTGGCGATGGCGCAGCCATGGGTGTGGCCGACCCCGATGCTCTGCCAGCTGCCGTCCGGTGAGCTGGTCTGGCCCGAGCTGTTCCGGCCCCAGCAGACCAGCTCGTCGGCTGTGTCCAGCGCACAGGAGAACCCGCGCCCGCTGCGGACCTGGCGATAAGTCCCCGGCGGCGCGTCGCACTGGCCGTCGTCTTGACGCTCGCAGCCCCAACAGGACAAGGAGCCGTCCGTGCGCAGGCCGCAGGTGGCGACTTCGCCAGCGCTCAGTGCGGCGAAGGGTCCGCTGGGCGGATCGCACTGGCCGGCGTCCCAGGAGCCGCAGCCCCAGCAGGTGGCCTCGCCGGCCGAGTCGAGGGCGCAGCTGTGGTACATGCCGGCCACCACGTCGACAAAGGTGCCTTCTGGCGCAATGCACTGGCCCTCGTCGAACTTGGTGCAGCCCCAGCAGGCGATGGCACCGTCGCTGGTGATGCCGCAGGTGCTCACGAACCCGGCGCTCACCCGATCGAAGGCGACCCCTGCAGGCGGGCCGTCGCCCAGCACGGCATCGTCGCCGACGCACAGGGCCGTGTCGTCGCGAATCAAGCAGGTGTGCGTGTCGCCCACGGCCAGCACCGCTGGAGGCAGGCCCGGCGTGAATGTGCCGGAGTCGCCGCTGTCCGGGGCGCCGGAGTCGGTCTTGGAGGTCGTCGCGGTGTCGGTGGGCGCGGAATCGGTCGGCAGGGTCTCGGTGGGCGCGTCCACGCAGACACCCACCTCGTCCCGCGTCTGGCCGGGCGGGCATGGATCTTCGCCACCACACGCCAGTAGCAGGAGCCACATGGATCAGGACCCGGTGTCCACCCGGTAGACGCTGTCGGACCCCAGATCGGCGTACCAGAACACACCGTCGGGGCTGACCGCCACAGCGCTCAGCCCGCTGGCGCCCGTGTCGAGGGTGCCCAGCTCGGCCCCCGTTGCCAGGTCCAGGCAGCGCACGGTCCCGGTGCCGAACTCCCCGACGAACAGGCGGCCGCCTGCGATGGTCAGGCCCGATGGCGCGGCGAGGCCGGTGGCGAATTCCTCGACTGTGGCTCCGTTGTACGAGCTGTACTCGTCGAGCCGCTCGCCGTAGGCGTTCAAGTCCCGCACCTTGCTGCCGGTCGTGACATCCAGCCGGATCACGCGGCCAGTGCCGGTGTCGGCGATGTAGAGCCATGAGGAGTCGGGGTCGAGCTCCATGTGCCCCGGCACGTCGGGGGTGCGGGTCAGGCTGACGTCGCCATAGCGTCGCACCACGCCGTCGCTGTGATCGTCATAGCCCGCGTCGTGGTCGTCCTGGAAGTCGTAGCGGACCGGGTTGCCCTTGTCGCCGTCGAAGACCCAGTAGACGTTGTCCAGCTCCCAGGCGATGCCCACGGACCACGGGCTCTGGTGGAGCATGTCCAGGTGGCTGCCGCCCAGGCTGCCGGGGACCTCCTGGTTGACGGCGCCGAAGACCGACAGGTCAGACGACCACAGGCTGGGCCCCATGAAGTCGTCGCCGTCCTCGGGCTCGGCCGAGTAGTCGTTGTTGGACTCCTGGGCAGTGCCGAAGTTCACCTCGCCGGACCCGTCGTAGAGCGCGGCCCCAAAGGCGAAGGCCGCGCTGTTGTCCATGAAGTGGTAGGCGTAGACGTCGCTGTGGTTCTCCCAGGTCTGGCTTGCACCGCCCGGGTTGAAGCCCACGGTGAAGCCGGCGCCGCCAAAGAAGGCGCCGATCTCCTTGTTCAGGACCCAGAGCTCGTCCCGGTCCGGGTGAAAGGCCAGGTCCATCGGCACCAACACGCCGTCGCTGGTCCCGGCCTCGGCGACCAGGGTGCGGGACTCGGGAAAGCCGAACTCGGCCACGTCGGGCTCGGGGGGGGCCGTGTCGGTGTCGGTGTCGGTGTCGGTGTCGGTGTCGGTGTCGGTGTCGGTGTCGGTGTCGGTGTCGGTGTCGGTGT
>Ga0209992_10000449_pt1 | contig 55241 bp, 46 predicted proteins | sample 2SBtaG_2_FD_182564 | JGI IMG/M metagenome (GOLD analysis project Ga0209992, IMG submission 182564) | Deep subsurface microbial communities from Kolumbo volcano to uncover new lineages of life (NeLLi) - 2SBTROV12_ACTIVE470 metaG (SPAdes)... | ecosystem: Environmental > Aquatic > Marine >... | reverse complement strand
TGAGTTAAATTGAAGTAGTGTTGTGATTATTTTTTCATAATAATCGCATGCATCTTCACCACCTAACATCACCGATACAACTATTGAACTACTGCCCTGCCCCCCTCTTGATACATTTTGTGGGCCAAGAACAAAAGCCTTCCTAAATAGACGGTAGTCTGAGCCGTGTAAATAGTGCCGAGCTCTAATTTCAGGCATATTAATGTTAGCTGGATAAATCGACGCATAGATTTCTATTTCCGGGAGACCTATTCCATCATTATAAAAAAACAAAAAAGGAGACTTTTTATTCAAAGAAAACCAATCTTTAGAAGTGAGCCCATAGTCATCAATAACCAATGGGTTATCGCTAGGAGTAATATCATCTATTGAATAAATGTTTATTAACTTAATTGGCAAACGCTGCAAAAGTATAATTAATGAGCCTGATATTGATTTATAAAACAGTTCAATTGTTTTACCTTTCTCCAAAAGCAACTCGATAACTGCAAGCTGTCTCATTACATGGCCATGACCTGTATGTGATGTTGCATTTACATAAAAGCGAATTGAATCGTCAGGCAAAAAACTCATGCTTAACTACTCATAATTTTCATAACTAACAACTTTACTGCCTTCACTTCCTATATTGCAATTGACATGGATCAATGAAGATAATGCTGCTTTGATATCATTATGTCGCTCAGGAGGCGCAAAAAACATCATAAAACCGCCACCGCCAGCTCCTAATAATTTCCCACCCAAAGCACCAGCTTTTTTACCTAGCAAATAAATTTCATCAATGTCATTGTTAGATACGCCATCTGCCAGCTCTCTTTTTAACTGCCAAGCATCATCAAGCATAAATCCAATATTACTAAACTCAGGTGTTTTGGCTTGCAATATTGAGCAGGCTTCTAATGCCATTTGATGAAGAGTTTTAAGCTGCTGAGATTTCTTATTTACATTCTCTATTTTTTTTACCGCGATTGTCTCTGCTATACGAGTAAAACCAGTAAAAAATAATAAGATATGATCATTTAATATCGAATGGTTGCCTGGACGCATAATCAGTTTCGAGACATTAATTGTACCGTTTTGATTGAATTCAATAAAGTTTGTACCACCATGTGCGGCCCAGACCTGATCCTGAGAGCCAACCTTTTCCTTGATAACTTCTTGCTCAATTCTAATTGCTTCTTCTCCTAAGAAACGCGAAGATGAAATTTTGCCTTCCAATGCGCGCATCGCATTAATTAAACCGACCGTAAAAGATGAACTTGAGCCCAAGCCTGAACGGGCTGGCAAATCACTGAAGTGATGAACCTCAATACCATGAGAAACGGGATACTCTTGCATCACCGCTCTTACAGCAGGGTGTTGAATCGATTCTACATCACAAACATTTTCTATTTTGGAGTAAACAATCCTATGCTTGTGTTCAAAAAATGGCGGTAGCTTACGAACACTTAAGTAACAGTATTTATCTATCGTAGTACCTAGGGTAGCCCCACCATGCTCTAAGTACCAAGCAGGATAATCTGTTCCTCCACCAAAAAGAGATACACGAAAGGGTGTTCTTGTAATAATCATTTCAAACCTCTAAGCATATTTTGCGCTTTCTCATAACTATTCGGCGTACCAAAGTCCAAAAAGTCATTTCCGACTTGCACACACTTTATCGGCAAACGATTAAAATTCATGAGGTATTCTTTCTCAAAAGAAAATAAAGGCATGTCACAGATTTCCTTTATATGTGCTTGCTGAAGATAATACCAGCCCGCATTTATTTCTCCAGCTACTGATGCAGAGCTTTTTTCTTGAAAGTTAATTAGCTGTCCATTTGACCCTTTATCTATCATGCCGTACCGACTCGCATCATTTACAAATGTCGTCACCATTCCGCCAACTCCCTCTTCGCATTCACTAATAAATGCATCAACGTCAAAGTCTACAAATGTATCCCCGTTACAAATTAATACTTCGAGCAGCTCATTGTTTTCATTGAGTTTGTTAAGGGCAAGTTTAATTGCACCGCCAGTTCCTAAAGGTTGATTTTCAATTTGCCAAGTGATGTTGCGGTCACTATGGACGGTTGAGAGGTGTTCAACCACTTGTTCGGCATATTTACCCAGACAAAAATGCAGCTTTGTAATGCCTTTTGACTCACACCAGCGAATAAAAAAATCGACAAAGGGTTTGCCAGATATAGGTGCCAATATCTTTGGCGTATTTGATAAAACAGATTGCAATCTTGTTCCTAAACCTCCAGCAAGAACGATTACGGTTGGTAAATTGCTCATTTTTATTCTAAAAATCCATCAAATTATTACTGTCTTTACAAAAGACTAAAACTAACTGGACACATTACATAAGAAACTTTACTCTGTGAACAACAACTTGGAAAAATTTTATCCCTTTCATTTTCTTTATTAAATACTGTTTACTATGCACTTTAATTTAGTCTTCGGAAACCATTGGAACTTTGGCATCGTAGTTGCCGATACCCTATTAATGATTCAATATGCACTTCAAGAGTTAGGGTTTACTGCAAACATAAATAAGGATTTAGACCCAAGCGCAACCAATATTTTGCTTGATGGGTTTGATGAAGAATACGTAGAAAAATTAAAACAATTGCGTGATGATGGGGGTAAGCTTTGGCTTGTCGCGACTGAGGAGTTAAGTGAATTAGGGTTTAATGCAACCGCATTGAATAAAAAAGATAAATCACATTATAGTAACCAAGAATATTGGCAGAAAAGGTACGATAACTTTGCAAAGGTAATCCCACTCGTTGAGTGTTTATTTCACCCCAATCAAACTCAACTGCCTATATATGAAAAAATATTCTCCAAAGAGTGTTATTTTCTACCTCATGGTTTTACAACTAACTTTAAAACAGTGCAACACAGAGCCAATAAAGATATAGATTTTGTTTTTACTGGCGCACTGACTGAGTACCGGACCCGCTTTTTCGAAGAACTAAAAAGAAAAGGCTATAATGTCACGACACTTCCCGTCTTATCTGCATCATTTTATCGCGATGATATCATTGCAAGATCTAAGGTAGCGCTTAATATTAGACAAACAGAAGATTGGCCTCATTTTTCTAATTCAAGAGCTAATTACCACCTTTGCAATGAATCCGCACTTGTTTCACAATATTGTCCAATTCATTGTGATGTCGCCAACTACATTGAAATGCCAGAAAGTGATTTTATGGATCATGCCATTTGGTTATTAGAAACAGGAAAATGGCAAACAGTAGCTAAACATGCTTATCAAATTTATAGCTCGCAACATCGATTAGCAAATTTACTTCAGCCGCTTTTTGTAAAGCTGGGCATACTGCAATATGCAAAATAACAAAGTAAGTATTTTATTTCTAATACAGCTGTTTGACTCTAAGACACTGCTCGATTCCGCTGGATATAACGAAATATTAAAACCGCTCACCTCTTCAACAGCAGTCAGTGAACATCAATGCTACTCATGGGGTGGGAATAATCAAAGTACATTGCTCTATTTAAAGCAAAAGTTTAAAATAATTTGCACGCATGTTGCTCAAACCCCCGTTTGCATCTATGGAGCAGGCGCCCATACGGATGGGCTCTGGTCACAGTTTAAATCCTTAAATGTCATTCAGATAGCTGATAAACAAGCCGAGGAATTAAACCCTTTTAAATTTAACATACCTGTTGTAACACCTGACGCTATTACTACTGACACCATCATTATTTCGAGTAGAGCTTGGGAAGAAAGTATTTTTGAAGAATTAACCACTCTATACCCAGATAAAACCATTCTAAAACTCTATGATGAATATGAGCTGTTTATATATAAACAAAATCAATTCCACCTCGATGAAATTTTAAAACAGTATGCTAATCAGCATTTTGACTTAATAATTTATACACCTAGTGAGCCTTCAGATACATTAAACCCCGAACAGCTCAAAGCTCTAAAAACGCTCTCAGAAAAACTTTCTATAGTTTGGTGGGATTACGATGACACGTCTGAAGATAACGTGTACACAAGATTTGAAATTGATTCACTCAAGGTGGCTGATCATATTATCGACCCTGGAAATTATACCAAAACAAGAAAGATGCTAGAGTGCCAGTTCCCTTATGAACATCATCCGCATACCGATAAAATTATCTTAGCGCCAACCCCTGTCGATCCCGAGTTGTTTTACCCTAGAGAAAAAGAAGTTGATGTCGCTATCTTTGGAAGTGCCGTAGGGCTTAGGAAAAAATGGATTGATGCTTTGAAAAAACGATTTCCTAGCCACTTCCATCATTTTGGCGGCGTTGGTATTGGGTACACTCCCCTACCAATGAATGAATATGCCGCTCTAATGGGGCAAACCCGAATTATCGTTAACTCACAAACATATTCATTCAGAACTCAATGTAAAGGCAAGGTACGTGAAGCGTTAGCAAGTGGCTGCTTACTCATCGAAGAAGATTGTTATGATACGCGTCAATTTATTGGTGAGCAGACTTTTGTAAAGTATTACCAAAATGAAGAGCAACTATTTGAAATAATATCTTATTACTTAGCGCATCCAGAACAATGCCAAAAGCTAGCTCAGCAAGGCTATCAGTGGTATTTAAAGCATGCTGCACCTCAAGCTTGGAGTGATACCTTATTAACCTCTTTTAAGATGGAATAGTTTTTGCTTGTTTTTCAACAGTAAATTGAGAAGGTAATTAATAATGAAAAGCCTAGAGCTTTATTCATCTGAGTTGAATACCAAAGGTGTCACTGTGGTAAAAAGTGTGATCGATAAAGAAATTATCGCGCAATGCCACGCCATACTGCTAGCTGATTTGGAAGCACACCATACTTTATACAACAACGCTCAAAAGACTGATATTGAAGCTTTATTTAATGAAGGCGAAAACGGTGATGCCAGTTTACGTACCCAGCAACATTATGTAAAAGGCGAGTTTCCATTAAGTATCCGAAAAGAAAATGCATTTATGCAGCTGGTACTGCAGAAAAAGCTCATAGACACAATGCGCTATCTCATTGGCGATGAGCGTCTAAAAATTCATGTGCCACCAATGATCCGCTTTAAGGATCCAAAATGTCAAACAACCTTCGTACCTTGGCACCAAGATAGAGCCTATTTTCCACATTTGAAACGCTTTTTAATATCTTGGATCCCTCTTCAGCCAATTACTGGAAAAGTTAAAGGTTTAGAGTTCATAGCAGATAACAATAAAAAGGATGTGACAACTTATGGCAATAAAGCTTGGAATTATACCGTAAGCCCTGAATATACGGCAGCCAAAAAAACCAATAAAAAAATAATTCCTGAGCTAGAACTCGGTGATGTACTGGTATTTAATTCAAATGTCGTACATCGCAGCGTTTTAAAATCAGAGTTTAGATTAAGTGTAGATTGTCGTTGGTTCCCCCCACAACAAAGCTACGAAAAACGTTACTACGATGTAGTAGAAAAAAGAATAATTGATGCTTTTTAAGAGAGGCTAATAATGTCTGATAAATCACAAAGACAATACGACGGTCGAGCAAATTTCCAAAAAGATGACGAGGTAGAAGTCGCTTTAGAAGAACATTTTGAAAAATATAATATTTCAAAGAGAGAAATTTGTCGTAACTTTCAAATTTATACTCGACGTGTTTTTTTGAAACGCTTCCTTGCACACTATGAACTTTTTAGAATGACACTCGATTTACCCGGAGACATTGTCGAGTTAGGTGTTTACAGAGGCTTAGGGCTTATGACTTGGGCTAACTTTCTTGAAATCAGGAGTATGGGAGATCGAGCTAAACAAGTTATTGGTTTCGATAATTGGGCTGGATTCACTGAATTTGACGAAAAAGATGGTGGTGAAGAATCTCGAGTAAATAAAGTACTTGGTGGCTACAATGGCGGCGAGTTTGAAGAGATTTTACGAGATGCAATTGGTATTTTTGATAAGGATCGCTTTATCCCTTACAAGCCCAGAGTGATCCTTGTTGATGGTCAAATTGAAGAAAGCGTACCTAAATACATAGAAGAGAATTCAGGCCTTAGGATCTCATTACTTCATATTGATTGTGACCTCTACCAACCGACTAAAGTAGCACTTGAACACCTTTGGGATAGAGTTGTCAGAGGCGGAGTGGTTATTCTAGATGACTATGGCATTCGGCCTTGGGAAGGTGAGAGTCAGGCTGTTGATGAGTTTTTTGCTGAAAAAAATGTCGAAATAAAACGTTTTGATTGGTCGCATTTCCCAGGTGCATATGTGGTTAAGAAGTAATATGGATACGCAAAAACTTAAAACTACAGCTGCTATTTGGCGAGCAACATGCTTGAAAATGAGTATAAAAGGACGTCATGGCCATTTAAGCTCTTCCCTTAGCTATATTGATATTTTAACTTTCCTATATAAAAAATGGCTTAATTTGGACTCTTCGGCTAACCAGGAAAGCGATAGGTTTTTATTAAGTAAAGGGCATGGCTGTACTGCATTGTATGTTGCCTTGGCAGATTGTGGTTTTATTGATAAATCACTCTTGGCAACCTACGCACAAACTGACTCACCAATACAATGTCACCCTTGCAAACATGCACTTAATATACTCGAAAACTCTTCTGGTAGTTTAGGTCATGCACTCGGCATTGCTTCAGGTTACGCCCTTGCTCAAAAGTTACAACAAACACGCTCAAATATCGTGGTACTTATGGGAGATGGAGAAACAAATGAAGGCTCAATCTGGGAGGCCGCCATGTTTATCCAAGCACAAAAGCTCAATAATATCATTGCTATCGTCGACTATAATGGCATTCAAGCTGTAGGAAAAACAGATGAGATAGCTGGTTCAACTAACCTTGCTGAAAAATTTGAGAGCTTTGGATGGCATACAGAACAAATTAATGGTAACAGTTTCGAAGAAATATCAAACGCCTTTAAAAAATTCGACACCATTTCTGATAAACCGAAAATGTTATTAGCGAAAACCCACTCTGGGATAAGCTTTATGAGCAATAGTGAAGATGCTTTATGGCATTATCGCGTACCTTCTGAAGAAGAGTATCAACTCGCTCTGACAGAATTAAAACAACAACCTTTGGTGTAAATATGAGAAGAGCATTTAGCGATACCCTAACCCATATTGCAAAAACAAATGAAAAACTTGTTTTTTTGACTGGTGATTTAGGATTTCAAGTATTTACTGAGTTTGAAGAACTTTTTCCAGAACGTTACATCAATGCAGGCATTGCAGAAGCTCAACTGGCTACTTGTGCTACAGGGTTAGCGCTCGATGGTTTTAGACCAGTTATCTATTCAATTGCTTCTTTTATGACTGGTCGGGCATTTGAACAGATCCGTGTCAGTATAAATTATCATAAGGCACCCGTACTAGTTGTTGGTGCTGGGGGCGGCTATATTTATTCAAACAGCGGAGTTACTCACCATGCGGCTGAAGATCTTGCGTTAATGAGTTTATTACCAGATATGCAAATACTTAACCCAGGCTCGCCCGCTGAAGTGACTGCTCTACTACATCAATATTTTGCCAGTGACAAACCTGCTTATATGCGAGTAGGGCGTTTCGGAGAACCTGAGTATGACGCTTTGGAAGATATCGAACTAGGCAAAGCACGCAAAGTAAGAGATGGACAAAAACTTTTACTTCTAAGTACTGGTGACTGTGTCATCCAAAGTGACAAAGCAGCTCAACAACTTCAAGATACATTTGGCCTAAGTATCAGCCACCTACAATTTCATACCCTAACGCCTTTTGATCATGAAACATTAGATGCATATTTAAGCTCCTATGACAAAGTTATTGTGGTGGAAGATCACTTCCCTCAAGGCGGCCTTTATAGCAGAGTCATGGAAAGGATTGTGCAAAACCCCGCGCTTAGTATTGAGCTACACCGACTAGGTCCAAGCCACGAGCTGTTATTAGGAGCTCCCTCTCTGAGCGAAACGAAAGCCAAATATGGCTACAACCAAGAGACGATTTTTTCGCTCTGCAAGAAACTATTAAATGTACAGTAGGCTAAATAAATGAGTAAAAATGAAAATATTGACATCGTAAGGTTTGGCCCTGCTGATGAAGATGACAGAAGAAACAAACTCGTTGAGTTAATGGATAATAGCCCAATACCAGAGCAAGAGAAGCTTTTGAATACAGGTCTGTTTTTAACTCCTCAAAACTTATCTCGTGTTCTATATATTGACCATCTATATAAACAAATCTTGGAAACTCAAGGTGTGGTTATGGAGTTTGGTTGTCGTTGGGGTCAAAACTTATCTTTATTTACATCTTTAAGAGGTATATATGAGCCTTATAACAGATTAAGAAAAGTCATCGGTTTCGATACTTTTGAGGGCTTTGTTGATGTTGACCAAAAAGATGGGCAAGAAATGAAGCAAGGCGCTTACTCTGTCACCGAGCATTATGACGATTACCTAAATCAAGTACTCACTTTACAAGAGAAGGAAAGCCCTCTCCCCCATTTAAAAAAGTATGAAGTCGTAAAAGGGGATGTCTGTACGACTGTACCCAAGTATTTAGAAGAAAACCCACATACAATTATTGCCTTAGCTTATTTTGATTTAGACCTATACAAGCCAACAAAAGAAGTCATTGAAGCATTATTACCCAGGATCACTAAAGGTGTGTGATTGCATTTGATGAAATCAATGATCCTGCTTGTCCAGGTGAAACTTTAGCTTTGCTAGAGACATTCGGTATTAATAACTTCCATATAAAGCGTTATCAATATAATGCGCGAACCTCGTACTTTATTTATCAGTAATTAGGAGTTTGGTTATGACTGATGTTGTTTTAATAAACCCAACAGCACACGCACAAATATATCAAGGGTTAAGTCATAGCCATGCTGCATTCGAGCCCCCCGTTTGGATTGGGCTCTTAAGCAGCGCATTAAAAACAGCTGGATTTAGTGTCGAAGTCATTGATGCAGAGGGAGACCAAGTCGGTTATGTAGATATTGCAAAACAGGTCGACTCAATCAACCCAAAGCTCACTGCCATCGTAGTTTATGGACAGCAACCTTCAGCGTCTACGCAAAATATGCATGGCGCCTCTCTAACTTGTAATGAGATTAAACAGCAATGTCCCACCTCTTCTGTCATTCTTATTGGCGGGCATGTTTCAGCACTACCAGAAAGAACCTTGAAAGAAGAGCAAGCTGACTTCGTATGCCAAGGTGAGGGGATCCATACACTAACGGCCCTACTTCAAACAAATCTACGAGATCGACACCAGCTTCAAAAAGTGCCCGGTTTAGTTTACTGGGGTGAATTAGGTCAGATTGTAAAGAACCCCCCTCCAAAAATGGTGCCAATGGATGAACTCGCACAGGTATATCCATCGATTGATTATGATGCGCTACCCATGCAGAGTTATCGCGCGCATAATTGGCATTGTTATGATGGTAATGCCGATAGAGGGAATTATGCGTCTATTTACACCAGCTTAGGTTGCCCATTCACCTGCAGTTTTTGCTGTATCAACGCGCCTTTTGGCAACAATAGATTTCGTTACTGGAGTCCAGAGCATACAGTTAAACAAATTGATTATCTGGTTGAGAAATTCAATATTCGAAATTTAAAGATTGCTGACGAAATGTTTGTCTTAAAAGAGCCTCATTTCTTGGAAATTTGTAAGCTACTTGCACAAAGAGATTACAAATTAAATATCTGGGCATACGCCAGAATAGATACCGTCAGAGAACGAAATTTAGAATACATCAAAAAAGCAGGGATAAACTGGCTTGGACTAGGGATAGAATCCGTAAGCTTACGCGTTAGAGATGATGTGATAAAAGGTAAATTTAACGAAGACCGAATTGCACAAACAGTGCAAAAGATCCAACAGTTCGACATACATGCGGCCGGAAACTTTATCTTTGGTTTACCGGAAGATGACTTGAGCAGCATGAGAGAGAATTTAGACTATGCCATGTCGTTAGATCTTGATATGGCCAACTTTTACTCAGCCATGGCATACCCCGGATCGCAACTCTATAATCAGGCAATCACAGCAGGCAAAAAATTACCAGACTCCTGGCTAGGTTACTCACAACACGCCTATGAAACCTTACCTCTTTCTACCAACTACATAAGCGCAGGTGAAGTGCTCGCGTTTAGAGATAAGGCCTGGCAAGCTTTTCATACTGATCCTCTATTCATAAAACGTATGGCAAGAAAGTTTGGGCAACCCGTTGCTGATAATATTTTGCAAATGACAAATTATATTATTCCAAGAAAGCATGCCGCAGAACATTTATCAAAGGAGCTAAAATACAAACACTTTGATAGTACGACTTACCAGATCCCAAAGAATAGATAATCTTTGATATGTATAGCTCCTCGATTTTAATTAGTTAATTATTTTAAAAGGTACTTAAGGTGGACATCACTAAGAGCAAAAAAATTTGGGTAACTGGCCATAATGGCTTTGTCGGTGCTGCTTTGTGTAAAGAAATTCACAAATTAGAATGTGAACTCATCACCGTAAATAAAAGTGAGCTTGACCTTAGAAATAAAGATCAGCTAGTCCAATGGTTAGGTGATTATGAAATAGACACTATATTTAACTGTGCAGCTAAAGTCGGTGGAATAGAAGCAAATCGCACCCAGCCCGTTGAATTTTTAGCCGACAATTTACAAATATCCACCAATATTATTCAAGCCGCTTTTCAACAAAACGTCGATAACTTAATCAATTTAGGCTCATCGTGCTTTTATCCAAGGCTCGCAGAACAGCCTATAAAAGAAACTAGTTTACTTACAGCTCCTTTAGAACCCACAAATGAAGCATATGCATTAGCAAAAATCACTGCCGCGAAATTATGCGAATTTTATAAAAAACAGTACAACAAAAATTTCGTCACACTGGTACCTAGTAATTTATATGGGCCGGGCGATCATTTCGACCCCCTTCACTCTCATGTTATTTCTGCGATGATAATGAAGATTCACCATGCAGTGTCTCATCAACAAGAAAACGTAGAGTTTTGGGGAACAGGCTCCCCAATAAGAGAGTTTCTATTTATTGATGATGCCATACAAGGGATCCTTTTTGCTTGTCAACACCACCGTAATGACACGCTAATGAATATTTCTGGTGGAGAAGTGATCAGCATTTATGAGTTAGCTCACTTAATTGCAAAAATTTCAAAATATGAAGGGGAATTGCGCTTTGATACTTCAAAACCAGATGGTATGCCTAAAAAAGTACTTTGCAATGAAAAGATCAAGGCTTTAGGGTGGCAACCAAAAACCACATTAATTGAAGGCCTGTCGCAGACAATTCGTCATTATCAAACATTACAAGGGCTACCGAATTAAACTTCAGGTACATCGCTTGCATGCAGTAAATGATAATTAAGAGTTATAAGACACCAGGCCTAGGCAATTTAAAGCGCTTTATCAACTGACAATTTTCAAACTAAGCTTTTTGGCAAAAAAATCAACACTTGAATTAAAATCGATATAAAAGAGTCAAAAAAGCTATTAAAAGAAGGTGGTATTTTGTGCGGCGATGACTTAGAAGTAGAAACGAATACTGAAAGTCTGACTTTTATCGGCCAAAGTAATAAAGATAAAGATTATATCAATATTCCATGCACAGAATCTTGGTATCATCCAGGGGTAAGTTTAGCCGTTAGTCAACATTTTGACAAAGTCGAAAACTATTTTGGTTTTTGGGGAGTACAAAAAGCAAACTCTAAATTCGAACCTTTACAACTAAAATATGATTCCCCTCTTACGCCATTAAATTTAAGAAGTCCTGGATCTCAAGAAGTTTATAGTAATGAATTTAAAATTTTAAATTCGCTCTTAATTACACAGAACAACGAGAAGTAACTTATCGAACGCAATAAAAAAGCATAGGAATGTATACATGATTGATCCCCAAGTATTTAAAGTTTCAAGAGAACTAGCGCGTTCTAAGCTATCTAAACAAGAGGCTGCAAATAGTTTCGGTTATTGGATAGACGTACAGAATCACTGGGAGAACTACCAAAAGCCCTCTGAGCTCATCGAGTTTTTAACCATACATAGAACCCATGCAGTAAAACTACCGGAATTTATTGAAGATGTCGGCTCACTCACTCAGCAAGAACAGCAACTGGTAGAGCAATACATTCAAACCTACTCAAATATCACGCGCTTATTAACAACAACCGGTAACTATGGTGATTTTAGACATGATATTGTTGAGAGCATCATAACTTGGCGAGTCATTAAGTCTTTTCATGACGGCCCAATGAATATATTAGACTTCGGGGCAGGTGCTGCAAGATACGGCGTACTTGCCCATTTGGATTCCCCTAAGAATACCTATACCGCATTAGATGCTACCTTAGCAGCGTATACGTTACAAAACCTTGTTCTATCTTATTTAGATATTACTTCTCACTCTGCAAGCTTCTTTGAATATTTAGACTTTGAAGTTCTCGGGAGAAGCTCTCCAGCCATTGAAGATATATCACAGAATAAACGTGTTCACCTTCCAACTTGGGTTGCAAAAGAACACTTAAGAGAAAGATGGCAAGATGTTGTTATTTTATCTCATGTACATGGAGAGCTCAGTGCTGAAGACTTCACTCGTTTACTTGAGTTTGTCCAGTTGTCATTAGCAGATGAAGGAATTGTCGTTGTCAGGAGTGAGTTAACCTGGGGAGATATTAAAGACTATTGGAACACCGTTGATTTACACGGGATCGAGCTCTTCATTGAACTAAATAAAATTGATATCCTTCCTATCTACACTGAAAGCTTAGGTGGTTATTTAACTACCGTCTTTGCCCGCAAAGATTCTCAACAATATCGAAATAACATAAAAAACCAACCAGCGCTTCAAGCAATCGATACCTCACGTGACCTCACTCTACTCGCTGCCCGAAATTATGTTTATAAGCATATAGAGTCAGTTATCAATGCTAATCGTAAGACTCTAGTCATTGGACATGATACCCCCCTTTTTGAACAGTTTATGGGTCAAGAGCTCAGTGCTTTACCCTTTTCAACTCTGCAAAAAGAGTCTTTTTTAGAACACTTAAACGACAATGTGAAAAGCATTGATGAAGCAGATGTAATCGTTCTCTATTCTGAACGTTTTAGAAGTTATGCGCGCTGTTTAGAGATAAAAGCAAGCTTGCAACAGCTAAGCAATGTTGAATTTGAGATTTTACGTGCTTACCCATTCTATGGTGTTGTCGTGCTTAGTAAATCATTTTTAAAAGAAGTCGAGCCACTGCTTCTTTCACCTATCTATGATCATTCTAATTTACCAAAAGGAGGGCTTTAATATGTTGTGTAAATCAGGCTTTGATATAGAGAAAAGACAAGCAAAGTTATTACAAGCTAAAGAAAATAATGAAGACACTTTATTTTCAAGCTCTTTTAGCTACTATTCTGATGTGGCTAACCAGTGGGAAGACAGTTACAGCAACGAAAAGTTATTGGCACTCTTTAACTCACAATCAATTCCCTCATACAATGTCACAGAAGCACAGGCTTGGCTAGGAGAAAGGACCTCAACTGAACTTGATTTCTGCGAGCAATTTTCTAACTTTTACTCTAAGCTTGCTAAGCTCATTAGTTCATCAAATCATAGCCAAGTAGATGTACAAAATGATTGCCTAGAAACACTAGTAGATAACCGGCTTCTTGGTGAAACAACTAGGCCATTAAAAATACTCGACATTGGCGGTGGCGCAGGTAGACACTTTGTCTCTACTTTTTTAAATCGCTCAGATAGCAAAATTCAGTATGTTGGTATTGAAAGTATTGCAATGTGCTACCAAGTGCAGAATCTAGTTGGTTCAATGCTCTCAATATCAGACAATTTAATTTTTAACGATTTACTAGACTACAAACTTGCTCATAAGCCTTTCCCTGATATTTCAGAGCCAGAACAAAGAGAAGCCTTTCTATTACCTCTTTGGCTGTCAGAGCAATTACCCGACAATCACTTTGACTTGATCCTCTGTAATCATGTATTAGATGAGCTCCCCCCTGGCGACTTTGATACTGTCATTAAGATTTTAAAACGCACTTTGGCACCCTCTGGATCTATTTATTGTAGAGGCTCCCAGCAAAAAGCCAGTTTAAAAGATTTGTATCCACTAGGTGGAGGCACATATCATGGAAAAGATATCACTCAAGCATTGAAAGATGCATCTTTGCAAACAGATTCAGCACAACTTGTTGCTGGGGAATTTACAAGAGTGTTATCCCATAAGGCTGCTAGTAAGTCGGTTTCACTGACTAATGACCTCTTACACTTCGATACAGACGTACAATTAAATCAATCGTTACAAACTAACTTTATCCTAGACAATGTAGATAAAATCTTTACTCAAAACCTATCAATGGGCATTTGGGGTGAGGCTGGGTTTACTTACTACAATGAATTGCTTTCGCCACATGTAAATAACGAGAGTCACCTCGATTTTACACATAGGTTTGCATTTAGAGATACACTTGATTACCCCAGTTTTAATCTTGTTCCAAAAGAACAATTTTTATCAAACGATCTAGATGTTATTGTAATCGCTGCTCAAAACCCTTTTAGTATCATCAGAGAGTTGCAGGAGTCACTGGATAAAAGTGTCAGTATTGACGTTAAAATGTTTAGTCATCCAATCGCTTTTGTATATATCAAAAAATAAAGAAAGGGGCGAATTCGCCCCCCTTTTACTTTTAGAACCCAAACTTAAACATTGCTAAATTTTGAGTTTGAAATCATTTCATAACCTTTTATTAGCTCTGTAATACCTACATCTAGTGAAAATTGCGGCTTAAAGCCTGTCCCTTCAATCTTCTCATTCGAAACGATATAGTCTCTTTTATCAGGATCTTCACCGATGGGTGCTTCTAAAAAAGTAAAGCCCGGTACTTGCTGCTGGATTCTCTGACATAGCTCTAGTTTAGATAAATTCGCATCAGAAAGACCAACGTTATAGGCCTCCCCTTTCATCACATCAAACTGTTCAATGCCATGAACAAATGCACGTGTGACATCTCGAATATGAATATAATTACGTTTAAAGTGAGACTCAAACAATACTAACGCTTTGTCTTTAACTGCACGATATACAAAGTCGTTCACCAATAAATCCAAACGCATTCTAGGGGCAAAGCCAAAAACTGTTGCTAAACGAAAGCTAATTGTATTGTCTCGTTCTAACATAGCGGCTTCGGCTTCTACTTTTGACTTACCATACAAGCTAATGGGGTTAAGTGGGCTTTGTTCAGTACAAAACTTACCAGACTCGCCAATGCCATAACCGCTATTAGTAATCGGCATAAGCACTCGTTGCTCGTTGCTCAAAAGAGATTTAAGCATGACAACTGCATCTCTATTTGTTGAGGTCGTGCCCAGCTTGTCTCGAGCGCAAAGAGGCGCACCTACTAAGGCAGCAAGAGGAATAACGATATCAATCCCAGAAATAAGCTGTTTAATCGTTTTTTCGTCTCTACAATCCCCGCGTATTGCAGTAAAGTTTGGGTGGTAACATACCGCATTTAATGAATCTTGCCCAAACATAAAGTTATCAAGCACTGTTACTTTATGGCCTAAGCGCAAAAGTTCAGGTACCAAAATTGACCCAAGGTACCCAGCGCCCCCTGTAACTAAAATATTAAATGTCATTTTTACGCTCCTGCGCAGCCTTATCCAAGACGCTATATAGCTCATTAAGTTGCTCGGTCAGATCAAATGGGTGATTCCCCACAAAGAAACCAAAATCATGAGCAATATCCGTATTCTTCATTTCTCCATGAGTCGTGTAATCATAGTATTTAATGACATCATGACGTAAAAAGTTACCGCCGGTAATGATCCTAAACCCTATACCCGCATCCTTAAGTGAATCAAATACCAATTTCCTATCAATATTTTTTTCTGGGTTTAGAATAATGGTGAAGCAAAAACATGAACTTTTGCCATTTTCTTTTTGAATAATAAAACGGTCATCATCGGCAAAAAGTTTTTGAAATAATGCCAAGTTACTTCTTCTTGCTTGTGTAAATTCCGGTAATTTCTTTAATTGTTCAAGGCCAACAGCAGCATTGAGTTCAGTTGGACGAACATTATATCCAGGTAGAATAAATCGATAAGCTTCGAACAGATCTTCATTACTGCGCTCATATAACAAAGACTCTTCAGGTAAATCTCTAGTCCAGCCATGAGCTCTTAAACATTTACAAATTTCATATAGCTCATCATCATCTGTTAAAATCATCCCCCCTTCCATAGTAGAGATATGGTGCGAAAAGAAAAAGCTAAAAGTATTTAAGTCACCAAAAGTGCCAGCTTTTTGACCATTCAGTTCTGCGTCCATTGACTCACAGTTATCTTCCATAAAATATAAATTATGTTTATCTGCAAGTTCGCGCATTACATCCAATGCAGCGGGGTTGCCAAGAATGCTCACACCTAGAAGTAGTTTGGTATTGGGAGTGATCGCCTGCTCAAGTTGCTCTGGGTCCACATTAAGTGTTTCCAAGTCAATATCAACAAACCTCACTTTTAAACCATATTGTTGCAGAGGGTGGTAAGTTGTGGCCCAACTGAGCGCCGGTACAATAACCTCGTCACCCGCTTTTAGCGGTGCATTTTTTTTATAAAATAATGAGGCGATCGAAATCAAATTGGCTGAAGAACCAGAGTTAACCATAACTCCATATTTTTTATTATGATATTTAGCAAATTCACTTTCAAACGTTTTGACATGCGAGCCCATAGTGAAAAAGCCAGAGTCAATTACTGTTTGAAGCGCATCCAGTTCTTGCTGTCCCCATGTTGAAGCAGCTAATTCGTATTTCATAGTTATCAATATCCCTTAATTGGATCTAATTAGATATTTTCTGTGACAAACTTTAAAAGGACCAATCACATTTTTTTGTTGCATTAGAGCAAAAGTGAGCCTTCATTTCAGTTAAGTAATCCTGCCATAAAGTGTTAATTTTAAAGTAAAGCTCTAACGCATCTTTTGGCTCAAACTTAAATAAATTAGTAACAAGAGGGCAATGGTAGTAAAGTAAAGAGCCTTTAATTAAGTGGAAAGCATGGCTCAACTGAGTCCCTCTAAAAGCATATATATATCTTTGTTGACGCTTTAAAATTTCTGCAACATCTTCTACACAATCGTAATTCTCTCGGGTAATTTCTAGCAAGTGTTCGAAAATTTCATCAATAGCTGAAACATTAATACTCGACTCATTAACAAAATCTAGACCTAGGTTTTTAAAACTACTTTTTATCGCATTAACATACTCTATTTTAGGTTTATCTACTAAAGGTAAGTCGAGTAATAATTCTGGGTCAGTAGGCATAGCACCCTTTATTTTAGCACCACTCCCCACATTATAAACCGTTCTTGGGTGTACCCTTAAAAGCTCTTCAAGTTGTTTATTAGAAACGCGATAAGTTGGGTTAGAATCAACAACGCTCTCTAGGTTTCCTTGCAACTGACTCCCATCAGAGCCCTGTGGGTGGAAATGGATCTCACTCTTATCATTTTTATCATATAGGCTAACTTCAGAGTGATGTTTCCCGCATATAGAGTTACCATTATCTACGCCGCACAAGTATATTTCTTGAAAACCAAAATGAATTGCAAAAGCTAACCCCGTGTTTGCAACCAACGGGTTGCAAAATGTAATTTCTTTCAATATCTGACCATTTTTTAAATAGTTATAGATTTGCAGAAAATCTGTGGCAGCTTCATTGCCTTTAAGAGCTAGGCCACTCCACTTATATAAATCATTGGAATCTGGATACAAGGTGTTAATAGATAAAAGGTTTAACTTTTTATATTCTTCTCTAGTTGCTATTTTTTCTAATGCTTGATAGTTCCTGTAAGGGCGTTCAACCAAAACATGAAAGTCTGGAGTTATACCCATTTTCAGTAATGAGTTTAGAGCTGTCCCGCAGGCAAATACTATGCAATTACCTTGGTTTGATTCAATAAACTCCCGTGCTTCATCTAATGAAGGTCCGTTACCAACAACTATGGCTGGTACTTTTAGACTCTCATTAAATACTGGGGTCTTAGCGTCATAAACAGGAATATTTTTACGTAAATGATGATAAGTGTGTGCTAGACCTGTTACAGCGTCATTATAAAAGCCATGACCAAATTGAAATTGAAAATATTCATTAAAAAATTCTTGAATTAATGCGTTTATTTCAGGCATTGGTGTATGTTGAAAACAGAAACTACGCACCAATGAGAATGCACCTATATCTTCAGTGATTTTTCTGAGTTCAGTGACTAATTCATGACTTTTAATTCCTACGAATAGGAACAAGCAACCTGACTCAGCGTTTATTTTTTCTATCAACTCAGCCCAATCAATACAAAACAGACTTAAATAAAACTTCTCAAAATCAGGTTCAATGATAAAAGTAAAATCGAAAGATGAATTTTCAAGTAATATAGGGATGTGATACCCAAGGCCTACACCGAATATCATCGCACTTGGAAATCTACGAGGTAGTTGTGCCAACGCATTACGTTGCGATATTTCTCTATCTTCTTTTAACAAGCCTCCTAGCTTGTTCATGTAGCGTATATGAATTCGATCATCTGTGGAGTTAGGATCATAGCTTGAATAATCAGACAGTGTAAAAACGGGATTAGATATAGCTGATTTGACCTGTGCCTCAGTTTGCTTTATTGGATCATCGCTGTAAAAAGGGACACCTTCAACGTTTGTTTTTACATTGGCATGTCCCGAGCTAGTAACGTATAACTTTAACGGCTCCGGAGATTGGTAAGACTCTATTGATATAGCTATATTAGGGAAAAACTCTTTGAAAGCAGCTAGGTTTTTATTAAATCGATTATTGGCAACATCTTTAAAAGCTTCTTCTTGCTCCTTTATAAGTTGCGTTCTTCTAACCTTTTCTTCGATATCGAGAAGTTCATTTTGCATCTGTTTTGTGTTGATCATATGTTAAATTATTGACTTGTAGGCGTTAATGTTTTTTTTCGTCCTGCTTGCTTTTAATACCTGCTTTTTTACGCTTTCTCTTCGTTGGCTAACTTTATCAACATTTTCAGTTAGTTTTGAATAAACTAAGTTAAGATAACTTACACCTTCTTCTGTTAGTGTATCTTTTTCCAGATACTCAAGAAGTCTAGTTTGAAAACTCGTAAAAGTAACCGTTGCAGCTTTAGTATTTCCACATTGTATCTCTTCCTCAAATTGCTGTAGCAATTCGTCGAGGTTAAATCGCGCTTGCACTTTGTCCATCCCCTTGGAGAGTTTGCTGTCTCACATCAACAGGGATTGCATCCCAAGCAGACTTTATCTCTTTTAGCAACATAATGACTTCTGATACCTTTTCGGGATCATTTTGTACACTTGCATCGACCAGTCTGTCTATCATATAAGTATACAGCGCATATAAATTATCTGTAACCTCACCACCTACCTCAAAATCTAAACAACTCCTGAGCGCTTCAATAATTGCTGATGCTTTAGATAAATGCGCCGACTTAGCTTCTAAATTCTTTTTTTCAATGGCGACTTTCGCTAATACAAGTTTTTCCACAGCTCCAGCCATTAACATTTGAATTATTTCGTATCGATCAGCACCAGCTATTCTTGTTTTGAGGGCTTCTTTTTGATAATTTTTAACTTTTGCATTGTACATAATAAACCTCTAATTACTTAGACTTAGTAAAACCTGGCAAGTTAGATAGCTGAGCTCCTAAATAAGCCTGAGTTTGCTGCATTTGCGCTAATAAGACATCAAGTCCAGCATATTTTTGTCTTAGGCCAGCCTCAAATGATTCAATTCGCTCTTCATGATCAATTACATCTTGCTCAATATTTTTTAATTCAGCATTCAATGAATTTTCACGCTCTTTTAAAAGACCATCAGAGTCGACGTAATTACCCAACAATTCTTCCATTTTTTTGGCAATTCCACTTTGTCCAGCAAATGCTGTGCCAATATCATCAAAGTTTTCATCCATGGCCTCATTAAGACTTCTAACTAAAGAAGATTTTTCTAGGTAGCCTTTTTTATCTACTCCGATGCCTATATCGAAAATGGTTTCAAATGGCCCAGCCCCATCAATCGATGAAGAAAGAGTTGAGATTAATTGATCACTCAACGAACGCATTGAAGAATCACCATTCAAACCTTTACCAGGTCTAGTCTGCAAACCGATTTGACCAATTAAGTTATTATAATTTGCAATTAAATCATCAACGAGTTTAGTAACAGAATCCCTATCAAAGTCTATCGTTACCTTAGCCTCTTCTAGCGTGCCGCTATCATTTTCACTAATTGCTAAAGCTTTGATAGTCATATCTTGAACGGCGTCTTTAAATGTATTAGTGTCGCTTTGCACCTTCAAGCCATCTACGTTTATAATTGCGTTCTGCGCTTTATCATCATTCGCAATTGTCATGCCTCCAGGTGCTGTTGTTGTTAAAGCATCCATTTCGCTGGTATCGCTAGTAATTGTTAGATCATTACCATCACCAGAAATCTTAGAAGTTAACACCAATTTAGAGCCTTCTGCACCCCCAGTATTGATAATATTAGCTGTTAAACCGAAATTATCCTCTGAAGCGTTTATTGCATCTCTTAACTCTTCTAATGTTGCTCCGGCTGCAACTGTTAAGTCAAAACTATTTGAGCCCGCTGCAAAAGAAAGTGTTCCACCAGAGGCTGTTACAACATCATTAACTGACGAAAATGCAGCATTCGCAGAAACTGCACGACTTCCCTGAGCTAAACGCTCTACAGAAATATTAAAATTACCTGTTGATATCTCTGATGTAGGAGTAACACTAATTACATCTCCAACACTTGGTTGACGGATCGAAGCGGTTCGTTTTCCGAAATTATCTAGGTCGGCTAATTCCTCAAAAGTGTCTTTTAACTTAGAGATTGCTGACTTAACTTCTCCTATCGAAGAAAGTTCGACTTTTAAAGACTCTTCTTTTGCTGCAAAGCTTTGTAACTTTGGTAATCTCTCAGCATCAACAGATGCCTTTATAATTGATTCAAGATCTAACCCAGAGCCGACTCCAGCTGATGTAATTAATGGCATGGTTAACTCCTATTTGGATTAAACTGACTTATCGAAAAATAACCCACTTGTTGAAACTTTATCGGCAAACTGCTCCAAAGCTTTAGCCACTGCACGAAACTCTTCAGAGGGGATCTCCCTAATAACTTCTTCGCTATCTTTATCAATGACTCTTATGAAGGATGAATTTCCTTCATCATCAAACTCAAAAGAAATATTTGTGGAATTTAACGGAACTGTTTTTAATAACTTATCTAGGTTATTTTTGATCTGATTTAGTGGATCTTTGTAAGCAACTTCCGCGCCATCAAAACTTTTTTCTGAGGAGTGGTCACCATCTTCGGTTTCTTTGGAGGGATGCTCCTGAACATTAAAAGTGTTTGGTTGCTCTTTACTGTCTGAACGTAATAGTGCATCTGGCATCGATTGATTGACTGATAATTCTTTCATAACACACCTCTGATATCAGTGTACGCCAAGTAAGGTACGAATACCAAACTTGAGCGTACTCTGCTAACAAGTTATCCGAGAAGAGATAACGCAACTTGAGGCCTTTGATTAGCCTGACTCAATATTGAGCTACTTGCTTGCTGAAGGATTTGCATCTTTGTCAAACTAGCTGTTTCTTGAGCGAAATCAGTATCACGAATACGCGACTGAGCAGCTGATAAGTTCTCAGAAACATTGCTTTGGTTTCGAATAGTAGATTGAAAACGGTTTTGAACAGCACCGAGTTCAGCTCGTTTTTTATCCACCACTGCGATTAGAGAGTCCATTCCTGCCATCACAGCCTGAGCATTTGCTTGACTTGAAACAGAGATGCCTGTTGCTGTGAAGGTATTCGCGAAAGTATAATCTGCAGCAGCTGCTGTACCGGCACCATTAACATCACTTAAACCAGCAAGAGCACTTTCTAAGTTACTCGAAGTTACTGCTGAAGCAACATTTGCAATACCTGAAAGTGTAAAACCACCATTACTTTCAATTGAGTTTGATGAATTACCAACACTTTTCATGCTGAATCCAATTGTTTGCACAGCATCTGCACCAACTTGGAAACCAGCTTCGTAACTACCATCAAGTAGATTCTGACCACCAAAAGTAGTATCTTCCGCAATACGATTTACTTCATCCGATAGTGAACGAATTTCTTCTTGAATAGCCAATCGGTCTTCATCGGTATTAGAACCATTTGAAGCTTGCCCAGCAAGTGTCCTAATACGCTGGAACATTGATGTCACCTCATCTAAAGCGCCTTCAGCTGTTTGTGCTAGAGATATACCATCATTTGCATTCCTAATACCTTGACCAAGTCCATTGATTTGACCTGTCAAACGATTTGAAATTTGCATTCCTGCCGCATCATCTCTCGCACTATTAATGCGAAATCCTGATGACAGGCGTTTGAACGAATTGTCTAGTGAGTTTGATGAGTTCATCAACTGACGCTGAGCATTCAAAGAGCTCACATTTGTGTTTACATATAAAGCCATAATAGCCTCCGCTTAATTAACCAGATGCAATAACGGGATACCCCTACCCTGTTACTGCATGCATGTTAGAGTCCTAACGTTATAGTTCTCTAAATCTTCTATCGGCCAAATAAACGAAAGCTTTAAACTTTATCTGTATTTTTACTTAATTAACCTTGTAGAAGACTCAACGCTGCTTGAGGTCTTTGATTCGCTTGGCCTAATATCGTTTGGCTAGCTTGTTGCAGAATCTGATTTTTAGTCAACTTTGCAGTTTCTAACGCAAAGTCTGCATCTTTGATACGTGATTTTGCAGCTGATAAGTTTTCAGCTATGTTAGATTGATTTCGTATGGTTGACTGAAAGCGATTCTGAACCGCACCCAATTCAGCTCTCTTTTTATCAACAATTGCAATCATTGCATCCATACCCGCTAACACAGCCTGAGCATTTGCTTGAGTAGAAACTGATATACCTGTTGCGGTGTAAGTATTAGCAAATGTGTAATTAGCTGCAGTTGAAGTTCCAGAACCATTTAATCCGCTTAGGCCAGCTAAAGAGCTTTCGAGGTTAGAGCCACTCACACCAGATGCAATATTTGCAATACCTGACAAGGTGAAACCGCCATTGGTTGATAAATCATTCGCACTTTGGCCAACATACTGCATGCTAAAGCCTATTGTCTGTACAGCATCTGCACCTACTTGGAAACTAGCTGAATAACTACCATCTAACAAATTTTGACCACCGAATGTAGTGTCAGAAGCAACCCTATTTACTTCCTGAGCTAATTGACGAATTTCTTCTTGAATAGCCAACCTATCCTCATCTGTATTCGAACCATTGGCGGCTTGCTGTGAAAGAGTACGAATACGTTGAAACATAGACGTAATTTCATCCATAGCACCCTCAGCTGTTTGGGCTAAAGAGATACCATCATTTGCATTTCGGTTACCCTGATCTAGGCCCATTATTTGTGATTGGAGACGATCTGATATCTGCAAACCAGCAGCATCGTCTGCAGCACTATTAATACGCATTCCAGATGATAGACGTTTAAAAGATGTATCTAATTCAACGCCTGATTTTTGTAATTGACGTTGTGCATTAATCGAACTTACATTGGTATTTACAAATAAAGCCATAGCTATTTCTCTCTCTTAACTTCATAAAACCTAATAAGGTTCCAAAGTGTTTTCAGAAACAAACCGGCAGCTCTTTTCGTTTTTACGAAGGGGCAAAAAACTGCCTTTTTGTAATGATTGATTTATGTTGCTGTATACAAAGCAAAAGGCAGGCCAAAATGATGCCAAAAAAAAGAGGACTTATTAAAAGTCCTCTTTAAGAAGTTTGAGAGTAGTGTCAATTTCCAAACACAAACATTGGCATAGTATGTGCTTAAATAGAGTGAGTGTTCATTGAACTATGAACATGTTGGATTTAAGCTCCTCCGCTTTATTATCCAATCTGGTGTCTAGGCTAATACCCCATGAAGTCTAGACACCCTTTTCTTTAACCCCAGTTTTAGCCTAATAAACTCAACGCTGCTTGAGGACGCTGATTAGCCTGACTAAGAATTGTTTGAGAAGCCTGTTGTAAAATCTGCATTTTAGTTAGACTAGCTGTCTCTTGCGCAAAGTCTGTGTCTTTGATACGAGATTTAGCAGCAGATAAGTTTTCAGATATATTAGACTGGTTTCTAATCGTTGATTGAAAACGGTTTTGTACAGCACCGAGCTCAGCTCTTTTCTTATCAACAACCGCAATTAATGAATCCATACCGGCTAGAACAGCTTGAGCATTTGCCTGTGATGAAACTGAAATTCCTGAAGCAGTGAAAGTGTTTGCAAATGTGTAGTTTGCGGCCGCAGCAGTTCCAGCTCCGTTGATGTCACTTAAGCCATTTAGAGAACTTGCTAAGTTGCTCGAAGTTACCGCTGAAGCAACGTTTGCAATCCCAGATAAAGTAAAACCGCCGTTTGATTCTAAGGAGTTAGAAGAGTCACCAACTGATTTCATGCTAAAGCCGATGGTTTGAACGGCATCTGCACCAACCTGAAAGCTTGCTTCGTAAGAACCATCGAGGAGGTTCTGACCACCAAAAGTAGTATCTTCAGCTATTCTGTTAACTTCATCAGAAAGTGAGCGAATCTCTTCCTGAATAGCAAGACGGTCTTCATCAGTGTTAGAACCATTAGACGCTTGACCAGCAAGTGTTCGAATACGCTGAAACATTGCCGTAACCTCGTCTAAAGCACCTTCGGCTGTTTGAGCTAGTGATATACCGTCGTTAGCATTACGATTACCTTGATTCAAACCGTTAATTTGTGATGTTAAACGGTCAGAAATTTGTAGACCTGCAGCGTCATCTGCCGCACTATTGATACGAAAGCCTGATGAAAGACGCTTAAACGATACATCTAGCGAGTTACCAGAATTGTTTAATTGTCTTTGTGCGTTCAATGAACTTACATTAGTATTTACATAAAGTGCCATGATAATTCTCCTGATGTAAACTTAGGGTTTACTCTCAAACTGTTAACTTTAAGCCTTCGATTCATTTTTATTCTCCGGCTTGGTTAATTAAGTTATCGGGCGGCAAAAAAAATCCTTTAGCTTTTTTTAAAAAAAACATTCAACCTGTTGTAAATAATTAATTTATTTTCATTTTTTATTGTTTTAGGCTTTCTTTAAATTATGGCTAATTATAAATATCAGAATGAAAAAAATTATAATTATTAGTAAGTTATTTTTCTCTTTCCTGATTTCAGGATAAATAAAAAAGCCGCCCTTTAAGGCGGCTTTTTTCCAATAATTAATTATCTTATATAATCTAGTAACGATAGATTAGACAAACGGCCAAATGTAGCCTGTGAAGCCTGTAAAGCTGTTTCATGCTTAGTTAACTCCGTAATCGCTTCAGCCATATCCAGTTCAACAAGCTCAGCTTTTGCTAATTTATTATTTGTATCTAGGTCACTATTTGCTTCTGTTATTCTTGTAGCTGTATTTAGCCTTCCACCTAAACCTGACTGAGTTTGAGACACTAAATTTCTCGAATTTTCAATCCCAATCATTGCGTCGGCAAGAGCTTGCCTATAGTCATCGTCATTTATAGTCCCATCATTCAAAGTTGTAACAAGATTATCTAGACTGTTCAGGACATTATCTTTCTGCGGCGGTGCCAAATCAAACTCTATAGTTCCGGTAGCAACAGAATCCATACTGAACTCCATGCCTGCCACTTGAATGTTCGCCTGCGAAAAATTACCAGTCTCTAAAACGGTTGCACCTTGCCTTAAAGTGAAAGTATTCGGCGTACCAGCAGTCATATCTAGTGTAAACGTGTTTGAACCAGCAGGTGCTGTTGGATCAGGGTTGTAGTTTGCCTTATGAAACCCATCAAATGGCCCTTGTTCTTTAACATAGACCGACGCACTTGAAATACCACCTGTTACTGTTAAGCCTGTGTTTGAAACTACATTCAGGCGCTGTTCAACGCTTTCAAATACATCAAAGCCATTATCACTAGACTTGATCTCTACACCTTCTGCAACTTTTATCTTGTGCTGTCCTTGGTCACCATTGTATGCATAACGATTGTTAATATTGTCATAAGAAAAAGTCTTAGTATTATCCTGGTATCCTGAAAAAATGTAACGACCGTCTTCGCTCTTTGCATTCATTAAATCAAGCACAGCTGTCTTGATTGCACTTAGCTCTTCTGATAATGCTGCTCTATCAGGCTTAGTTAATGCCCCATTGCCTGCTTGAACTGTTAGCACATGAGCCCTAGTTAGAGAGTCTTTTATATTCTCTAAGACCCCTTCTTGGGTATCTAATCGGCTCTTTAGCATCGTTAGATTTTTGGTGTACTGTTCGTTAGTCTGGATCTTGTCACCATATAACAATGCACGAGCCATCGCAGAAGGGTCATCCGAAGCACTTAAAACTCGCTTTTGAGTAGTTACTTGCTCCTGTGCTTTATTAACTTCCTGCTGGTTATTCAAGATTGAGTTTAAATTGTTCTTATAAATCATATTATGAGATAAACGCATAGTTAATTACCTCGTCGCACTTAAAAGGGTATCGAAAACAGTTCTAGCTGTTGTTATAATTTGAGCTGAGGCTGAGTAAGACTGTTGGAAACGCAATAAATTTGCTGCCTCTTCATCAAGGTTTACACCTGACATCGATTCAAACCATGCTTCAGATTGTTCTGCTAAAGCCTCAAAAGCAGCGCCATTCGTTTTTGCTTGATTTGCTATTACACCAATTTCGGTAACTAAACCCGCATACGCCTCATTAAAGGTTTTTAAGTTATCAGCGGTTGCTGTAGTAACAACATTCTGACGAACTAATTCTTGAGAAGGTAATTTAGCCAGCTCTAGACCATTTCTGTTGTCATCAAAACCACCTGTATTGAATTCAATGGTAAAAACATCACCTGTTGCCGCTGTACCGTCGATGTTAAAATCGAAACCATAGCTGTCATAAGGTGCACCTGCTTGCGCTAGAATATTCTCACTAGGCGGTGTAATCGTAAACGTAGTTGTACCATTACCATCTTGAATTTGGTATTCATTAGCATTACCTGTTTTGGTCAAAGTGATATTACCTTGAGTCAAACTTGGAGGAGAAGCTGTAAAGTTACTACCAGTGCCCGTATTTGTTACTGACCCGACAGAGATTGTTGCATTGCTAGTGTTATTTGCTTCTGTTGTTGTTCTTATTGGTGAAGCCAATGCCAAGCTTTCAGGTCTTTCTGTAGCAAGCTCCATTGTTGAAGCTGCTATGGAATTTAATTTAATTAAAAAACTATCACCTGTATTAGCGGTGCCAGACACATTCATCTCCAAACCAAAAGACTCGCCACTTGTAATTGTACTTGAGTCAATTACGCCTGCTGTTACATTAGCCGTTGATGGCGTGCCGATCACATTACCCTTGCTATCGACTGCGGCGATTTCGACCGTTGTTGCACTTGTAAAAGTCACTCTAAAATCGGTACCAGGGATCTCATTACCTTTGCCTGCTTCAAGCGTCGCGTCAACAGAAGCTGAGCCTGTATTGTCAGCATAGGCATATCCGCCTACTGTAGGAATTGCAAAAATATCTCCGCCTATATTCCCATCTAAGTCCATACCTTTTTTATTTTGTTCATTAAAGGCATCAGCTAAAGCAAGACCTATTTGGCCCAACTGATTTTGGGCAGGATGAAGGATCTCGTCTCTAAAAGCCAGTAACCCGCCCATTTTTCCTCTAAGTGTACTAATATCAACATCTAACTCCGCAGCTCTTCCATCAGGAGAGTCGAGTTTTAGTTCTTTTATATTAGGATCTGGGTCGCCATCCATATCAAACGTATTAAATGTACCGTTTTCCATTACTAATGATTGACCAGATCCTAGGAATACAAGCTTTTCACCATTTGGACCATCTAATGTTTCAATATCTACCAACTCAGCCAAATCTTTAATAGCTTCATCCCGCTCGTTTATGACAGAGTTGCTCCCCGTAATCCCTGGCTGCATTTGCGCAGCTGCAACTTTATCATTTAAGTCGCTTATTTTTTGGATCAGGTTATTAGCTTCGTCTGCCATAATATTAAGCTGTTCATTAACAATATTATTCTGGTCAAAAACAATCCCTGAAAGGCGGTCCATCTGATCAACTAAATTTTGTGCATCAGTTAAAAACAATGAACGTGTAACTGTTGATGAAGGTAAATTCATTGCTTCTTGTAAGTTATTAAATAAAGAGTTAATGCTGTTGTTTAAACTATTAGACTCTTCACCAAACAAGGTATCTACACGAGAAGACTCTGTTACAAATTGCTCATAATACGTTTTATTAGAAATATCACGATTTAATTGCTTTTGAGCAAACTCATTAATTAGACGAACGGTTTCGCCACGGCCAACTTGGTTACCCACCATAGTGCTATGTTCGGTTCTTTCTCGAATATAGCCCTTCGTATTTAAGTTAGAGATGTTCTTACTGGTCGTTTGGAGTAGCTCAGAGTTCGCTCTGATCCCCGCACTACCAATATTCATTAAATTGAAAGACATCTTAATTAACTCCTTGACGTACTAGCGACGTTAACATCTGTTTAAACTCTCCTCGCTGTAAGACATTTTTTATTTTTTCTGCGTAGTTCGGATCTGTGGCATAGCCTGCTTGTTGAAGTTCATCTAGGTATTTTTCGGGTTTATCCGTTTTATTCAATGCCTGACTGTAACGCGGATTGCTTTGAAGAAAATCGACATAATCATTAACGCTATCTTTTATTGATTCATAAGCCCTAAAGCTGGCGTGTTTTTGCACAGGCAAGCCTTTCTCAAACTCTAATGTCATTTTTTTGGCATGCTCTCCCTGCCAAGATCTATCGGCTTTGATATTGAATAAATTAAGGCTGCTGCTACCATCTTGCTTAGTGATAACATGTTTGCCCCAGCCTGTTTCAAGCGCCGCTTGCGCAATCATTACTGCAGGGTTCAAACCGATTTTCTGTGCCGCAGTTTTTGCGTGCTCCCACATCTCACTGATAAATGACTCCGGAGAATCAAAGCGAGGTTGTTCGTCGGCTCTTTTTACATTAGCGACTTCTGACACGGTTTCGGGCTGACGGCGAATAAACTCAGGGACTTGCTCAGGAACAGGCTTTTGTATTGGTAACTGCGCGTTATTTCGAAGCACAGATGACGGTTTATAACCTTCAACATTAGGTGAAAGCTGTTTAACAATGAGATCAGCTAACCCTAGACTGCCCTTTTTTGATAGCTCTAGAGAAAGCTGTTGATCATGCATCTCCTGAAAGAACTTAACCCCACTGGAATTAAATGGACTGTTTTTATCTTCCATTGCTTCATTTGCTTTACGCATACTTTTCATCAGCATTTGCGTAAAAATAGATTCAAACTGCGCTGCTGCTTTTTTTAGTGCTTCATTCGATGCTTGTTGATCGCCACCGCTTTTCAACGCATCTTGTCTAAGTGTATTAAGATCACCTAAATCAAAGAAGTTTTGTTTTTCTAACGGATTGGTATTCATACTCATCAATTACACTAAATTAGTCATACACTAACAAAGCAATAATCGAGCCAAAAAAAGCCCCGCGATTGCGAGGCTAACTATCTGATTACAAATAAACCACTAAATGACGACTAATTGACCATTTATGGCCCCTGCTTCTTTCAGTGCTTCTAAGATCGCCATTAAATCACCTGGCGCAGCGCCGACTTCATTTATCGCTCTGACTAAATCGTCAAGACTGATACCCGGATTAAATACAAATGCTCTTGAATCATCTTGATTTACATCAACAATACTTTGGCGAGTAACAACCGTCTCGCCATTGGCTAGAGGCTGAGGCTGAGACACCATTTGATCTTCTGCAATCGTAACGGTAAGGCCCCCATGAGTAATAGCTGCTGGCTGTAATTTAACATTTTTACCAATCACAATCGTGCCTGTACGTGAATTAACAATAATCTTGGCTGAAGTGTCTGCGGGTTTAAATTCTAAATTCTCAAGTGTCGATAAATAAGCAACGCGCTGAGAAGGATCACGCGGTGCTATCACACGAACAGAAGCAGCGTCCATTGGTTTTGCGCTATTAGGCCCGACCAAATCATTGATGGTATCAGCCAAACGTTTCGCTGTTGTAAAATCAGGACGGTTTAAGTTAAAGGTTATAAAGTCACCTTGTGTAAAAGGACTTGCAACCGCTCGTTCAACTGTCGCACCATTTGGGACTCGGCCAACTGTAGGCGTGTTAATAACTACTCTACTTCCATCCAGCCCTTCAGCACCTAGACCACCAACAATTAAACTACCTTGCGCAATGGCATATACATTTCCATCTACTCCTTTAAGGAATGTCTGTAATAAGGTGCCTCCTCTGAGACTGCCTGCGCTACCTATTGATGACACTGTAATGTCAATATTCTGGCCAGGTTTTACAAATGGCGGTAACTCAGCATGAACAGCCACTGCCGCAACATTCTTAATTTTCGGCTTTAAGTTTGCCGGTAAAGTTATACCAAAACTACTAAGCATTGCTTTAAAACTTTGTTCAGTAAAACGGGATTGTTCGCCCGTACCAGGTAGACCCACCACGAGACCATAACCTACTAGCTGATTAGAGCGAACGCCTTCAATCATGCTAACATCTTTAATCCGCTCAGCTTGCGCTGCTTGGCCTATTACTAATAATAAAGCCACCGTTATTAATTTAAACATTTTCATCATGGTTCCTCAAAATGGCATCAAGGTACTTAAGAAAAACTTGGCTAACCAACCCGCACTTTGTGCTTCTTGACCATCACCTTTACCTGAGTATTGAATACGCGCATTGGCAATACGATTCGACTCAACCGTATTATCTGATTTAACATCCGCGGCACGAATAATCCCCTCTATTCGCATAAACTCTTCACCCGTATTAAGAGTTAACCACTTTTCTCCCCGAACAACTAAGTTACCATTCGGTAGAACTCGCATCACATTAACCGATATATTACCGAATAAACTATTAGATTGGTTTGCTTGGCTGTCGCCTGAAAAAGAGTTACTGGAGTTCATCCCAAACTGTAAGCTTTGACTGCCAATATTAACGTTTGCTCCACCAAGTCCAACTACTGGGTCTAACGATGCTGCAGTTGACTTTCCTGTAGTTGTATTGGCTGCTTTTGTTGCAGACGTTGTTTCACGAAGTACGACTGTCAAAATATCGCCAACACGTAATGCCTTTTTATCACCATATAAATCATTTGATAAATTTGGGTTAAAAAGAGAGCCTGTTGCTACAATTTGCTCCGCTTGTTGCTCTGGATAAATAGGCGCATAGTAAGGATCGTCTTTCACGACGTTTTTGTTTTGTGTAGACACACACCCAGTTAAAAATAATGAGCCTAAAATGATTAAACCTACAATACGCATACTTAGTCTCCAGAATTATAATTGTTGGTTAATGTAGCTCAACATCTCATCTACTTTTGAGATAACTTTTGAGTTCATTTCATAAACACGTTGAGTTTCGATCAAATTAACCAACTCTTCGGTCACATTTACGTTTGATGTTTCGAGTGCGCCTTGCACAATAGAACCTAACCCATCAACACTCGGATTGCCCTGAACAGGCGCACCACTTACTGCAGTTTCTGTATAAAGGTTTTGTCCGATTGGCTCTAAACCTGATGGATTAATAAAGTCACTAATCACTAGCTGACCAATGACGACATTTTCTGCTTGTCCTGCAATCGTTACCGACACTTCACCATCTTGTGAAATACTGATAGATTTTGCATCGTCTGGTACGTTCATTTCTGGTTGAATGGGAAAGCCTGCGCCTGAAGTCACAATTCTACCATTCTCGTCTGTTGTAAATTGACCATTACGAGAATAAGCTACTGTGCCATCTGGCATTTGTATTTCGAAAAAACCAGGACCTTGGATCATCCAATCCAATGAGTTTTCGGTGCTTTGCATATTACCTTGTGAGAAGTTCTTTTGGTTAGCAACAACCTTTGCACCTGCACCTAACATCAAACCTGAAGGTAATTCGGTATCCTGTGACGAACGTCCCCCCGGCTGATTAATATTTTGATAAAGCAAGTCTTCAAAAATCGCGCGGCTCTTTTTGTAGCCAACGGTACTGGCGTTGGCGAGGTTATTCGAGATAACCGAAATATCAGTTTGTTGGGCGTCTAAACCCGTTTTACTGATCCATAATGCTGGGTTCATAGCTTATACCTCACTCATTATACTATGCGAAGAAGAGTGACATGCTTTTCATCCATCTCTTCTGCTTTTTTCATTAACTTCATTTGCATTTCAAACTGACGTTGATGATTAATCATGTCGGTCATTTCATGCACAGGATTGACATTAGACATCTCTAACATGCCACTCATAACTCTAGCTTTAGGGGATATGTCACAGAAACCACAAAAGCCATCTTCAAGAGCATCTTCTTTTGGACGGAACAAACCGTCATTGCCCTTTTGTAATTTACTATTATCGGCTTCAATAATTTTGAGTCTATCAACTACTTCTAGAAAGTTTGCTGGTGCGCCTTGAGGACGAACTTGGATAGAACCATCGTCACTAAACACAACTTTATCAACAGGCACAGGTAAAATAATTGGACCGCCCTCGCCAATAACTTGACGGCCATGACTTGTCACTAATGCGCCATCCGTCTTGATATTTAATGTACCAACTTTTGTATATGCTTCTTTACCTGAAGCATCAAGCACACTAATCCAAGACTTTTGGTCTACAGCTATGTCTAGATCTCTGCCTGTCTCAACAACAGCCCCCATAGTCATATTGGTACCGGGGCGCTCTTGCATTGCAAACACCCGTGTTGGTAAACCTTCTCCAAACGCTTGCATTGAACGTGCTTGAGCAAAGTCAGCTTTAAAGCCTGTGGTATTGGCATTGGCTAGATTATTCGCTTTTAATGCCACACCACGCAAACTTTGTTTGGCGCCCGACATTGCGATATACAGCATTTTATCCATCACGTTGGCCTAAAAATTAATCATAAACCTCATAAAGCAATAAAGATGCCAATCTATTTTTGACGTTAAATAAAGAAAAGAAAGGCCGCAATTGCGGCCTTATGAAAGAGGTGTTTAAAATTATCGTATCTGCAAAATATTTTGCTGAAGTGTTGAGTTCACTTCAAGGGCACGCGAGTTAGCCTGAAAATTTCTTTGTGCACTGATTAAGTCCACCAGCTCATTGGTTAAATTCACATTTGATTGTTCTAGTGCAGATGAGTTAATGGTACCTAACGTGCCTGAGCCTGGTTCACCCGCAATCGGCTCACCCGAAGTTAAACTTTTCTTCCAAGATGTACCACCAACTTGAGCTAAGCCTTGAGAGTTAGAAAAACGGACCATGGCAACTTGGCCTAAGAAAGAAGTGTCGCCATTTGAATATGAAGCGACAACCTTACCATCCGTACCAATATCTATACCAGCTAATCGACCCACTGTTGCACCATCTTGCTCCAATGCCTTTACTTCAAAACGACTTGCATATTGAGTAGGTACTTTATTTGCCGTATTCGCTTCATCGCTCCAGTTCATTGTAATATTGTTAGGGAACTGGGCGCCATTGGTTAATAATGACGATAAGCCCGTACCTGGTGTACCTGCTGTAGACGCTATATCAAAATCAGGGAATGTGTTAGCTGGAGCTGTTACATCTGGTAAACCCGATGGAGTAAACTGAAGCGTATCAAGTGGAGCTGGTGTTGTAGGTGTTGTACCCGACGTATCGAATTGTACATCATCTAAAGTACCATAAACTTCCCATTGATTCGCCGTGGCTGTTTTAACAAAGAACAGTTGTACTACATGAGGCTCACCCAATGAATCATAGATAGTCGTTGATGTTGAAGAGTTGTAACTGGTGCTATCACCCTGATCAAAAGGGGTTGTTGTAGGTTGTGCTGCTCTAGAATCTAAGTTCATAGAACTATAGATTTCCGATGTATGACGAGGAGAACCAGAAGCGTCAGGAATTTGAATAGGAGAAGCGGTACTTAAGCTCAGTGAAGTTGTATTGCCTGTGCCAGGGTCTACAGGAAAGCCTTGTAAAAAATTACCACTAGCATCAGTTACAAAGTTATCTTGGTTTAGCTTAAACGCGCCAGCACGCGTGTAAGTATAATCTTGTGATGCTAGGTCTTCACTCATTGCAAAGTAACCCTCACCTGTGATTGCTAAATCTAGAGAATTTTGCGTGAATTTAAGTGAACCTTGGTGAAACTGCTGAGCAACCATAGTCGTTTGCGCACCATCACCATTCTTAGTTTTACCGGAACTAAATACTGAAGATGCATACACATCCGCAAATTCTGCACGAGACTCTTTAAAGCCTGTGGTGTTCACGTTAGCAATGTTATTTGCTGTAACATCTAAATCTTTTTGTGCCGCAGCTAATCCTGTTAATGCAATATTGAAACTCATGTTTTCACCTCTTTCACTTAAATCTACTTAAGTACTTTAAATCTATGCTATCTCTGCGACATCTGATAATTTCACTGCGCCAGAGCTTGTATTAACGATAATGCCGTTAGCACCATTCACGTTAACACTGTCAATGTTTTTGAATGTGGCCATGGGCAAACTGGTATATTCACCATTCAAACTTCCCTCAGCCTTAATTTTGTAATTTCCTGGTGGCATGGTTTCTCCGTTACCGTTTTTACCATCCCACTCAAATCGGATCGCACCTGCTTTTTGTGCTCCCATGTCCATCTGACGAACTAGTTGACCTTTATCATCAAATATACTTACTGTTAATTTCTCTACAGGACTTTGAGCAATAATCGAACCTTTCGCTAATTGGTCATCACCAAAATCTATAGAATCCGATTCTAATAAAGCCTTCTTGCCAACTAACGTAGATGCCTGTAATGCCGAGTTAGAAGTCATTGAAGCTGACAGCATGTCAAACTTTTCATTTAGACCAGAAATACCTTCGGCCATAGTGAAATTCGTCATCTGCGAAATCATTTGGTCATTATCAGCAGGTTTACTCGGGTCTTGATAAGATAATTGCTGAGTAAGTAGCGAAAAGAAATCTTCTTGCGTCAATGCATCATTTTTCTTATCGCTCTGCGTTGTTTTATTTTGCTCAGACCAACGTAACGAATCCATATATGAAGATGCGGCATTAATATCGTTACTCATCGGCTATACTCCCACTAGCGCTGACCAAGTAATAAAGTTTTGCTGAGCATTTGCTTGGCTGCATCAGCAACTTGGACATTGGTTTGGTACGAACGTGAAGCAGAGATCATGTTTGCCATTTCTTCTACTACATTCACATTTGGTTTATAGATGTACCCGTCTTTGTCAGCACTAGGGTGATTAGGGTTGTACTCAACCTGTAATGGTTTATCACTCTCTACTATGCCTAACACTTTCACCCCTACCGATGCATTAAGCTGGCTTGGGTCATGTGCCTCAGACGCTTTGGTCAGTTCAGCTGCAAATACAGGGTGTCGCGCTCGATAAACTTTATCTTGGCTAGAACTGATGCTATTGGCATTTGAAATATTACTCGCAGTGGTATTAAGTCGAATATTTTGAGCACTCATTCCTGAGCCAGCTATGTCGAAAACATTATATAAGCTCATGATTATGCCCCTTGACTACCGAGGGCTTTCTTTAGCCCTTTAAACTTGCCAGTTAAAAATTGCAAACTTGCCTGATACTCTAATGCGTTTTGTACATACAAGTTTCGTTCCACTTGTATATCAACCGAGTTACCATCACCTGTATCTGCTTGATTTGGATTACGAAAAAGCTCAACACTGCTATTTAACTGACTGCCACCATTCAGATGTTTACTATCTGTTCTTTGCATCATGTTGCCACGTTGCTGAGACGACTTTGCCGCTTTGAATGCCTGTGCAAAGTCGATATCTTTTGCTTTGTATCCTGGTGTGTCTGCGTTCGCAATATTACTTGCTAACATCTCTGCACGTTGTGAACGTATCAACATGGTATGTTGATGTACGCCTAATGCTTTATCAAAACTAATTGCCATGACACGACTCCAAAAATTTGACTCTACGAAGTTAAAGCAATAAATAGGCCAAAATAAAGACTTTAATTTTCAATGGATTAGATAATAGACAAACAAATAGAAAGATTTGAGGAAAATTATTAAGATATAAAAAAGCGGCAAGAGGATTGCCGCTGAGTGTTTGTTATGTTTTTTTACGGTAGATAATTCCCGGATTACATCGGATCATTTCGAACTCATCACTGAGCCCAGCCATAGACTCAGATGCTCCTAAAAACAAATATCCTCTAGGATTCAAAGCCTGAGCAAATTGGGAAATAATTTTAGCTTTCACTTCAGGGGAGAAATAAATCAACACATTTCTGCAAAAGATTACGTCAAACTTTCCCATCAAGGAATAGGAATCGAGCAGATTTAGGTGCCTAAAATTGACCATTCTCTTTATCGGATCAACAACCCGTGCCATACCTTTACCACTGTCTTGAAAAAACTTTTGACGACGTTCTACTGATAACCCTCTCGCTAAAGCTAATGAGTCGTACTCTGCATTTTTACACATATCAAGCATAGTATTTGATATGTCAGTACCGACAATTTGAACACCCATTTTTAGTAAACCAGGGTTTTGAGATTGATACTCTTGTGTTGCCATCGCGATAGAGTAAGGCTCTTGGCCCGAAGAGCTTGCCGCAGACCAGATTTTTATCCCTCTTCGTGTGTCTCTCAATTCAGGATAGATTTTACTTTTCAACAACTCAAATGGGTAAGTATCTCTGAACCATAGTGTTTCATTTGTAGTCATGGCATCAACAACAGCAGCTCTAAGCTGACGTTCATGCGGACTCAGTGTTTTAGCGACAAGTGCAGACAGAGTATCCACCCCAAAGCGAGCCATTAAAGGAGCTAAACGGCTTTTTACCAAATAAAGTTTGTTATCTCCAAGAACAATCCCACACTGTTGCTCCAAGAAAGTTCTAAACTGGTCGTATTCGCCTTGTTGAAGGTTTTTATTTTCCAAGATACTACCGCCGTTATCTAGTCACAATGAACCCATTTTTTAACCGCTGATGCTAGTTCATCAGGGTTAAACTTTGCAATAAAGTCATCAGCGCCGACTTTTTCAATCATCGCCTGATTAAACACACCGCTTAATGAAGTGTGTAATATAACATGCAAAGGGGCTAGTTTAGGATCTGCTTTGACTTCAGCAGTTAGCGTATAGCCATCCATTTCAGGCATTTCTACGTCTGAAATAAGCAAACCAACACGCTCAGTTATGTCATTTTGACAATCAACTTCTGCTATTTCTTTCAGCCTGATTAAGGCTTCTTTACCATTTTTTGCTAATTCAGTCTGAACACCTAATGGTTCCAAAGCACGCTTAACCTGATTTCGAGCGACAGCAGAGTCGTCCGCTATAAATACAATACGCTCTCCAAGATCTTTTTGCATCTCACCATCAGAGACAATATCTTCACTAACTTCGGTGTTAACCGGACATATTTCGTTCAAGATCTTTTCAACGTCAAGTATTTCAACTAATTCATTTTCAATTTCTGTCACTGCCGTCAAATAAGAATATCTGCCCGCACCATCTGGTGGTGGCATGATTTTCTCCCAATTCATATTAACGATTCTTTCAACTGCACCGACTAAAAACCCTTGAACAGAACGGTTATATTCAGCAATGATAATAAAACAGTCTTTGATATTTTCGATAGGTGGACCACCCACAGCCAAAGACATGTCGATAACCGAAATAGTTTGACCGCGAATGTGAGCGACACCACGAACATAAGAGTTTGACTTAGGCATACTAGTGAGGGGAGGACACTGAAGTACTTCTCGAACTTTGAATACATTAATGCCAAATCTTTGACGACCTCTCAGTCGAAAAAGTAGTAACTCTAGGCGGTTTTGCCCAACCAACTGAGTTCGCTGGTTTACAGAGTCTAAAACACCTGCCATTTCAATCTCCTACATTTAGGTCATCTTGGTAATATCATACGCTTTTAAGAGTACTAATCAAAGAAGCACCTTGAAGGAATATGGTATTTCACGCAAAATCTTTATACCTTGTTTCTCCAAATAAGCATAGTCGAAACATCATGAGTTTGTTAAAAAAAACCAAATCATACGAGATTTTTTGTGCGATCGGCTGTTTTGTAGCCAGCTATATGAGTCAAGCACAAATTTACACGAATACCAACTTAGAAACGGGGGCTGAAAAGTTTATTAGTCAGCAAATTGCACTAAATCCAGATATCAAAACAACCATTAAAGCATTACCATTAGACGCTCGGTTGTCAGAACGCGCTTGTGATAGTCCTTTGTCATTCTCAACAAATACCACTCCCCCCTTTAACCGACAAGTTACGGTAAAAGTGAAATGTGATGACATATCAGGCTGGACTCAATTTGTACATGTGAGAATTGAAGAACTTCATCCTGTAATAGTTACGACTCAAGCAATTAACAAAGGAGAGCTAGTTACCAGCGAATCTATCAGCATTGAGTTCAAACCTAAACACTTTGTCAGAGCCAGTAACTTAGATACTAAGCAATATCTTGTTGGTAGTAGGAGTAAAAGAGTAATTAGAGCTGGCACAGCAATTGGACTCCATCATGTCTGCATGGTTTGCAAAGGCGACAACGTTACTATTTATGCTAAGACTCGCACTTTAACGATAAAAACAACGGGTATTGCACTCCAAGATGGAAACGTTGGTGAGCAAATAAGAGTTAAAAACCAAAAGTCTGGAAAAACTATCTCAGCAAGAGTAAAAGATGTAGAATCTGTGGAGGTTAATATTTAACTTTTTTGCTAAAGTTATATACTAATAAGCCGATATTAAGGCATGAGTATTTTTAGGGTCAATTATCATGGTTAATAATGTAAAAGGGCAATCTCAGTCCAACAGCACGCTTAATAATATTAAGCAACAAAAAGCTGAATTACAAAAATCGGACGCTAATCAAGCAGCTGTTGTAGCTAAAGCGCCTCAAAAGGCAGCTACCGACTCTGTGAGTTTAACGCCACAAGCACAGCAACTTAAGAGCTTGCAAGAAAAAGCTCAGCAGCAACCTGCTTTTGATAGCAAAAAAGTTGAAGAGCTGAAAAAAGCCATAAGCGAAGGTAAGTATCAAGTCGATGCTGAAAAGCTTGCTAAGAATATCGCCGCATTCGAGTTTGATGTGTATGGATGATCAAATTAACCTTTGTCATCACAAACTAGAAAAACAAATACAAAACCTAAATGCTTTGACCCAGCTTTTAGATGTTGAGTTAGAATGTCTTGCTAGCAAAAAAGGTGATGGTCTGAAAGATATCGCCCGTGAAAAGCTCACACTTCTCAATTCCATCCAAAATTTAGATAAAGAAATCTCAGGCTTTAACAAAGATATTTTTCAAATCGAACAAATAACCCCCTTAACCAACACAATTAATACTTTGCTATTAAAGTGTAAGAAACAAAATGATGTGAATGCCCAGGCTGCTCATCAAGCTCAGCTTGCGGTGCGAGAGTTAAGAGACATAATTATCGGTGTTCCTACTTCCATAACATATGGGCAAGATGGTGAGGTCGTCAGCGCAAACTCTGAGTTAGTTAAAAACCTTAAAGCCTAATACTTAAAAAGTGTCTTGCCACGTAATCTTATTAATAGTAAATCACTCGCTTTACTTTTCTCGGCTTTATAGCACTGATATACAGTTCATGTACTTTTTTCATATCTAGCTCCAACTCTGTCGCGTAAGTATCACCGACAGAGTATGTCTTCACTATTTTAGCACCTTTAATTAAACCGCCGACTTTACTCGATAATCCATCTGTTTGCGCAACAGCACCTTTTACCGTCATCGTTGAGGTAAGTTTTTGACCGTGTACTTGCTCGGCTAGCTCTCTGTATGCTTCCAATTTAGACACTTTAATTGCCATCAACATCTTTTGTGCATCTGTTTCACCTGGCTGACTGCTTAAAGGCGCATACCCCACAGCACGAAGAACTGGATAATAATCAGGCTCTTCATAGGTATACTCTATATGCTTATCAAATACTGAACTACAACCTGAAAGTAAAATCGAACATGTCATTAATGATGAATAAAAAACGCCTTTCGCCTTCATAATAAATACACCAAATTAAAGTTTATTCAACTAATGCATTTTTCACGCCAATAAAGGTGGTACGTCTATTGCTTTTGGATCATTAGTCAAATAGGTTTGGAATAGAGATCATGAAACATATTCTGATAGTTGTACTACTTGTATTTTGCGCTCATGTAAAAGCTGAATGGTTTGAAGTAGTCGGTTATGGTGGCATTGTTGATGGTGATGCCTCTTCAGCAAGACAAATGGCTGTAAAAGATGCAATCACTCAGGCTTTAATATTCTCTGGCGCAACAGTGTCTAGCGTTCAAACCGTTGCTGATGGTGTACTTGAACAAGACGAATTAAAGATTAAAACCCATGGTCAGATACAACATGTGAATTTAATAAATGAACAACAACAAGGCGATCAATATTCTGTCACACTGCACCTAGATATTATTCCTCAGCAAGCACAATGTATTGAATCAAAATTTAATAAACAAATTACTGTCACACAAAGTCAATTGACACACCCTGATCAAGCTCGGTTTGGTCAAATTTTTGACATACCCAAATCCAGTTCACAGCGCTTATTCAATACTTTAAACGAGCGAAATTTAGGCATAACAATGATCCCATATATTGACCGAAAATTAGATGTTAGGGCTTTCTTTGCACAGCAGTTTGAATATAACGCCAACTTAATTGATACGTTAAGCCGCAGCAGTAACAGCCAGTACGTATTGCTGAGTCAAATAACAGATATTTCTCAAGGCAAGAAAATAAACAATGATTACGCATTTTGGGAAAGTGAAGCCTATATGCGTAACTTTAAAATTGACTTTGCGTTATTTGATTCACAAACAAGCGATTTGGTCTGGTCACAGCAATACAAAACCCAGGGCATTTGGCCTCATAAAAAAACTCAGATAGTAAATGTAAATAGTGAAGAATTTTGGCGGACCGATTATGGTCAAAAGATTCAAACTATTTTTAATAAACTGAGTCAAGATCTAAATACCGCAGTAAGCTGTCTAAAGACAACTGGTAAAATATTGATGATAGACTCAGATAGAGTCGTGATTAACTTAGGACAAAGCCATGGGCTTGAAGCTGGACAAATACTCTCAATTCTGCACAGAAGTAATTTAACTGCGGTAAATGGTATGCAGTTTTCGCATCATATTCAGACTATTGAACAAGTCGTGGTTGAACAAGTAAATGCGCAAAGTGCTATCGCAAGAAATATAAGTGATAGACCTTTAAGTAACATTCAGCTTAATGACGTTGTTAAGGTAGTTGTTAAAGAGCCCGAATCTTTCACGTTAAACTAAATCCATAAACTCACAACTCAGGAAAATAAGGGTAATCTAGTTTTTAGATTGCCCTTATTTGTTTTACTTACTTTAATCTAGATGTGCATTATCGATAATGATGGTATTCAACTATGAGGAAATTAAGATGCTAGAAAATCGTGAAGGACAAACTATACCCTCTGTATCATTTGCTGCGAGGGTTAGTGATGATTGGCAGACAATTACTACAGAGCAGCTTTTTAAAAACAAGACAGTGATTGTATTCTCCTTGCCAGGCGCTTTTACTCCAACTTGTTCATCTACACACTTACCGCGTTATAACGAGCTGGCAGATGCGTTCAAAAAAAACGGGGTTGATGACATTATTTGTTTATCAGTAAACGATACCTTCGTCATGAGCGCATGGGCGAAAGATCAAGAGGCTGACAATATAACTCTACTTCCAGATGGAAACGGAGAGTTTACTTCTGGTATGGGTATGCTTGTTGATAAAGCTGATTTAGGGTTTGGCAAGCGTAGTTGGCGTTATTCTATGTTGGTTAAAGACGGTGTTATTGAAAAAATGTTTATTGAGCCTGATGTACCAGGCGACCCCTTTGAAGTGTCGGATGCAGATACTATGCTAGATTACATCAACCCAGAGTGCGAAAAGCCTCAACCTGTTAGTTTATTTACAAAACCTGGTTGTGGATACTGTGAAAAAGCGAAAGCTCATCTAAAGAGTAAAGGCGTTCAATTTGAAGAGATTGTTTTAGGTCGTGATGCTAGCCTGACGAGTTTAAAAGCGATTTCTGGACAAGAAACAGTGCCACAAGCATTTAAGGCAGGAAAGTATATTGGTGATTCAGAGGCCATTCTGTCGTATTTCTAATTTATAATTAACGCTGTAGATAACAAGGAAGTTATTACTATAATGAATAAAAAGGGATTTCTGATAATAACAAATGGAGTATAGACTGAACTTGAACCTACACATTGCAGACTGCTGTTCTAAATAATTAAACTAAAAAACAGAGATTGAAATTATTTACAGACTTTATTTACTATCAGATATCAAATGGCGGAGTGGACGGGACTCGAACCCGCTACCTCCGGCGTGACATGCCGTGCCCACTTAATGATAGTTAATTGGGCTTAGCCCCTACTAGTAACCAGTAGTTTTTTAATTTAAAGCTTTAACACAGATTAATACCTAAAGAAAACTTTTATCTGGTCACGGTTACGATTTTTGTAAAGTTTTTTAATCAGATTTTGAGAGTTTAGAGGGAAATTTGTTATTGGTAATAGTATAGTAAAGCTAGTGGTTTGGGTGGAGCTAGACCTTCACCTCAAACCTATAACTTAAAATATAAAAAAGGCTCTGTGACACACACTATTCGCCGCTCCGTGTCGCCACGGCATACCGTTCATCCTAAACATAAAGTCTTTCACTAAAAACTAACCCCCATATCACCTAGCCCCACCAACAGGCTTATCAAAAAACAAGTACTGCTTCGAGCGAGTCTGGCTAACGCCACCGCCACCCGGACCAACGACAAGCCCTGCGCTAGTATCAACATTCACACGAATGAAGGTCCCCGTTTTACCGTTGAGTTCAAAACGGGCGATGTCCACCGCGACGGATGCCGATAGTTGCACATCTGGCACTTGCTCAGATAATTTTAGTAAGTGCGCTGCGGCTGGTAAGTTGCCTGAAATCGCGGCTTTGGCGCTTACCGCTTGAAGTACTTGTTTAATTGGCGATAGCTCGACTAGTGAGACTGAAAACGAGAATTCGCCGCCGCCATAGCCGAATGGGCCTATGCTGTAACCTGTGCCGGGCTCGCCGCAAACATCGTAACAGCGAACGCCTTGTCCTTTACCGAATATGGCGTAGCCTGCGCTGGCTCCGTAACCTGTGCCATAGCCGTTGTAACCACTCATATCACAGCTTTGCAGTACCATGTGGCATATCCAGGCTTCCCCCGTTTGGGCGAAAGCTTGTTTACGGGCTATTTCTAGGGCTTGGCGGTGCATTCTGTCGTTAAACATGTAAACAAATGCGCCAGATATCGCGCCGTTTTCGAACTTGTCACCTGCAATTACTGAGCTTAAGCCGCCAGATGTTGCGCTAACTGCGGCGCCAAGTGCGTAGCTGTCATCGCCTAAACTACTGGTAATGCTGCCACTTGCTGAGCTTATCGCGCCAGATGCAAAACCAGACACAAAGCTGTTGCCACGTATGGCGCTAATACCGCCCCGTAATGCGCCGTGTAAACCTGCTTTGATTAGGGCGCGGCTGAATTTGCTGGTTTGGGTTAAACTGGCAGCGTAACTGCCAATGCCAAAGGCGATACCGCCGCTAACGCCGCCCCATAATGCCCCGTTAAGAGCGCCATCTAAGGTGCCTGTCATTATCGCGCCAGAGGTAAATCCGGCTGCGGCTCCGCCAAGTATCGCACCACCTATGCCGCTAACGGCAGCACTGGCAAGGCCCCCGGTGGCAATTGAGGCGGCAACAGCGACTATCGGCCTGATGTTATTAACAATCACATTGGCTACTGCACTTACCGCTTTAGCTACGGTTTTGAACAAGCCGCCGATGGCTCTAAACAGGCCAAAGTAACCACTTGGATCGGTGTATCTAAGTGGATTATTGCGAACATAAGCATAACGGTTATAACCATAGTGGCTATATACTCCGTCGATAAATGGGTCGGCGCTGATAAAGCGGCCAATTGCGGCATCATATACGCGGCCATTCATATGGATAAGGTCTGAATCGTCAATATGCTCGTGGCCGGTAAAACCACGAGTGGTGTACTCTTCATTGATAATAAGGTTGCCCCAGCGGTCTCGGCGCTCTACTTTACCAAAGGCTTCATACAACATGCGCTGTACTGTTACACCTAAATAGTTGCTAACACTATCAACACTACCTAAGGCATCATAAAACAAGTAGTTAGTTTGATAGCTAGTATTACCGCCATCGACGGACTCTTTATGCACCGCCACAGTGTTGCCGTTTACCACAATAAAGTGCTTAAACTCGTCTACCCCATTGTTGTGCTCAATCGCTTCTAAGCTGTTACCCACATAGTAAGTGGTGTGGTCGTTAGTGGTCTTTTTATAGCGGTTTTGGTTAGCGTCATAGGCAAATGTCACTGTGTTATTTTTAGTTTTAATGGATATCGGTTTGTCATAAGCGTTATAGCTAATCGCCTTACCATTATTGTTGGTCATACTACCGTTGGCATCAAACGAATATGTGCGGCTGCCAGCACTGGTTAATTGATGGGGTTTAGCGTTTGAATAACTGTAATTACCAATATCCGAGCGATAAGTAATGTTACCAAGCACATCATACTGATAAGTGGTGTTAGTTACATTGCCACCAATGGTTAAACTATCGCTGGTTAAGCGGTCTAGCGAGTCATAGCTGTATTGATGGTTATAGCTAAACTGTAAGTCATTTTTGGCAGTGACATTACCGCTAATATCATAGCTATAATCTAAATCTCGGTAGGTAGTGCCAGCGCTGATATCAATACTTTTGGTGTTAAGTAACACCCCAGAATCATCAAAGCTATTGGTGGTTTTCATGCCATCGCCAGTTTCATAACTGGTTACTCGGTCGAAGGCATCCATATTGGTGACGCGATAAAATACATGGGCCGAGCTGCTGCGGGTAATGTCATCTTTAGCGCTATTTTTAAGGACTGATTTAAGGCTTAACAAATTAAACTTACGGCTATATTGTAAATTATCATGGGCTGTATCTAAGGTTGCGCTAACGGCCTTGCTTGAACCATTACCTAGTGTACGCTTAATCCGACTAATTTGCTGTTTGGTAATAAACTTGTAGGCAGTGGCTAAGGTTTGATAATCACTTGCGCTTAAATCTAGCTTGTAACGGGTCATTTGGTTTAATAACCCATCGGCACTTTTGCCATATAAAGCCGCAAGTTTGCCTTGTTTATCGGCTTTTTGTTGTAACAAAGTGGCTGCTATTAATAAGCTTTGTAATTGCTTGTTATCAATCAAACCATTGGCATACAACAGGTCGGCTTGGCGGCTGTATTCGTTAGCTTGCTGTTGGGTTTCTAGCTGTTGTTCAAGCAAATCGCTTTGCAAATATAAAGCTTCAATAACATCATCTATATAGTTTTCGCCATTAAAGTTATTCACCGCGCCTAAAGGAGTTTGAATACGCTCTAAGTAGCCGTATTGGTTGTAAATATATTGAATGTACATGCCGCCATGGCGGTTTTCACTCACTTTGCGGCCATTGTTGTTATAGGCGTAAACTTCTCTATAGGTTTTACCATCAACCGTAGTGCTTTTAGAATTTGCCCGGCCATATTGGTCATAACCAAAAGTTACTGTAATGCTTGAGGTTGCATGGCTGGTAAGCTTGCGTTTATGTTTTGTATCATAAACCCAAGTTGATGTGCCATCTGGGCTAGTTTCGCTTACCTTACGGCCTGCTTGGTCATAAACGTATGTAATTTGTTGGCCTTTGGCATCTTTTTGGCTGGCTAACTCACCAAACGCATTATAAGTGTATGTCCACACGCCCTTATTTGGGTCGGTAGATTTGGTCTTATTACCGCGAGCATCATACTCAAGTACGATTTCATTGCCGTTGGTGTCAATGGTTTTAGTCAAACTCCCAGTTGGGCTGTATTGATAGCGCATTTGGGTGCCTTGCTCATTGATTTCAATCACTTGGCCAATAGCATTTTTAATCACTTGTTTGCTTTGGCCGCCGGGGTAAGTGGTGGTCACCGTCAAACCGTTATAACTGATTGATGTAATCGCAGTAGCACCATTTGGCGCAGGACTAGTAATTTGGGTTTTACGGCCATAATTGTCGTAAGTGGTATTGGCCCACAGCGGGGTATCACCAACATAGTATTTAGAGGACTCGCTAATCACTTCGCCACGGGCGTTAAACACTGTATCTTCACGGATAATACGGCCATCAAACCCGGTTTTTTCAAGGCGAATTTGGCGGTTAAATAAGTCGTAGTGAATCACCACTGGTTGCTCACCAGTGACAGATACCGTCTCTTTGATTAAGCCATTTGTTACAGATGAGTCCCAAGCACGAGTGGTCGTAGTCTCAATACCTGTAGGATCGGTTTTTTTAGTTAAACGGCCAAAGGCATCATATTCAAATGTAGTCACTAAGCCGTTGATATCCGTGCTAGTGGCAACCGTGCCATTGGTGTTATAAGTCAATGAAGACACATGGCCTAGTGGATTGGTTTTAGTCAGAACGTTTTTACCATTGGCCGAATAGCTGGCGTAACTGGTGCGACTAGTAACATTGGCCCCCGCTTCAATGGTGCGAGTAACATTACCAAAGCTGTCATATAAGTATTGCTTGTTCGACCAATAGCTAGTATTTGGCTCTATGGTTTCGGTCAATAACGCCCCAGTGGTGCCGTCATAACTGTAGCTAGTGCGCTTGGTTTGTTGGTTGGCGCCAACAATATGAGTCACTTGCGAATCAGTTAAGCGCGATAATAGCCAGTTACTTTCGGTATTACTAAAGGTATTCACCGTCACCGTTTGTTTAACCAAGCTGTTACTGGCGTTATAAACCGAGCTAGTCACCTGCCCGACATTACCGTACGCATCAAAATTACTAAAAACATCTACGGTTTTGGCCATTAAGCCTTCGGTGTATTCATGTTTAGTCGATTGAATGCGCTGCATATTAATAATGCCGCTGCTTGAGTAATAGTAACTGTGGTTATATAACTCGTCTTTTTGAGAAACCAAATCACCAGCAACATAAACCTTAGAATTTTTAACTAAGCCCGCGTATGGGAAGTCTTGATGATATTCAGTCACCGAATAAGTATTGCTACCACTATTAGTTTCTTCGATTTTGGCAAAACCCAAACTGCCGCGCTCACGGTGATATTTTAAACCATGATACTTAAAGGTGGTGATATCTGTGCCACCTACCCCATCTGGCGTGGTGATAGATTTAACTAATGTGGTATTGCCGTTTTTAATATCTAGCTCTGGGTAACTTGCGCTACTGCCTGCAACATAAATATAAGTATCATCGGTATCGCCGTATTCCACGGTTGACCAGTGACCGCGGCCGTTATGAACAGTTAAAACCCGTTGATCATTACTAGTATGAGTATGCCAAACATGAAAGCTAGAATTTGATGCCAAATGCATCACATCGCTGGCACCATCGCCATCAAAATCACCACTCATAAAGTTGTAGCTATTAGCCGAGAGGTTATAACCGCCATTTGGATATAACGCCTCTATTGCAAACTGGCCATTTTTATTCGAGCGCCAAACTTGCAAGCCGCTGCTGTTAGGAATGTGCAAAATATCTGATGCACCATCGCCATCGTAATCGCCAATTCTTAAGTTAAAGTTATTAACACTAAAATTGTAGCTAACATCATGAAAGGCATTTTCAACGTCAAACGTGCCATCACCACGGGAATGCCATACATGCAAGCCATTGCTATAGGCGTAATGAACTAAATCAGATAAGCCATCACCATTAAAATCGCCGACAGCAAAGGCGTAATTATTGTTAGAAGTATTGTAGTTCCAGCTCGGGAATTTATCGGCGACATCAAAAGTACCATCACCGTTTGATGTCCAAACATGCACACCATCGGCATAAGCAAAATGAACTAAATCACTTTTACCATCGCCATTAAAGTCGCCAACTTGGAAGTTATAATCGTTGTAATGAGTATTGTAATCCCAGCTCGGATACTTAGGTCCCACATCAAAAGTGCCATCACCGTTTGATGTCCAAACATGCACCCCATCATCATAGGCAAAATGAATCAAATCACTTTTGCCATCACCATTAAAATCACCCACTTTAAAGTTGTAATCGTTATAAGAGGTGCTGTAAGACCAACTTGGGAATTTATTAGCAACATTAAAAGTGCCATCGCCATTAGAAAGCCAAACATGTACGCCATCGGTATAAGCAAAATGGACTAAATCGCTTTTACCATCGCCATTAAAATCCCCCACTTTAAAGTTGTAGTCGTTGTAATTGAGGTTATAAGACCAACTCGGGAACTTGTTTTGAATGTTAAAACTGCCATCTTCATTAGCTAACCAAACATGAAGGCCATCGGTAAAAGCTAAATGAGCGACATCGGTTCGGCCATCGCCATTAAAATCACCAGATAGATACCTGTAATCATTTTGCGACATATTATAAGAAGCTGGCGAAAACGGCGCTTGGATATCAAACTGCCCGCTAGAATACTGAGGTTGCTGCCAATCAAAATAGATAGGGTCGATACAATTTACACCTACGCACTCTTGCACACTGGTGATCATAGACTCACCACGAGAGCTAGTGCCATAATTAAGCGAAGTGGTGCCTATCTCACTACCTCCCGCTTTAACCACTATATTTTTTAAACGAACCTCAGCAATAGACACCAAACCACGGTATAAATGTTTGGCGGTATCGGTTCGAGCCTCATAGTTAAAATCAATGGTGTTACCCGCGTAACTGATTTGAGAGATATATTGGGCATCGCTACCCCCGCCATAATTAAAGTTAATTTGGTTATTAAAGCGGTCGCGAATTTGGCTAATCGAATAACTTAAATCACCGCGAGTAGCATCAGCATTTAAACCATAATCATGGATCAAACCATCTTTAGAATGAACCTGCCAACCCCAACTGGTTTTAGTGATTTTGCTTTGATTATTCATTTCGGTGCGATAAACCGTGCCGTTAGCACCATAGATTTGCGCAGGATTAACTAACAACAACTTTTGCCCATCTAAACAATAGTTATAGTTGCGCGCCCCATCAGAATATTCAGCAAAAGTGTTCTCGTTACATTTAGTAATGGCCGAAAGTCCCGACAAACTAAAACCGACACCTAGCATGCCGTTGTTGGTATTGTTAGAGCTATAACCGATAGCAAGCGCAGGTTTTAACCCAGCTATACCTTTAGGGGTTTTAATATCAATAGTGTAATTAAAGCTACCATTGCTTACTTGCGCTTCACCCAAACTAAAAGCGACGGGCTGGGCTTGAACCTGAACAAGCGCTTGAGTTGCAATTAATCCAACTGAAAGCGCTCTCCCCCAAAGCAATGAGCTTAATACCACATTAGATTTTTTCATTTAACCGCTCCAAGCCTTGTTCAATATCAACAACTTTTTGCTTAATGCGTTGTAACTGCGCCTCGCTAGGTGAACTGCTTAATTGTTGCTGAGCCATGAGTTCAACCATACCAATACCGCGAGCTTCTGCTGTTAACAGCGCTTTAGCGATGATTTCATCGGCTTTAAATTGGAACTCTAATAACTCACGCTCTTGGTGCATATCATCAATGCTATGTTGATAATTTGGCTTAAATGCTTTGAACACTTGATGGTAGTCGGCTGCCGTAGAAACTTCGGGGCTAATATAAGGGTTGGTATCGGGGCCTGTTTGAAGGTTAGTGGCAGCAGCGACTTTTGAGTTTTGATCATGGTAGTAAATGCCTACCACCAATAACCCTGCTATTACACCGCACGCCATACCAGAAAAACTAATTAATTTTCTCATAGTACATCTCTATTGCTTATTGAATTACACGCCCAGTCGCCCAACACAAAAGCAGAGCAATACGGGCCAATCACAGTTCAGCTTTTATTTAAATTAACAAGTTTGCAACGTATCAGGTAAGGTTACGGTAACAAGCAACACTTTACGGCAAAAGATCACGATAAAAGCTATAAAAACAATAAGATAAATAATCAGTAGACACTTTTCGGTAACGTACTAACACTTTGCGGCAACAGCAAAATGGTTAGTTTTTGCTATTATGTTAAAGAAGAGCGGTATGCTGCGATGCTATCGATAGCAAGGAGTAGCGATGTAAAATAGACCAAACCGATTTACATTTTATGAAACACATATTTTTAAGCCAGCTATTATTACTATCTATTAAGTTATCCATTACGTTATGTATTACCAACAGCCACGCCTTATCTTTGTCATCAGCAGTAACACAAAAACTATGGTCAAAACAACCACTGCCAGAGCAAATCGACACTTTTATTATCGACATCAATCAAACGCAAGATGGCTTTTATTGGTTGGGCACCACTCATGGTCTATTTAGATACGATGGCAGCGAACCACAAGCAATTGAATTTACCTACTCAAAAGGCGAGCCAATAAAAAACATCCCTACCGTACTTAGTATCGCCGAAGGCAATAACGGCCAAGTATGGATAGGCACTACCAGTGGTATTTATGTTTATACGCCGCAAACTCACCAAGCCAGATTAATCAATGGGGTTATTCCCACGCCAGTAAAGCGCATTGCCTACAAAGATGGATTTGTTTTTGCACTATCTTACAGCGAAGGGCCAATCATTTTATCTGATAAACTAGCTCATCCTGAAAACGACCAAATCCTCGACCGCAACCCCCTTAAACAAGTATTATTTCCAAACACCTTTCAAGGCACATGGGCTGATTTGATTATTGACGAAAGTCATCTATGGGCATTAGATACCAAAAACACCTTATGGCGCATCAACCTCTTTGAACCACAAATTCGCCGCAGCGTAAAACTCAATACAGCTAATGGCGCATTAGCCAGAATAGCCAACGGCGTTGGTCACACTTTATGGTTAACCTCAGATAACAATCAATTATTTACCACCTCTAAAATCAATTTAATCAACGCCCAATTTAATGGTGAGCTTAGTAAACATAGTGATATTTCAGGTAAAAGATATGCTGTTTCAGTAAGTTACAATAAGTTTTATATCGCCAACAGTTATGAATTTAAACAGTATTTAAGTAGCGACAACTTTAAGTTTACCAGCATTGATTTGGGTATAATCGATGATAATCAGCAGCTCATAGAGCCAAGAAACATCTTCACCGACAGGCAAGGCAATACTTGGTTAATTGGCCACGGTAAAAACCAGCTTTATCGTCTTGATGCTACTACTACCGCCATTACCAAGAATGCGAAACATACTCCCTTTATTCATTCGACTAGGTTAGAACAAATCAACCAATTAGCTATCCATAACTCAACACTCTATCTTGCAAGCAAACAAGGCTTATGGCGAAAAGACTTAAACAGCAACCTAGCTATCTGGCAACAGCTATCGTCGCAAAACATAAAACAAATCATTAACCACACGGGCGAAAAATCATGGTTTTGGGATGGTAAAACCCTATTTGTACATAGTGATAACCTAACAGCACTTAACCACCCGAGTTGTAATGAGCTGGTCAAAGACCCCGTAGACATCTATCAACTTGAAAATAACCAACAGCTATTATTTGAACACTCGAACGGCATGATTTTAATTGCTAACAACAAGTGCGAACGACTTATTGATAACAATACCCTACCCGCCATTGCCCAAAACAATCGAAGGATATTTGCCGTAGCTCGGCTAGGTGTTGATAGCTGGCTAATAGCTTCGCGCTGGGGCATGAGAATTTATTCTTTTAAGCAAAATCAAACCACGGCATGGCAGGCACCGGGCATAAACAGCAAACCCGCCTTTAGCCTCGATAAAATTGGCGATAACATTTACATCGCCCTTAACCAAACCGACTTACACCGTTTTGACACCAGTATCAATAAAATCGAAAGTGACTTACTTAAAACGCTGCCCGGTGAAAGCCTAATTGAAGTACTGGAGATTGATAATAAGCAGCAGCTGGTCATCACCGACCAAGGCCTTTATAGCCTAAACACAAGTAATAAAGAGCCGCAACTAAACTATGTGGCACTGCCCCAACTCAACATCAGTAAAGGCCAATTTAGCGTATACAACGGCTTAGTTATCTTTCATCTAGATGGACGGCTTTATCAATTTAAAATCGACGACTTACTATCTCGTCAGCCACAATTACCAACGCCTTATATAAAATCACTGCAAAAACAGCATCAAGACCAGCTCTACATCGCCAATCAAGCGCTGCAACTCAACCAAGAGCAACAACATTTTGCGGTGCAATTAGGCTTTATCGCACCAAATACCCCCAACGTAAAACTACAATATCGAATTGCACAACTAGACCAACAATGGATCGACATATCAAGAGACAATTGGGCGCACTTTATCAGGCCGCCAACAGGCAAGTACACGCTAGAAACCCAAGTAGTTAACTCCATCACAGCACAAACTCTGCAAGGTTCTGCACTAAAATTAGAAGTTCAAAGCCCGCAAAAGCTGCTATCAATAACTCATATTGCTATTTTTATATTAATCGTTATCGCAATTGCCATTTGGGTGTTGAGACTACTCAAAAACCATCAACAGCAATTGGTCGTTTTAGAAGCACAAAAAATACAAGTTTTAGCCCTCAAAAACACAATGTTAGCTGCCATTTCACACGAGCTAAAAACTCCTCTAACAACCATCAATGGCCCGTTGCAAATACTAAAACAACGATTAAGCAACAACACCACTGACAACGAACTAGTGGCTATGATTGAACGAAGTTCACAGCGTATCGGTCGCTTTGTTAGCCAAATTCTAACACTGGCCAAATCAAACAACATTGATGCCAATCAACAAGTGCTACCGCTAGATTTGCTACTCAACCAAGCAGTTGAAAACTATAAAGATTTAGCTCAGCAAAACAAACTAAACATAACCACCAGTTTTGAAGTTGGGATAAAAATTAAAGGTAATGTCCACGCAATCGAATTATTAATCAGTAATTTAATAAGCAACGCAATCCGTCATCGTGGACCTAGTATACAAGAGCAGCACATTATTTCTTTAAGCCTCAAACAAACCGATCGACAAGCAACTTTAACCATTTGCGATCATGGTCAAGGCTATCCAGACCAAGACCGTAGTAAAATGTTCGACCCTTACTCCGAATCCTATACAGTAACAGACAGCCAACAAACAGGCGGCCTAGGCTTAATACTAGTACGAGAAATCGTCAACTCACACCAAGGCATCATGGTCATAGGCTCCAGCCAAATCAAAGGCAATATTATCGATATCCAGCTCCCCATATGTGATGATCCGCCAAACATAGAAAAAAGCCAAATTCAATACTCAAGTAAAGAGCATCAGCCACTACAAGCAACCTCTTTACAACTAACAGACGCAGCCCCTAGCAGCGACAAACAAATTCTCATCATCGAAGACGACCTAGAAATAAAAAACTTACTAAAAAACTTATTAGCCAACTATCAACTAAGCATCGCCAACAACGCCGAACAAGGCCTAGAACTAGTAGAAACACTACCGATAGATTTAGTCATCACCGACCAACACATGATCGGCATGACAGGCATAGAGTTAACCGCTATCATCCGTAACCAAACCGCGACTAGTCACATTCCGGTAATTATTATGTCTGCCGACGATGCGCGAAATACTCAACTAGCTGCGCTTGAAGGGCTAGCAGATATTTTCATCCCCAAACCATTCGAGCACTCACTACTGCTAGCACAAATCCACAGCTTATTAGAAAACCGTAAGCAGCTAAGTCCAAAAGTTACAAAAGCCGAACACACAGAAGAGCAAGAGGATAACCTCACCACAGAGCAACAGTTTATTGCCAACTTGCATCAATTAATTGAGAAAAATTACACTAATAGCGAATTTAAACTCAGCGACTATTTAGAGCAACTCGGTTTATCTGAGCGGAATTTGCGCTATAAAATGCAAGCCCTAACTGGCGAATCGCCTACCAATTACGTGTATCAATATCGCCTTGAAAAAGCCAAACAACAGTTAGAAAGCGATTTAACCTTCGAGCAAATAGCACAAAATAATGGCTTTAAGAATGCCAGACAATTTAGAAAACGGTTTCTAGAATATATAGGGCTAAGCCCGTCGGACATGCGAAAGCAATTACAAGCACAGAATAATGAGTGACAGGGTAAGTTAATTAAGTCGTCAAGCTAGTAGCCATAACAGCGCTAAATAACATAGCATCGTTGAGGAATGGCCTGCTTAATCACAGCCACCACTTTAGAAATATCAGGCATAACACTACCAACAAAGCGGCTATTTTTCAGCCTACGAGTAATACGCTCAAAAAAGCTCTCGGCAACCATCCGCGGGGAAGCTTTATCAAACGCAGAACGTAAGCCAAGTCTCAAAAAACCTCGAATCGAAAATGGCTAACCAACCAAGATGTCTTCAATACGACTTTTAATTTTTGAGCAACTGACAAAATAAAACCTATAAAACGAGCTCTAGAATGTCTGAAAATACATAGGTTTTTCTGACCCAGAGCAACGACCAAATTGGTCTAGTTGAAAATTAGTAATATTGTAATACTAGAGAGGGAAAATATAACGCTGTTGAAATAGCGTAAATTTATGATTTAAAAAAATTAGTAAATATGGACTAATCTAAAAAAGATAAATTTGACAACTAATGAATACCATTTCAAAAGCGCAAGATCACGAGACACACTAGACCATATAACCGCATAGACAGAACAAAAAAGACAGGAGTAAGATTTCAAATTAAAAGAAAGGAATGGCGGAGTGGACGGGACTCGAACCCGCGACCCCCGGCGTGACAGGCCGGTATTCTAACCAACTGAACTACCACTCCGCAGTGGTGGATATTTATAGAGCCAGTTCTGATTTGACTCTTAGATATCAAATGGCGGAGTGGACGGGACTCGAACCCGCGACCCCCGGCGTGACAGGCCGGTATTCTAACCAACTGAACTACCACTCCGCAGTGATATCTTATTTTTGTATTTGCATTGGCGGAGTGGACGGGACTCGAACCC
>Ga0209992_10000448_pt1 | contig 55325 bp, 44 predicted proteins | sample 2SBtaG_2_FD_182564 | JGI IMG/M metagenome (GOLD analysis project Ga0209992, IMG submission 182564) | Deep subsurface microbial communities from Kolumbo volcano to uncover new lineages of life (NeLLi) - 2SBTROV12_ACTIVE470 metaG (SPAdes)... | ecosystem: Environmental > Aquatic > Marine >... | reverse complement strand
ACCATCATCGAAGCCCTTGCAGAAATGCGAGGGCTTTTTTGATTCCGGCGGTTGGAAAACCAGGCACACGCTAACGTGCCCCTGCGGCTGCGCCACGCGTTACTATCCCGGGTCGAGGCACCATCATTCAAGCCCTTGCAGAAATGCGAGGGCTTTTTTGATCCCAAACCACTTTCCTCTATTTTGAAATTTGTGCTCGCGAAAACACATATGGCTGCTTTAGCGGTAAGCATCGTATAATGCGAACAATATGCGATACTGATTAAGAGAACAGAGCATGAATCGTCGTAAGAAAATTTTCACTAAGCTTAAGAAAAAAGATAAGAAAGCCAAAGCTAAACTTCATAAAAGCAATAAGCCAGCGTACATCTCTAAAGCGGAACGGGCAAAGCTTGCAGAACAAGAGCACGATGAATTGTCTGTGACCGAAAAAAGTACTAAACCAGTCGACAGATAATATTGCGGTCAAATATGGTGATGAAGTCACTCAGCTAAAATGATGGGAGCGTTTTTTCTGTCCAGCTGGGATAAATAATTTCGAATACGTATGTCATAGCGACACGCCTTTATCCATTTTGGAGTGCTACCCGGGTAACACGAAGTAGCGCACTATTGAGTCTTGCGCTATTTTGAATTGCAAAAACAGAGAGAAACAAAATAGCCAGCTTGTAATCAAGCTGGCTATGTTTTGTAGGTTATTTAGTCATGTGTTACATCAAGCGCATAGAAGGTCGCTTGAACATAATCATCACCATCACCCGTATTGTTTTGATTGTAAACGCCTGCTTTAAAGTACATGTAGTCATCTGCAACATCATAGCCGCTATTACTCATATCCACTTCTTCAGTTAGCGTAGGTTTACCCTCGCGCAATATTTTAACAGTAAGGGTGTTGCCCGTTACGTCAATCTCGTAACTGAACACTTCATTTAGTGCAATGCCGTCGCTAGGTTCGCTTGCTGAGCTAGAGCGCGAACCAATCATTTCATACCATTGCTCGGCATTGCCATTACCAGGCTCATGGGCAAAGTAAATCGAGCCTTTGTCATGCCCAGGTAGTTTTCTGTAGTAAAGACGGACAGGCTCATCTGAATCTGCATGTATCTGCCCTATGATTACACGACCTACTTGCCCGCTATCGCCCGTAGTGGTTACGTGATTAACAGCAACAGTAGCTTTCATATTACCATCCACACCGCCTGCCGCATTTTGTGCAGAAGAGGGGGCAGAACTAAATACCCAATTGTTACTATTAACGCCTTGCGTATCTATAGATGTGTCACCTGCCCGTAGCATCTCCCGTAGCTCAGAACGAGTATAGCTAGTGTTAGTTGATGTTTTATAACCATCTATTTCGCTTCTAAACGTCATTCCCCCGTCGTTAGCCGTATAAAAGAAACGACTATCTTCAAAGCCTGCGTTAAGTTCGTCTTCTTTAATTGAATCTGCCTTTCCATTGCCATCATCGTCGGTTTGAATGCTTAGATACCAACGAGACAAATCGAAATTAGTTGACGGTGGCGCACTTGGATCTAATGACGGATTCGAAGTTGGCGGCGTAACAGAGCCGCCTTCATAGACTTCAACTTCTGTAATATTGGTCCAAGTTGAATTTGCAGTGTTAGAAAATGTTTTAATGCGAATTTGTTGAGCTGCAATATCATCAATATCAAATACTTCAATATTAGACGTATTTCCACTGCTCACGTCATCAAATACTTTAGTCCACGAGCCGCTTGTACCTGGGCGAGCGTATATTTCAAACGTGTATGCCTCCGTATCGCCTCGTCCCCAAGCTATGCCAACTTCTGATACCGTAGTGGTTTGATCAAGCTGAACCGTTAAATTTACCGGTGAGCCGCTACCTGCCCAACGTGATGAAAAGTCGGTATTGCCGTCAATAACATTGGTCGCAGGATAACTACCATGGCCGCTACCATCGTCAAATGCGGTATTAATTGAAACAGAACTTCCAGCATTGCCCGTAGATGGTGAATCTGCGTCTGTTCGAGTTAGTTCCCATTGTTGGTTTACATTACTGTTGTTGGAAGACCAAAGATATAGCGGTTGTTGTCTCGTTGCGCCATTTCCCCCGTCTATCGAATAGCCAGAGGCGTTACGCTTTTGGAAGCGATAAATTTCTGTACCGCTAAACACCTTTATTTTTTCCCAATGCTGATCGAAATTCGAAGCATCACAGGGCTCTAAGGTTATAGCTTGGCCATTAGAGCCGCCGCTGCCACCGTCCCAGCAAAGGTTTGTATCTTGTTTTTTATATGAGTAATAGCCATCTCCATGACTAATCTGCACCCACTGCTGGTTAACATTGTTGAGATTAGTGTTCCATAAATAGGGTTGTTGTCCAACAACCGCTCCACCGTTTCCATCTATAGAAAACGCAGTGTTATTTTTTTCCAATACAAAGGTTGCTGCGTGTGCATTAGTAGCGGCAATAGCTAGAAATGCACACGGTAGGGTAAAGGCAACTTTCATCATTAAATCCTTACTTAATTATTAAAAGGTATAACCAATTTAATACCAATTTGTATAAAATTGGTTAACATAATGTAAGTGCACATTTAGATAAGATCAAAATAACAATAATATTTATTTTTATTATCACGTATAAATAAATGAAATTGCTGATTATTTTCATCTTAGTTTATTTCTTTTAAAACATATTGGTATTACCAATTTGAATCTAATTCGTTCGATTGATAGTAAGGCTTATGAGCAAAACACCACACGCAATCGTTGAAACACCGTTCCACCCAAATTGGGAATAAAGCTTCACCCCGGCAGATGACTCTACAGCTCCGCCAATGTAATAGCCCAGCATATATATACTGTTCACACGACTTTGTGCTTGTGCATCTATGGAAAAAACTCTGACTTGATTGGCAACTTGGGCGCTAAACACACCAAAATCGATAAGTACGATACTGGCGACCAGCCCCCAAAGCATGTTCTGGGTAAAAACTGAAAGGACAAACCCTGAGATGATAATTAGAATTGCGTATGAAACGCTTTGTGCTGTCCCTAATTGGTTTACCCATTTACCCGCTAATTTGGCACCTGCGACACCGGCTAAAGCAACTATGCCGAACATACCGGCTTGTTAGGCGTTAAAATAGAATGGAGCTTCGCTAACGTGTAGTGCTAATGTAGCCCATAATGCGTTAAAAGCTGCAAACCACATCATCCCGGTATAGGTCGCCTTTCTTAACGTCTTGTGCTTTTTAAATAAGTTCAGCAAACTTTTTAGCAGCGCAGACATTACGAAAACCGCGCGCCATCCGAAGTGAGTCGCTACTGTGCCGCTAATGGTACGAGAGAGCAAAATGCCTACGGTAAGCCCCGTCATAACGGTAGCAATGGCTGGCCCTTTTTTATTCAATTTTACATCAAGCTGATTTCCCCGCTTTTCACGCAATTTGGACACAATTAAAGCCCAAAGTCGCGTTTTTATTAAAAAACTTATGTATGTTCTTGCCTACTTTTCAAAATGGGTACTACGCTTACTTCATGTGAGAAAAGACAGTCATAAATAACTTTGCTACCGACTAAAGGTATCAAAGCGATTGTGCATTTATTCAAGACTGCCTTTTAGCTTGGTGCAGCGGCTAACGCTAGCAGCAAGCTTTGTGATTTGTTTACACCTTGTGTGCTTAGGACATGAGACGTGCCATTGGCTATCTGCCAGTTCGCGATTTCTCAAGGAGAGTTTTTTTGTCAGTTAATACCGTATCGTTAAATCAGCAAGGGGCGTTAAAAAGCGTATTTATTCTGCCTGTCGTGGGTATCGCTGTATCCTGGGCGCTGTTTTTTTTCGTATCCCCACTAACCGCACTTGCGGTGTTAACAGGTGTGGTTATCTTTACTGGATTTATCTTTGCAAAAAGTGCCGGTGAAGATGAAGCATTTTACCCGGATAGCGAGCCTTCAGAGCAGAGCAAGCAGCCAAGTAATGCTGATATCAAAAAAGCGAGCGACGAGCTAGCTTTGTCTTTAAGCACATGCGACAGCAATTTATCGTCCATCAAGTCCACCCAAGACGACGCTGTTGAAACCTTATCCAATGCGTTTAGCAGTTTGAAAGCGCTTGTTGCACAACAAACCCAGTGTATCGACGCCCTGCTTAGCGTTGACGAAACACAGTCTCATTCTTATTCAGAGCGCATGCGTAGCTTCGCACAAGAAACTGACGGAACCCTAACCCAATTTATCGATTCAACCGAGCAAATGTCCTCATCAACAAAGCACTTGATGGAGCAAGTTCAAACCATTCAGCAGGCAATGCCCACCGTGATAGATGCGCTAAGCGGTATTGACGATATTGCCGCCCAAACTAACTTATTGGCCCTAAACGCAGCTATTGAAGCGGCGCGAGCTGGTGAAGCAGGCAGAGGCTTTGCGGTTGTAGCAGATGAAGTACGCGCCCTTTCAACCCGTTCTACCCAGTTCAGTGATGTAATTAAAACCCAGGTCGAGAACATTCGTAGTTTGGTAGATAAGCTTACTGACACTGCAGAATTTGTAGCCTCGCAAGATATATCCCAGGTTGTTAATGCTAAATCACATATTAGTGATCAACTGGCGGAAATCATCAGAAAAGCAGAAGCAGACCTTGTTACTACGAAACAAATTGAAGATATAGGAGCACAGCTTGATGCGTCGATAAACGCAGCTATCCGGGGTATGCAGTTCGGTGATATTAACGGCCAGCATATTCAATATACCCAAGACATGATCGCGTTCATTTTAGAACAGTTGGCAACGTTAGATGCCAGCAATATTGAGCGTTTCGTCAACGCATTGAACGAGTATCAAAAAGGACTCGCTGCGAAAGGTAAAAATGACCACAACCCAGTGTCTGCAACCTCTATGGACGCTGGAGAAGTTGAATTGTTCTAAGCTAAGAAAGGAACAGGAAGCACGTCAGTAATGACATACTTTGGAGAAGTGAGCAAATGAGCAAACATATTTTAGTCGTCGACGATTCGGTATCAATTCGTCAAATGGTAGAAATGACGTTAAAGGGGGCGGGGTATACCGTTACCACAGCACAAGATGGGCAAGAAGCCCTTGATAAGTGCAAAAGTCAGCAATTTAATTTTGTGTTAACCGATCAAAACATGCCCCGTATGGACGGCCTAACTCTTATTAAAAATTTGCGAGGCCTTGGTGCCTACAGCAGAACGCCTATCGTTATGCTTACGACAGAAGCCGGTGGCGATATGAAAGCGAAAGGCAAAGCTGCCGGTGCAACAGGCTGGATGGTTAAGCCCTTCGACCCTAATAAGCTTCTTGACGTAACGCGCCGCGTATTGGGTTAGGTCGCCTAACCATTCCTATTATCTGGAAGGATTCAGAATGAGCATCGATATTGAACAGTTCCATAGCGTATTTTTCGACGAGAGCGATGAGCATCTCGACGATATGGAACAGCTATTGATGGGCTTGGATGTTGAATCACCAGATCCTGAAGAACTAAACAGTATATTCCGTGCTGCCCACTCCATTAAGGGCGGCAGCGGTATCTTTGGTTTCGATGCGTTAATGAATTTAACGCACGTGATGGAAAACTTGCTTGATCAAGCGCGTAATAATGAGCTAAGCATTACCGCTGACATTGTTAATTTGCTTTTAGAAACCCTTGATGTTTTAAAAGACACGCTAAATGCCTATCGCGACGCCACTCCTGTCCCTGAAGATAGCATTGCTGAGCGCGTAGAAACGTTAAACGGGGTGATTAACGGGCAAAGCGCTGAACCAACTAAAATAGAGACGGAAGACCAAAACGAAAGCGTGCAGGATGATAGCTTTGGTTTCTTTGATGATGAGCCTGGTAATACTGTTTTCGAACCTGACGACAGCTTTGGCTTTTTCGAAGACGAGCCGGTTCAAAGCAAAGATAATAAAGACGATGGTTTTGGCTTCTTTGATGACGAGCCTACGAATGCTTCAACACAAGCTGATGACGGTTTCGGCTTCTTTGACGATGAAGACACGTCGAATACGGTTGCCGAACCAGAATTGAGCAAAGCTGAAGAGAGCCAGGGGTTTGGCTTTTTCGACGATGTGCCTTCAGCTAGCCATATAAATACCGCTTCAGAAACGGCTAAGGGCGGCGAGCCGCAAAGCGCAAGTACTTCACAAAACTCAACATCTACTAACCACACTAAAGCAGAGAAAAGTGACACTGCCTCAACGCCCGCACCGGCTAGAGCGCCAGCTAAGCCTTCCGCTAAAAAAAGCGCAGTGCGTGAGTCTGGGTCTATTCGCGTAGATACCACGAAGATAGATGCCATGGTTAATTTAGTGGGCGAGTTGGTTATCACCCAATCTATGCTTTCTATGATTGGACAAGATGTTGACGGGCAGGTAGGCGAGCGCTTACAGCTAGCTATCGACGAACTGCAGCGTAATACGCGAGAAATTCAAGAGTCAGTCATGTCTATGCGTATGCTACCGCTTACTGCAACGTTCAATCGTTTCCCTCGTTTGGTGAGAGACTTAGCGGGTAAGTTGGGCAAGCAAGTAGAACTGGTACTTCAAGGTGGCAGCACCGAAATAGACAAAAGCTTGATTGAGAAAATTGTCGACCCCCTTACTCACTTAGTGCGCAACAGTATCGACCACGGTATTGAAACGCCTGAAAAGCGCGCTGCCGCAGGAAAGGCGGAGAAAGGTACGGTTATTTTAAGTGCCGAGCAAAAAGGCGGCAGCATTATCATAAGTATCATAGATGATGGCGGCGGTTTACATCGCGACAAAATTCTTGAAAAAGCACGCAGTAATGGCCTAGCCGTATCCGATGACATGCCCGACGCAGACGTGTGGCAGCTCATCTTTCAACCCGGCTTTTCGACTGCTGACGCCATCACTGATGTGTCTGGTAGGGGCGTGGGTATGGACGTGGTACGCCGAAATATAGAGTCAATTGGCGGGCGAATCGACATAGAGTCTAGCGCGGGCGAAGGCTCTGCCTTTTTCATTCACTTACCGCTTACCTTAGCCATTGTTGATGGTATGTGTGTAACGGTTGGAGAACAAATCTTTGTTATCCCGCTTCTTAATATTATTGAGTCTTTTCAACCTACCGAGCAGCAGCTTAAAACCTTGGGTAACGACACCGTTTTATACATTCGCGACCAATATTGGCCCTTAGTGCCACTTTACGATTTTATGCAGGTAGAAGATGCAGCGAAGTCGCCAACCGAGGGGATCGTGGTATTGCTTGAGAGCAGTAAGAAACGCTTCGGAATTTTGGTCGATGCATTAGTTGGTCAGCAGCAGGTGGTCATTAAGAGCCTAGAAGAGCACTACCGCAAGGTAGCAGGCATCGCCGGCGCAACCATAATGGGTGACGGCAAAGTGGCACTTATTATAGACGCAGACTCCATTGCCACGACTTATACCTCAAGCCAAATAGAGGAGTTACTTTCATGAGCGAGACTGCTTTGCATCAAGCGGTTACAGGTGGACAAGACAAAGAGTACTTAAGCTTTGTGCTTGGTGACGAACATTACGCGTTGGACATAACCACGGTAAAAGAAATCAGAGGCTACGAGCAGGTCACCAAAATAGCTAATGCTCCGGCTTTTATTAAAGGGGTGATTAATTTGCGTGGCGACATTGTTCCCATCGTGGATTTACGCATTAAGTTTAACGTGGGCGAGGCCACGTATAACGACTTCACAATAGTGATAATGCTGAACATTCAAGCGCGTATTGTTGGCATTGTGGTAGATGGTGTATCTGATGTTATTCGCTTGTCTGAAGAGCAAGTGTTACCGCCACCTGAGTTTGGCGTAGCGTTTGACAGCAGGTATTTACATGGCTTGGCCGATGTAGATGAAAACATGATTATTTTAGTGAACATAGAGAGCTTAATTACCAGCGAAGAGCTGGGGTTAGTTGCACCTGAAAGCGTAAAAGACGACGCGTAGTAACAAGGGCCACACTAGGCGGAACACCTGACATTGGGAAAATATTAGTTATGGGCGTATTTAACTTTCTTAACGGCGAAGAATTAAAGGTAGCGAAACACGATGCGCTATTGAAGTCGAGTATTCTAAAGGCTAGTGCTTCAAATTTATTAGTCATAGATAAAGCAGGCGTGATTCACTTTCACACCCCAGCTTTTCTAACGATGACACAATCTTATCCTAACGACTTTTCAGTGAGTGCTACCGAGTCGTCGCTGTCTGGCAAGCATATCGATGATATCGCTAAGCCCATTAGGGGAGAAAGCCTATCGTACGCGCTAACCCACGCAACCGGTGACGGTAAGCAGTTAATTGTGCTGTCAGAGCACGGTTTTTGCGTGACCGCAAATAAAGTCATGGTGGATGAAGACAACACCCAGTTATTCGTGACTGAATGGCAAGATAATACGGAAAATAAACGCAATAAGGGCATGGTAGATGCCATCATGCGAAGCCAGGCGGTGATTTCTTTTACCACAGATGGCGAAATTCTATCGGCCAATGATAATTTTTTATCTGCGATGGGGTATACCGAAAGCGAGGTAGTAGGAAAGCATCACCGCCTTTTTGTAGATAGCCAGTATGCGAGTAGCGAAGAGTATCGACAGTTCTGGCAAAAGTTAAAAAGTGGCGAAGTGCATAGCGGCGAGTTTCGCAGAATTAACAAGCAAGGCAATGATGTTTGGATTCAGGCGACATACAACCCCGTATTTGGGGATGATGGCGCTGTCGACTACATTATAAAGTTTGCCTCAGATATTACCGAACAAAAGCAAAAAAATGCAGATTACGAAGGGCAGATCACGGCGATTAATAAGTCGCAGGCAGTAATAGAATTCGACCTTGATGGCCAAATTCTTACCGCAAATGACAACTTCCTCTCGGCGATGGGCTATAGCTTGGATGAAATTAAAGGGCAGCATCACAGTATGTTTGTTGACCCCAGCTATAAGTTAAGCAATGAGTATGCGGCATTTTGGCAAAGCCTAAAAGCGGGTGAGCACAGTGACGGCGAGTACAAACGCATCGGCAAAGGCGGCAGAGAAATCTGGATACGCGCAACGTACAATCCCATCATCGATAGCAGCGGCAAGCCGTTCAAAGTGGTGAAATTCGCCACCGACATTACGCAAGATAAGTTAAAAAATGCCTACTTTGAAGGGCAAATTAACGCCATTAGCAAATCGCAAGCGGTCATTGAGTTTGATGTAGATGGCAACATTATTACCGCTAATGATAACTTCCTAAATACAATGGGCTACCGTTTAGATGAAGTAAAAGGTAAACACCACCAACTTTTCGTTGACGAAGAGACCAGGCAATCTGAGACGTATCAGCGCTTTTGGTCAGAACTTAAAGGCGGTAAGTTCTTTGCTGGCGAATTTAAGCGGGTAAGCAAAGAAGGGAAAAACGTTTGGATCCAAGCGTCTTATAATCCTATCGAAGATATGAACGGCAAGCCCTTTAGAGTGGTGAAATATGCGACCAATATTACTGAAGACAAACTCAAAAATGCGTACTTCGAGGGGCAGCTAACCGCTATCAGTAAATCTCAGGCCGTTATTGAGTTTGACTTAGAGGGGGTTATATTAAATGCGAACAGCAACTTCTTATCAGCAATGGGTTATACCCTTGATGAAGTAAAGGGGAAACATCACAGTATCTTCGTCGACCCTGCATTTAAAAACAGCCCAGAGTACGCGGCCTTCTGGGATCAATTGCGCCAAGGTATTTACGCAAGCGGTGAGTATAAACGCTTCAGTAAGTCCGGTGAAGCTGTCTATATTCAGGCATCCTACAACCCCATATTAGACCAGAACGGTAAACCGTTTAGAGTGGTGAAATACGCCACAGATGTGACGGGAAGAACGCTAGCAGTAGAGCGTATAAAGTCAGTTATGGCGAGCTTATCTGACGGCGATTTGCTTAAAACAATAGATGAACCTCTAGATGGTGATTTCCAAGTCTTAGGCGAGTCAATCAATCACTTTATCGGTGAGCTGCGCGATACTATCGTGAAGATTCACACGGCCGTAGAGACCATAGATACCGCATCTAACGAGATAGCCACCGGGAATGCAGATCTGTCTAGCCGTACCGAACAGCAGGCATCTAGCTTAGAAGAAACTGCCTCAGCAATGGAAGAGCTTACCGGTACAGTTAAGCTAAATGCTGAGAATGCCGATCAAGCGAAAGGGCTTGCCAGCCAAGCGTCGGACGTGGCCTCTGAAGGAGGCAAGGTAATTGAGCAGGTGGTACATACCATGGGCGAAATAAACGATTCAGCCCAACGTATTTCAGACATTATCGGTGTTATTGATGGTATTGCTTTCCAAACCAATATACTTGCTCTAAACGCAGCGGTTGAAGCCGCAAGAGCAGGGGAACAAGGGCGCGGGTTTGCGGTGGTTGCGTCTGAGGTAAGAACCCTTGCCCAGCGTTCTGCCGAAGCGGCGAAAGACATTAAAGCGTTAATTTCAGCGTCGGTAGATAAAATTGGCGATGGGAATGTGCTGGTGAATAAGTCAGGCGAAACCATGGCGAATATCGTTACCGCTATAAAGCGAGTTAACGACATTATGTCTGAAATCGCGGCAGCCTCTTCTGAACAAGCCACAGGTATTCAAGAAGTAAGCAATGCAATAGTACAAATGGATGAAATGACGCAGCAAAATGCGGCGCTTGTGGAAGAAGCTGCGGCAGCGGCTGACAGTATGCGTCAGCAATCCGGAGAGCTTGCACAGCGAGTGTCTGTGTTCAAAGTAGGCGGCAGCCCCTCAGCAGCGCGCCCGACGGCCCCTCAGTCGCTCAATGGCAGTCGACCTTTGCCTAAAGAGCGAGAAGTGCCTAAGCAGCGCATAAAAGCATTAAACCCAGCGGCACCGGATGAGTCAGATTGGGAGGCATTTTAGTGTATGGCGGCTATTCAAAGCACGGAGGCGCAAAGGGAGTTTTCATATAGCCGCAGAGACTTTGAACGGGTAAAAAGCTTGGTGTTTAAAGAAGCGGGGATTAACCTTGCTGACTCCAAAGATGCCATGGTCTATAGCCGCCTAGCACGGCGGCTTCGCGCGTTAAAACTACATAGCTTCGAAGACTACCTCGCCTTAGTTGCAAGCAGTAGTGTTGAGCTAGAGCATTTTATCAATGCCCTTACCACCAACTTAACGGCCTTTTTTAGAGAGCCTCATCACTTTGAAGCCCTTGCTCAGTATTTGAGGAAGAACCCCCAAACAAAACGTATATGGTGCGCGGCAAGCAGTACCGGGGAAGAGCCTTACAGTATTGCCATGACAGTAGCTTCTGTATTTGGCACCTTCACACCCGGCGTGCACATACTTGCCACCGATATTGACAGTAAAGTACTGCAGAAAGCCCGAACAGGGGTATATGCGCAAAATAGCATTAGCCAGCTATCGCACGACGATAAAACCCAGTTTTTCTATAAGGGAAAGGGCGCCCAAACAGGAAGGGTTAGAGTGGTCGATGAATTAAGAAAAATGGTGCAGTTCGAGCCTCTTAATTTAATGTCGCCTAATTGGTGTGTAGATAGCCCGGTAGATGTCATATTCTGTCGAAACGTGATGATTTATTTTGACAGACCAACCCAAAGAAAAATTTTGGCGCGTATGGTGAAACTTATGAATAGCCAAGGCATGTATGTAGCTGGGCATTCTGAAAACTTCACCATGTACCCAGAGTTAGTTGAACCCATGGGCAAGACAATTTACCGGCCGGTAGTATAAGGAAAGCCGCAGTATGAGTCAGGATGAAAACCCCATTCGATATTTCGACAACCGGCTTCAAAAAGAGGCAGTAAAACTTTTACCTGGTCAATATTATGCTACCTCGTCAGATAAAGCCTTGGTCACCATTTTAGGGTCGTGTGTGGCTGCGTGCATCTTCGACCGAGAAAAGAAAATAGGCGGTATGAACCACTTTATGTTGCCCGACCTTAATTTCACAACCGATCTAGACGCATGCTTGGCAACCAAATACGGGGTACACGCAATGAATATGCTAATTGATCAGCTTGTTCACCTTGGTGCGCGCAGAAATAAGCTGGTGGCAAAGGCGTTTGGTGGAGGTAAAGTACTGCCAGGTTTCGTGCAGCAAGATATCGGAAGAGTCAATGCAGAGTTTGTTTTAGAGTACTTGGATAGTGCTAATATCCCGCTGATAAGCAGCGATTTAATGTCTACCTATGCGCGCAAAATTTACTATTTCCCTGCTGATGGCAATGTGTATATGAAGCGTATACGCGAGTTTAATAACGCCACGTTATACGAGCGTGAGTCTACCCATCGCGTATTGCTGTCTGAGCAAGCCAAAAACAGTGTTATTTCATTTTCGGAACAGCCCCATGCCTATCAAAGTTCTCGTCGTCGATGACTCGGCACTCATACGTCATATTCTTTCGGAAATAGTCACACGCGAACCCGCCTTAACACTGGTAGGCGCTGCACCCGATGCCTACGTAGCAAAACGTATGGTGCAAGAATTTAAGCCAGACGTGATCACCTTAGATATTGAAATGCCAAAGGTCGATGGCTTACGGTTTTTAGAAGTTATGATGAAGGCAATGCCAACCCCTGTCGTAATGATTTCTACACTCACAGAGCGGGGCGCTGATGCCACGCTGCGTGCATTAGAGCTAGGGGCGGTAGACTTTATGGCTAAGCCTAAGCTGGGTGTGGCAGAAGGAATGGCAGAATACGCCGCACTCATCGTAGAGAAAATTAAAGCCGCGGCGAATTCAACGTTAGGCCACCCAACGCAAACCCGCTGCACGAAGCATGCTTCTATGCGTTACACGGGAACAGAAAAGCTAATAGGCATAGGTGCTTCTACGGGCGGTACAGAAGCGATAAAAGATGTGATCATGCATTTCCCTCGTAACGCACCAGCCACTATTATTTCGCAGCATATGCCACCGGGTTTTACTACCACTTACGCTAAGCGTTTAGACAGCCTGTGTGAAATTACGGTTAAAGAGGCGCAGGGGGGAGAGCGTTTACTTCCCGGGTTTGCTTACTTAGCACCGGGGAATAAACACGTGAAAGTTGAACGCAGCGGCGCGGACTATCGCCTTATTTTAGACGACGGCCCTAAGGTATCCGGTCATAAGCCCTCGGTGGATGTTATGTTTAACTCGCTAGCCGAACACGCAGGTGCCAATGCAGTAGGTGTATTGCTTACGGGGATGGGGCGCGACGGGGCTGCTGGGCTTAAGCACATGCACAGCAGAGGCTCTATAACCTTTTGTCAGGACGAAAAAACCTGTGTTATTTTTGGCATGCCCAAGGTTGCCATAGAAATGGGGGGGGCCAGTTACGTTAAACCCTTAGAAGCCTTGTCTGATGCTATTTTAGATACGCTAGAGTCAATGGGTGCAGGTACCCGACTTTAAGCGAACCTCCGCGCTGCTTTCGTGAAAGTCATTCGTCTTTTCTCTTCTTACTTCACGCCTTTTTGAGTAATTAACCTAATAAGCATACTTTCCGTCTATGGGGCCCTTTTAGTATTTCGATACAAAACAATAAATTAAACCCTGTCGCAAATGTCACCAAAGTAACAATTTAACAAAAGTATTCAAAAGTATAATTGTCGGTGTCGATAAATCGACCATAATTTGTTCGGGTTTTGAGCATCTTTTGATTCTGTAGTAACGATTGAGGTGTCATTGTGGTCGCCATCGCAGCCAATTATTTAGACAACATTCTTACAAGCAAAAGCACTGCCTTTGTAGTCGCTTTTCTTATGATGTTAGCAAGTTGGGGACTATCTTTTAACGCCTATGCACACGTCGCCCTGGCGATGAGTTCTGTCTGCGTCCTTTTCTTACTTTTAGTAGTAGTTAAAGTGACAAGCGAGGCTGAGACATCCTCTTTGACTCGCGAGTCAGAACGCTCAATAACCTCTAATGCTTCTCAAATTACCCTAGAGCCAAACGACGATACTGCCGAAGCACTGGTCGATACCGTGGCTGACGTTGGCGACATTTTGGCGGTAACGTCTTCGAATATTGCTGATATTTATGCCACCCAAAGCGATGCGGTAGCCACCCTCAGCGATGCATTTATTTCGTTACAAACTCTGCTGGGTCAACAGGAAGCGAGCATAAATAATTTACTCAAAGACGATGATAATAGCGACTGTGCCTACGCCGACAAAATGCGCTCGTTTGCCTCTGAAACCGACGCCACACTTACGCAATTTATTACCTCTACCGGCGAAATGACCGAGTCGACCCGGGCACTAGAGACACAAGTGCAAACTATTCAGCAAGCGATGCCCACGGTTGTCGAGGCGTTAGGCGGTATCGATGACATTTCTTCGCAAACCAATTTGCTAGCTCTTAACGCCGCAATTGAAGCGGCCCGTGCAGGCGAAGCAGGAAGAGGGTTTGCGGTAGTGGCTGACGAAGTACGCGCATTATCAACGCGTTCTACACAATTCAGTGACGTTATTAAAACCCAAATAGAAAATATTAAATCTCTTATCGACAAGCTTACTGAAACGGCAGAAGTCGTTGCATCACAAGACATATCGCACGTGGTAAATGCCAAAGATGCAATTAGCCAACAACTGAAAGGCATTATTCGCAAAGCGGAAGCCGATATTCACGGGGCCAGCGAACTCGAAGCTATTCGACGGCAGCTTGCAGACGCCACGGGCTCGGCTATCAGAGGAATGCAATTTGGGGATATTAATGGCCAAAATTTAACGTATACCCGAGAAATAATTGATTTTGTTGTGGCTCAGCTTTCTCAGCTATGCCCTGAAAGTGCACATCATGTGAAAGAAAATTTAGCTAACTATCAGATGTCGCTTACCGAGAAAGGACAGGCCGACCACAATCCGGTTTCCGCGACCTCGATGGACGCAGGCGACATAGAACTCTTTTAAAAACAAAAATCTTCACAAGTAAGTGAATCCATACATTCAAAAAGGTGATTGAGCTATGAGTAAAAGCATATTGATTGTGGACGACTCTGTGTCTATTCGTCAAATGGTCGAAATGACCCTTAAATCAGCTAATTACGACGTAACAACAGCCCAAGATGGACAAGATGCATTAGATAAGTGCCAAGGTGCTCGTTTCGATTTTGTGCTTACCGATCAGAACATGCCGCGCATGGACGGCTTAACCTTAATTAGGTCACTGCGCGGTTTAGCTAACTTTCGTTCAACACCCATAGTGATGCTAACCACCGAGGCGGGCGATGACATGAAAGCCAAAGGTAAAGCGGCGGGGGCAACTGGTTGGATGGTGAAGCCTTTCGACCCAAACAAGCTGCTTGATGTGATGAAGCGTGTTTTAGGTTAACGCAATCTTGGCTTTTTAAAGGGTAAACGGGAGTCAGTCATGACCATTGATATAAACCAGTTTCACGGCGTTTTTTTTGACGAAAGTGACGAGCACCTCCAAGACATGGAGCAACTGCTAATGACCTTGGATGTCGACTCCCCAGACCCTGAAGAGCTCAACAGTATTTTTAGAGCCGCACACTCTATCAAAGGGGGAAGTGGAATTTTTGGGTTTGATGCGTTGATGAATCTCACGCATGTAATGGAGAATCTACTCGACAAAGCGCGCAATCAAGAAATTCAGGTTACAGCAGACATTGTTGATGTTTTCCTTCAAACCTTGGACGTACTTAAAGACACGCTAGCCGCTTACAAAGCCCAGACAGAATTGCCCCAAGAAGAAATCGATGCGAGCATTAAGGTACTTGAAGCAACGTTAGCGAGCGCGTCCGGGGAAGTAACTGAAGAAGAAAGCGAGCAATGTGCCGATGCTGAGTTGACTAACACCAGTAACGATATTGAAGGTTTTGGATTCTTTGATGACGAAGAACCTGCCCAAGAGACCCAAGCTGAAAACCAGACCGAGGAGATTGAAGGCTTTGGGCTCTTTGACGACGAAGAAGAAAACAAATCACAAGGCCAGGCTAATGTAGAGACCAATGCAGAACCTAGCTCACAGAGCCAACAAAGCAGCGGCGCCCAAGCTTTAAAAGCGGACGAAGGCTTTGGTTTTTATGAGCCCGAAAGTTTACCAGTAAAACCGGCTATCAACGACGCCGCTCCATCTTCTTTGAAACAAACCATTGTTAAACCGGTAAAACCTAAACCTAAGGCGGCAGCCAAAGAAGCGGCGTCTATCCGCGTAGATACCAACAAAATCGATGCCATGGTTAATTTGGTCGGTGAATTAGTTATTACCCAATCCATGCTATCTAACGTTGGCCAAGAAGTGGAAGGGCAAGTTGGCGAACGCTTGCAGTTAGCGATTGATGAGCTGCAGCGCAATACTCGGGAAATCCAAGAGTCGGTGATGTCTATGCGTATGCTACCGGTAAATATGACGTTTAATCGGTTCCCTCGTGTTGTTCGAGACTTGTCTTCAAAGCTGGGCAAAAAAGTAGACCTAGTAATTCAAGGCGGCAATACCGAGATAGACAAAAGCTTAATTGAAAAGCTGGTCGACCCTCTTACCCACCTAGTTAGAAACAGTATTGACCACGGTATAGAGAGTCCTGAAAAGCGCCTAGAAAGCGGAAAATCAGAAAACGGCACTGTGATCTTAAGTGCCGAGCAAAAAGGTAGCAGCATTATCATCGGTATTATTGATGATGGTGCAGGGCTCAATAAAGCGCGCATATTAGAAAAAGCCACGCAGAATGGCCTTCCAGTAACCCCCGACATGCCCGATAGCGAAATCTGGCAACTTATCTTCCAAGCCGGGTTTTCTACTGCAGCAGAAGTTACCGATGTGTCCGGACGGGGCGTAGGTATGGATGTAGTACGCAGAAATATCGAGTCTATCGGCGGTCGCATTGAAATAGAGTCATCCCAAGGTGAAGGCTCAGCATTTTATATTCATCTCCCCCTTACCCTCGCGATTGTCGACGGCATGTGCGTGTCGGTGGGAGAGCAAATTTTTGTTATCCCTCTACTTAATGTTATCGAATCTTTTCAACCCACGGCTTCTCAAGTCAAAACCTTAGGCAATGACAAAGTACTCTGGATACGAGATCAGTACTGGCCGCTGGTATCGCTAACTCAACTTATGCAAGTGGATGACGGTATTACCGAACCTACCAAAGGCATTGTGGTGTTGCTAGAGAGCAGTAAAAAACGCTATGGCGTGCTGGTAGATTCGCTAGTAGGCCAACAACAGGTCGTTATTAAAAGTCTTGAACAGCATTACAAAAAAGTCGCAGGGATAGCCGGCGCAACCATTATGGGAGATGGCAAAGTTGCGATGATTTTAGATGCCGATTCAGTGGCATCTAACTGTATGAATATTCCAAATGAAGAGGTTTCACTATGAGCGAAGCAGCCTTGCAGCAAGCCGTTAGTGCATCAAAAGAAAGCGAGTTTTTAAGCTTTGTGTTAGGCGAAGAGCACTACGCCCTTGATATCACAACAGTGAAAGAAATTCGCGGCTATGAGCAGGTCACCAAAATAGCCAACGCGCCAAGCTTTATAAAAGGCGTAATTAACCTACGGGGCGACATCGTTCCTATCGTAGATCTTCGCATTAAATTTAACGTGGGTGAGGCCACTTACAACGATTTCACTATCGTCATTATGTTGAATGTACACGAACGAATTGTGGGCATTGTTGTTGACGGTGTATCTGATGTTATTCGTCTATCCGAAGACGACATGTTGCCGCCACCAGAGTTTGGCGTGGCGTTTGACAGTAAGTATTTGCACGGTCTTGCTGATGTGGATGAGCACATGGTGATTCTCGTTAATATTGAAAGCCTGATTACAAGTAATGAGTTGGGTTTGGTTGAAACAAAAGTACAAATGGCAGAGGGCTAAGTAATGGGGATCATGACGTGGTTAGAAGACTTCACCAAAGCAACGGATGTCAACCAGGCGTTGCGAAACAAGCAAGCGCTCGATTCAACAACCTGCTGCATTATGATGGCGGATGCCGATAGAAATATCATTTATGCAAACCAATCTGTAAAGAACTTACTCAAAGAAAATGAGAAGGCGTTACAGGCGGTATTACCCAGCTTCTCTGCCGATAACTTAGAAGGTCAGAATATTGATCAGTTTCACCGCAATCCATCGCATCAACGTAACATTCTGGCAGAGCTTAAGTCGACCATGACTTCAACTATCAGTATTGGCGACCTAAATTTCAAACTGACTCTGACCCCTTTATTCGACCAAAGCCATAAAAATATAGGCACCATGGTTGAGTGGGTTGATCAGTCAGAGTTACTTATAAAAAGTATGATGCTTGAAGTACTTAACAATGCGCAGGCCGTTATCGAGTTTAATGCAGACGGCATTATTCAGCAGGCAAACGACAACTTTCTAAACGCACTAGGCTATAGCCTTAATGAAATTGTAGGCAATCATCACAAAATGTTTTGCGATGCCAAATACGTACGCTCAGAAGGATATGCCCAATTTTGGCGAGACCTTAAAGCTGGAAAGGGGCAAAGCGGAGAGTTTTGCCGCTTCGATAAGATGGGCAAAGAAGTGTGGATCCAAGCCACTTATAACCCGGTATTTGATGGCGATGGTAATGTTATTCGTATCGTTAAGTTTGCAACTGACATCACAGCAACGAAATTAAAAAATGCCTATTTTGAAGGGCAAATTGAAGCGATAAATAAAGCGCAAGCCGTGATTGAGTTCGACTTAGACGGCAAAATCTTAAATGCTAATGAGAACTTCACCAATACCGTTGGTTACAGCCTAGATGAAATAAAAGGCAAACATCACAGTATCTTTGTTGAAGACGATTACAAGCGCAGCGCTGAGTATACCCAATTCTGGGAGCAACTTCGCCAAGGTGTGCAGTTTACCGATGAATTTAAGCGCATAGGTAAAGGGGGCAAAGAGGTATGGATCCAAGCGTCTTACAACCCTATTTTGGACCAAAACGGCCGGCCACATCGAGTGGTGAAATACGCGATTGATATTACTGGTACTAAACAAGCCATTAAAGACATTAAACACGCCATGAACGAGTTGGTTGAGGGTAACCTTGATTGCAGAATAGATCACGAGTTTGACGGAGAGTTTAAAGAATTAGGGTCGTCTATTAATCGCTTTATTGATGATATGCGCCGCATTATAGGTTCAATTAGTGACGTGATGACACGCTTATCTCAAGGGGATTTAACGGCGGTGCTCGACGAGGAGTTCGAGGGCGAATTTCAAATATTGGGCGACGCTATCAATCAATTCGTTGACGAAATGTCAGGCACGATAGGTTCGATTTATCAAGCAGTAGAAATCATCAACACCGCATCGTCTGAAATTGCCACTGGAAACTCTGATTTATCCAGCCGTACTGAACAGCAAGCGTCTAGCTTAGAGGAAACGGCATCAAGTATGGAGGAGCTCACCGGTACAGTAAAACTCAACGCCGAAAACGCAGAACAAGCAAACAGTCTGGCGGCACAAAGCTGTGATGTGGCTACCCGAGGCGGAGAACTCATTCGCCAAGTTGTCGATACCATGTCGTCAATTAACGAATCGGCGCAAGAAATTTCAGACATCATCGGTGTTATAGACGGTATTGCCTTCCAAACTAATATTCTAGCCCTGAACGCCGCGGTAGAAGCAGCGAGAGCGGGTGAGCAAGGCAGAGGCTTTGCCGTAGTGGCATCCGAGGTAAGAAACTTAGCTCAACGCTCTGCAGAAGCGGCGAAAGAAATCAAGGAGCTGATATCTGACTCGGTAAGCAAAATTGATGGCGGCAACAAGCTCGTGAACCAGTCAGGTGACACCATGGAAGAAGTGGTGACCTCGATAAAGCGGGTTAACGATATTATGTCCGAAATTGCTGCGGCGAGCGCAGAACAAGCCTCGGGTATTGAAGAAGTCAGCAAGGCAGTGGTTCAGATGGATGAAATGACCCAGCAAAACGCGGCATTAGTCGAAGAAGCGGCGGCTGCGGCGGAAAGTTTACAGCAGCAGTCGGGTAACTTAGCTGAGCGCGTATCAACATTCAACATAGGTGATAGAGCTGAAATGACCGATGCGCAGCCAACAAAAGCTGCTGTAACAATTAAAGAGAAGCCTAAAGCCCCGGTGGCAGTACTCAGTACGGGTAAAAAGCTAGCGCCGAAAGTGCCAAGCAGCAACGAGTGGGAAACATTTTAACAAGTACAAAGGCGAATTCTTGAAAAGGGATTCGCCTTTTTTGTATTGATGACGATTTTCAGGCGAATCGCAGGGTGGGTCGCCGTTAACCAGGTGGGTAAGATGATGGGCGTATTTAATATATTTCACAACGAAGAATTGGTCGCGGCGCAAAGCCTTTCACGCTTTCAAGAGCAGGCGTTAAGCGAGAGTACCGCATGTTTAATGTTAGTCGATGCGAATGGCGCGATTACTTTTACAAATAAGGCGTTCGTGGCGCTAATTAAACAGTATCAGCAGCCGTTCCAGCTAGCACTGCCAAGTATCGATTATGAAAACTTGGCGGGCTTACCTATGTCCAGCTTTTTTGCAGCTAATAGCGAACTCGCTGCACGTTACGCAAACTGTAACCATAGCGACACCTTCCTGCTACCTTTGGGCGATTTACTTTTCACACTTAAGCTTACCGTTATAAAAAGCGTAGAAGGCGACAAGCTCGGCACTATGGTTGAGTGGTTGAACGATCAGGAGTTGCAGTTTAAAACTGGTGTGCTTGATGGGCTCAACCGCTGCCAAGCTGTGATTGCGTTTACGCCCGACGGCATTGTTGAAGATGCTAACGAGAACTTTCTTAAGGTAACGGGGTATTCCAAAGAGGATATTGTTGGCCAACACCACAGGCTCTTCGTGTTGCCCGATTACGGGGTGTCACAAGAGTACGGTAAATTTTGGGAAGCATTGAAAAACGGCGAGCGCAGTAGCGGTGAATACTGCCGAGTAGCCAAAAATGGCGACAAGATTTGGATTCAAGCGTCGTACAACCCTATCTATGACAAGCTTGGTAACATCGTACGGGTGGTTAAATTTGCCACAGACATTACCGAACAAAAGCGAAAAAACGCTGATTACGAAGGCCAGATTAATGCAATAGACAAATCGCTGGCGGTTATAGAGTTTGATTTAGATGGCGTAATACAGGATGCCAACGAAAACTTCTGTGCAACCACAGGGTATGAGCTGGCCGAAATTAAAGGCCAGCACCATAGCATGTTTGTTGAGCCAAATTACAAAATGAGCCCCGAGTATGCCGCATTCTGGCGAGATTTGAAAAAAGGCGAGTTTAAATCGGGTGAATTCAAACGAGTGAAAAAAGATGGGAGTGAGCTGTGGATTCAAGCCTCATACAACCCAATATTCGATGAGTTTGGTCAGCCGTTGAAGGTGGTTAAATATGCCTCAGACGTTACCGCGCAAAAACTACAGAATGCTTTTAATACGGGTCAAATAGAGGCAATAGGAAAATCTCAAGCGGTTATAGAGTTTGATGTGCATGGCAATATCCTCACTGCCAATCACAACTTTTTAGCAACAGTCGGTTACGCGTTAGAAGAAATTCAAGGCAAACATCATCGTATATTCGTTACAAAGCAAGAGCGAGAGTCTGATCAATATCAACGTTTTTGGAAGCAGCTTGCCGAGGGGCAATTTTATTCGGGTGAGTTTCATCGCATTGCAAAAGACGGTACCGATGTATGGATTCAAGCAACCTATAATCCTATTTTGGACATGAGCGGCAATGTTGTAAAAGTGGTGAAGTACGCCAGCAATATTACCGAACAAAAAGTCAAAAATGCTTACTATGAAGGGCAACTTGCAGCAATTGGAAAGTCGCAGGCCGTCATTGAATTTAATATGGACGGCATTATTCAGCATGCCAACGACAACTTTTTAAACACGGTGGGCTATACCCTTGAAGAAATTAAAGGCAAGCATCACAGTATGTTCGTGGACCCTGCTTACCGAGCTAGCCCAGAATACGCGGCGTTCTGGGACGGACTACGCAATGGTACGTATTCTTCGGGGGAATACCGAAGAGTAGGCAAAGACGGCAGAGAAATATTTATTCAAGCCACCTATAACCCAATTTTAGATCACAATGGTAAGCCCTTCCGTGTAGTTAAATTTGCTACTGATATTACCGGCAGAACCCAAGCCGTTGATGAAATTAAGCATGTCATGACAAGACTGACCGAGGGAGACTTAACGGTTAATATCGAGCACGCTCTTGAAGGAGACTTCGCTGTACTTGGTGAAGCTATAAACCAGTTCATTAATGAAATGCGCGGCACCATTACCAGTATCAATGATGCCGTTGAAACAATAAATGTGGCATCTGGTGAAATTGCGACAGGTAACGCTGACTTATCAAGCCGAACTGAGCAGCAGGCTTCAAGCCTTGAAGAAACCGCATCAAGTATGGAAGAGCTAACCGGAACGGTGAAACTCAATGCTGAAAATGCAGAGCAAGCTAACGGTTTAGCTGCGCAGGCCAGCAAAATAGCTTCTCAAGGGGGAGAAGTCATTGGTGAGGTCGTAGATACCATGACGCAAATTAACGACTCAGCGCAAGAAATTTCGGACATCATAGGCGTGATTGACGGCATAGCTTTTCAGACCAATATTTTAGCATTAAATGCGGCAGTGGAAGCAGCCCGGGCGGGTGAACAAGGTCGGGGTTTTGCCGTAGTAGCGTCAGAAGTACGTAATTTAGCACAACGTTCTGCAGAAGCAGCCAAAGACATTAAAGAGCTTATTTCAGACTCAGTAAGCAAAATTGCAAGCGGCAATCAGTTGGTGGTGAAGTCGGGTGAAACCATGGCTGAGGTGGTCACCTCCATTAAGCGCGTAAACGATATTATGTCTGAAATTGCTGCCGCATCGGCAGAGCAGGCTTCTGGAATTGAAGAAGTGAGCAAAGCGGTTATCCAAATGGACGAAATGACGCAGCAAAACGCGGCCTTGGTAGAAGAGGCAGCGGCCGCGGCCGATAGTTTGAAGCAGCAATCGGCACAGCTTAACGAGCGAGTATCGGTATTTGAAGTAGGTAAAGGCCTAACCGCTGGCCAGCAACATCTTGCCGCTTTACCTCAAAGGAATTTTAGCCATCAACGCGTAGCCTCGACCATTCATCACGCCCCGCAGTCAGCTGTACTTAAACCTGCTATGCCTGTTGAGGCCGAGTGGGAGTCGTTTTAATGATGGCAGCGGTAGAGGAACGCAATGGTATACGGGAGTTCGCCTTTGAAAAGGCGGACTTCAAGAATGTTCAGCAAATGCTGTTTAAAAAAGCGGGCATTAATTTGTCGGACGCAAAAGAGGCTATGGTGTACAGCCGATTGGCGCGGCGCATACGGGCACTCAATTTAAAAAGCTTTAGTGAGTACCTTGGTGTAGTGAATCAATCAGAGGCTGAGTTAGAACAGTTTATCAATGCGCTAACCACCAACTTGACGTCGTTTTTTAGAGAGCCCCATCATTTCACCGCCTTGGCTGAGTATTTGCGACAGCATTCGAATGTAACGAACATTTGGTGTGCGGCAAGTTCCACGGGAGAAGAGCCTTACTCGATTGCTATGGTCGTGGCAGAAGCCTTTGGTAGCTTTAAAACGCCCGTGAAAATCATAGCTTCAGACATTGATAGTAAGGTGTTGAGTAAAGCAAAGGCTGGCATTTACCCATTCGCTTCTATTTCTAAAATACCTGCTCACCGGCAGAAGCAGTTTTTTCACAAAGGAAAGGGGGCGAACGAGGGCAAGGTAAAAGTGGTCGATGAACTTCGCAACATGGTGCAGTTTAAAAAGCTCAACCTGACAGATAAAACATGGGATGTAAAAGGGCCCATAGATATTATCTTTTGCCGAAATGTGATGATTTATTTTGACAAGCCGACCCAGCTAAAAGTACTACAAAAAATGGTGGGCATGCTTAAGCCCACTGGACTGTATATGGCGGGGCACTCTGAAAATTTCAATATGTATACTAACCTTGTGAGACCGGTAGGAAAAACTATTTATCGACCGGCTGATTAGGAGTATGTGTGGCGTCTTGCAACTTTGAAGCACCGATAAGCTATTACGACAAACGCTTTGCAACTGACGCTGTAAAGCTGTTGCCGGGGCAGTACTTCGTTACTACCCAAAATAAAATGCTGGTCACTGTGCTGGGCTCCTGTGTGGCAGCGTGTTTATTTGACCCAGCTTCAGGCATTGGTGGCATGAACCATTTTATGCTGCCAAGCGTGAATAAAACTGCCGAAGAATTCGACAAAATGCAGGGGGTGGCTGCGAAGTATGGCGTTCACGCCATGGAACTGCTTATTAACGATTTAGTGAAGGCCGGGGCGTCAAAAAAGAGAATTAAGGCAAAAATATTTGGCGGGGGTAAGGTGGTTCCTTCGTTCGTTCAAAACGATGTGGGAAGGTTTAACGCCGAATTTGTTACCCAGTTTTTAAACACAGAGCGCATTCCCATACTCGCGAGTGACTTGTGCGATACCTATGCACGAAAAATCTATTTTTTTCCTAGTGACGGTAACGTACTCATGAAGCGTATTCATGAACTTAATAATGCGACCATTATTGAGCGCGAAACCCAGCATCGTTGGGAGCTGTCTACTCGGGCACCAAGCGGTAGTGTTGATTTATTTGAGGACTGAAAATGACAATTAAAGTACTGGTAGTCGATGACTCTGCGTTGATAAGACAAATTCTCAGCGAAATTATAAAAAGCGAACCAGACATGACATTGGTAGGTGCTGCTCCCGACGCGTTTGTTGCGAAAAAACTCGTATTAGAGAAGTCGCCTGATGTAATAACGCTCGATATCGAAATGCCAAAAGTAGATGGTTTACGGTTTCTTGAAGTACTAATGAATGCAAAACCGACCCCGGTTGTGATGATTTCCACGCTCACCGAAAAAGGCGCTGACGCCACACTTCGTTCATTGGAACTTGGGGCTATCGACTTTGTTGCGAAACCCAAAATTGGCGTGGCGCAAGGCATGGCTGATTATCATCAACTTATTGTTGGAAAAATACGTACTGCCGCCCACTCTAAAGTTAAGAAAGCATCGCCCGCTAAGGCATCAGCGGTAAGCAAAGTGAACTACACTGGCACAGAAAAACTTATTGCGATAGGCGCATCTACCGGTGGCACTGAAGCCATTAAGGAAGTGCTGCGAACATTTCCTGCAAATGCGCCAGCGACGGTTATCACTCAACACATGCCCGCTGGATTTACATCGACCTACGCAAGACGCTTAGACTCGGTATGTCAAATGCAGGTCAAAGAGGCAAAAGGTGGGGAACGCTTGCTGCCTGGACAAGCTTACCTAGCCCCAGGTGATAAGCATATGGAAATAGAAAGAAGCGGGGCCGACTATCGAATTAGGTTAACTGATGGGCCCCGGGTTTCAGGCCACAAGCCCTCTGTTGATGTACTGTTCAATTCAATTTGTAGGAGCGCAGGTAGTAATGCGATAGGTGTGCTATTGACCGGCATGGGCAGTGACGGTGCAACGGGCTTGCTTGAATTATTAAATGCGGGCTGTGAAACCTTTTGCCAAGATGAAGCGAGCTGCATTGTATTTGGCATGCCAAAAGTGGCCATTGAAAAGGGCGCGGCCAAGCAAGTGATAAGCTTAGATAGGATGGGTAAAACAGTGATGGAAACAGTAGAAAAACTGTCAGCGGGTAGTCGTTTATAGGTGTGGTAAGTAAATACTAACAAAAAAGAAATGCCCGTCCTAAAATCGCTAAGTGGATTGGGATAGGCCCACTTGTTATAAAAAACCTAAGGTGTTTTAATATCAACGCTTTACAGTTGGTAATGCTGCTACAGAATGCTGTTACTGTGGCCGATACTATGGATAGGCTAATTGTTAAGTGCGTAAAATATAAAAATCGATACGTAAGTGGAATGGTAAGATTAAGCAAAGTTGTCATAATAATATAAAAGACAATGGCTTACAGGTAGTGGTTTCAGCAAGGTAGGCAGTGATTTATTACTGCGTATGTTTTGAAGTACCTAACAAGAATAAAAGGCCTGCTATATTCCTTACAGATTTAAGAGCAAGTATATGCTCATTCTTACGGTATGACACTAACCCGGGATTATAACGAGTAGTTGGGGACTCTTATGAAACAGCAATCGCTAGTAGCGCTATCGGCCTTAATGTTTTCTTCTTCTGTTTTTGCGAATGGCGAATTTGAACCAAATAAAAAAGAATGTGTTAATGTCGGCAAAGAAATAACGCGTGTTAGCAGTGAAATGGATGCTGCCAAGTCAGGGATCCAAAAGTCGTGGTTGAAACGTCAGCTAGGCGCATTAAAAACAAAGCGCACTTCTTGTAGCATGAAAGGTTTTGAAGCAAATAAGCCAGAACTGGCTAAACTCTAATTGCCTAAATGCTTGCTGAAAGCGACATAGCGAATTAGCGCTAATACGAATAGAAAAGTCTTACCTAGGTAAGACTTTTTTGTTTGTGCTGCAATAACACGGGAAACCCGTGCAGAATGAAACATTAACGAGTTACTAAACTAACCAGCTCATTCAATGATGCAATACTGTGATCGGGAGTTAAACCGAGCGGGTACATCATTTTCCCTGGCCGTTCTACAAACGTGGTTCGCATTCCCGTTGCTTTAGCCCCGCTTACGTCCCAACCGTGCGCGGCAACCATCATCGCCTCTTCATTTTTCACATTGGCTTGTTGGCAAGCCCAGTGATACACCGCGGGGTGGGGCTTGTAGGTTCGTACGCGCTCTACACTCAACACGTGGGAAAAGTAGTGTTTAATATTGGCATATTCTAGTTGAGCATTTAAGCCAGTTTCAGATGAATTAGATAGCGCTACCAAAGCAATACCGGCACTGTGGAGAGCTTTGAGCGAAGGGATGACATCATCATGCGCAGGCAGTTTCGTAATGTATTGCTTAATGGTGTCTTTGGCCGTTTTTTCATCTAGCGCAATGTTTTTACTGTGGGCCACCATCGTAAGTGCTGCACCGCCCACATCAATGAAGTCGTGAAACTGTGAAGACATGGTGTCGACTAAACTATGGTGAAGCAAGTTAGCAAACCACAGCTCTACCAGCGTTTCATCACCCTCTAAAACCGTTGCGAGCCCCGTTTTAATGGCCTGCATATCCAATAGTGTTTCGTTGATATCGAAGAATATTACCCGTGGCGTCACAATACACCTTCCTTTTGCTATTGGTGATAAACGTAGCGCTTTGCCTAAACGCACTTGTAGCTTATACCAATGTAAAACAGAAATGGTTTTGCGAAAGCGTTATACGACCAAAGTCGCCTCTGTTGCTCTGAAATTCAATGTAGAAAGGAGCAGACGGATAACATAAGAAAATAAAAAGCCGGCATAAAAAAGAGTGATGCCGGCTTAGTTATTAACGTTTTGCTACTAGGCTTTTAGAAGAATAAGTAAGAAACACTTAACTTCATACTACGAGGCATAATATAGCGGCCATTGGGCGAATCAGGGTTACGTGGGTCGCCCTCGGTAATGCCTTGTTCGTCTGTTAGGTTATCTACTGAGAACTGTAGGCGAAGCGAGTCGGTTGGCTCAAGGGTGACACCCACATCGACCTTCTCGTACCCGTCTAGTACAACGGTGTTTTCGTTGTTTCCAAAGCGGTCGTCAACGGCTGACAAAGTGCCGTATACCGTGGCATACATATCACCGATATCAAAGGCGTAGCTTGGCGTTACACGCAATTGCCAACCTGGCTGGCGCTGTGCTTCATTGCCTTCGTTGTTCGCGCTTGCGGTAATTTCAGTTTCCTGAATAGTAGCGTTTACGCTTAACGAGAAACCTGAATCGTGACTATAGCGGCCATCGAGTTCTACACCGTACGCCTCGTTAGTTAGAATTTCAGCCGGAGCGCCCGGACGGCGTACAAAAGTATCCCCTTCCACTTCGTTTGCAAAAGCGGTCGCAAAGAACTGAATGCTGTCATTCATGAACTTATAACCAAGTTCACCCTGAGTAACTTCCTTGATCAGGTCATTACCGCCAGTGTAGGCCCCCCAGTTATCTCTGAAATCATCAAAATACGGCATTTTATAGCCTCGGTTCATGCGAACGAATACACCGCTGGTATCATTTAGTGCGTAGTTTGCGCCCACTGTCCATGAGGTTTTGCTTTCATCATACTCAAGGGCTTTGGTAATTTCGCCGTCAAGATCTTCATCCACCGAGTAGCTGACTTCGTGATTTTCACGGCGCAGTCCCAGGTCAATGCTCAAGTCTGTGGTTGCGTACCACGTACCGGTTGCATAAAGTGCGAGGGTGCTTGCATCACCTACAGCGCTGATGTCGTAGTTCCAATCGCAGCCTTGTGGGTCAGTATTACATTCGATTCCGTCTAATAATTCGCCGCCTGGCTGTAACACGTGATAAGCCGTGTTACCAATGCTCCACCAGTCGTTGGCTTTTGTCGATGCACTGTAAATACCAAATGACGTATCGAAGTCTTCCCAGCTTTTCGACACAGCAAGGTCGTTGGTGAAGGCTTCAATATCCTTCAGTACAACCCAGCGGCCAATTTGCTGAATAGGTGTATCGCCGTCGTATACGGTACCCGTAACCGCTCCGGTTGCGGTTTCGCCATTGTCGGCAACATTTGCAACCACAGTTGCAGAGCCATTAGGCACAAGACCAAAAGTGTTGGCTTGACCCTTAGTTAGGTTAAAGCGATCAACAAGTTGCCAATCGTTGCCTAAATCTAGTTTTAGGCTACCGCCACTCACGTGTCCGTCCCAACCTCTTCCTTCACCAAAGTCGAATGATTCAGTTGTGTCGTTTGGCCCGTAAGTAATGGTTCCTTGACGGTTAAGGGGGCCAATTTGCGTGTAATTGGCGTCTATACCTTCTACATTCAGCGGCGTTGGTAAATACCAAGTGCCACGATCATCAGTCTGACGGGTATAAAGATTTAGTTCGCCTTTATCGAACACTTTTGTAATGTTAACGGTAAATTGGTTGCCTTGCTCAGAGTTGAAGCCCGCTTCGCGAATGCCTTCTGAGCTTTTAATGTAACCGCCAACCATATAGTATAAATCGTCATCTAGTGCCCCGCTGGCAACCACGTCTACACGGTTAAGCCCGTAATCAGAAATGGTGTACTTTGCGGACGCTTCTGTTGATTCACCACCGCGTTTCAGGCGAAAGTTCGTAGTAAGGCCCGGTTGACCGTTGCTCACTACAGGGTTAGGACCGCCGCGCAGACCCTCTACCATTTCGATGGTGTCATCTATACGAAATAGCTGTGAGTTTTCTAAAAATGACAATGTTGGCGCAGGGTAAATAGGAGAGTTTTCCAGCGCAATAGTTAAAAAAGGCGCATCACCACCACCGGGGAAGCCACGAACAAAGACATTAGCGCCCGACTCGCCACCAGAGCTTTCAACCCAAACACCGGGGATTGCTTTGAACAGGTCAGCGGTTGACTTAGGCGCTAGTTTTTCAATATCGCTTGCGTCTATGTTGGTTACCGCAAAGCTTGCATCAATCTTTCTAATTCCTGCGCCACCTGGCGTACCACTTACAACGATAACTTCAGCATTATCTTTAGCTTGTTGCTTTACGTCTTCTTGTGCCATGGCAGGCTGCGTTAGTGCTACCGCTACTGCACTCGCCAGCATTCCCTTTGTAAACAACGTTTTCATGGTGTGTGCTCCCGAAAATGGTCTATTGCGTTGTTAACTGAATGCGCTAAACAGGTTTAAAATTTGTTATACGCATCACGATTTCGAAACAAAATAGATCCGTTTGCAAACGATTGCAAGAATAAATTGCAATCGTTTGCAAATTTTTTGTTTATCGTTGTTAACATGGTTTTACGCTTGGTTGTTTCACGCTATAGTGCTCGTTAAGCTACTCAACCGATAATTTATGAGGTAGCAGGCGATTGCCAAGTGTTTTAATATCAAAGCAATTGCATTAGGCAATACAGCGCACAAAGACAATTAGAGAACGTACACATTGGTTTCTGAAACAAAACTCACCTTAGCGAAACTGGCAGAGATTGCTGGCGTTTCTACATCTACAGCATCGCGAGCACTAAAAAATAATCCGCTCATCAAACAAGAGACCCGAAGCAAAATTCAGGCACTAGCAAAAGAGCACAACTTCAGTATTAATGCCGCCGCTAGCCGTTTAAGAACCCAGAAGACCAATGTTATTGCGGTAATACTCAATCTTATTGATAACACAGAGCAAAGTACGACGGACCCGTTTTTGCTAAAGCTGGTAGGAGAGTTGAACCAGGCGCTAAATGCAGAAGGTTATGAACTATTATTGTCTAATTCATTTATGGCGTCCGACGACTGGGCCAATTACTTTATTCGCAGCCAACGGGCCGATGGAATCATCGTTATTGGGCAAGGCAAGTCTACAGACAAAATAGATAGGGCAGCCCAAGCAGGTATCCCTATAGTCGTTTGGGGGGATGCTAAGTCCAACGCCCCGTACCCTATCATCGGTGGTGACAATTACCTAGGAGGGTATACCGCCACCCAGCATTTGTTGCATAACGGTGCTAAGCGTGTCTTGTTTTTAGGTGATTCTGAACACGCGGAAATGCAAGAGCGGCATAAAGGCTATGTGCAAGCACATAGCGATGCAAAGCTCCCTTTAGACCCTAAATGCACGTGCGCAATAGACATTACTTCTAAAGCGGCCTACCAATATATTAACCAGCGCATTAAAGCTAGCGGCTTGGATTTCGATGGCATCGTTTGTGTGAGTGACATGGTTGCCTTAGGTGCGTTGAAAGCGCTGAAAGAGCGTTATGTGGGCATTCCCAGCGACGTGGGCATTGTGGGCTACGACGATATATCGCTTGCTGAGCTTATGCACCCTTCATTGACAACGGTCCGCCAAAATACGCAACAAGCTGCAAGGGAGATGGTAACTCAGTTATTAAATCAGCTTAAGAGTAAGCCCACCCAAAGCCAGGTGGTAGAAACAACCTTGGTTGCCAGACGCTCAACACAATATAGCAATTAGTTTTCCTCCCTATATCAGTTTAATGGTAACGAAGCGGCGGTCTTTTAATTAAGTGCTGTGTTTATTGGGGGACTTTTTTGACGTAATTAAGCAGCACTAGCCTTATTGCAAACGTTTGCATTTTTATTTTGATGGGACTACACTCCTGCATAATTAAGTTAACAGAGTGTTTACACATGTCTCGACTCATGGTCATCGCAGCCATTGCCATTAGCTATTACGTGTTCGCCATACTGCTCAATAGTGTGGGCACTGTGATTTTGCAATCTATTAATAGTTTCGACATTAGTAAGCCTCAAGCAAGCACGCTAGAGGGGTTTAAAGATCTTTCCATTGCCATTGTTTCGTTTTTAGTGGCGAGTTTCATACCTAGAGTCGGCTACAAACTTTCAATGTTGCTTGGGCTAGCGTTAGTTGCTATTGCATGTGCGTTAACGCCCTCTATCGCGAGTTTTTGGTTTATCAAAGTCTTATTCGCCTGTATAGGTACCGCCTTTGCGCTAGTGAAAGTGTCGGTCTATGCCATTATTGGGCAGCTCTCTACTTCTACTAAATCGCATTCCTCATTAATGAATACCATTGAGGGTATCTTTATGTTGGGCGTGCTATCAGGCTATTGGGTTTTCGCCGGCTTTATTGACCCAAATAACGATGCATCGCTATCTTGGCTAAACGTATATTATTTATTAGCTGCGCTGGTGGGGCTTACCTTGCTCGTGGTAGCCCTTGCACCCATAAAACCCGTTGAAAAAATAGAATCGGAAGGGGCTGCATCTGAATTCATTAGTATGTTAAGGCTGGCCTATAAGCCACTTGTCCTCGTCTTTATATTTTCCATTTTCTTATATGTGTTGATAGAGCAGGGCATCGGTTCATGGTTGCCTACGTTCAACAAAGAAGTATTGGGATTGCCAACACAGGTTAGCATTCAGATAACCAGTATTTTTGCCATTGCGCTGGCTGTCGGTCGATTAACCGCTGGGGCGGTGTTAACACGCATGAACTGGTACCCGTTTTTAAATATCTGTTTGGTAGGAATGGCAACCGTTATGTTACTGAGTCTGCCACTTGCCGATAATGTGGCTGCTAGCACAATCAAAAGTTGGGCTGACGCGCCTGCTGCCGCCTTTCTTATTCCGCTAATTGGGTTAATGATGGCGCCTATATACCCTGTGCTTAATTCAGTAATGCTAAGTGCGTTACCTCAACATCAACACGCACCTATGACAGGGTTGATAGTTGTTTTTTCCGCACTTGGTGGTACCACAGGCTCGATTCTAACGGGCTTTATCTTTGATGCGGTCGGCGGACAGCAAGCATTCTACTTATCTCTCATTCCCATAGGCGCGTTGGTCTTAACCTTATTCTTCTTCAAAAAAGCGTCGTCTTCTTTAACGCACGAGGGTGCCCATTAATTATGAGTTCTTCTACACATAACTGGCGCGACAGTTTGTCGTTCTTTGAAAGTGACTTGTTTAAAAAAGTACAATTAGCACAGTTATTTCCTGACAGCAAAACGTTTGCCGACGCCATTGGTAAAACGGACTTGTACAGTGTTCTTTTAGCATACGAAAACGCGTGCAAAGAAGCAGAAAAGCAAGCCGATACAGTGGACTTAAAAGCGTTTGTCGCAATGTATTTTGACATGCCAGAAATGATCAGTGCTACGCCAGAGGGCGAATTTGACAGCGTGGCAGACTACATCGAAAAAATGTGGAAAGTATTAACTAGAACCCCTGATACTCAACAAAGGGATAGCCTTATTGCATTAACGCGTCCTTACATTGTACCGGGTGGGCGCTTTAGAGAAATCTATTACTGGGATTCCTACTTCACGGCCTTGGGGCTAATTGATGCAGGACATACCGACATGGCTATCAATATGTTGGTGAATTTTGTCGACATACTGAACGAGGTGGGCTGTATACCTAATGGTAATCGCGCATACTACCACTCGCGTAGCCAGCCGCCGATATTAGCTTTGTTCTTCACCTTGCTTAAAGACGAACTCAATGAGCAACAAAAAGAATATGTCATCGATGGGCTTAAAAAAGAGTATCAGTTTTGGATGAGAAAAACTGACGATGGCGAAACATTAGCAAACAGCGACGCTAATATTACTGGTAATGACAAAAGTAAAGTACAGCTGCGCACTGTAACTATGCCATGCGGAGCGATATTAAATCGCTTCTTCGATACAGAGCCTACGCCGCGTCCTGAATCCTATCGCGAAGATATTGAAACTGCCGAACGCATAGGTGCCGATAAAACCCAGTTTTATCAGCACGTTCGAGCTGCCTGTGAATCTGGCTGGGATTTCAGCTCGCGCTGGTTAGCTAACGCCAACGCTTTAGAAACTATTCGCACCACCGAAATAATTCCAGTCGATTTAAATGCCTTATTAGTTACTTTAGAGCAAACCTTAGCTGATGCAACAAGTGGAGCAGAAGCTATGCGTTATGACGCGGCAGCGAAAGTGCGGATAGAGGCAATAAATACCTATTTATTCAGCAAAGAAAAATCAGGCTATTTTGATTATCACTATCCAAGTCAGAAACAAACACCTGTGGTGTCAGCAGCAATGTGCGTACCGCTTTTTGTCGGAATCGCAAATCAAGAGCAAGCAAATCAAGTATGTTCGACGGTAATTAATAAGCTGCTTAAAAAAGGCGGAGTTGTAACAACATCGAACTCTACACCTCAACAATGGGACTCACCAAACGGTTGGGCGCCACTTCAGTTATTTGCTGTTGAAGGTTTGCGTAAATATGGTTTCGCGCAACATTCAGAAACCATCATGCAGCGCTTTTGCAAAACCATAGAAGGCCACTTTGCTAGCAGCGGTGTATTGCTAGAAAAGTACAACGTTTGCGAACCTGAAATAAAAGCGGGCGGCGGAGAATACGACGTCCAATTGGGCTTTGGCTGGACGAATGGTGTATACACACGTTTTCAAACTTACCTAAACAGGTAGTGGTAAACCATCGTTAAAAAAAGAGCGCGCGGCAAACGAAAGCCGCGCGTTTTTAATGTGAAAGCTTATGTATCAGTATGATTATTTAGATCAAGGGACATGGCGATATCATCCAGTATATCGTTAAGGCCCGTTATCTTTTCATTAGCGATAAATACGCTCATGTGTGATTCAACCTCAATACTGTCGGTTGTCGTTTCACTTTCAAACGTACTATCAAGTGCGCTTTGCACTCTATCGAAGAACTGGCGCGCACTTCTTTCCTCGATATTGTGTAGGCACAAAATAAATTGCTCGGTACCAAAACGGCCAAGAATGTCATTGCCGCGCGTCGCATTCTGAAGGGTCTGGGCTATTTTTCTTAACACCAAATCGCCTTTGGTTGAGCCCAGTTTACGGGTAATGTCACGCAGGTTACTCACATCGAAAATGGCGATGGCAATGGCTCTACCTGGTTTTGGCGCATCAAGTTTATTGATACGGGAAATAGCAGAGTCGGCGTTAAGTAGCTGAGTTACCGGGTCGATAGCTTTACGCGCTTGGTGTTTTCTGTGCAAGACATAGCCCGCTATACCACTTATCAGTATGAAAACAATAATAGCGGTATACAGTGTATTTTTACGTCGCTGCTCAGCTTGCTCAATGGCAGACTCTAAATCATAAATGCGAGTATAAAGGTTGGCTGCACCGATAATTAAGGAAGAGTCTTGCGCCAGTTCCCTGCGCTTTGTGACTTCTTTTGAATAAATGTTGTGCGCCGCTTTAGCGCGCTCCAAATCCCCTAACGCAATGTACATATCTACATTAAAACTTAAATAGTCTAAATTGGTTTCAAATACCTTAGGTATTACATTGGCGTTCATTGCCTTGATTTCTGATAGGTACTCTCTTATACAAGGCAGGTCGCTATTTTGTAAGCAAATTTCGGTTTTATGCCAGCTAACCAGCATTTCACCTAGCGAACTGGATATATTCGCAGTTGCCTCTTCTAGATCGGGCAGGGTGTAGGCCAAGCTAGTATAGTCTTGGGTTTTTCTATAATAAATTGACAGCGCGTACTGATACAAAAAGTTGCTAAGCGTGGTATCTATTTCAGTATTTAATGCACCTAGTTCTAATATGCTTTGGTACGCTCGGTCGAACTGACCACTGCTTAACAGTGACACAATGGCGCTAATAATAATACTTACCCTGTTACTGCCTTCGTACACTTGAAGCCCCATCTCATGGGCTTTTAAATACTGCTCGGCGGCGAGGGCGTGCTGCTCTAAGCTACCGTAAAGTAAACCTATAGAGTTATGAATATGCGCCAGTTCCCCCGGGCTACCGTCATTTGAATAGCGCTTTAACACGCCAAACATTTTGCCCAGCCTAACTTCAGGGGATGAAGAATCGGAACAATAGCTAATAAGCCCTAAAGAGGCACTGGTAAAAATATCGCTGTGACGTTCGGGTGAAGATAAGTCTTGCGCCTGCTTATAGTATTTACAGCGCGCTGGGTTTTCTCTTGCATCATAAGAGAAGCCAATTTGATAAATGGCAGACGCAAATGCATAGGAACTCTCATCAATGTTGCTCTGCATTATTGCTTTTAGCAGCATTTTTTCTGCTTCTTCATATTTGCCGCGGCAAATCAAAAACTGCCCCTTTGCGACAGTTAGTGCGAAACGCTGCTGGGTAGAAAGAGATTCGCCTAAAAGCGTTTTTTCAAGTTGAGGAAACAAAGACTGGCTAGGACAGTCGTAAGAAGGAGTGCGAACTTCCTCTATGAAAGCGTCTATCGCATCACTTGCCTCTGTTGTGAAAGAAGCAAACGCAACGCTTAAAATCAAAATTATTGTACAAGCAATCTTTTGAAACATGAGTATTCGATTTTGTTTTTCCTTAATAATATCGATTTGATTGGGGAAGTACTACAAAAGCCCCATAAAAAAAGCGGCTTTTTTATGGGGGCGGGGGGAGAGGCTTGTTTATGAGTAGCTTAAAGGCAAAATTTAATACGCTGTTAGTGTGCAGAAGGCGCGCCAAAGCTTACCAAAATAGCAACGCCTATTAGGGCAACCCCAGACCAGATAATAGTGGCCCTTGTGGCTTTTTCTCCCAGCACCCAAGCAACCCCAAGCGACATTAATGCGCTGGTGGCAATAAGCGTTTGAACAACGGCGGCTTTTGCATAGGCAAAAGCAAACATTTGTAAGTAAATTGCGGCAGTAGTACCCAGTAACGTAGCTAAGACAAACGCGGGCCATACACGATTGCCATTTTCAATAACGGGCATATAGCGCGTTTTCGTAAGCGCAATAAAGGGGACGACAAAAAACATACCACCCACTAAGCGTAAAAACGCTGCACTGGCAGCGTCAATTTCACCCGCGCTTAAAATGTCGCGGCTAACTACCGCCCCTATAGCCTGACATAGCGCAGCGCCCACGCCATATAAATAACCACTGGTAGCAAATACGTGGGTAGTACTGCGCTTGCGTGCTTTAATTACCATGTCGACAGAAAACAAAACAACGGCTACGCCGACCCACTGTTGCCAGGTGATCCATTCGCCAATAAAAGCCATAGCGAAAAGGGCCGTAAATAGCGGCGCAAGGGTTTCGGCAACCAGTACAGCTTGGCTATCGCCAATGCTTTGCAGGGCTTTAAAAAAGCAGGTGTCGCCAATGCCTATACCAATTAGCCCGCTTACAAGCAGCCATAAAACAGTGCTAGTGGTAAGCCCTGTAGGCTGAACCACTAGCAGTACTGCCGCTAAAATGGCGATAGAAATAAGCCCCTTCCAAAAGTTCATGGTAAGCGGTAAAAATGCGTTGCCCGTACCTCTGAAAAGACGGGCAGCAATCGCCCAACAAAGCGCTGTACCTAGCGCAGCAAAAACACCCATAAATTACCTGTTAAAAATATGATTAATTCAGAAAGGGCAAAATCTAGTTTGCCAAAAAGAGCGGCTATGCTAATGCAAGGTGTGGCTAGGGTAAACTTAAATAAACGAGTCGGCTTTTTGTTAAAACTTCAACGCCTTAAGTAAACGTAATCCAATGTAAAGCCTAATCGTGGCATCATAAAAATCAAACATAGAGCAAAGGCGTAGTAGGCACCTGCCGCTTAACCCAAGCAGTAATACGGCTAACGAAGTAAAAGGTATAAAAGGGCGTGAATATTAAGCAAATAGATTTAACCGGTGTTAAAGGCGTAATATTTGATTTAGATGGCACCTTAGTAGAGTCGAGCCTTAACTTTACGAAAATGCGCGACGATGTGGGCTGCCCACATGACCAAGACATTCTTACGTTTGTCGACGCCCTTTCTTGCGTTAGAACGAAAGCTAATGCACACAATGCTATTTTACGGCACGAGTTAGAAGACGCTCAAAATGCGAAATGGCTAGAGATAGGCAAAGCCATGGTAGAAAAAGTGCAAGCTCATAATTTACCCATGGCGATAGTTACCCGCAACTGCCGCCAAGCTACCGCTATTAAAGTCGCCAATAACGGCATTCCCATCGACTACGTGCTTACCCGCGAAGATGCCCCAGCCAAACCCGATCCAACCGCATTATTAATGGTGGCGAATACATGGCAGCTTCAACCTGAAGACTGCCTATATGTGGGCGACTTTATTTATGATCAGCAAGCCGCCGAAAATGCTGGGATGAAGTGGTTTTTGGTTTAGATACTATCTACAGCGGTCAATCTATATAGCGGATTTAGAGATAATAGTAAGGTCAGCCTTTAACATAGCTAGACTATCTGCTATTAATCCAAATTTTAAAAACAGAGCGAGGTTACAACTGCCAATCTTTAAAGTACTTATTGCAGACACCAGGAACTAAATTGGTCTGCAATATGTTGGTCGTAATGACCTATCAATCACAACAAGAGATAGCGTGGATTAGCCAAATGTGATAGTAATTACGGCGTGGTCCCTAGTGCCCACATCATCTAAATATGAGCATTCAATACAACGGAGTGATAAGGACTTGTTGGAAGTAATCGGAATCGTGGGTAGTATTGCCTCTATAATCGCGTTGGCTCTACCTGCATCGTCTAAGGCAGAGCGTATCATTCATGCCTTATATGTTTTGCTTATTGTGTGCATATCTTCCGCCGCAATCTCTTATAAAAATGAACTAGAACGTATTAACAGTGCGGAGAGAGCTGCAAAGGCTCTGCTCAAAAAGCCTAAAAAGAATTTCAGCGAAGTTAGGTTCAATATGGCAGCGCTTACATTCTTAGAAAAGTATAAAGATATATACCCTGAATCCTATCAAAGAGCATTGACTCTTTGCAAAAACAATGACTGCCTCAATAATCAGTATGCTGAAGGCACTAATTTATTAAATCATGTATCCTCACAAGTCAACGTGTCTTACGCTTTAGAGGGCATTCTAAAAGGAATAAGTGAAATTAGCGCTAACTAAAATACAAACGAGAAAAGACGGTATCGCGCTTTGAGCTTGACGCTCTGGGCGTTTCACGACTTTGGATTTTAGAAGACAGCTGACATAGGCGGTTATATGAACAATGAAAGTTTGAACATTTTTCTTCGATTAATCCATACAAAGCATGACCAATTGAAAGCTGAGATTACAAATTTAAGTAAAGCTTTTCTGGAAGGAAATAAAGAACAAAAACAAGCTCAGGCGGCAAAATGTAAAGAGGCAGCTAGTGACCTTGCAAGAACTTTAGCTGTCAATGACCAACCATCATGGCTTACGGAGATCGCACGTTGGACTGATTGGTACACCACTAATTATAGGATTAGTGATGCAGCGTTCACCGCTTTTCAGAAAATTATGCCTCATATTTCTTCACTAAACAGTCACCAATGGTCGTTTTCAGAAAGCTCTGGTGATGAAGATTTCGATTTTGACCAACTATACGAACGACACAAAAAGGATAGTAAGCTAGAGGAGCTTTTTGACTCGCTGACAAATATTATTGCGCAAATGATATCGACTGGTGCAATTGATAGTATTCGGACGAAATCAAGTCTAGAAAGGTTATTGATGTTACTCCAGCAAAATAAAAACGGTTCGTATTTCTCTGTCATGGCTAGCTGGGAATTTCTGCGGGGTTTTTTGAAAAATACAACTTGGGCTGCTGTTGACGCCATACCGGTATTAAAGCAACTCAAAAAAGGGTTTGAAGATACCGTAAGTGAAATGGACATAGAGATTGAGAAGGTTCATGAATCAATTAAAGAAGAAATGCGCAACAAATATGATACTGCCGTTCAGTCACTCACTTACAAAAGTAAAACAACAATTGAAGATAAGTCAAAGTGCTAAGTCTTCTGACAAACGAAGTTAGGGATACTAAAACGTAGACTCTCATTGCTGCATTTCGAATTTTAGCCTCTTGCTTTTTTGCGCAGCTAAGAGTTTTCATATTTTTCTGAGAAATCTTACCTGTGATACAAGGTTTTAAATATATTGAGAGAGTAGATAGGGACAGGTATGAGTTTCCAGCACAAAAAAAGCACTGATATGTCAGTAGTTGAAATGCAAGTTGCGAAAAAAATCAAAAAGAACATTGAGTCCATTAAGAATAAATTCATCGCTGTATGCGCTTTTTTTTCAATTTGTAGCGAAAAATCCAAACGGGCACTTAGTCGGTTATGGAAGCTCGTTCGCTGGCCATCAGCACTAATTTTAGGGTTTGCTACTTTTATCCCTCTTTTCTTTGATGGCATAGAAGTTGGCACAAAAGACGAGCTGAAAATATTCGAAATAATGCCGGCTTTGTTCTGGATTGCAGTTGGGGTATTTTGTTTTTTTGCTTTTTTCTTCGTAATTCAGTTCTTCTTCCAATTCGGTGATGATGATAAAACCAAAAGAAATTTTTATGATTTGGGAAAGCTCGTTCTTTGTTTTTTTGGTTTTTTTGGGTTAGTACTCTTTCTTTTGGATCCGAAACTAAAAAGCGTTCAACGTGTTTACGCGCTTGAAAGGCTTGTTGAAGACAACAAGCTAGACAAACATTATTTTGAAAAAGTGAATAATTATGAGAATAACTTAATATCATTGAGCGTTAGAATGACACATCTAGAAGAAAGTAATTCGTATTTAATTCATATTAACGAATATCATGAAACTTCGATCAAAGATTTAGAAAAACAACTCAGTAAAAGTAGAGACGAAAAAGCTGTACTCAGTAACTTGATAGATCAACAAGCGAAAAAACTGCGTCGTTTACGTCGAGAACTCGAAGAAAATGAAAAAGCAGTAACTGATGCTAAAATGCAAAGTATACATAATTCGATTAAGCTAAATTATACAGATTCGCAATTAAAATTGCTTAAAAATAAATTTGAGAAAACTCTGCTTCAATAGAGTTTAATATATGGTTTACAAGCGACACGAGCAAAAACCGTCGCCATTAACTGCTATCGCCAATATTCTATTTAAACGTCAAAAAGCTTTTTCTAATTATAGAACTATTGAAGATTTCTGAATCAGTGTAACAATGAAAGGTTGCTTAGATAATTTCAAAGTAAGCCTGTGAAGGGATATTGCGCTTAAAAAAGATAGTATGCGCTAGGTTACTTCTGAAACAAAGCGCTATAATTTAAACAACAACTAAACATTCCTACGCCTTTCTGCCAAAAAAACAAGCAACAGAAGCGATGACACATAGCTTACTTACCCTGATACTGCCAGGGTAAGTAGGCTAGGGTGTGTTTTAAAAATGGTGCGTCCGGGCCACAAGCATAATGCTCATTTTGGTGTAATAGGGGCTTAATGCGCGTGAAAGAGCGCTGAAAAGTTCACTCATAATCTCTAAGCAACCAAAGGTAAAGGGGACAATAAGTAAGCGACTAAAGCTTCTGCTAGATCTGTCAGTTCCTTTTTATAAAAACCACTTAGGTTGTTAAACTCTATTTTGATGCCATCTGGATTTGTAACAACATCTCTTAGAAGTGAACTCCCGAAGCCATCAATGAATATACATGTGCAGCCTTTCGCATTAACGCAATTGCATTCTTTAGTATTCCCGACAGTGTTTAGAATTGTACGCCAATATTTTCCAGTTTCTTCGCAAAAGTCTTCTCGCTGTAAGCAAATCTTTAATCCTTTTTTAAGGTCGACATACATCATTGGGTTAGCAACTGGGAAATCATATTCCAACAAACTCTTGTATTGCTTTATTTTTGCCTTCTGACATTTTTGGTGTCGCACTCGCTCAATGACGTCAATTGGTATGATGTTTTCAACTTCCCTTACGTTAAGATTTATTATCTTTGTGTAATCGTCTAATTCTACTTGATCTAATACTTTTTGAGCCGTTTGACCTAGGCTATCATCAGGGTGACTTTTGTCCGAGTCTAATAGGCACAACGCTAAACCTTCTGAATTAGCTATATGTGACTTAATAACATCACAGATAGTTGCGCCGCCTCCGTGTTTTTCATTTACAGATAATCGTATTCCTTTCAATTTCAAAACATTATCGCAATAGGCACTTACAACAGCCTTGTAGAATGAAATGTCCAACAAATTCTCTGCAATGATACTGGGTGGTGTGTATTCAAATTCTTTAAAGCAGAAATGGGGAATACCCGTTTTACACTGAAGTCGCAAATTATCTTCTTTTTCATATGAAGTAAGTATGAAACGAGCGTTCAAACTTAGAAGTTTGTTGCGCCAAAGTACTTGGTCATTTATGATTTTCCTTATATTGCTCTTATCAAAGCTTCCAAAGTCTTGCTTGATAAGTTCTTGTAAAAGTCGAATGTCTGCGATAACGAACGCTTTTCCTTTCCTCCTCAAGCGGAACAAAGAAGAAAATCTTTCTAAATCTTCTTCGTTTAATGCTTTAGAAGAAACTGAATTATGAATTTCAATGATCACTCTAACTACTCCGTGTCAAAAAATCCCCATGGCCAGTCTGTCAAACATCCATCTTGGTCATAATTTGATTTTTTGACGGATGTGTAGCTTTCTTGGGATTCCTTTTCGAAAATTACTATTTGAGTTTGATCTTTAGCGAACGTACCGTTAGCAATCATTCGCCCTACATGGTTGATGATTGTTTCACTATGAGTCTCAATAATAATCTTCAAATCCAAATTTTTTTCATTACAGAAGTTAATTGCTTTTACAAAGGCATTGATCAATTTAGCTTGGATTCGAGGGTGTAAATGTAACTCTGGCTGTTCGACAACAATTAACTGCTTTTTCGTGTCGAAACCAATAATGTGATCTCTGGTAGTTCTCTTATATTGGGTAAACCAAAGTTGTATCAATATTGGCAATATCTGTGAGAATCCAAAACCCATGTCAGCAATGTTAAATCCTACACTTGCATCTTCATAATGCAAAAATAAACTCAAGTGACCTTGCGGTGAGTTTAGTTTAAGGGAGAAACCAAAATTTTCTTGCATCCATTGATTAAGCTCAACTCTTTGGGATTCAGGCAAATTGTCAATAAACATTGGTAAGTTACTGCCCTGATGATCAACCTCATCAACACCCAAATTTTGAGTTCTATAATAGCGTTCAGCAGTCGCTCTTAGTGGAGCAATATATGATATTTTTGAAAAATAGCCAGATATGTAGTTATTAAAAACCAAAAGAAGAGAAGGAATGTTTAAAGCAAAAATTAAACTCTTTATTTCTTCTATCTCTTTACTATCGGGGGAAAGTGCACCTATTTTTTGCTTCCATGACTTGGTTTCAGATGCTTTCATAAGTGAACTGTGAAGACGTTTATTAGACGAAATGTCACATTGAATAATAGAACTAACAATTTTTGAAACCTTAGTTCCTTTTCTGACATATTCCTTTTCGATTAAATTAAAAAGTATCGAATAAATCTCAGGGTTTAGAAGTGGATAAGGGAGGTAGCTTTGCTCTAAAAACATCTTTTCAGAGTTATTTTCAAAGCGGATATTAGGTAAAATTCCAGATTTACCTGCTGGCATCAAAATAACTTTCGAAAATAGTTCTGTAAAGTCGCTACCGTTAACAACTGCTTTCTGAATACTGTTTCTGTTTTTCCCAAATCCCAATGTTACGTTAGCATCGTGAAACTTAATCTCTATTTCTGACACTCTTTCTGAGGTCTTTTTATCCTTGCTTATTGCGACGTTGAAATTTAATTTACCTAAGAAGCATCGGTTTATGTAATCGGTATAGAAAAATCGGTATCTGGTTTCTTTAAACTCCTCTAAGTTTATTCCAAAGTTAAATTTAATAGTTTCATCTTCACTGAACTTTGAAAGTGAATTAGAGAAGTCGCCGAAGTCTACATATGACCCATACCATAATAGAGGGCCCCGCGTATTTGATGTAATACTTTGTTTTATTAACGGGAATGTCCTTAGAAAAGTACTTTTTCCAGCACTGTTTTCGCCCAATAGTATTGTAAGCGGTTTAAGTGTCAGCTCGCCTGTGTCTTTGAGGCTTTTCAACCCTTGGATTCTGATACTGTCCATGTTTCGCCTTAGGAGAAGATTTATAGAGACTTACTCGATACTCAGAAAATACGCTAAATTTCTAATTAAAACAACTGAGTGAGGTCGTTTAAGCTCAAATATACCTACGCCTCTCCGCCAAAAAGCCAATCAACAGAAACGATGCCACATAGCCTGCACCTTGGTACTGCCAAGGCAAGTAGGCTAGGGTGTGTTTCAAGAAGGGGGCTCCGTACAAGGTTAGTGCGCCATAGCCAAAGGCACACAACACTATAAACAAGCTAACGCGAATGGTGAAATGGTAAGGTGCAAGAATGCGCTTCACATGGCCGTTAATAAGGTCGCCATATACCACTAAAATTGTGGCCATAAGCATAATGCTCATTTCTGTGTAATAGGGGCTTAATGCGCGAGAAAGGGCACTAAAAAGTTCACTCATAAATTTACTACTATTATGACGATTTTTGCTGTGTGCCCATTATAACCATGGCGAGTATAAAAGCGTTAGCTTACGCCTTTATTTAGTGCACTTACCGCGTTGAAGCCTTGTTCAATAGTGGCAATACGGTCGGTGGTTTGATCCCGCTCTACAAATTTATGTTCAATACCGGCTAGTTCACCGTGGGCGAAAATCTCTTGGAAATTGATGGTGCCTTTACCTACGTCAGCAAAACTGCCGTCTTCAGCCAAATCTTTTACATGCCAAAGCTTAAAGCGCCCTGGGTACTGCTTAAAGTAATCAATGGGGTTTTTACCCGCTTTCACCGTCCAGTATAAATCAAGCTCCATAGCCACAAAATTAGGGTCGGTTTCTGTTATCAGTACATCCAAGGGGGTCTTATTGTCGCGTACTTCAAATTCAAAGTCGTGATTGTGGTAGGCAAGGGTAATACCTTCTTTCTTACACGCTTCACCAATGTTGTTTAGCTTTTCGGCAAGGGCTTGGTACGGCGCAATACCCCTACCGCGTTGCGCTTCACTAAGCCAAGGTACCACTAAATATTTGTGACCAATGGTTTGTGCATCATCTAAAATTTGTGGCAAGTTAGTATCGAACGCATCCAACTGAATATGAGCCGAAGGCGCAGTAAGGCCGTTTTCATCAAGCAGTTGCTTAATCTCTTTGGCGCTATGGTCAAAGTAGCCTGCAAATTCCATTTCCGTGTAGCCTACGTCAGCGACCAATTTAAGCGTTGCTGGAACGCTTACTTTCATAATGTCTCTAAGGGTATAAAGCTGTAGCCCCACCGCATTGCTATGCTTGCCGTTCATCATTGCTCCTTTATCACCACCATGCCCGTGGGCCAAACTAGTATGCGCGAATACAGCAGGGGCATTCATTGCAGCCAACAAGCCAGACGAATATTTAATAAACTGTCGTCTTGAAACGCCGGAACCAACCTTGTTGGCCGCGTCTAACATTACTTTCTTGCTTACGTTTTCTTTACTTAAATTCACTGCTTGCTCCTTTTCTGTAATGGTACATAGGTGATGGTGCTAGGCGAACATCAGTTAATCCAAAGCCTTGCCCGTGCTCTCACGCACAATAAGTTCAAACGGCATAATAACCTTGGGCGCTTTGCGAATTTTCCCGTTAAGTAAGTCCACCAGTAGCGTTACCGCCGTTCTACCAAACTCTTCTGCCGGCTGGGCAATAGTGGTTAGCGGTGGGTCGACAAAGGCCGAAAACGCTATGTCATCAAAACCTGCCACGGAAATATCTTTAGGCACGTGTAAATTGGCTTGTTTAAAAGCCTGCATAGCGCCAATAGCCGTTTCATCGTTTTCACAAAATACTGCGCTTGGTCTATTTTCAAGGCGACTAATAGACTCCCCTGCGTTGTACCCTGCCTGCAACGTAAAGTCGCCCGGGAACAACAAGTTTTCATCAAAGGTTATATTGGCTTGGGCTAGCGCGTCTTTGTATCCCATCAAGCGCTCCTGAGTCAGCGGGCTTGAGTTAGGCCCTTTGATCATGGCAATACGGGTGTGCCCTAGCGAAATTAAGTGCTCGGTCATAGCTTTAGCCGCAGCGCGGTTATCTAAAGATACAACCGGGTATTGCCCGTCATCGATAACTTCACAGGCATTAACCATAGGAAGCAAGCCATTATCATTCATCATAGTGGCGTCAAACGGGTTGTGTGCTCGCAGCTGAATCAGCCCATCGGCCTGAGAGGTGCTGACCATTTTAGCGTAGTGGCTTTCTATCTCACTGTTGCCAAGGGTGTTAGCAAGTAGAATGGAATAACCCAGCTCTGCTGCCGCTTCCTGCATTCCGCTAATAACACGGGCAAAAAATACATTAGCAACCGTAGGCACAAGTACTACTAGGTTATGTGTTTTTCCCGAACGAAATTTAACTGCCATTAAATTGGGCTTATATCCTACGGCCTGTACGGCGGCCATTACCTTGTTGCGTGTCTTAGGAGACACACGTTCAGGTTGCTGTAAGGCTCTCGACACTGTGGCGACCGACACACCGGCGCTATCTGCTACATCTCTAATATTTGCCATTTATGTTTTTGTTGTTTGTTAATAGACATGCTCATTGTAAACCCAAGCTACATCCCATGTGGTCTATACGATGGTAGTGAGATACGAAATAACCAGCGGGTAACGATGTAACCGTTTTCATTTAAATAAAAGAATACTCACTTTCACTAAAACGTCAAAGCTTATTTGTAGGCTTTTTGTAAACCGATATTAATTTTTAGCGCACAGGGAAGCGTCAAAACAACGCGCTATGTGTTAAAGCGCTATATCCGCAGCTAAATGTAAACTTTAGTTTAATAAAATGATGCATTTTTTATTGACCAAAGAAATGTAACGGGTTACATTTTTATTCAGTGAATGAACTTATAGTGCGTAGACGCAAAGAGGAATATCAATGCAGCCAATTCGAATGGGAATGATCGGAGGCGGAGAAGGCGCGTTTATCGGGGCTGTTCACCGTCATGCCGCCGGGTTAGATGGTAACTATCAATTAGTGTGCGGGGCATTTAGCCGAAACGAAGAAAACAACTCGCGTACGGCAGCAACGTTAAATGTAGATGCTTCCCGTGCTTACGACAGTTGGCAAGCTATGTTAGATAACGAGGCGCAACTTCCCGAGCAAGAGCGAATGCAAGTGGTCGTTATCGTAACGCCTAATCATCTTCACGTACCTATATCACTTGCGGCCATTAAAGCGGGATTTCATGTGTTTTGTGAAAAACCAGCAGGGGTTAGCTTTGCAGAAGTAAAAGAACTTCAAGACGTTATTCACGGTAGTGAATCGCTATATGGCTTAGCGCACACTTATCTTGGCTACCCTATGGTATGGCAAGCACGCCACCTCGTTGAAAGCGGCATGCTGGGCAATATTCGAAAAGTGTATGTTGAGTATCCTCAAGGCTGGCTGTCTGGCGAAGAAGAAATCCACAATAAACAAGCGCAGTGGCGCACCGACCCAGCCATTTCTGGGGCAACAGGTGCAATGGGCGATATCGGCACCCATGCCTTTGGACTCGTTGAGTTTGTATTAAACGACAGTGTTACCTCGCTATGTGGAGAATTAAATACCCATGTTGAAAGACGTCGATTAGATGACGATGGCGCTGCGCTCATTAAAACCAGAAAAGGGGCGTCGGGCGTGCTTATAGCTTCGCAGGTTTGCGCCGGTGAAGAAAACGCCTTGAAGATCCGCGTATACGGTGACAAAGGCGGCTTGGAATGGCGTCAAATGGAACCAAACTCCGTTATCCATCGCCCGGTTGATGCGCCTTATCAAGTCTTTAGAGCGGGGCAGGGGCAAGCAGGCCTTTGTGATGAAGCCTCAAATCGTTGTCGTGTTCCAGCCGGCCACCCTGAAGGCTACTTAGAAGCGATGGCAAATTTGTATAGCGATTTTGCTAAAGCAGTACGCGCGAATCAGAAAGGCAAAGCCGAGGGCGTACCCGGAATAAATGCAGGTATACGCGGCATGGTATTTATTGATGCCATGCTGGCCAGTACTGACAGCGACACCAAATGGGAATCGGTCAGTCAGGAAGGGGCGCAGTAATGCTATTACAACGTAAAATGAAAAAGGTGAGTGGCCATGGCGAATAATCAACAACCTATCAAAGGGCCTGCAATATTTTTAGCGCAGTTCATGGGTAAAGAAGCGCCTTTCGATACCCTTGAAAATATGGTGAAATGGGCAGCGTCACTAGGCTATAAGGGAATACAGGTTCCTACCGATCCTAGCCTGTTTGATTTAGAAAAAGCCGCTGAAAGCCAAGAGTACTGCGATAACATCGCTAAAATGTGTGAAGACGCAGGCGTAGAAATTACTGAGCTTTCTACGCACTTACAAGGTCAGCTAGTGGCGGTTCACCCCGCTTACGACGAGTTATTCGACAACTTTGCGCCGGCGCACTTACACGGTAAGCCACAAGAGCGAACCGAGTGGGCGATCAATCAGCTGAAATGTGCGGCTATTGCTAGTAAACGTTTGGGATTAAAAGCCCACGCTACTTTTTCTGGTGCATTAATGTGGCACTTGGTTTATCCGTGGCCACAGCGTCCGGCAGGTTTGGTTGAACAAGGCTTTGCTGAACTGGCCAAGCGTTGGAAACCTATTCTCGACGCATTCGACGATGCGGGTGTTGACGTATGCTACGAAATTCACCCCGGGGAAGACTTGCACGATGGCGCGTCGTTCGAGCAGTTTTTAAGTGCGGTAGATAACCACCCTCGGGCAAATATTCTTTTCGACCCAAGCCACTTTGTCTTGCAGCAGCTTGACTACCTCGACTTTATCGATCGTTACCACAGCCGTATCAAAATGTTTCATGTCAAAGATGCCGAGTTTAACCCTAACGGCAGAAACGGTGTATATGGTGGCTATCAAGACTGGCAAGAACGAGCTGGCCGTTTTCGCTCTCTTGGCGATGGGCAGGTCGATTTCAAAGGAATTTTTAGCAAGCTTACCCAGTACGGCTTCACCGGCTGGGCAGTACTTGAGTGGGAATGCTGCTTAAAAGACAGTGCGCAAGGTGCAGCAGAAGGCGCGCCTTTCATTGCTTCACATATTATTGAGCCAAGCAAATACGCTTTTGACGATTTTGCGGGTGGTGATGTGAGTGAAGCGAAGAATAATCGTATTTTAGGCCTTGAGCGCTAAGCGCCATCGATAGGATAACAATAACTATGATAACCCTACGCCTTAGTTTGATGATGTTCCTTCAGTTCTTCATTTGGGGAGGCTGGTTTGTAACCTTAGGCACCTATTTGGCAAATACCCTGTCTGCTAATGGCGGCCAAATAGGTTTGGCTTTTTCTACCCAAAGCTGGGGGGCCATTATCGCGCCCTTTATAGTGGGGCTAATTGCTGACCGATTCTTCAATGCAGAAAAGATCCTCGGTTTATTGCACATTGTTGGCGCGGTGCTTATGTACTGTATGTATCAAGCGAATGATTTTGCCAGCTTCTACCCTTATGTGTTGGCGTACATGATTGCCTATATGCCAACGCTTGCACTGGTCAACTCGGTGTCCTTCGGACAAATGGTCGACCCGTCAAAAGAGTTCGGAAAAGTTCGTGTGTGGGGCACTATCGGCTGGATTGTGGCAGGTCTTATGATTAGCTATGTCTTCTCATGGGATTCTGCCCAGTCTATTGCCGATGGTATGCTCAAAAACACCTTCTTATTGTGTAGCATCGCCTCGTTAATTCTGGGTGTGTTCAGCTTTACGCTGCCTAACACGCCACCTCAATCAAGCGGTAAAGCAGTCACTATACGCGACATTCTTGGGTTAGAAGCCTTGGCACTACTTAAAGACAAAAACTTCTTAGTGTTCTTTTTATCTTCCGTGCTTATTTGTATTCCCTTGGCGTTTTACTACCAGAATGCTAACCCTTTTCTTACCGAAATAGGCGTTGAAAACGCCACGGGCAAAATGACATTAGGCCAAGTATCTGAAGTACTCTTCATGCTTGCGCTGCCGGTATTTTTAAACCGCTTCGGTATCAAAGCTACCTTGGTTATCGGTATGGCTGCATGGGTGGTTCGCTATGCGCTGTTCGCATTTGGGAACGCCGACGAAAGCTTATTCATGCTCATTATCGGCATTGCACTGCACGGTATTTGTTACGACTTCTTCTTTGTGTCAGGTCAAATCTATACCAATGCGAAAGCGGGCGAGAACGTAAAAAGTGCGGCGCAAGGGCTAATTACCCTGGCCACGTACGGCGTAGGTATGCTGGTGGGTTTTGCTGTAGCAGGCGCAATTACCGATACCTATACGTTGGAAACAGGTGCCCATAGTTGGCAGCAGGTTTGGTTATTCCCAGCAGCGTTTGCTGCGGTGGTGTTAGTACTCTTTGCCATTCTATTTAGAAAGGAGAAGGTAAATGCCGATGCATAACAATGCCCGCAGAAAATTACTTCAAAGCATGGCAGTGACTGGGGTAGGAATAGCTGGAGTAGGATTAACCGCCTCTGGTTTAGCGGCAGCCGAGTCAACCACAGCACGTAAAGGTAGTAATGCCATGAATACACCGCTTAAAGGCAATGTGAATCACTCGGTAAGTCGATGGACTTACGGCGATTTGAGTATTGAAGCGTTGTGCCAAACGGTAAAAGAACTGGGTTTTAGTGCTATAGACCTAGTTGGCCCTGAAGATTGGCCCGTGCTAAAGCAGTACGACGTCGACTCGTCTATGTGTAACGGCGCTGAAATTAGCCTTGAAGATGGCTTTATTCACACTGAATTACACGATGAACTAGAAGCGCGTTATATAAAGCATATCGATTTAGTCGCTGATGCGGGTTACACCAACCTTATTTGCTTTAGCGGTAATGCCAGAGGCATGTCGCCAGAAGAAGGGCTTGAAAATGCGGTTGCAGGGTTAAAGCGAATCTTACCTCATGCTGAAAAACGCAACGTTGTGATCTTCATAGAGCTATTTAACAGCAAAGTCGATCACCCCGACTACATGGCCGACAACTCTGCATGGGGAATAGAGTTGTGCAAACGCCTTGGTTCTAAGCACTTCTCATTACTTTACGATATCTACCATATGCAAATTAATGAAGGCGATATCATTCGAACCATTCGCGATAACCATCAGTACTTTGGCCATTATCACACTGCTGGCGTACCGGGTCGTCACGAAATTAATGCTTCACAAGAGCTCAATTATGAAGCCATAGCGAAAGCCATTGTTCAGACCGGATTCAAAGGCTATTTAGCACAAGAGTTCATACCTACACCGAAAACCAAAGCCAGCAGAATAGCGTCGCTACAAGAAGCGATAGAAATCTGTGATGTGTAACGTGCGAACAGGCACAGCGACGAATTATGTTTTAAGGACGTGTTATGGCGAATAACGAATATGATGCAATAGTTATTGGGTCTGGTATCAGTGGCGGTTGGGCTGCGAAAGAGCTTACAGAAAAAGGGCTCAAAGTGCTTATGCTCGAGCGTGGTCAAAACATTGAGCATATAAAGGATTATAAAAACGCGCATAAAGAAGACTGGGACTACCCGCATCGAGACTTGCCAACGCAGGCGATGAAAGTTGATTATCCGGTATTGAAGCGTGACTATCCCCTCAATGAGAAAACCTTTGGTATGTGGGCGAATGAAAAAGAAAACCCATACACAGAAGACAAGCGTTTCGATTGGTACAGAGGCTATCACGTAGGCGGGCGTTCACTGTTGTGGGGCCGTCAAAGCTATCGTTTGAATAAAGAAGATTTTGAGGCTAACGCTAAAGAAGGGATAGCCGTCGATTGGCCAATTCGTTATGAAGACTTGGCGCCTTGGTACGACTATGTAGAAAAGTTTGCGGGCATCAGCGGTAATCGAGACGGGTTAGACGTATTGCCAGATGGCATTTACCAGCCACCTATGCCGATGAATATTGTTGAAGAAAGTGTGGCGGCACGGGTTCAAAAAGCGTTTGAGGGTGCGCGCCATTTAGTACACGGGCGCACTTCGAATATGACACAAAGCAAACCCGAAGAAGGGCGTGTTCACTGTCAGTACCGAAACAAATGTTGGTTGGGGTGTCCGTTTGGTGGCTACTTTAGTACGCAAGCGTCTACGCTTCCGGCTGCTGTAAAAACGGGCAACTTAACCCTTCGACCTTTCTCGATAGTGAAAGAGATCTTGTTCGATAAAGACAAGAGGCGCGCGACTGGCGTTGAAATTATCGATGCACAGACGAACGAGACTTATGTATTTAAAAGTAAAATCGTTTTCGTTAATGCGTCTGCTTTGAACTCGGCATGGGTGCTAATGAACTCGGCTACTGATGTATGGGACGGTGGCTTGGGTAGCAGCAGTGGCGAGCTGGGCCACAACGTGATGGATCACCATTTTAGAGTAGGTGCGTCGGCAGAGGTTGAAGGCTTTGACGATAAATATACCTACGGCCGCAGACCAAGCGGTTTCTATGTACCCAGATTCCGGAATTGGGGCGGTGATAAGCGTAACTATTTACGTGGCTTCGGCTATCAAGGCAGTGCAAGTCGCTCAGGTTGGCGAAAAGATATTGCCGAGTTTGGAATAGGTGCAGGGCTTAAAGATGCCATAACAGAGCCTGGGCCTTGGACCATTGGCATGACGGCGTTCGGTGAAATACTTCCTTATCACGAAAACAAAGTGTACCTGAACAAAAAAGTTACCGACAAGTGGGGCTTACCAGTGCTCGCCATGGACGTAGAAATCAAAGAAAACGAGCTGAAGATGCGCAAAGACATGCAGCAAGACGCCGTTGATATGTTTGAAGCGGCTGGTCTTAAGAATGTGCAGGGGTGGGATGCAGACTACGCGCCGGGTATGGGTATTCACGAAATGGGTACGGCGCGTATGGGCAGAGATCCAAAAACGTCCGTGTTAAATGCGCATAACCAAGTATGGGACGCACCTAACGTATTTGTTACAGACGGTGCAGCAATGACATCAGGCAGTTGTGTGAACCCATCGCTTACCTATATGGCACTAACGGCAAGAGCCGCAGACTTTGCCGTGGAAGAGTTAAAGCGAGGAAACCTATAATGGAACGCAGAGAACTACTTAAGCTCATAGCGACAGCATCGGGTACCGCTTTATTTGCTGGAAATGTATTTGCTTACAAAGACATTCCTACAGTCCCCCTTAGCGACACATTATTTAATGAAAAAGACGTGGCCTTACTTAATGAAATGGCTGAGGTCATTATCCCACAAACCGATACGCCAGGGGCAAAAGCGGCAAATGTTGGCGCGACTATGGCCGTACTGGTAACCGATTGCTACACGCCGTTGCTGCAAAAGACCTTTCTTGATGGCATCAAGAAAATTTCTTCGTTAAGTCAACGTCGCTTCAACAAGCAATTTATTCAGCTTACCAAACAAGAGCGAGAAACGTTGTTTAATGACTTAGATGTAGAAGCAAAAGCGGCAAACCTTGCAAATGGTGTGTACCAAGGCGTTGAAACAGGAAAGCCAAGTCAGTGGGAGCCTGGCACTGATGAACCTACGCCTCACTACTTTACGTTATTAAAACAGCTAACACTTTATTGTTTTTTCACCTCTCAAGTGGGCGCGACTAAAGTACTTCGATATGTCGCTATACCCGGACGATACGACGGCGCCTACCCCTACAAAAAAGGCGATAAAGCGTGGGCAACCTAAGATGTAAAAAGCGAAAAACGCAATACCGTTAAACGCAACACATTTATAAAGCAGACAATAAAAGGCACAGATACAATGAATAAAACCCTTGTTGCTTCTACGGTGGCGCTTCTTATGCCACTTTTGGCGTGCGCTACAACTGAAGTAGAACCAGAGAAAAGCGAGTTACGACTAAGTCGTGAACAACAAGCCGCTAAAACGGAAGTTTGGGAGCCGGTTCCAGAAGTTGTGTCTTTCGATGAGGCGGGCGTGCCTTCCGATGCGATCACTTTAATAGGTGACGACCTGTCAAACTGGCGTTCAGTAAAAGAAGGTGAGGCTAAATGGACGCTTCAAGATGGTGTACTTACCGTAAAACCGGGAACAGGCGACATAAAAACGAATGCAGAGTTTTGCGATGTACAGTTGCATGTAGAGTGGAGAGCACCACAGCCAGAAGCTGGCATGGAAGGACAGCAGCGCAATAACAGCGGTATCTTCTTACAGCAAAGATACGAAATTCAGGTATTGGACTCATATCAGAATAAGACCTACCCCAATGGTCAGGCGGCAAGTGTGTACAAGCAAAGCATTCCGCTGGTCAATGCTATGAAGGCGCCGGGTGAATGGCAAACCTATGACATTATATATAGAGCACCTAAGTTTAACGGAGAAAATTTAGCGTCACCGGGCTATGTTACTGTTATACATAACGGCGTGGTGGTTCAATACCATACCGAGATCCAAGGCACCACTGAATGGATTGGTGCACCTAAATATAAATCCCACGGATGTGCACCGCTTCAATTACAAGATCACGGCAACTTAGTAAGTTTTAAAAATATGTGGGTAAGACCACTTTAAAAAGCGAGCCGATAGATATCTTCAATCTCTTCAATACTCAATTGCTTGGGATTATTGCGAAGAAGGCGAGTTACTTTACTCGCCTCTTCAGCTAGTTCCCCTACACAAGAAGGCGAAATATTAAAGTGGGTGAGTGAAGCGGGTATATCAACATCCCTGCAGAGTTTTTCGATAGCAATTAACAACAGTTTAATTGCCTCTTCTTTTGAATGGTGACGTTCACATACCTTCAGAAGCTTAGCTACACAATAAAGCTTGTCTTGGCAAAACGGTGCATTTACTTTCAATACATGAGGAAGCATAACCGCGTTACTCATACCATGTGATAAATGAAATCGCCCACCTAAAGGGTAAGCCAGAGCATGCACTGCCCCAACGCCGGCGTTTCCAAAAGCAAGGCCGGCCATTAAACTGCCGGTGGCCATATCTTCGCGAGCAGCCAGATTTTCTCCATTATTATAAGCATGCACCAAAGAATTAAAGATCAGCTTTAATGCTTTTTCGGCAAGAGCATCAGTAATAGGGCTAGCATTAACACTTATATAGGCTTCAAGCGCGTGAACGAATGCGTCTATTCCGCTTGCTGCCGTTATAGACGGTGGGCAAGTTTTTGTCATCTCAGGCGCAACAATAGCAACATCGGGTAATAGGCAGTGACTAACAATGCCTTTCTTCATTTGTGCTTTAGGGTCAGACAATATAGCAATATTGGTGACTTCCGAGCCTGTCCCTGCGGTGGTGGGAATAACAATAAGAGGAAGACGCCTTTCTGAAAGCGTATTTTCACCAAAGAGTTCGCTAATAGACCCGCTATGATCATAGGTAGCTGCTAGTACTTTTGCGCTATCAATAGCACTACCGCCACCAAGAGCGATAATGCCATCTACCTTATTCTCGCGAAGGTCGTTTAATTTGGCTTCTATGATATTTACAGCAGGCTCGGGTGGAATATCATCGATAATGTGCAAGGGGGGATAGGGAAGTAAAGCGAGTACTTGCTCAAGAAGACCAGATGACGAGACACCTTTATCAGTTACGACGGCACAATCTTTTATACCTAATCGCGTCATTTCATCTGCAAGGGCTTTTATCGCGCTAAGGCCTGTAATGAGTTTCCCTGCGGTCTTAAATTCCGAAACCTTCATAGAATGCTCCTAATAAGGGCGTATTTGTAATCGTAACGACTTACTTAATTTATAGTACAACGCGGCTGTTACCACTTAACTAAACTTATAGTCAGTTAAAAGTCGTGTGAATTAGTAGGTTAAATAAACGTTTTGAGTGTTGTTTGTGCAAACGATCGAAAAATAAGGTTTTTTTCGAAATAAGTGTTGACGTGAGCGCTCATTTCCCTAAAATGCGCATCCGCTTCGGGGGAAAAGCAAAACAGCAACCCTCCTGAAGTAAGTCTCTACTACCTTTATAGGCCAGTAAAGACGGGAGTTTAGA